>CEQE01095079.1_pt1 | contig 10978 bp, 11 predicted proteins | sample 356201 | NCBI WGS metagenome assembly CEQE01 (sample SAMEA2619970, study PRJEB7988) | marine metagenome | biome: marine biome (ENVO:00000447); feature: mesopelagic zone (ENVO:00000213) & marine oxygen minimum zone (ENVO:01000065); material: "saline water (ENVO:00002010), including plankton...
TCCGGTTATGCCATCAGCAGGGCTGCAAGAGACTGCCCGCGAATTTCATGCGCCGCTAAGTAATTTGGATACGGCACTTTCAGTTAACGCCCTTGCCGAGGATCAAATTCAAGAAGTTTCAGATGATTGGCCGCTTGGTGTCGCCCGCGCCCAATTGCATGAGACTTACATTGTCGCCCAAACCGACAATGGCATTGTCATCGTTGATCAGCACGCCGCTCATGAACGGCTGGTCTATGAAGAAATGAAAAAAGCGCTCGCCGAGGATGGCATCAAACGCCAGGGTTTACTCATCCCTGAAGTCATTGAAATGGATGAGGGTGCGGCTGATCGAATCGTCGCGCGGTCGGATGAACTTGCCGAATTGGGGCTAGTCATCGAAGCGTTTGGCCCGGGAGCAATTGTTGTGCGCGAAACGCCGGCGATGCTGGGCGAGATTGATATTCACGGCCTGATAAATGATCTCGCTGATGATTTGGCGGAAAATGAAGAAGCCTTAAGCCTCAAGGAGCGGCTGGCCGATGTCTCAGCCACCATGGCGTGCCATGGTTCTGTGCGGGCGGGCCGCCGCCTCAACGGTGACGAGATGAACGCGCTGTTACGTCAAATGGAAGTGACGCCCCATTCGGGGCAATGCAATCACGGCCGGCCAACCTATGTCGAGCTCAAACTGGCTGATATCGAAAAGCTGTTTGGCCGCAGATAGATTTAGCGAATTAGCTACTAGGCTCTTTCATTTCAGGGCCGCCAAATCTGTAGTCATCCCGGCAGGCAAAACCATTTGGCCCATTACCAAGCCAATTCGCCCAGGCTTTGCCATCACCTAGCATATGGCGGCGTAATTGGCGGGTATAATTCACCCGCTGAATAAAGTCATCATTTTCAATTGCCGAAGTTCTAACGACCGGCGCATCAAAGCCAACCGGCCGACCATAATTCCGGCGCTCAATAATCGCTGCGTTCGCCGCATCGACTTTGATCTGGCGCAGCAACCGACCTCGATGGGTTATATTGGCGGTAATTATATCGTCTTCGTTCAATTCGACCTGAACTTCGCGATTTTTTGCGCCGATCCGCAGCAAATGAATTTCAACCGCGCGCTTCACATCAGTGAGACTCAGTTCTTCCTTATTCTGAGGTAGCTGAATTTGCGAGTTGCAGCTTGGCTCCTCCAAAGTGTGCGTCTGCCCCGCTGCCGAGGCGAAATTCACGCCGAAGCCAATGATGCCAGCACCAAGAACCAAACCAGCTGCCATATTTTTAATGTTCATTTTACTCTGTCCTAAGAAGTCCATTATATGAAGCTAACGTAGGCAGGCATTGATTCCGTCGCCAGGGGCAAGAGCACATAATTTCATTAAATTTTGGTAACTAATCGGTGAGGAAAACTAACCGGCAAATATCAGGATGTGAATGGCGGCTTTGCCATATTTGCGCTGGTCAATCACGGAGAATTTATCGGGTGGTTCAAAACTTTCTTTGGCGTCCATTTCAACGATGCAAAGCGATTTTTCAGCCAGCCATTCGTTATCACGCAGCGATATCAAAGCGGGCTCAACCAGACCTTGCTTATATGGCGGATCAAGGAAAACGAGACCGGCTGGATTTGCGGGCGACGGCAGTGGCCCCAAATTTGTCGCCTCCCGTTTTAGTATGGTGACGTTATCGACTTCGCCGAGTTCGCGCACATTTTCTTCGATAAACTTAATTGCGGCGCGATCATTATCAACCAGCACGGCTTGCTCAGCTCCCCGCGACAACGCCTCCAAGCCGAGCGCACCAGTGCCGGCGAACAGATCGATAACCGTTAAATCTTGGAAACCATCTGCCAGGCGAGAGTTGAGAATATTAAATACCGATTCCCGGGTGCGATCCGAGGTTGGCCTAGTCGCCTGCCCTTTCGGAGCTTTAAGCGCGCGTCCTCTATTTCTGCCGCCGACGATTCGCATTAGCTTTTTTTGGCTGGTTTATCGGATCGGTTTTGGCGTTCTTCCTGGAATTCTTTTTAGGCCGTCCCGCTTGTGATCGTTTGGTGCGTTTGTCGGCGGGACGACGTGAAGTTTTTTCAGCCCGCTCAGCAAAGCCCGCGCGATCGCGGCCACTCAGTTGATCTTTGAGAACCTTGCCGCGCACTTCCTCAACCTCGCCTTTCTCCAATTTACCCAGTTGAAAGGGTCCGTAGGCTGTGCGGATCAAGCGGCTGACCGTCCAGCCAAGATGCTCCATCACCCTGCGGATTTCCCGGTTTTTACCTTCAATCAGTGAAACCGTTAGCCAGGCATTGGCCCCTTGTTGACGATCAAGCGTGGCCTGAATGGATTTGTAACGCACCCCATCAATCGTCACGCCATTGATGAGCTCGTCCAGTACTTTCTCATCGACCCGGCCATGCACCCGCACCCGGTAACGCCGGAGCCAGCCGCTTGCCGGCAGCTCCAATTGCCGCGCCAGCTCACCGTCATTGGTCAGTAACAACAGTCCTTCTGAGCTTAAATCCAGCCGGCCTACCGAGATCACCCGGGGCATATCTTCCGGCAGACTATCAAATAAATTCGGTCGCCCTTCGGGATCACTGTGAGTGGTCAATAGTCCGGCCGGCTTGTGGTAGCGCCAGACCTTTTGCTCGTCTTTAAGCGGTAACGGCTCGCCATCGACAATAATTTTGCTGGCAGCTGTGACCGTGACAGCCGGGCTATCCAACACCTTACCATCGAGCTTCACGCGCCCGGCTTCGATCCAGCGTTCGGCTTCGCGCCTCGAACACAGACCGGCGCGCGCGATCACCTTGGCGATGCGCTCCGGCTTATCCAGGGCTTCGGGTTTTGCTTTAGCGCGCGGCATCGATAAAGGCCGCAAATATCCGGCTATCGCCGGGATCAATTTCAAATTCGGGATGCCATTGCACGCCCAAGCAAAACTTCTGGCGCGGTGCTTCGATGCCCTCGATCACGCCATCCGATGTTTGGGCGTTCACAACTGCCGAACCCGATACGGCTTTAACTGCCTGATGGTGGGCTGAATTCACGTTCATTTCTTCCGTGCCGACGATATCAAAGAGCAAGGTGTCGCGAGAGATGGTGACAACATGACCCGGCTCGTCTCGCGGGTTGGGTTGCTCATGGGCCAACGGTTCGGCGATCTCATCCGGAATATGCTGGATCAGCGTACCGCCCAAGACGACATTAAGGAGCTGCTGGCCGCCACAAATGCCTAAGATCGGCAGGTCGAGTTCCAGGGCCCCCCGGGTGATATCGGTTTCGAACAGCGTGCGGTCGGCCTTTAAAGTCACCGTGTCATGGGTCGTCTGCGCGCCATAGACCGCTGGATCGACATCGAAATTACCGCCGGTGATGATCAGCCCATCCATGACATCAAGATAGGTGCCAATCAGGCTTGGTTCATGTGGCAAAATAACCGGCACACCGCCCGCTTTGACGACAACACTGGCGTAATTTTCCCGCAGCGCATACCAGGGAAATTTCGAATAGCCCGTCTCGGACGCATCTTCGGAATCGAGCGTGATACCGATCAACGGGCCATTAGGTTTTTGAGTATTTGAGTTCATCAGCGCAGTTTAGGTTGCTCAGGACTCTGGCGCAATCAATTCAATTTGGCAAATGATCTGGCATTCGATCCTTGATTTTGTCTCTCTCAATCGCCACCCTGCCGTCATGACGGATGACGCCCAAACTTTTATGGAACTGGCTCTTACCGAGGCAGTGCAGGCAGCGACGCGCGGCGAAGTGCCCGTCGGTGCAGTTATCGTCAATGAAACCGGTGAGGTGGTTGCTCAGGCCGGCAACAGGGTTGAGGAAAGCAACGATCCGACGGCGCATGCAGAGATGCTGGTGATTCAGGCAGCGACAACGGCTGGCGGCTCACCGCGCCTCGAGAACTGTGATCTCTATGTCACCCTGGAGCCTTGCTCGATGTGCGCGACAGCAATTTCGTTTGCGCGGGTGCGGCGGCTTTACTTCGGCGCTTTCGATCCCAAAGCCGGCGGTGTCGAACATGGCCCCCGGATTTACAACCAACCCACTTGCCATCATGCGCCGGAAATTTATAGTGGCATCGAAGAAAGCCGTTGCAGCGATTTGTTAAGGAAATTTTTCGCCAAAAAACGTTAACCCGCCCCATTGTTTAACAACAGATAATTGATTTAGAGATGACAAAGACACCGCCAAAAAACCTCACCAACGACGATCAAAAAGTATCGAAAACTTATGTGAATGATGCGTGGCAGGATGGCTCACCGCCGGTGCTTGCACCCAACAGCCAGGCAATGTGGCTCTCCACAATCGTTTTTGATGGTGCCCGGGCGCTTAAGGGTCATCTGCCTGACCTAGATCTCCATTCGGAGCGGGTTAACAATTCAGCCATTGAGCTTGGCATGATCCCGACCAAAACGACAGCAGAGATTATTCAGCTGTCGAAAGAAGGCGTCGCCATGTTCCCGGATGATGCCGAGCTCTATATTTGCCCAATGTACTATGCCGAAGACGGTTTTATTACCCCAATCCCCGAAAGCACCAAATTTGTGCTGTCGATCTATGAAGCACCGTTACCCGAACCCAATGGCTTTCGCGCCTGCAAATCTTCTTTCCGGCGGCCATCGCCGGACATGGCACCGACCAATGCCAAAGCATCCTGCTTGTATCCAAATGTCGCCCGCGGGGTATCCGAGGCGCGCGCGAAAGGTTTCGATACCGGCGTTGTGCTTGACCCGGATGGCGATGTTGCAGAATTTTCTTACACCAATTTGTTTTTTGCCAAGGACGGCGTGGTCCATACTCCGGTCACTAACGGCACGTTTTTAAATGGTGTGACGCGTCAGCGGGTGATTCAATTGCTGCGTGACAATAACATTGAGGTTCAGGACCGCCGGGTAAGTTACGAAGAACTTGGCGATGCCGACGAGCTCTTCAGTACCGGCAATTATTCCAAACTGCTGCCCTGCATTGGGCTGGATGATCGCGACCTCCAGCCGGGACCGCTTTATCAAAAAGCGCGAGATTTATATTTTGACTTTGTCGAGCAGAGTTAACCGCCGAACCTTGGCTCGGGCATCCCTTGGATACCGAGGCCGGTCACTTTAAAAACGGAACCGGCGCCAAATTGCGGTTTGGTCTCGACGACAAAAGTATCGTGATGCTCAGCGCCTGGATGATCGATGCGCGCCATTGAGGTGACATAAATCTCATCCAGATCATCACCACCAAACATCACCGAAGTAACGTTTTTTACCGGCATACCGATGCGGCGCTCTTCTTCACCGCCGGGCGTACGGCGGACAATTTCGCCAGTCCGAAGCTCAGCCGTCCAAATGCAGCCCTCCGTATCGATGGTCGAGCCGTCACAGACGCCAGGGATGTCCTTGGTCGAGACAAATTCCCGCTGATTGGCCAGCGCGCCGGTTTCGATGTCGTAGTCATAGGCCCACATGATGTCCTGGAACGTGCAGGTGACATAAAAAGTTTTGTCATCCGGCGACCAGCTCGGCCCGTTGGTGCAGATAATGCCGCCGCCGATCTGCGTTACTGACAAATCCGGATCAAGCCGCCACAGCCCGCAAATATCCAGCTCTTCCTGATCGTCCATGCCGCCGGCAACAAAGCGGCCCCGCCGGTCGACCTTGCCGTCATTGAGACGTGTGCGGGGCTGGTCCTCTTCGATTTTGTGTATAAGGTCGAGGTCTTCGTTATCAAAGTCATAGAAATAAAAACCGTCATCTACGGCCATCACCAGGCCGCCATCTTGGCGCAGCGCCAAGGCACCGATGTCATGATCGGGGATGGCGCGGGTTTCAACCTCGCCGGTTTTGGGGTTGAGACGAAAGATATTGTCCTTGCCTTGGCGCCGCCCAGTGCCGTCGACCCAATAAAACATGCCGCTTTCAACATCCCAGACCGGACTTTCGCCAAGATAATTCTCACATTCGACAATACGCTCAATTTTATAAGTCATTGATAACAGTCCTTTATTTACGGTACCAGGAACCGGAGTCGCAATTAGCGGGCAGTTGTTGCGAATCAGGTACCAGGAACCTTATGCAATAGCAAGAATCGGAGTGTTTTGCCTGGTCTGTTCCGATATGAACAGCATCATGAAACATCAAATGAACACCAAAGAATGGTCGCTCTTACTCGCCTGCTCATTTCTGTGGGGCGGATCGTTCTTTTTTATCGAAGTGGCCTTGCGCGGCTTGCCGCCTTTTACGCTGGTTTTTTTAAGGGTCGGATTGGCGGCGATCGCTCTGGTTATGGCCGCGCGGATTCTCAAAATTCAATTTCCGAAGTCAAAAACCATCATACTTGCCTTTATCTTCGTCGGCCTAACCAATAACGCCGTCCCGTTCACGCTCATCACCTTGGGCCAAACGCAAATATCGAGCGGCCTTGCCTCGATCTTTAATGCGACGATGCCGATCTGGACGGTCATTATTGCTCACTTGTGGACCAGCGACGAAAAACTAACTCTTAATCGTGGGATTGGTGTCGCGCTTGGATTTATCGGCGTTGGCGTGATGATGGGTTTGGACGCCTTTGAAGATTTCAACGGCACGCTGACTGGTCAATTCGCCATCTTGGGTGCCACGTTTTCTTATGGCATCGCGGCGGTGTTCTCCCGCCGCTTCAAGGCCTGGGGCGTACCACCCATGGCCATCGCCACCGGGCAGCTCTGTTCTGCCAGTATAATAATGCTGCCGCTGGTGATGATCATTGATCAGCCGTGGACACTCCCCATGCCGGGACCCGATGTCTGGGCTGCCATTTTCGGCATCGCGCTGCTGTCAACGGCGCTTACCTATTATCTCTATTTCAAGTTTTTGGAATCAGCCGGGGCTACCAATGTGTCGCTGGTCACGCTCTTAGTGCCGGTTAATGCAATTCTGCTCGGCGTTTTTATCCTAAACGAAAGTTTGGAACTTAAACATTTGCTCGGCATGACGATCATTGCCCTCGGTCTTTTAGCGATTGATGGGCGGTTGTTTCCAAAAAACCGCCTCTAGCACCGCCATAGCACGTCATCATAACAACCAGGAGTGATTACGATGACTAATTTTCAATTGACAGATATGTACATCACACCATACACTGTATATTGTAGGATACAATTCGAATGCCGGGTGATTTGAAGCGTATTCCTGCCGTTTTTTATCGATCTAGCGCCAAAAATGAACCGGTGCGGGACTGGTTAAAAAGGTTAAGTAAAGCAGACAGAAGAATTATTGGTGGAGATTTAAAGGACGTCGAATTTGGCTGGCCTGTGGGTATGCCGCTCTGTCGTTCCTTAGGAGACGGTCTTTGGGAAATCCGAAGTACCATTTCAAATGGACGAATTTCGAGAGTTATATTTTGTATCTGGCAATACCACATAGTGCTGTTGCATGGATTTATCAAGAAAACTCAAAAGACGCCTGTCAGCGAAAGAAAGCTGGCTTTGAAACGGAAACGTGAGATTGAAAAAGATGGCTAAGAAAAAAATCCGGAACAAACATTTAGGCTCTTCATTGGATGACTTCCTCCAAGAAGAAGGTATCCTCGAAGAGGCGACAGCTCACGCTCAAAAAAAAGTGCTGGCCTATCAACTGGCGGAAGAAATGGCAGTGCAGAAAATCAGCAAGTCCGAAATGGCGCGGCGCGTCGGCACAAGCCGGAGCCAAATCGATAATATCCTGAATCCCGAGAACAATCGATTTCAGATGGACACAGCCCAGAGATTTGCAGCCGCCCTCGGAAAAAAATTGGTCGTTAATTTAGTTTAACCCAAACTCTCGCCATCAAGTACTTTTTGGATTAGCGCCTTGGTTTCATCCAAGCCATAGAGGGCGATGAAAGAGCCCATGCGGGGGCCGGTCGATTGGCCGAGTAAAATCTCGTAAAGGCATTTAAACCAGGCTTTGAGGTCTTCGAAGTCGTGGCGTTTGCCGACTTCATAAACCTCAGTTTGAATGTCGACGGCTTCTGAGCCTGCGGGCAAACCTGCCAAAGTTTTCAGCAAATCTTCAAGCGCTGCCTTTTCCACATCGTCGGGTGCCCGATATTTTTTCTCCGGCTTGATGAAGTCCTGGAAGTAATTCACCGCATATTCGGTGAGCTTGTCCAAGGTCGGTGCATTTTCCGGCGTGGCGTCTGGCACGTAGCGGGAGATGAAGTGCCACAGAACGGCTTTGTCTTCGGTGTTCACGACGCTCGCGAGATTGAGCAGGATATTGTACGAAATATGGGCATCTTCGCTGGGCGGCGTGCCGCCGTGAATATGAAAGGCCGGATTGCCAAGCCGGGTTTTGGCATCCTGCTCCGGGTATTTGGATACATGCTGGAGATATTCATCGACATTTTTCGGGATGACATCGAAAAATAACCGTTTCGCCTGATTTGGCTTTTGATACATAAACTGGCTGAGCGAGGCCGGCGGCGCATAGCGCAGCCATTCCTCCATCGAGATGCCATTGCCGATACTCTTTGAAATTTTGCGCCCCTCATCGTCCAAGAATAATTCATACGTGAAGCCCTGCGGTGGTGTCGCACCGAGAATGCGGGTGATTGCTGAAGACAATTTCACCGAGTCGATCAAATCTTTACCGGACATTTCATAATCAACGCCGAGCGCCACCCAGCGCATCGCCCAATCGACTTTCCACTGCATTTTGCAGGCGCCACCAGTCACCGGCGTCGTTACATCGGCACCGTCAACATCTTGATAAGTAATCGTGCCGGCTTGTGCATCATGAGCGATCACCGGCACCTGCAATACCACACCGGTCTTTGGGCAGATCGGCAGGAAGGGTGAATAGGTCGCCCGGCGCTCCTCGCCAAGGGTCGGCAAAATAACATTGGTGACTTTTTCATATTCTCTCAGAATTTTCAGCAACGTCTCATCAAACTCACCGGATTTATAAGTTTCGGTCGAGGATTTGAACTCATAGTCAAAGCCAAACTCATCCAAGAACACCTGAAGCCGCGCGTTATTGTGCTCGCCAAAACTATTATGGGTGCCGAAAGGGTCCGGGATTTGCGTTAGCGGCTTACCGAGGTGTTCAGCCAGCATGTCTTTTTCAGGCACATTGTCCGGCACTTTGCGCAAGCCGTCCATATCATCTGAAAACGCTATGAGCTTGGTCGGCATATCGCTTAAGACTGAAAAAGCCTGACGCACCATCGTTGTCCGTGCAACCTCACCAAACGTACCGATATGCGGCAAGCCGGACGGACCGTAGCCGGTTTCAAACAAGACATAGCCTTTATCCGGACAATTATTTTTAAGCCGCTTTAACAGCGCACGCGCTTCCTGAAACGGCCAGGCTTTAGAATCGCCGGCCAGTTCTTTCATTTCAGCGCTAAATTCTACGGTATCAGGCATAATTCATCTTCGTCCTTATGGGAGAGCGGAAACTAGAAGTGTAAGCATGTCTCGTCAACGCTAATTATCGAAACTTTGTTGGTGCCTTTTAAGATCACTGGCTATTATAGGCTCATGGATCAAGCTCCGCCTTCTTCTCCTCAAATTAAACTGCCGAATGCGCCGGTATTAATCGCCGATCAGCGCGGTGCTGCACTGCTAACAACGGATGGTGAATTGATCGCGCTGGATAAACAACAAGCCATCCGGCAGGCGCAGGATACCCCGCCGATTTTATGCCATGCCAAAGCGACAGCCCGTTATTTGCAGACCCAGGAATTCCCCGCCTTTGATTTGCTCGAGTTATACGCCTTTGTACGCCCGGCCCAATTTGCCGTGCCGACACCCCGAGGCCTCGCTGATGCCTTTGGGTTGCCTCGCCCAAACACGGCGGAAGAAGCCGCTGAAACACTTTTGGCGGTAGCGCAGACATTGCTAGGCGATCTCTTAAGGCTCGACAGCCGGGAGCAGACCCCAACTTATACGTTGGCTTGGGGCATGGCGCGGGCTGGCTGGGCCTGGGGTCCGGCGGTGCTGGCCGTATTGGAGCCTAACAAACCGAAACGCCAACCTAATAATGCCCTCGAAGGATATAAGGTGTGGAACGGTTTGTCCGAATGGGATGAAGGAGCGCCTGAACCACCGGCAGGTCATTTGCCGGTCAGTGCCACCGACGTCTCGGAACGCCTTGATGGTATGTTAGGCCCGGATTCGGAAGAACGTCCGCAGCAAAAAGAATACGCCCTCGCTACCGCTGCGGCATTTGCGCCAGCTGAAAGTACCGAAGCCCCGGCTACAGTCATCGCCGAAGCCGGCACCGGTGTCGGCAAGACCCTCGGCTATATCGCCTCGGCAAGTGTCTGGGCCGAAAAAAATGAAGGGCCGGTCTGGATATCAACCTATACCCGCAATCTGCAGCGGCAATTGGACGGCGAGCTTGACCGGCTATACCCCGACCCGATTGAAAAAACGCTACGTGCCGTTATTCGCAAGGGCCGGGAAAATTATCTCTGTTTGTTGAATTTAGAAGAATCGATCGGCCAGGGTTCAGCCAATCAAAGTGCAGGTGGGCAAAGTCCGGGCGGCCTAAATATCGACCTCATAACGCTCGGTTTGGTCGCCCGCTGGGTGCAAGCAAGCAGAGACGGCGACATGATCGGCGGTGATTTTCCAGCCTGGCTGTCGGATTTGATGGGAAGAAGACGAACAATAGATCTCACCGATACCCGCGGCGAATGTGTCTATTCGGCCTGCAGTCATTACGGTAAATGCTTCATTGAAAAATCGGTCCGCCGTGCCCGGCGCGCCCGACTGGTGATCGCCAATCATGCCCTCGTCATGATCCAAGCGGTATTAGGTAGCGACGACCCCCACCGCCCGACCCGCTATGTTTTTGATGAAGGCCATCATTTGTTCGACGCCGCGGATAGTGCGTTCTCGGCCCACCTCACAGGTGTGGAGGCGTCTGATCTGCGGCGTTGGATCATGGGTGCCGAAGGACGGCGGTCCTCCCGGGCACGCGGTCTGCAGGCCAGAATAGAAGATCTCATTTCAGATAACGATGATGGTATGGCGG
>CEQE01123798.1_pt1 | contig 10968 bp, 12 predicted proteins | sample 356201 | NCBI WGS metagenome assembly CEQE01 (sample SAMEA2619970, study PRJEB7988) | marine metagenome | biome: marine biome (ENVO:00000447); feature: mesopelagic zone (ENVO:00000213) & marine oxygen minimum zone (ENVO:01000065); material: "saline water (ENVO:00002010), including plankton...
CCTACGCCTAGGTAGAAAGCCGGCGATTCTTTTAAGGAATAACAATGCTGTTTCTGGTGATTAGCTCGCCCTTGCCGACCCGTCCATCTGATGCCCGTGAGGCGCGGAAGAATTTCTGGCCCTGGGTGGAGGACAAGATTGCTCGTGGCGTTGCTCGGTCGTTCTACCCGAGGGCAGGCAGAGGCGCCGTGGCGGTCTTCGACGTAGACTCCCATGAAGCACTGCACGGCCTGCTCACGGAGTGGATGGAGGCTGTGCCTTGTGAGTTCCAGATTCTTCCTCTGATGGAACCCGGATCCATAGTCGCATTTCTTGCCGATGAGCCAGGAACGTAACGCGCCCGGCCCCCAGGTTCTCATTGACCGTGGCAGGCGCGTGTGCTGTAATCCTCTCTGTTCCTCCTTGCTAACTAGGCGGAGCAGATCTACTGGAGGATTGAAGACCAAGATGAAGTTGCTTACCTATCAAACCGACAAAGGACCTCGCTGCGGAGTCCTGCAGAACGACGAAATCGTCGATGTCAGCGGCCTGTTGGGGGCCACCAGCCACACCATCCATGACGTGAAACAACTGTTGGAACGGGGCGACTCGCCTCTAGACAGGATACGCGAGGCGCTTTCAAGCAACACCCCTGCCGTCAGGGTGCCTCTGGCCGGCGCGAACCTTCGCGCTCCCATAATCCAACCGCCCACGGTGCGGGATTTCATAGTCTTCGAAGAGCACGCAAGCAGCCAGGGGACCCGCGAGCCCAACGAGGTCTGGTACCGGATGCCGGTCTTCTACTTCTCCAACCCACTGTGCATCTACGGGACCGACTCCGAGATACCATTCCCCTCCGCGTCATCGCAGTTCGACTATGAACTGGAGATCGGCTGTGTCATCGGCAAGGAAGGCAACGACGTAGCGGCGGCGGACGCCATGGACCACATCGCCGGGTTCACGTTGTTCAACGACTGGAGTGCCCGGGACCTTCAGGTGGACGAGATGGCCTTCGGACTTGGGCCGGCCAAGGGCAAGGACACGGCATCCTCCATCGGCCCCTGGCTGGTGACCACCGACGAACTAGCCTCCCACCTGAAAGACGGTCGCCTGGATCTGATCTGCGAGGTCAGGGTCAACGGAGTCCCGTGGTTGAAGGACGGCGCCGCGATAGACGCCTATTTCAGCTTTGCCGACATGGTTGAGCGGGCGTCCAAAGACAGCCGCATCGTGCCCGGTGACGTCATTGGCAGCGGCACAGTCGGCGGCGGTTCCATTCGGGAGGCAATCCGCAAAGGCTATCCTGGTGCCCGTTTTTTGGAGCCCGGCGACGTTGTCGAACACGAAGTGGAAGCAATCGGCGTTCTCCGAGGCACGATCGGCCCCAAGCCCAAACTAGATCCCGGCTACCGATTCACGGTCAAAAACCCGTCTCCGGTGCCTGAAGCAGGCATATCCAAGGACTATCAGTACAAACGCTCATAGTTCCGGGGCGGCTGACACCAAAGCGCATATATCGTGAGAGTACCAATGATCAAATACGACCCTGATAATAGGATTGAGATCACCGTCAAAGAGTTGGAGTACCAGGACGGGCTGGCCGTTCGGGTCTACCAGCCCGCCGGCGCAGGGCCTTTCCCCGCGTTGGTGGACGTTCATGGAGGGGTCTGGACCAACGCCGACCGAACTCAGAACGAAGTTATGGACAGGGCTCTTGCCGAAAGCGGCATCGTGGTGGCGGCCGTGGATTTCCGTCAGGCCCCTGATAACCCATATCCAGCGCAGGTTGCAGATGTAAATCTCGCTAGCCGTTGGCTGAAATCCAGGGCAGCCGACTTCAATGCCGACCCCAACACCGTCGGCGGAATAGGTTCATCCAGCGGCGGACACACGATTTCGCTGAGCGCCATGCGGCCCTATCACCCTGATTACAGTTACATCGACCTGCCGGACTCGGACGCTGACGCCACTTTGAAATACCTGCTTCTGTGCTGGCCAATCATTGCTCCGTACGAACGGTACAAGTACGTCCAAGAAACCGGCAATGATCGGATAATAGGGCTTTCCGAGGGGTATTTCGGGACCACTGACGCCATGAAAGAAGGCTCGCCTTTCCAGATACTTAAGAGGGGAGAAAAATCGGCCCTGCCGCCCACATTGATCGTCCAAGGAACGGCGGACACCAATCTGCCGGTGCCGGTGACCGAGCGATTCGCGGCTGCCTTTCAGGAGGCCGGTGGAGACATCGAGTTGGAGCTATTCCCCGGTATGCCCCATCTGTTCGGCAACACAGCCGGTCCCGAATCGGACCGGGCCGTCGCCCTGATGAAGAAGTTCGCGGCCAAGTGCCTTTCCCAAGCGTGATCGGCGGACAATAAGGCGCTTGCCAGACTCCGGTTAATCGCCCGGCGAAACCAGCGAATAGACCCGCACCGGCTCGCCGTTGCCTTTGAGGTCGATCATCCGTTCCTCAGCGTTGGGGTAGTCGGCCCGAACACCTTCGTAAACTTCGTTGGGGATCAGTATCTCGCCGAGCTTGGCCATGCTTTACAGCCTTCAGGCCATGTTGGCCACATCGCCCATGATGGTGTAATCGGTGCAGGTGTCCGACCCGGCGTTTGTGGCCAGTCCCAGACCGGTCGTGATGCCGATCCCCGCCTTCAGAGATCGGGCCCCCGGCTTTGATTGATTTCCGGGACCGCTTTCTGAATCTCTTCCTCGACATTAATGGCCCGAGACAGATGGTCTTCACGCCTCACCGGAACATTGAAGAACGCCAGGACTGCGTCGCCACGGAAGTGGTCGATGATGCCGTCTTGGCCGACAACGATATTGGAGCACCGTCGAAAGAACTCGTCGATATAAGGAGTGATCTCCTGGGGCCCGTGTTGGTGGATCAGCGTCGTGAAACCGTGTACGTCGGCGAAAAGGACGGTAACCTCGGAGATGCGGCCCACCTCCCAGTGAGCGGCTCAAATATTGCAAAGATTGGGTTTTTTGAGGCTGCGATTCACGCCTAAAAAACGCCATATAGCGCGCGGACGCCGGTGAAATGCATCTTCCGGTCCAGCGTTAGCAGGGCGCGCCACAACACCGACTGCGGAGAAACCTTGTGCACCGGAGCTCCCCCACGCAACCATACAACATGGTCGATGATGCAGGTGTCGGACAATTCGTGGTCATGCACGCCGTTTCTCCGAGGGTGTTCGAATCGAGAAGAATGATGCACCAGACGGTGAACGACCTGCCTCCTAGCTACTCCAACCGCCGTATCTTAGGCAGGACGATGGCTGCGGCCAGGCTAATCCCGGCCAGCGCTGCGCCGTTGACCAGCAGCGCTCCCTGCGCGCCCAGGGCCCCGGCCAGACCGCCCACGCCCATGTGCCCCACCGGCGCCACTCCGATGCTCAGCACCCATGAGCCCATAGCCCGCCCACGCTGCTCGTCGGGCACGTTGGACTGCATCAGTGTCTTGTATAGGGTGTCCACCGACATAGCGCAGGCGTTGACCGCTGCTAGCACGATTATGAAATAGACCAGGGCGGAAGAAACCGAGAACGCCATCAACCCCAGGCCAAACCCGGTGGCGATGATGAACATCAGCAGACCCTTACGGCGGTAGTCCCGAAGGTTGGCCAACAGTGCCAGGCCAAGCAGCCCACCGGCTTGCCGCACCGCCGTAAGGTAGCCCAGACCCGCTGGGCCGACGTGCAGCACTTCTTTGGCGAAGACTGGCAGCAGAGTCATGTGGGTGAAGCCCAAGACCTCGGTGACGGAGGTCAGGCACATCAGGACGAAGATCACCTGGTTCTCTCTGAGGAACCGGACGTACCCGGCCAAGTTTTGCAGCACCGGCTCTCGTATCGGCTGTGCTGTAATGGCGGATTTTCCAATCAACAGCAAAACAGATGCCGACGCCAGGTAGCTGGCCCCCACCGCCAGATACTGCCAGCCCGGCCCGACCGCCTCGATCAGCGCCCCGGAGATGATCGCACCGGCGATGCCGCCCGCCTGCATGGCCATCTGGTTCAAGGACAGTCCGTTCAACGCATGCTCCGGCCCTACTATGTCGTAGGTGTAGGCGTTCCGGGTGGTCAACGTGAAGGCGAAGACGCAGCCTCCGGCGCCGACCAAAACGACCACCACCCATACTGCGGGATCTCCGTTCAGCAGAACCGTGGCCATGACCGCCGCGACCAGTACTCCACCCAAGGCGCTGAAGAACAGGAACAATCGCCGCTCCAGCCAGTCGGCCATGGCCCCGGATAATATTCCCAGGAAAAACATGGGCGCCATCCGGGCAGCGGCGGCGATGCCGACCATGAAGGCCGAGCCGGTGATGTCGAAGACCAGCCACCCCACCGCCACGTGCTCCATCCCCGTGCCCAAGGAGTAGAACAGGGTGGAGAGCCAGAACAGCCGGAAGTCCCGGAAGCGCAGGGACGATGCCCAAGCGCGGGTGTAGACAGAGCGTGGAATCAATTCGCCATTCCCTGCCGCCTCAGCCTGCTATATACTCGCCATTGCCCACGGGCGGACGCGCACCAGCACGCCGCCAGCCTTAAGGAGTCGAAAACCGTCATGAAGTTCGCTCTATTCCTCACGGCCTCTTGGGCCGAAAAGGACACGGTCCACCAGAGCCGCATCTACGGAGAGGTGCTGGAGCAGGTCCAGTACGCCGAGGAATTGGGTTTCGATTCCATCTGGATCGCCGAACACCACTCTAGTCGCTATGGGATATTCCCATCATTGATGCCCATCCTTGCACATATCGCCGCCCAGACCAAGACCATCCGCCTGGGCGCCGGGGTCAGCGTTCTGCCGTTTCATCACCCGATCCGCCTAGCTGAAGAAGCGGCCATGTTGGACCTGCTCAGCAACGGCCGGTTGAATCTTGGGGTGGGACGAGGTTCGGCCGACTATGAGTACGGGAACTTCAAGATCGATTTCGAATCGCGCAACGACCGCTTCCGTGAGGTGCTGGACATCATCTTGGGATTATGGACCACCGAAGACTTCACCTACCACGGAGAATATTACCAGGTGGACGGAATCACCATTGCCCCCCGCCCGTTGCAGAAACCCCATCCGCCGGTGCACGTGGCTGTTTCCCGCACCGCCGCTAGCATCGATGTCGCAGTCGCACGGGACATGCCGGTACTAACCACCTACTTCACGCCGGTGGAGGACACACTGGCGTTGATGAAGCTATATTCCGACCGGTGCGCCGCCGCCGGCAAGGTTTCCAAGATGGACGAGATGCCCTTCTTCCGGTTCATCTACCTGTCCGAAGATGAGAAAGAGGCTCATGAGACCCCCGAAAAAGCCATAACCTGGGTGCGGGACCTCAGCGCCTACCGGCACACGCTTACCCAGGGCGATGAGATAAACATGGATCTGGAGCAATGGAAGACGACGCGGACGGACGAACCGCGCACCTACGAGTCGGAATTGTCCAACAACTACTTCTGCACGCCGGACCAATGCATTGAGAAGATATGCGGGTTGCAGAGCCAGCATGGCATCAGCTACTTCGGAGCCAACTTCGCCTTCGGCGATATGGCACACGACAAGGTCATCGCTTCGATGAAGTTGTTCGCCGAAACGGTCATGCCTAAGTTTAGGTAGGGTGGATTGGGCGTCATACCTTGAGTCACGGAAGGCCCCCATCCTAACCTTCCCCCGTGCGTGAAGGAAGGGGTTTTTGTCTCTCCTCCGGTGAACACTGCCACAAAACTGTCATTCGGAGGAGTGCCGCAGTCCGACGAGGAATCTCGTTTTGCGCCGGAACCGGGCTTCACCAGAGCAACAAGACCCCGCTCTTTCCACAGAAGGAGCGGGGTCTCAGCATGCTAGATCGCTAAATTTCTAAGACTGGTCTATTTAAACTTGGGAATTACCTTGTCGGTGAGGATGCGTATGGTCTTCATCACGACATCTCGCGGGACTGAAGACGTCCAGTTGACCTCGAACATGATCTCGTCTGTGGCGTATTGCTCCCGCAGAACCTCGATCTTATCGACCACATCTTCTGCGGTGCCGAACAGGTTGACCTCAGCGGTCGTTTCAGGGCTGGCGGAGCCGGCGTCGGTGCTACCGATGCCGATCCTACCGTTGAAATACCGCTTGGCCAGGTCCATGAGGTCGTCGCTCAGGCGCTCTGCCTCCTCTTTCGTGTCGGCCAACAGAGTTGGGATACGGACCACGGTTGTCGGTTCACCCTCGTGTCCAGCGTCATACCAGGCTTTCCGGTAGCTTGCGACGTCTTGCAGTTGGATGGTGGTCCCCCTGAGATTGTGGGTGGAGCTCCCGGCTCCGATGGCGATCTTGTAGCCCAGGGTGCCCATGGGAATAAAACTCTCTGAACTGTCCACCGGCAGCACCATTTGGGGATAGGGCTTCTGGTAGGGCTTGGGGATGGACAAGTACGGCTCGTAGAACGCGGGATAGTTGTAGTACTTCCCCTCGAAGCCAGAGAAAGTGTCCTCCGTCCAGAGCTGCTTCATGACTTCCAAGAACTCATAGAAGTAATCCCGGCGTTCCTCAGAACCGCGAGACCGTGCTCCAGCTCCATAGTAGAACCGACCCTTGCTGACCTGGTCGATTATGGAGATCTGTTCCGCGGTCTGGAAAGGGTCATCCAACATCAGGTTGTCGAAGGCGTACCGTTCGTGGGGCAGCGCCCTTTCCGATAGTTCCTCTTTAGCCATCTTCATCAGCGGGCGGTGGATCGACGATCCAATTCTGATGTTCTTGGTGCGCGCGGCGATGATCGCGGACAGCATGAGGACCTGGGGGTCCATGCTCGCCTGTGTGGAAAAGTGGCCTCCGCCGAGCCAGATATAATCCCAACCCGCCGACTCCACCAGATCGACCTGCTCAAAGTTCTTGTCGTAAGCCTCTGACTCGAGCATCTCTCCGCCGGAATAGGCGGGGTCCCATGGAACCTTGTCACCGGCGTACAAAGCGTTCCAGGTATCAAATAATCCAAAATCCATCGTTGTCATGTTGCCACTCCATTCGTGCTATTTGGGTTATTGCGGAGGTAATTCTACGCCTGCTGAGCAAGTTCCTCAACACTGGGCTCCGGCATTCCGTCGCTCCAGGTTGGGTCGCGTAATTCCAATTTATTACCGCTGGGGTCGAAGAAATAGAGTTCCCGGCCCGTGAAGAATCCCTGTTTGCGGTGCACCAATCCGTCGATGGGAACATCGCGCTCAAGGAACAGTTTACACGCCTTGAGCAGCGTCTCGGGGCTAACCGTGAACGAATGATGCACGAATTCCTCGGTCTGGGCAGAAACGTCCTGCGGGTTGGTCCGTTCGGCCAGCAGGATCCGGTGCTCCGCCACCTTGAAGCAGGTCATCCGCGAGTTGCCCAGCCGGCCCACATGTTCCAGGCCAAGGAACTCACCGTAGAACTGTTCCGATTCCTCCAGGTTGTTCACTGCAATGGACCAGTGAGTTACGTCCTGAACGTCTAAAAGCCCCATGATTCCCTCCCGATCTGTTACGAATTCAGGTATTGGAAACTAGATTCTAGGTTGTCGAACACTGCGGCGTGTGGGGGTATCTCCATGATAGCCGCCCCGGCATAACCCTTGGCGTCTAGTATGTCCCGCATCTTGTGGCAATCGAGGTCGCCGTCGGCGACGCTGGGAAGACTGTCTCCGCCTGCGATTTGCTTGAAATGGACGATCTTGATCATGTCCAATGGCAGCGCGTCCAGTTCGGCCAATGGGTCGGAGTCGGGGAAACGGCGCAGTTGGTTGGTGGGGTCGGGGCAGAGGCCCAGTCCTTTTGCGACGGTTTCCGGCACCAGGCCCCGAACATGTTCCACCAGCATGGCCATGTCGCGGATGGGCAGCGACGAGTTCTCCATGGACATGATCACGCCCTGGCTCGCGGCCTCGGTAGCCAAGCTAGTAAGGCCCAGGGCCTCCTCGGGAATGTCGCTCAGGGTAGACCAAGGTCCTTCCAAAGGAGATGGGTCAACCACCCGGAGGTGGGGCTGGGAGCCGCCGACCAGTTTGGCCCCGGCCAGCGCAGCCTGGAACATCTCGCCTTGTGGGTCGATCTTCTGCGTCAAGCACGGCAAGGCCATGGCCAGGTCGAAGGTCAGGGATGGATAGGCGTCAACCACAGCCTGTAGCTTCTCCAGATTGGGCCGCCAGTCATCTCCGGCCCCTTCTTCGCATTCTCCCAGGCAAGTCTGCCTCAGTTCGATGTGCTTGGCGCCCTTTTCAACCGCCGCGCCCACCAGTTCTTTGACCGTGTGCGAGAGCAACTGCTCTCGCCACGAGTTGGTTATCGCGCCGTAGATCATGATGTGCTCCTAAATTTAGACCAGGACGCCGAACCCGGACACGGTGCAGATCTCGATGCGGTTGCCGTCCAGGTCGTTCAAGTAAAAGGCGCGTTGGCCGTCGTTCCTGGTTTGGATGTCGGTGGTCTCGATGCCCTTGGTGGCGAAGTACTTGTGGGACTCCTCGATCTCATCCACTTCAAAGGCAGTGTGATGGGAGGGCGTCGACGGAGCGTCCACGTTCTCGATAATGTGGATCATGGCCCCGCTGGGCAGTTGCAACCAGTATAGGTGGTCGCCATTGACCATCTTGGGGATCTGGCCCACCCCGAGGATGTCCTGGTACCACTTCAACGCAGCGTCCTTGTCTTTGACGTTGTAGGTGATGTGGTTGATATTCTTCAGCCGGATGTTGTCAGCGAGCATCGGGCCCTCCAATAGTTTAGTGTGAACCTTATTTACGCCCACTATAATAGTTCGCCCGGCGCAGAAACGGAACACCGGTTTTTTGGAAACCAGGACACCGGGGGCACTCGGGACGCAGTTGGCGGTGGACGCCACACCCGCCACGACGGTAATATTCCCCCAACGCAAGCGGTCAGCGCCCCGGCGTTGGCAGAGGACACGAAGCATGAAAGCGTCAATGTTCGCCGCCATGGGATATTCCAAGCGGCACACTTTCCCTTCCACCTGGCCGGTCGCGCCGGTCCACGCTGACCCACAGACCTCGGTGGAGAGCTACCGGGAAGGCATGGAAGAGTGCGAGTTGGCCGAAGAGATGGGGTTCGATTGGCTCAGCTTCTCCGAACACCACTATTCAGGCCGGATACCCACCGGCACACCCGCCGTCATGGCATCTGCCGTGGCCGAGCGGTGCCGAAAGATAACCATCGCATTGCTGGGGCACCTGCTGCCGCTGAACAATCCGGTGCGGGTCGCCGAAGAACTGGCGTTGCTGGACAACCTGAGCGATGGCCGTTTGGTCGCCGGTTTCCTCCGGGGCACTCCCAACGAGGACCAGGTCTACACCATGAACCCGGCTGAGGGCCGGGGCCGCCTGCTGGAGGGCATGGACCTGATCTTGAGAGCGTTGACCGAGCCCGAGCCATTCTCCTGGGAAGGCCGCTACTACCAGTTCCGCACCGTGGCTGTCTGGCCCCGCCCGGTGCAGCAGCCCACACCACCGGTGATCGTCGGCACCCGGAGCGACGATACCATCCGCTATGCCGCTGAGCACAGGCTCGGTCTGGGTGTGTCATTCCTGCCTGTGGAACAGGTGCAAACGATAACCGACAAGTACCGCGATTGGTGTGAAGAGGCCGGCTGGACCCCCGGCCCCGACAACATCGTCTACCGGGGCAGCATCTATGTAGCCGAGACTGACGAGCTGGCCCAAGAGTGGTTTGAAGGCTTGCAGCAGTCCAAACCGGGTCCCAACATCCCCCTACGCCGGACGGTGGCCGAAGCGATAGGCGCGGCCCGCGCTGGCAACGTCTTCGACCTGCGGGGCGTGGTTGCGGGCAGTCCGGAGGGCGACGTGGTGGGAAACTCTCTGGGAATCAATTTCCTGGGCAGCCCCGACACGGTGGCCAAACAGATAAAGGAATTCCACGACCGTTGCGGCGTGGGAGTGGTCGACATGCCGTTCCAGCAGAACAAGGTCGATCACGAAGCCGTTTTGAAAGAGATCGAGCTGTTCGGAAGGGCGGTCATCCCCCAACTTAGAGAGTTCTAGCCATGGTCTTCCAGGGAAAAGAGGTAGAGGCCGACGGCTTTAAGATTCGCTACTGGGAGGCTGGGCAAGGCCGGCCGGTGATGACGCTGGACGCAACCGGATGGCGCGGCACCAAACTCCATGACGCCCTGGCCGAGAAATTCCACGTGCTCTCGCTGGAGTTGCCCGGCACAGGGGATTCGCGGACCAACGTTGAATCGAAGTCCCTCGGAGAGCTGGCAGCCACCTCTGCCAAGGCAGCAGCCGCGCTCACGACGGAGCGGTACACCCTCATCGGCATGTCATTCGGGGCCGATGTCGCCATCTGGCAGGCAGTCCAGAACCCGGACCAGGTCGAGGCACTGATCCTAGTTTCGCCCACCGCCATTCAGGCGAAAGATACTCCTGCCGGTGCAAATGCCGAAGATGTTCACAAGATGATGTTCGCCCACGGCGAGAATGCTGATAAGCACGCGGCGTTATCCCAGGAAATATTTGCCAAGGAATCGGAGTTGGCACGTCGACTGGGTTCGGGCGTTGAGGCGAGGCTTGGCGATATCCACTGCCCCACGCTGGCCGTATTCGGACAGGAAGACCGCCTGGTCTCTCCCGAAGCGGCCAGGGTCTACCGGGAGAAGATACCCAACTGCAACATTGCCCTCGTCTACGACGCCGGACACTGCATCATCGGAGACCGCCCGGAAGCCCTGATAAACACCGTCACCGATTACGCCGAGCGCTGGGAAACTTTCATCATCGGCCACCAAGCGGGTCTGATCAACCCTTAACTCTAACCCCATTATGGACGCCTAGATGATGTAGGGGCAGTTTTCCAACCTGCCCTGTCACACAGCCACGATCTTTGCCACACCGAACAATCCTATGGGTCAATGGATCGGAACATCTTCTACAGGTAGGGGCGGGTTGGAAATCCGCCTCTACAAAATCGGCACTCGCCTGGACTGCGGCCG
>CEQE01145504.1_pt1 | contig 10961 bp, 11 predicted proteins | sample 356201 | NCBI WGS metagenome assembly CEQE01 (sample SAMEA2619970, study PRJEB7988) | marine metagenome | biome: marine biome (ENVO:00000447); feature: mesopelagic zone (ENVO:00000213) & marine oxygen minimum zone (ENVO:01000065); material: "saline water (ENVO:00002010), including plankton...
CTTCAGGTTCTACCTTAGCCTCTGCATCAGTTTCAGGTTCTACCTTAGCTTCTGCTTCAGATTCTGCAGCTGGCTCATCACTTGCTACGGCAGCTTCTTTCTTTTCCGCTTTCTCTTCGGCAGGTTTTTTATCGCGATCCGGTTTATCGTCATAATTCCGGGCTGGACGGTCATCACGACCGGCACGAGCTTGAACCTGAGCCGGTATAGAAGGACCTTCTTCAAGTTCATCGACGCGCAATGTCAAGTAACGAAGAACATCTTCGTTCAAACGCATCTGGCGTTCCATCTCGTGCACCGCATCGGCAGGAGCATCGATATTGAAAAGGACGTAATGGCCTTTGCGATTTTTCTTGATTTTGTAAGCGAGAGATCTAAGGCCCCAGTTTTCGCGCTTTTCAACGCTGCCACCGTTCTCTTTGACGACATTTTCATAAGCGTCGGCAAGGGCTTCTACTTGTTGAGCAGAGATTTCCTGGCGTGCAATAAACACGCTTTCGTATAAAGACATAATGTATCCTTTCGGCTTGTCTCAACCCAGGCAAATCACCATTGATCTACACCAGGCATAGCCAGCATTTACAAAGGTAAATATTGGCAAGGAAATGTGAAGCGGCGCACTATACAGATATTCAGTTGTTGTGCAAGCGATTGAAACGCCTTTTAACCAGTCTTTTTAACGGCTCGGCTTGACAGATAATACGCTTCGTTTATCACTCGTTATTAAGATTTAATAATCAGATGGACAATAAATGACACGCGCATTCGTATTTCCCGGTCAAGGCTCGCAAGCCGTTGGCATGGGACAAGAACTGGCCTCAGCTTTTCCTGTTGCGAAACAACTATTTGAAGAGGTCGACGAGGCCTTGGGCGAGCCCCTAACAAAGTTAATGTTTGAGGGCCCTGAAGAAGAATTGACGCTTACCGCGAACGCCCAACCAGCGTTAATGGCGGTGAGCCTGGCAATTATGCGTATTTTGGAAGCAGATGGTGGATTAGCGATTGGTGACACCGCCAAATTCGTTGCTGGCCATTCCTTAGGCGAATATTCCGCGCTAACTGCCGCCAAAGCCTTTGGCGTTGCTGATGCGGCGCGTATTTTGAAAATTCGCGGTACCGCTATGCAGGAAGCTGTACCGGTTGGTGAAGGTACGATGGCGGCTTTGATGGGCGTTGAAATGGATGTCGCGGAAGAAATTGCCGCCGCTGCGGCGCAAGGTGAGATTTGCACCGCTGCCAATGATAATGCGCCGGGACAAATTGTTTTAAGCGGGGCTACGGCCGCCATCGAGCGCGCCTTAGAAATTGCGGCGGAAAAGGGTGCCAAGCGAAGTATTCTTTTACCGGTAAGCGCACCCTTTCATTGTGCTATGATGGCCCCGGCGGCAGATGTTATGGCTGATGAATTGGCGGCCTTGTTAATTGATGAGCCGATTATTCCGGTGGTTGCCAACGTCACCGCGGATGCGCAATCGGCACCTGACGAAATTCGACGGCTGTTGGTTGAACAGGTGACGTCGCGTGTGCGGTGGCGGGAATCAGTTCTTTATATGAAAGAAAACAGTGTTGATACCCTGGTTGAGATTGGCGCTGGTAAAGTGTTAACTGGCCTAGCGCGGCGCATCGACCGTGATCTCAACGGTGTTTCAATTCAGACACCGGAAGACATCGAAGAGTTTCTGAAAACTCTCTAAATTTAATAAAGCGGAGATAACAATGTTTGATCTGACAGACAAGAAAGCGTTGGTCACGGGCGCTTCAGGTGGCATTGGCGGAGCGATTGCTAAGGGGCTTCATGCAGCCGGGGCGAGCGTGACGTTATCCGGCACGCGTGTTGATGCGTTACAGTCTTTGGCCGACGCGCTCGGAGATCGGGTCCATGTCATCGCTTGCGATTTATCGAACTCGGACGGTACCCAGCAATTGATTAAGGATGCCGGTGAAGCCATGGGCGGTATTGATATTCTGGTGAATAATGCTGGTCTCACGCGTGACAATCTCGCCATGCGAATGAAAGATGAGGACTGGCAAACCGTCCTGGATGTCAATTTGACCGCTAGTTTTCAGCTTTCCCGAGCTTGCTTGCGCGGCATGATGAAGCAACGTTTCGGTCGTATTATCGGCATTACTTCTGTCGTTGGGGTCACCGGCAATGCCGGTCAGGCAAACTACGCAGCTTCTAAAGCTGGCATGATCGGAATGTCGAAGTCCTTAGCGGCTGAGGTTGCATCCAGAGGGATAACCGTCAATTGTGTCGCCCCCGGCTTTATTGTCACGCCGATGACCGAAGCATTATCCGATGAGCAAAAAGAGGCTCTCCTGGGAGCGATCCCGACGGGCCGGTTGGGCGAGGTTGAAGATATCGCGGCCAGTGTGGTATTTCTCGCCAGCGATGAGGCCAGTTATGTTACGGGGCAAACGCTTCACGTCAATGGCGGCATGGCCATGATCTAGCTGTAATTTATGATTTTTCCAAGTTTGCAAAAAAGACATTACCCGATGCTGGTAATGCAAAACAAAGTATGTTACGAAACCGTGAAATTCAGATTTTTAAGTTAAGAGTAATTCGTTAGCCGTAAGGCTTTAATTCCAATTAAATTGAGTTGAGGTAGAATAAAATGAGCGATGTTGCTGACCGCGTAAAAGGTATTATTGTGGAGCACTTGGGTGTCGATGCTGACAAGGTTACCGATACAGCAAGTTTTATTGATGATCTTGGTGCCGACAGTCTCGATACTGTCGAACTTGTCATGGCATTTGAAGAAGAATTCGGTTGCGAAATTCCGGATGATGCTGCGGAGAAAATTTTGACCGTTAAAGATGCGGTTGATTTCCTTTCTTCAGCCACTTAGTCGACAAACTATATTGTGCCCGGTTTCTGCCGGGCATTTTCTTCGGTACAATTTAGCGAAGTAGCGCGATCGAAATGAGACGTGTGGTTGTTACAGGTATTGGTCTGGTTTCACCGCTTGCCTGCGGGACCGACCTGACGTGGAACAGGCTGATTGAAGGAAAGTCGGGCCTTGGTCCGATTAAGTCCTTTGATCCCTCCCGGCTATCCTCTCGAATTGCTGGCGAAGTTCCCAGAGAAGCCGGCGTTGAAGGCAGCTTTAACGTTGATGATCATATCTCCACCAAAGAACAACGCCGGATGGATACATTTATCCAATATGGCTTGGTCGCTGCCGATTTCGCCATCGAAGATTCCGGCTGGCAGCCGACCGATGATGAAAGTCTGGAGCGAACCGGCGTTCTCATTGGGTCTGGAATTGGCGGTTTGCCGGAAATAGAGAAAAGTGCCGGCACGGTGCATGATGGAAATATCCGCCGCCTCAGCCCGTTTTTTATTCCGGCCAGTTTAATCAACTTAACTTCGGGTCAGGTCGCCATTAAGCATGGCTTTAAAGGACCGAACCACGCCGTGGTAACGGCCTGCTCATCAGGCGCACATGCGATTGGCGATGCGGCGCGCATCATCATGTGGGAAGATGCCGAGGTGATGATTGCCGGTGGATCTGAAGCTGCCATCTGTGAGCTTGGTGTTGCCGGTTTTGCCCAAGCCAGGGCATTATCGACCGGCTTTAACGATACGCCTGAAAAAGCCTCCCGGCCATGGGACGTTGATCGCGACGGTTTTGTTATCGGCGAAGGCGCCGGTATCGTTGTCTTGGAAGAACTTGAACACGCCAAAAAACGCGGCGCTCAGATTTATGCCGAGATCACTGGCTATGGAATGTCCGGCGATGCGCATCATATCACGGCCCCTGCAGCTGACGGCAATGGTGGCTTCCGGGCGATGCAGGCGGCATTAAAACGTGCCGGCCTCAATCCTGAAGATATTGATTACGTCAATGCTCATGGCACCTCGACGCCGCTTGGTGACGAGATCGAATTGGGCGCGGTGAAACGCCTGTTTGGTGACGCCGCCTATGATATGGCAATGTCCTCGACCAAATCGGCGATTGGGCATTTGCTTGGTGCGGCCGGTGCGGTCGAGGCGATCTTCTCGATCCTGGCGATCAAGCATGGTGAGGTGCCGCCAACGCTTAATCTTGATAATCCTTCAGAGGGGTGTGATTTAAATCTTGTGCCTCATGAAGCGCAGCAACGAACTGTTCGGCGCGCGCTCTCTAATTCGTTTGGATTTGGTGGGACAAACGCCAGTCTCATCATTTCTGAGGTGGTCTAATTCCCGATGGGACGCGTTCTGCGCTGGCTTGGGTTCCTTCTTTTTCTTTTAGTTGCCGGCGTCGCTGGCGTTGGTTTTTGGGGCTACACGGAATTTGTCCGGCCGGGTCCGCTCGCGGCTGAAAAAATTATTGTCATCCCGCGCGGCGTTGGCATTGAACGTATTGCGATTTTGCTGGCGCGCCACAATGTCATCAAAGTACCGATTGTGCTCAGTATGGCGGCTCGCACTGTTGCCGCTGACAAAGCGCTGCAAGCGGGAGAGTTTGCCTTTCCCAAAGCCGTAAGTCCTCGCGATGTCCTTGAAATATTGCAAAGTGGAAAACAAGTTGTCCGGCGCCTGACGGTTGCTGAAGGTCTAACGAGTGCCGAAATTCTCGATCGCCTCAAAAAGACTGAAGGTTTGTCCGGCGGCGTAACCTTGCGTGTCCAGGAGGGTGAATTGTTGCCGGAAACCTATCATTTCAGCTTTGGTGATACCCGTAATACCTTGGTTAAGCGGATGCAGGGTGGCATGCAAAAAGAGCTCGCAATATTGTGGTCACGGCGGTCGCCCAATTTGCCTTTTTCAACTCAGGAAGAAGCCGTTATTTTGGCCTCGATTGTCGAGAAAGAAACCGGTCGTGCTGCTGAGCGCGCGCGGGTTGCCGGCGTCTTCGTCAATCGCTTACGCCTTAACATGCGCCTCCAGTCCGACCCAACGGTTGTCTATGGCTTGACCAAGGGACTCCGGGAAATGGGGCGTGCCTTAACGCGCAAAGATCTCAAGATACCGAGCCCTTATAATACCTATCTCAATAAAGGCTTGCCGCCCGGGCCGATCGCCAATCCTGGCCGGGCGTCGCTGGAAGCCGTTCTGCATCCGGCTGATACGGGCGAGCTTTATTTTGTTGCTGATGGCAGTGGCGGCCATGCGTTCGCCCGCAACCTCACCGAGCATAACCGCAACGTCGCAAAATGGCGCAAACTGCAAAAATCAAATAATCAGCCGTAATGTAATAAAGCGACCCGGGTCGCTTTATTACAATGTTAACCAATTACTCCTTGCGGGGCAGGTGGCGGGCTAGCATATCGGTCAGCCAAAGCGGCAAAAACGCCATCAGCCACACCATCATATAGCTGGCTGGGGGAAAGGCGATGCGGGCTTTATCTTTGCTGAGGCCGCGCAGAATAATGTCGGCGGCTTTGGGTGCTGCCATATAAAAAGGCATGGGGAAATTGTTTTGATCCGTGATACGGCTGGCGACAAATCCCGGGCAAATAACGGTGACGTTGATGCCCTCTACATGGAGGCTACCGCGCAAGCCTTCGCCGAAAGACCGCACCCAAGCTTTACTGGCGCCATAGCCGGGTGCGCTCGGCAGGCCTCTAAATCCGGCCAGTGAACTGAGCAGTGCGATAGAACCTGATTTTCGCTCGATCATCTTCGGTATAATTGGATCGACGGTGTTTAAAACGCCGGTCACATTAATGTCGAGCATGCGCCGCATTTGATCAGCTTTTTCCGTCTCGCCTGAGGTGCCGGGCGACACACCAGCATTGGCAACAACAAGATCAAGCGGATGAGCCGTATCAATTTCCTCGATCCAGCTTTTCATTGCGATTTGATTTGTAACGTCAACAATATTGGCGTCAACGACAGCGCCTTTTGTCCGGCAATATTCGGCAACATCTTTTAGGCGAGCTTCATCGCGCCCGGAGATTGCTAAATAAACGTCATCACCGGCCAATGATTCTGCCAGGGCTTTGCCGATGCCGCTGGAAGCGCCGGTAATAAGAACGGATTTAAACTCTTTCACAGGCTTTCATTCCCAGGCATTTATTCCAAGATTGATATTCGGGCATAGTTTTGATTCTGCAGCAATAATTTGCAATGGCATATCAAAAAGAATGTGCTATCTAGGGGCTATGGTTAAGCAAAAGAAAAAAACGGCCACCGCAATTGCCAGCATGACCGGGTTTGCCAGAAGCTCCGGCAGTGTTGAGGGTTATAGCTGGAATTGGGAAGCCAAGAGCGTTAACGGCAAAGGTCTGGATGTGCGCTGCCGCTTGCCGCAAGGCTTTGAGGAAATTGATGTTGAGGCGCGAAATGCCACGGGCAAGACTTTCAAGCGCGGCAATTTCAATCTCATCCTGACCATCCAGGAAACCTCGCGACAAAGCCAATATCAGGTAAATCGCGACCTGTTGGATCAGCTGGTCGAAACGGCCAATAAAATTCGCTCTGAATCCGATGAGTTTGATAAGCCTAGCTTAGACGGTCTGCTTGCGGTACGCGGCGTTATTGAACCCGTTAACGAAAGCGAAGATGAAGCAAGCCGGGCAGCGCGCAAGAAAGAAGTGTTGGGTGGTCTGAAAGAGGTGTTGGCTGAGTTAGAGAAAAATCGAGCGGCCGAAGGTACGCGGATTGCCAAGGCTTTGTTTGAACAATTGAGTACAATCATCAAGCTTTGTGGCGAAGCCGAAAAATTGGCGGCGCTCCAGCCGGACAACATTCGTGAAAAACTAAACCAGCAGGTTGTCGAGTTGCTGGACGCTGTGCCGAGTTTGCCGGAAGAACGATTGGCCCAGGAAGCAGCTGTTCTGATGACCAAAGCTGATGTGCGTGAAGAATTGGATCGCTTGCAGGCACATATTGAAGCGGCGCGAGTCCTGATGGAAGAAGGCGGAGTGATCGGCCGCCGGCTCGATTTCCTGTGTCAGGAGTTTAACCGTGAAGCAAATACGTTGTGCTCCAAAGCGGCTGATGTTGAATTGTCAAAAATTGGGCTCGAGCTCAAAGCCGTGATCGAACAATATCGCGAGCAGGTGCAAAACATTGAGTAAAGGTAACAGCTCATTTTCCCGGCGCGGCCTGATGTTTGTGCTCTCTTCTCCTTCAGGGGCAGGGAAAACAACGATTTCGCGCGCTATGCTGGAGCGTGACGACAATCTCATAATGTCGATCTCAGCTACCACGCGGCCAATGCGGCCGGGTGAAGTCGAAGGCGAGGATTATTACTTTGTCGACGAGAAGAAATTCGAACAAATGATCAGCGATGGAGAACTGCTCGAGCACGCCAACGTTTTCGGTAATTTTTATGGCACACCAAGAAAGCCGGTCGAAGAGGCCCTTGCGCGCGGTGTAGACATACTTTTTGATATCGATTGGCAGGGGACTCAAATAATCGCTGGCGACGAAATCGCTGGCCAAAATTTGGTGAGCGTATTTATTTTGCCGCCCAATACTGCTGAGCTCGAAAAACGATTAAGAACGCGTGCGCAAGATCCTGAAGATGTCGTGCAGCAGCGTATGTCCAAGGCAGCGGGCGAAATGAGCCGATACAGTGAATATCAATATGTCATTGTCAATGATGAAATTGAGGACAGTGTTCAGCAAGTACAGACAATCCTAGCTTCTGAGCGACTACGTATTGGACGTCAAATTGGCCTACATGATTTTGTCCAGGAATTGATAGGACCAGAAAAACCGGCTCAATAAGATTTAGTCGCGCCCTTCAATCTCCTTTGCCAACAGGCAAAATTCTTCGATTGTTAAATTTTCAGCGCGGGCAGTTGGATCAATTCCAAGTGCCTGAATATCAATATCGAGCGATTTAAGCGAAGAACGCAGCATCTTGCGGCGCTGTCCAAACGCGGCGGCGGTAACTTTCTCCAAAGCTTCAAACCGGGCTGAAAAAAGCGGCTCAGATCGCGGCTTCAATGTCAGCACACTCGATATAATTTTGGGTGGTGGCGTAAAGGCACGCTTGTCGACATTGAATTCAAATTTAGTCTCGCAGAGCCACTGCGTGATAACGCTGAGCCGGCCATAGGTTTTGGTGGAAGGCTGGGCAATAATTCGCTCGACGACTTCTTTCTGAAACATCAACGTCATCTGATCGATATGCTTTAGCTGATTTAGCCAATTGATCAAAAGTGCCGTTGAAATATTATAAGGCAGATTGGCAACAATCCGGCGTGGTGAATCGCCGAGGGTTGAAATATCAACATTAAGAGCATCGTCGGAAACAACGGTAAGCAGGCCAGGAAAAACCGGTTTTAATTCATCGAGTGCTGCGATACATCTTCGATCCCGCTCAATGGCGTAAAGTTGCCGCGGGTTAGATGCCAGCAAAGAACGTGTCAGTCCTCCCGGCCCCGGCCCAATCTCAATGACGCTAACTTCTTTTAAATCACCGGCGGCGCGGGCAATGCGGTCGGTTAGATTTTGGTCCAGCAGAAAATGCTGGCCGAGTGATTTCTTGGCGCCTAGATCGTAACGCGCAATGATATCTCGCAACGGGGGAAGTTGGTCGCGCGAGTCAGTCATGTAAGACGTTCGGCTATTCTGTTTTGGGCCATTTCCCCGGCCAGCTTTAGGGCGGCAACAAGACTTTGCTCACTCGCTTCACCGGTTCCAGCGATATCCAACGCGGTTCCGTGATCCGGCGATGTGCGGATGAACGGCAGTCCGAGCGTGACATTTACCGCGCTATCAAAATCTAAAGTCTTGATCGGTATTAAGGCTTGGTCGTGATACATACACAAGGCAACGTCATAGGTTTTGCGGGCCCGTTCATGAAACAATGTATCAGGCGGATGCGGGCCGGTAACCGATATCCCTTGAGATCGCAGTTCGCTAATTGCCGGTTCGATAAGGGTTTTTTCTTCCGCTCCCATTGATCCGCCTTCACCGGCATGAGGGTTAAGCGCGGCGATCGCTAGGCGCGGTTGGGGAATGCTGAAATCCTGACGCAGGGCAATATCAGCAATCAGAGCTGTTTCGATGATAAGCTCGGGTGACAGTAGATTTAGCGCGTCGCTGACGCCAACGTGGCGGGTCACCGGAATAACACGGAGACGTTCGGATACCAGCATCATAACGGGCTCAGAATTTATGCCGGCCAACGCCGCCAAAAATTCGGTATGCCCGGGATGGGAGAAGCCATTTTGATACAACGCGTTTTTGTGTATTGGATTGGTGACAATAGCGCCAGCTTTACCACGCTGAACGAATTCAACCGCCTGTTCAATTGCCGAGATAACCGCCGGCGCATTTTTGGGATTTAATTCGCCGGGAATTGCCTGATCTGACAGTTCGATCGGCAAGACCGGCAAGGCTTTTTCAAATAAAGCGGCCACTTCATCTGGCGTCGAAATCTCAGCGACATCGATTATCAGGTCCATACTGGCGCTTAATTTTTTGAGCCGAGCAAGAGAATCGATAACAAAAAACGGCTGCAGAATGTCGCGTGCTGAGTGCCAGGCCTTGAGTGTAATCTCGCCGCTAATCCCGCTCGGCTCACCCATCGTTAAGACAATGGGTGGCGATGCCGGCGTCATCCTCTAATATCCAAAACCGCTGAACGTCTAATGTCGCGTAGCATGCGGCGCGAAACCAGGGCTGCGCGTTTTTCCAGCAACATGCCTCTGATGCGGCTTCGAACTTGCTCGGTAATGTCACCACCGCTTCGTTTGCAGACCATCAAAACCAGATACCCGGCGGCGGTTCGAATTGGTGAACTGGCTTTTGAAAGAGGAATGTTTTGCACAACATTTTTAATATTTGCCGGCAATCTCGATGTATCTTGAACGTCGAGACGGCCTGATTGTTTTGAGCCGAGTTCTACGCCTTTTTTTTCGAGTGCAGAGCAAGAATTTGAAGATTTGGAAATTTGCGTTGCCAATTTTTCCTGGGCTGAAATTTCGCCTTGAGATGCGTTCTGGCGCAGGGGCAGAAATACTTGCTGAAGCGAAACTTTTACATTGCCGGCAGAAACACCCGAGGCAATGCGTTTATTAAGCAATCTAAGTATGTAAAAACCATCGGCGCCACGTACAGGATTGGTTATGTTTCCTTTGGTCATGTTAATTATTATCTTTGACAAATTTTGGTCAACTTGATCGCTACGTATCCAGCCGAGATTTCCACCTTTTGCTGCCGATGCGCTTTTCGAAAAAGAGCGAGCGAGTGCCGAAAAGTTAGCGCCGCTTTGCAACTGGGCACGCAACCTTAAGGCAGTTTGATGAGACTCTTCTAACGATTTAGTAGGGTCAAAAGGAATAAAAATTTCTGCGACAAAATATTCCGGCTTGCCTTTGTTGCCCTCAATCGTTGCAATCGCCTCATCTACTGCATCATCGCCAATTTTGGAATTGGACCTTACCTGTCTAATGACCGCGCCACGCCAAGCTAATTCAGCCTCGATTTGAAGCTCAAATGTGCGCCAATCAACGTTTTCCTGCGCCAGCAGCTTCCGCATCCCTCCGGGCTGCAAGCGATTATTTTTTTCAACAATTTTAATGGCGCGATTGATTTCATCTTGGGTAGTTTTAACCCCCATTTTTTTGGCTGCTTGCAGCTTTAAATAGTCGTTAATTAAACCGCTCAAAACCTGCCTTGAGATGCGTTGGGCTGTCTCTTTGGTTTTCGGTAGTCGTGATGAAAAAATGATGAATTTGATGCGCGTGCCGAGATCGAATTGAGTAATCACTTCGTTGTTGACGATGGCAATAATGCGTTGAGTTGATTGAGCCTGAGCTGAGGTAATGATATTGGGTTGGGCAGACAGTAGCAAAGCCACCAGAGCAAGGTAAAACCACCTGCCAATAAAACGTTTGCTTGAAGGTATCGAATTTTGGTGCATGGTCATTAAGAATAATTGTTTAACCACCAACATTACTAAAGCCAGTTTGTACATCACCCAATGTTTTAAAAGTCAGCTTAAATAGTATTGTGTCGTTCGGGCGCAGGTCCCGATCTTCATAAAATTGTCTGGTTAAAGTCGTGC
>CEQE01324404.1_pt1 | contig 10953 bp, 10 predicted proteins | sample 356201 | NCBI WGS metagenome assembly CEQE01 (sample SAMEA2619970, study PRJEB7988) | marine metagenome | biome: marine biome (ENVO:00000447); feature: mesopelagic zone (ENVO:00000213) & marine oxygen minimum zone (ENVO:01000065); material: "saline water (ENVO:00002010), including plankton...
AAGATATTTGAGTCCTGCACAATAGGGTGAGAAAAATGGCAAAAGCAGAAAATATGCAACCGATGCATCAAATGATGGGTTATGACAGGGCAATAACTATGTTCAGCCCTGACGGAAGATTGCTGCAGGTAGAATATGCAAAAAAGACAGTAAGGCAGGGATCAACAGCTATAGCAATGGTTTGTTCTGATGGAATTTTATTTGTTACAGATAAAAGGGTAATTGATAGTTTAGTTGTACCTGAAAGTGTAGAAAAGATATGGCAGATAGATGAGCATATTGGAGCTACTGCTTCTGGAATTTTATCGGATGCTAGAGTCTTAGTAGAAAGAGCACAACTAAAAGCTCAGCAGCACAGGATTACATATGACAGTCCAATTGACACGCTAAGTGTAGTTAAGGATATTTGTGATTTAAAGCAAGTATGCACACAAAGTGGGGGCTTAAGGCCTTTCGGAGTTTCAGTTTTAGTTGCAGGCATTGATGACCATACACCAAGGCTTTATGAAACAGATCCGACAGGAATATTTTTCCAATACAAAGCAACAGCAATCGGAGAAGGCGAAGTAGAGATAGAGGAAATTTTGCATAAAGAATACAAGGAAGAATTGACGATAGAAGACGGTTTAAAATTAGCTCTAAAAGCTTTAAAGAAAGTTCTTGGAGAAAATTTCAAGGTTGAGAGGATAGATGCAGCTTATATTAAAACTGATGAAAAAAAGTTCAAAAAGTTCACTAAGGAAAAAATAGAGAAAACTGCCGCAGAAAGTAAGAAGAAGTAAAAAAATGGTAACTGTAGATGATGCAGTCATAGCAAAACTAAAGACACACGGCCAAAATTTTGAAGTCTTAGTTGACTGCAACAATGCAATAGCAGTAAGGGAAAACAAGCAAGTGGATATGAAAGATGTCCTTGCTGCAATGAAAATTTTTTCAGACGCGAAAAAAGGGTTGGAAGCTTCTGAAACAGCAATGAAGCAGATTTTTGAAACAACAGAACCTGAAGAGATCGCAAAACAGATAATAAAAAAAGGGGACATACAGCTAACTGCTGAGTATAGGAATAATTTAAAAGAAAATAAAAGAAAACAAATAATAAACATAATCCACAGAAACGGTGTCGATCCTAAGACTCATGCTCCTCATCCGGTAAACAGGATTGAGAATGCATTGGAAGAGGCAAAATTTCATGTTGATGAGTTCACTTCGGTGCAAGAGCAGGTACAAGATGCATTGAAAAAGTTAAAGCCCATAATTCCGATAAGGTTTGAAGTCAAGGAATTACAAGTGAAGATAGGGCCTGAGTATGCCGCAAAAGCTTATGCAACCGTAAAAAGATACGGGACCATTCTAAAAGAAGAATGGCAGAACAACGGATATTATGTCGCTGTTCTGGAGATGCCTGGTGGTTTAGAAAGTGAATTTTACGAAAAGATAAATGAAGTCTGTCATGGAGAAGCAGAGGCAAACGTTTTGAAAACAAAATCATGAAAATCAAAGATTTTCAGGATGTCAAAAATCATAGGGTGATTTTTAAACATGAGCAAAATTAATGTTAAAGACAAAGACGTTGTAGTTCCAGGAGAAGTACTGGCAGTAGGGATGGACAGTTTCCCTGGTGTAGGAACTTACAGAGAAGGGGAAAACATAATTGGTGCAAGATTAGGATTGGTTCAGCTAGACGGAAGAACTATAAAACTAATTCCTTTATCTGGAAGATACATTCCTAAAAAATATGATACTGTTATATGCAAGGTCATTGATGTTGCGATGAGTGGTTGGCGCTTGGAAACTAACAGCCCATATTCAGCGATGCTTTCTATGAAGGAGGCTACATCTCAATTTATTGCCCGCGGAGCGGATTTAACTAAGTTTTTTGATATCAATGATATTGTTTCTTGTAAGATAGTTAATGTTACCAGCCAGATGCTTGTTGATGTGACAATGAAAGGCATGGGCTTAAGAAAATTAAAAGGCGGAAGGATAATTGATGTGGAAAGCAATAAAGTTCCTAGAATAGTGGGAAAGCAGGGAAGCATGGTTTCAATGATAAAAGACGCTACAAAATGCAACATAACTGTAGGACAAAATGGTCTGGTATGGATCAATGGAACACCTGAAGGTGAGTTGTTAGCTGTTAATGCTATAAGAAAAATTGAAGAAGAAAGTCACTTATCTGGTTTGACAGAAAGAGTTAAGGAGTTTTTGGATAAGAACAAACCAAAAGTTCAATAATAAAAAATACAATAATTAAAATAATAAAATAAATAAAAATAATTTGATTAAAAACAATGATTAATAATAATTGAAATCAATGGAAAATAATGAATAAAAATTAATGGACTAAAAATGACTTACAAAGAAAGGCCAGACGGAAGAAAGTTTGATGAACCTAGGAAAATAGAGGCTAAAGCAGGAGTAATTCCGAATGCAGATGGTTCTGCTTATTTCAAGATTGGAAACACTGCAGCTTATGCGGCTGTTTACGGTCCAAGAAATCTGCATCCTAAATTTTTACAAGATCCATCTACAGGAATTTTGCGTTGTAACTACAATATGATGCCTTTCTCGAGTTCAGGAGACAGAGTAAGGCCTGGCAGTTCAAGGCGTTCCAAGGAGATTTCCATGGTTACTCAGAAAGCATTGATTCCTGTTTTGGATTTAAAGGAATATCCTAATTCTGTTGTTGATGTTTTCATTGAGCTTCCTGAAACAGAAGCTGGCTCAAGATGCGCCGGAATATGCGCTGCATCAATGGCTTTGGCAGATGCTGGGTTAGCTATGAAAGATTTAGTTGCAGCTGTTTCTGTAGGAAGAGTTGATGATAAGCTTGTTGTTGATCTGGATTACAAGGAAGAATCTTATGAAGATGGTCCTGTTGCAGACATTCCAATAGCTATGATGCCTAATCAGGACAAGATAACCTTGTTGCAGATGGATGGTTTAATCTCAAAAGAGCAGCTTAAGGAAGCTCTTGGGATGGGAAAAAAGGTTTGCAGGGAGATATATGAAGTTCAAAAAAAGGCCTTAAAAGGTAAATACGAGGCAAAAAAATGAGCAACGAATTAAGAGAGCATGTAATAAAATTATTTGAAGCTAATACAAGGCTGGATGGCAGGAAGCTTGATGAATATCGTAAAGTTTCATTAGACGTTGATGTTACTAAGACTGCAGAAGGTTCTGCCAGAGTTAAGATTGGGCAGACAGACATTATAGTGGGTGTTAAGGTAGAGGTTATGGAGCCTTATCCTGATACTCCTGATGAAGGTTCTATCATGGTTGGAGCGGAATTGCTGCCATTATCAAGCCCTGAGTTTGAGCCAGGACCTCCAAGTATACAAGCAGTAGAGCTTGCAAGGATTGTTGATAGGGGTATTAGAGAAAGTAAATCCTTGGATTTCAAAAAATTATGCATCAAGAAAGGTGAAAAGATATGGATGATAATAATAGATATATGCACTATAAATGATGCTGGGAATTTATTTGATGCGTCTGCTTTGGCTTCCATAGCTGCTTTAAAGAACATGAAGTTTCCTGAATATAAAGATGATCAAATTGATTACAAGAAAAAGACAAGTAAAGGTTTAGATCTGAAAGATACTCCGCTTTCCGTTACTGTATTGAAAATTGGAGATAAGTTTATTGTTGATCCAAATTCTGATGAAGAGAAAGCAGCTGATGCAAGATTATCAGTAGCTTCATTAAGTGATGGTACTTTGTGCGCTATGCAGAAAGGCGGAGAGTTTCCTTTATCAGCAGAAGATGTTTCTAAGATGGTAGATATTGGCTTAGAGAAAGGGCAAGAATTGAGGAAGCTTATTAAATAATTGATTGTTATTTCTTAGAATGGATACTTTAACTGACGAAAGGCTTGAAAGAGAATTTAAAGTTACAGAGAAAGCTTTGAAAGAACTAAAGATAATTATTTCTAAAGATGATAAAAATTATTCAAAAGCTCTGCATTTTGAGGATACTGCAAAAAGATATTTTGAAGATGCTAAATTCTTTAAGGAAAAAGATGATAAAGCTTCAGCATTCGGAGCATTGAATTACGCTTTCGGTTGGTTAGATGCTGGTAAAAGTATAGGTTTGTTTGAGGAAAAAGTTTAAATAAGCAGGTTATTAGTTCTTATTATTATCAAATAAAAGAGGCAATAGTATGAAAAAATTAATCACAGTATTTACCTTCTCAATACTATTTTTAATGTTAATACTTATCTCCAATGCACAACCTCCTCCGCCTCCACCGGCACCAGAGTCATTTGATAATGATAATTCTCAACAAAATAATGAAGATGCATCTACAGGAACCTGCAATGATAACATTAAAAATCAAGATGAAACAGATGTTGATTGTGGTGGAGTATGTACTGCATGCCCCACTACTACATTAGAAAACAATGAAACCTTAAATACAACACAAGATAATACAATACAAGAGAACTTACAACAAGATACCATAACACCTGAGAATATTGTTGATGATATAGAAGAAGATAAACTAGATGAAGAAGAGTCCCAGGATTCTGTTAATGCTGCAGTAGCTGATTCGGATACTCTGCCATCAGATACAGAATCTGAAAAAAAGCAGACAAATGAAGAAACTCTAAATATAATTGAAAATCCTAATAAAGAATTAAACTTAGTTCTAATATTGTCTTTATTCTTGAATATAATTCTTGTCACTTCATTGATAATATTTTTATTTTTACAATTTAAGGAAAAACAAAGGTTAGAAAATAAAATTCAAAAGCTCAACTTCAACAATTATCAAAGGACAGACCAAGATATCGCAAAATTAAAGAGATACATAACTAACTTTTTAAATCAAGGTTACAATCAGGATAAAATCAGGCATGTATTGCTAAGGGCCTATCCTGCACAGAAAGTAGATCAGGCCTTTAACGAGGTAAATCATGGTAGTAGAAGAACTTTTTAAGGAAAGATGGGCGGAAAAAAGGCCATTTTATTCTATTCTTTTAGGTATATTCTTTACAATCATCTCTTTTTTCACTTCGTTTTTCCTATTCAGGGAAACGCCTAATTTTATCGGGATATCCACCATACTCTTCATAGTTGCACTTATCATACCTACAGTAAATAAATTATTTGACAGGGAAGAAAAATTAGAAGTTAAGGAAAAACTCAGTTTTTTCATAAAGCATGAGCATATCATTGATTTTTTCATTTATTTCTTCATAGGAGTATTCATGGTCTTATTCTTAATATCCTTAATTAATCCTAACCTCATCTTTTCAGAAAATCAGCTCTATAATATTCAAAGCGAACCAGTCGAAGAAAATCGAGGTTTACCCCCACCCCCTCCATTAGGCAATGATAATAGTGAGATGTTCAGAATTTTTAAGAATAATTTTTATGTTATGGCTATTTCATTTATACTTTCTCTTTTCTATGGTGCTGGTGCTTTATTTTTAATAACCCTTAACGCCTCAATATTCGCATCTGCATTGGCCAATACTATAAGAATAAATTTACCTAGCATTGGACTATTATCTCAATATACTTTTACCTTATGTAATCTCGGAATCATGTTTTTCCATTTGATTCCAGAAGTAAGCGGTTATTTATTAGCAGCGATTGCAGGTGGTGTTTTATCCCATGCATTTGTAAGAGAAAAAATTGGTGGCAAGAATTTTAAAATTGTCCTTAAAGATTCAATTATATTGTTGATCGCAGCTATATTGTTCTTAATAGTTGCAGCCTTCATAGAAAATGAAATTTCCAAAAAACTATTTACAAGCAACGTATGCACAGAAAGCAAATTCATTATAATTTTTGTTCTTGGATTAATAGTTGCTGGCATCATCCTATTTGAAATCCTAAGGAAAAAGAAATTTTTTGATAAATGATTGATTACTATATTAACACAAGAATTCTGCCATTACTAGCTTACATCAATCTATCCCTTATTCTAATTTTTTTATATATTTCCTTTCCAATAATTTTAACTAAATTTAAAAAAATTGGTAAAAAATACTGGTTGATTATCCTTATCGTTTTATTAATAGGAGTGCTCATTAGGCTATTTCTGGTACCTCACCATCATAGATTTTTTATAGATGAATCATTCTACATTGGAGCAGCAAAAAATCTTTTATTTTATTTCAAATCCACCATAGCTACCGGCATATATCCAAAACAGATTGGGTGGCCAGCTTTGCTTACAATACCTTTTTTTCTGTTTGGCGTAAATAATTATGTTGCTATCTACACATCCATTTTCTTTGGCAGTCTTTCTGTTATTCTTATGTATATCTTAGTCTATCTACTTTCAAAAAATGCAAGATTAGCTATCATCAGCTCCTTTCTTCTAGCAATACTGCCGTTGCATGCTATTTATTCAGGAACTGCAGAAACGATAATTGCTTCCGTATTCTTTCTGCTGGCAACATTAATAAGTTTTATAATTATGATCAAAAACCAGCAGACCAGATTAATTTTCCTGACAGTTTTCTTGTTTTTATTTACAATCCAGATAAGATTAGAAAACATATTGATTTTGATACCTATGTTGGTTTTTATCTTTTTAAATCACATAAAAATAAGTTGGAAAAAATGGAGATTTCCCTTGATTCTTTCTTTACCATTGCTCACATCATACTTATTTCAGTTCTTTCGATTAATAAATTTCTATGATAATTCTTATAATGGGAACGTAAACTTATTTGGTTTCAATGAAATACTTATAAGATTTATGTTCGACTTTAGTTTCTTAACAATTTTATTTTTGGTTTTGACAATAACAGGAATTATTGCTTTATATTCTTTGAATAAGAGAACATTAGCCTTATATCTCAGTTGGTTTTCTGTTTATCTTGGTTACTACTTATTTTACCAATATTCCAATGACTTTCATCTGCTTACAGGATTGATTGCTTTAGTACCAATAATGGCTTATGGTGTTTATTATTTTTCTACTTTTTTATCTCTGAAATTGAACTTAAAGAAAACATTCCTGCTGGACATGGGGATATTAATTATCATATTGTTTTTGTTTTTTGTAAGTTTTGATAATAGGCCAATACCTGGATTTTTATTGGAAACTAAGGCAATGGAAAAATTAAAGGAGGATATTCCTAAGGATTGCATAGTGATAACTGAAATTCCTGTTATTATCACATCTATTGCAGAAGTATCCGTAATAGATACTACTTACTTTTTGAGGTATATTGATGAAAAATTACCAGGTTATGAAAATAAATGTCTGCTATATTATGAAGATTTTTATTGTAAAAATGATACTGGGACAAAAAGATCTTTAAAGAGATGTGATGCTATGCATTCGGGGTTTAAATTGGATGAATATAAAAAATATAATGAAATGGATGTCACTTTTTATTTATACAACATTTCAAAAATTTAAAAAGAAAAGTTTAAATACCACTTCAATAAAGATTATTGTTAAAAGGTGGTGTAATGAAAAAAATTGCTTTATTTGTTGTTCTATTGTTTACAATCTTTCTTTTAGGTTGTACTAGTGATTTGCCACCAGAGCCTGGAGATATAGGAGGTCCAATAGGTGAGGCGATCGGGTACTACAGAGGGTACGGACCACATTTCGACGTTTTTGATGATAATAAACAGATATTTTTTCTGGAAGAGAATGTTTTTAATTTACCGCCTGAACAGGATTCATTGAACCTGGGAATAGATGTCAAGCAGGAAAACGGTTTTATTTACAAATATGGTTATTTTTATACAGACGCTGGATGGGAAATATTTCAATTTCCCGAAAAAACGATCTCTGGGAGCAATTGGATAAAAAATGATGCAAGTACCTCCTTAAAAATAAGTACTGCAGATATAACTCCTGGGGAAAATTATGTTGTTTCCTATTCCTGCAAGAAATATGATGACATCTGGAAATGTGGCTGTTCATCTACATCAGGTACATGCAATCAATGGATGTTGCAAACTTACTTGTATAGGAATGTTGAATTGCCTCCAGAACCAATACCCCCTGGCAGTGTAATAACCACCAGAGTTTATATATCTCCAAACGGTGAATTGCTAAGGCAAGGAAATGATGTTAATCTGTATGTTAGTCTAGACTCTACGAAGGATATTCTAAAAGATATTGGTGATTTAAGAGTAAGGATTGTAGGACCAGATGGAACTGAAGGTTGGGTTAAATTAGACAAGTTCGGTGATGTTGACTGCAATGTATGTGAAGGTGAAGGATGTTATAAGCAATTCATATGCCATCTAAGTTATGGTACTAAGTATACTCCTTCGTCATTAGGTGAGTATCTAATTGACTTTGGCAAGGATGAAGACTTTCCGGAATGGATGCAAGTGAATACAGGCAGATTCAAAATAGTTACTGATGGATTTTTTAAAGAGATGCTGATTGAGGAAGATATTGGCAATTTCAAGTTCAGAAATTCAGATGGATGGTATGACAGTAATGGTTTTGGATTGTATGCCTCTTATAGAAATGATGATACTTACATATCCGTAAACATCAACAGTTATAGCTGGATATTTCAAAGCTTTGATAGAATAAAGAATAGTCCTGACTATGATGTCGTAGAATTGAATGGTAACTTGCTTTATGTAAAAGAAGTGGAAATATATTCACAATACTATACCCCGGTAACAGACAGAATAGAGGTAGTTTGGTTAAGTGGTAATAAATTGATTAGAATGTATATTAACGGAAACAACCTAGATGTTGAGGAATTTATTGAAGCTTATTTGGAAAAGCATCCAAGTTCCGGAACAATATCTGAAGCTTGTCAAATACTTCTTGACCGTATTACTCCTTCCATAGGTTACAATTGCGGAGATTCAAAATATGATTATATTGCTGATGTGAACAATGATAAAACAGTTAATGTGCTTGATATGATCATTGTTGGACAGCACTCAACAGATGATAATTGGTGCACAACTACTTATCTTGTTCCAATTAATCCTTGTGGAATAATTTCAGATACTGGAACTGAATCATGGAAAGTTGAAACTCCTAACAGTAAACTTGAATTATCAGAAAATCTAAAGAGCGGAATAAATGAAGAGAGTATTGCAGATATAACAGAACAATCATTTATTAGTAACCAAGAACTGCCAAGTGTTTTGGCTTCAGGAATAGCATCAAACAAAAAAGGAGATGCACCATATAATCAAAAACTATACTTTGAAGACGATGAATCTACTGGTTATGTGCAACTAACTGAGAACAATGAGGATGTTACTGACATATTCTTATATTTCAAAAGTGGAAGGCAGATTGCAAAATACGAATTGGAATTCACAACTGCTCTGAAGAGCGATGTGGAAGGCAGTGTTTTGACAGATTTTGAAGATGCAAAACTCACAATTTTAGGAAAGAGATACAATATTATACAGGCAAGAACATTAATACCAAATCATATTACATTGATTTTAATGGGTGGTGCAGTAAATGATATGTTGCTAGAAGGTAATTCGAAAACTTATACTATTGATGGTATAGATTATGAGGTTTCATTAGATTTTGTAGATGCAGACAATGCTAAGTTTACAGTCAAGGGCGAGGGAACAAGAGATTTGCTTATTGGAGAAACTGATAAATTATCAAATGGAATAACAATTGGTGTATCAGACATATTATATAAAGATAGTGCAGAGGGTATTAGTGGTGCAGAATTTTTCCTAAGAGCAGACAAAATAAGCCTAAAAGATTCAGATGTGACAGACACCTCAAGTAGTAATGAATTAAAGGCAAACGATGAGACAATTGATGGGTCAAATGTTATGATTAAGGGTAGTGTTGATAGTTCTACATCCAAGATTGACAAGATAACAATTAACATGATTGCAGACGATGACTATTACGTTCCACTAAGTGGAAAATTAAGTGAGCAGCTTGATGAGCCAGATTTATTGTTTACTAAAAATTGGGATATTGTGTATAAGGGATTGAGCAATGAACCTCAAAATGAAATTAACATTGTAACTAGTGGAACAAGTAAATATAAATTGAATTTTGTAGATGGAGATGGAAATGAAGTAAACCTTCCGTTTATATATGCAGTGGGTGGTAATTCTATCAAACTTGGTGATGATAATGACAACTTAATATTACAAGAAAACAAAGTAATAGAAAAGAATGATTTTTTCATTGTAACTGATATAGCTCAAGATGCTGAAACTGGTAGAAGAAAAAGTTTTGCATTGCAGTATAAGGGGGCTGATAAAATTACTGCAGATAGTCCTGTATTAAAATTCAAAGATTTAGGCAGTGGAAACGTAATAGAACAAACTTACACTGATGTAACCCCATTAGCAACTTTGACAATTGGTGGTGCAGAGTTTATAGTGCAAAAAGCACCCGGATCTGATGTTTCTGTTAATGATTTTAACATCTCTATTGATTTAAATGGTGATGGGGAGATAGATTTGTATAATGAATTGGATGTCCAAATTGATTTGAATGAAGATGGAATAATTGGAGACAATACAGTAAGCATAAACACAGAGTATGGTGCAGCTATGTCAATTAATGACTTCAGTGCAGATAACTTTGTTGTAGTAAGTATAAATACGCCCAACAGCGATGACTATGATAGTTTAGCACCATCACCATTTTTATTTGATTTAAAAGCCGCTAACGGAGAAGTAAGGATGGAATTGAATTCAGACCAATTACACAACTTCATCACACCAGACAGTAAAACAGATGTAAGGTATGCATACAGCAGTTACGGAGCGTTTGGAACCTATATTAATCCAATAAATGACCCACAAACTGTGTCTATTGAATATCCAAAAAATCAGGGATTGCCAATGGTTTATGTAACCGGGAAGTATACAGTGTTTACAACAACTTCTACAGGAGGAGGCGGTGGCAGTGTAATTGAACCAATTGAGGAAGAAGCAGAAGCCATAGGAGAATAGATTACAAGTTCTTAATAAATTAATATAAAAAAATTAAAGAAATCTTTAAAA
>CEQE01147578.1_pt1 | contig 10952 bp, 8 predicted proteins | sample 356201 | NCBI WGS metagenome assembly CEQE01 (sample SAMEA2619970, study PRJEB7988) | marine metagenome | biome: marine biome (ENVO:00000447); feature: mesopelagic zone (ENVO:00000213) & marine oxygen minimum zone (ENVO:01000065); material: "saline water (ENVO:00002010), including plankton...
CCGCCACTGTCTGAGGCCGTCGCGCGAACACGTCAGGGCCCGGCACGCCCAGATAGACGTGCAGTTCGTCCCAGTTCTCCCCCACCAGCAAGTCCGCGTGGTGGTCGCCGTTTACCTCCCCAACGAGTACCGTAGGGAAGAATGGGCCCCTTCCGCCAATGACAAAATCGAAGTCGGGCTTTATACGCAGCGAACCGTTGGGCTGCTCGGGATAGATGCCGTTCTCGATGCGATAATACTCGAGATCTATGGCGATGGAATTCACGACGATTGCGCGGAAGAAACCGCCGACGCCGGTGTCGACGCGTCCGAACATGAACTCGATCTGGCCGTCACCGTCGAGATCCTGCCAGTCGCCGAGCGAATATCCCAATGGGCTCCCTCCTTTAGCGCGTCCTTGGGGGTGGAGATCCATGCCCACACTCGGATCGAAGGAGATACCGTCGGCTGTTGGCAAACCGAAGTATGCCTCGTAGCGGCTCCGCAGTCTCAGCAGGCTGCGTCCCTGCAGCGACTGAGTTACAAGGTCCACTACGCCATCACCGTTCATGTCGCTGAAAGAGTGCAGCACGGTGCGCTTGTTTTTCGGTCCCAATCCAGTGAAGAGGGAGAAGTTGCTCGCGTCGCTGAACCCGTAGCCAAACGAGTAGACCCCTTCAGAGTCGAATGGCACTTCAGTGGTGAAGGTCTCTGCTACCGGGTCAAAGCTCCCTAGAGCGTCTTGGTAATGGACCTCGAAGTGGTCCTCGTTCCAGAACAGCAGGTCGCTGCGACCATCTTGGTTGCAGTCCACCTCGTGGACACGGCTCTGATACGACGGGTTGGTTTGGGCGGTTATGCCCATCTGGCCGTAGCTGCGCGTATCGCCGAAGGCGATCTCGTCGAGAAAAGGTTCGGGGGGCCCCGGTTTCAAGGGTCCGCTAAACGAGCCGTCGCTCCGTTGCGTGGAAATCCAGAAACCATCGACGTCAGGCACCACTAAGTCATCGCGACCGTCGTGGTTTACGTCGCGGGTGATGTCGAGGTGGGGAATCTCACTCGGGTACGTTGTAGTGTAGTTAGTAGCGATTTCCAGGAGCACACGATCCGCGGCCGAGGCGGGATTAAACCAATTGATGCGACCGTCCTCGTAAGTGATCAAGCGGTCGTGACCACCGATGTTGGCCACATCGACGAACAACACTGTTGGACTCAGCTCCGCCTCGAGCACCGTCGACCACGCGCCCCCGTCGAGCCCATACATTTGCAGACGACGGATGTCGTTCTCGTCCGTATACACCACGGCGAGTTCCGCGGTGGCACCACCTAGGAAGAATCCCGGCACAACGGTCTGACGCGGCGTCGTGCCTGTAACGACTTCGTATTTATCGAATAGGTCGTTCGTGAATTCAGCGCCGGTGGTGGTCGTGCATCCCGATATGAAGACTACAGAGGCCAGCAGAGCATTCGGGGGGCGTCGATAGGGTCGTCTGCAGTCAACTGCCGGGTAAGATCTTGCGCCACGTGTCATCTCTGCTTCTCCCCTTGTTGGGCGCATTCTACGCCCGTAGTACGAAAGGCAGTATGGCAGGTTGGAAGCATAATTCTATGCTAAGATACAAAGTATCGAAATATAGTACCTAAGGATCGATCTGAAGTGCCCAGGGAAAGCACCCAGCTGGTCACCAGACTCAAACAGTTGCTCAAAGCGCGCGGGCTGACCTATCGCGATGTGGCGCGGGGTCTGGGTCTAAGCGAGTCGAGCGTGAAACGGCTGTTTGCCGCGCGCTCGTTTTCGCTGCAACGGCTTGAGGCCATTTGCTCACTGATCGACATCTCCATCAGCGAACTGGTCCGGTTGGCATCGGACGACCGGCAAACCCACACCGAGCTATCGCTGCAGCAGGAAACTTCCCTGGCTGCTGACCCAACGCTGCTAACGTTTTTCTACCTCATCGTAGCCGGATGGGCACCCGAGGAGATTGTCGCGGAATACGAGATTGAGACACTCGAGTCGATCCGTCTCCTGGCCGCCCTGGATCGACTCGGCCTGATCGAATTGCTTCCCGGCAACCGGGTTCGACTGCTCACCTCGCACAACATCGAATGGCTTCGCAAGGGACCTGTTCGCCGCGCCTATGAACGGATGGCGCGCGAGGAGTTTCTGGATTCGGCATTCGACAAAGACCACGCCACGTTCAGAGCGCTGACCGGCGAGCTGTCTGCCGAGTCAATCGTGGTGATGGAACGTAAATTGAAGCAGTTGCGCGCCTCCTTCGAAGAGATGGTGGACATCGACCGCCAAGTCCCGTCGGACAGCAAGCAGAGCGTAGGATTGATGCTCGCGCTGCGACCGTGGGTGTTCTCGGTCTTGCGCACGCGGCAGCGCAAGTGATCTGAACGTCACCGGCTGTTGGCCACACTGTTCTTAACGCGGCAATCAGACCTCGTTAGTCAAGATGCTGGTCATCTTCCGGTGAAGGATGGCGGCCGTTTCTCGAGAAAGGCCGTGATCCCCTCCGCGGTATCTTCAAGCATGTAGGAACCCCTGACGGAAACCGAATGGCTGGCTGCCCTGGCGTAGTCGAGGTCCATCTGCACGGCCATTTGCTCCTTGATAACCGCGATGGACTTGGTCGCGGCTGATGCCAAGCGGGTCACGATCCCTTCAACCGTGGCATCCAGTTCATCCCCTGGTACCGACTTGTATACCAGACCGATTCTTTCAGCTTCCGCGCCTGATATGCGCTCCGCCAGGAACATCATGCCGAGGGCACGGCCGTAACCGACATGGCGCGGTAGTTGGTAGGTGATACCGGTGGCTGCATAAAGGGCCCTTTCCGAACGTGGATCCCCCAGCTCCGCTTGCTCGTCACAGATTCGAAGGTCGCAGGCAAGCGCCATATCCAACCCCATCCCTAATGCATAACCATGGATCGACACGACGACCGGTCTCGGCAGAGAGCGAAGCGTGCGAATAAGAGTCTGCTGCGGCACGACCGCCTCGCCCGCCTTGCGACCGCGCCAGCGATCACCCGTGGGGTTACCCATGCCCTTCAAATCATCACCGGCACAGAATCCGTTACCTTCGCCGCTGAGTACGACCACGCGGCAGTCGTCATCGCTTGCCTCGCTGTCCAGTGCATCCAGGATCTGATCGATGACGTCGTAGGTGAGGGCGTTGCGCCGTTCCGGTCTGTTGAGTTGGATGCGCAGTACAGGTCCCTCACGACTTACGTTAATGTCAGCCATAGCACTCTCCTGTTGAGCCGTTAGGAATCTTCAAAATACAGACCTCTGTTGTCGCATTCAAGGAGATCTCCGGTCGATCTCGAACCGGTGTGCTCGCCGTGTAACTGGCAGCGGGCGCTACGTAGTACCAATCCGACAACAGAATGACTAAGATAGTGACAGAATATGATCAAGCTGGGAGAGAGTAGATGGCGATTCCTTACCGATTACTGTGCGTTTGTGGGTTGATATTGACCCAGGGTTGCTCACCGGAATCCACTGAGCAGCAGCCTGCCGGTGACAAGAGCGTCGCTGAGGCCGCCACTGCGCAGGTCAGTACTCGAACCAACCCTCTGCGCAATGCCTATTTTGGCGACCTACATGTGCACACGGAGTTCTCGTTCGACGCCTACCTGTTCGGAACGCGTCGCACCCCGGACGATGCCTACGACTTTGCCAAAGGCGCTGCCATTGAGCATGTCTCCGGGTTCCGCATGCAGATGAAGAAGCCGTTGGATTTTCTGGCTGTCACGGACCATGGATTCCTGCTGGGGATGATGAAGACCATGGCAGATCCGGGCAGTACCTACAGCAAGCATGAGATTGCCGATGCCGTGCGGGGTGCAACCGATGCAGCGGGCTCCGGCGCAGCTTTCCAGGCAGTCCTCGGCTACTTTGGTCGGCTTACTGCGGAAGGCCGAGAGATCGATATAGACGATCGCACGGTCATGCGCGATGCCTGGCAGAAGATCGCTGCGGCAGCAGAACGCCACAATGATCCGGGAACCTTCACCACGTTTATCGGCTACGAATACACAACTTCCGGACCGGAGTTTCAGAACCTGCACCGCAACGTGATCTTTCGCGGCAGCGCGCATCCGCCAGAGCCTTTCAGTCGCTTTGACTCTGTCAATCCGGAGGATCTTTGGGCGTGGATGGACGGCCTTCGCGGGCAGGGCACGCAGGTTCTGGCCATTCCCCATAATTCCAATGGGTCCGATGGCTGGATGTTTCAGACCACGAATATGGCGGGCGAACCGATCGATGCCGCATACGCGGAACAGCGAATGCGCAACGAACCTCTGGTTGAAAACACCCAGGTGAAGGGGACATCCGATACGCATCCGCTGCTCTCACCCAACGATGAGTGGGCGGACTTCGAAATCATGCCACTGCGTGTGGCCAGCAGCTTATCCTCGAGGCCCGAGGGCAGTTACACGCGTGAGGCGTACCTGAACGGTCTGCAAATGGAAGAACTAAAGGGGGTCAATCCCTATAGATTTGGTGTCATTGGCTCATCCGATACCCACAATGCTGCGGGCTCATTTGAGGAAGACAACTACTGGAGCAAGACCGGCGTACTCGATATAGATCCGTTTCGTCGTGGCTCGGTGCCCTTACCCAATTCGAGTGCGGACGACCCGCAATATGCCAACGGCTCGTCCAAATACTGGGGTGCGTCCGGTCTGGCTGCGGTATGGGCAGAGTCGAATACGCGGGATGCAATCTTCGATGCTTTTCAACGCAAGGAGACCTTCAGCACCAGCGGCCCACACATCAAGGTACGGTTTTTCGCAGGATATGATATCGATGAGAAGCTGGCATCAGCTAACAACGCCGTTGAGTTGGCATACAGGAACGGTGTACCCATGGGGGCTGATCTAGTCGCCAGGGGAGGGGAATCACCAGGGTTCTTTCTGTGGGCGATGCGTGACGCAGACAGTTCTGCGCTGCAGCGACTGCAGATAGTCAAAGGTTGGATCCAAGACGGCGAACCAAAGGAAGCCGTTATCGACGTCGCCTGCTCCGATGGTGGTACGGTGGACCCGGAAACCCAACGCTGCCCCAACAATGGTGCAACAGTCGATCTGACCGATTGCTCCGTGACGCCGGACAAGGGCGCGGGTCAACTGATGACATATTGGACAGACAAAGATTTTGATCCGAAACAGAGGGCATTCTATTACCTGCGGGCACTGGAGAACCCCAAGTGCCGTTGGTCAACCTGGGACGCTGTTCGCGCTGGAGTTGAGCCGCGACCGGATATGCATGCCACCATCCAGGACCGGGCCTGGTCGTCGCCAATCTGGTACAAACCGTAAACCCGCGTTTCAAGAGGTCTGCGGCACCCGCGTGCGCGTCGTCAGTCTATTCGCTCGAGCACGACTATCGGGATCTGGCGATCGCCGGCGCCGACTCTGTAGTCTTCAAAAGGTGGATACATGGCAACCATTTGGTCCCAGATTGCCTGGCGTTCAGGGTCAACGGCAACTCGAGCGGTGGCCTGAAAGATGTCCTCTGCCACCTGGACCTGTGCCTCTCCCTGTGTTTGCAGGTTGTGGTACCAGCCTGGATGCTTCGCGTTGCCACCTTTTGAAGCGATGATGGCGTAGCCAGTGTCGACTTTACCGTAGAGCAATGGCATCACGCTGATGTTTCCGGATCTACGGCCGGCTGTTGTGAGCAGCAGTGTGGGCAGAGGACCCGGACCACCGAAAGGGGTGGAATCCCAAATGTGACCGCTCTTTGGGTCTTCTGCGTACAGGTTGCGATGGGCAGCAATCCAGCCACTGGCGCTTGCTTGTATAAAATCGAACGGGTCACTCATGGGCGGTTCCTCCGATTCTTTAAATACGAGTATATCCTGGGGCTAAAAGTCCGTCTATTGGGTCTCCAAGCAATGCGTACCCTTTATTGAGAGGAATGTGTCAAAATTGACGGGCTGCATTTACTCAAATAAGAAGGAGTAGCCCATGGCCAAGTTCACCATCAATGTGAACGGTATTCCCCGAACCCTGCAAGCAGACCCTGACATGCCCTTGCTTTGGGCTCTGCGAGACAGACTTGCCTTGATGGGCACCAAATTCGGCTGCGGCATCGGTCAGTGCGGCGCCTGTACCGTACATATCGATGACGTGGCAACACGCTCCTGTTCGCTGCGAATCGCGGATGTAGGTGACAAGGCCGTGGTCACGATCGAAGGATTGGCAGAGGGCGACGAGCTTCATCCTCTGCAGCGGGCATGGATTGAGGAAGACGTCTCCCAGTGTGGCTATTGCCAGGCTGGCCAGATCATGTCGGCAGCCGCCTTGCTGAAACGCAATCCCAATCCGTCTGACCAGGACATCGATCAGGCCTTGGCCGGCAACTACTGCCGCTGCGGCACCTATATCCGCATTCGGGCAGCTATTCACAAGGGTGCTCAGTACTACAGTGCTGCAGCTCCAGCGACAGGGGACGCAGAAATCGCTGACAACAAAAGCTCTGCCAAGAGAGCTGGGAGTCTCGTATGAAGATTCGTAGCAGAGTCACTAACGGGATGAATCGCCGTGAGTTTCTAAAGGCCACCACTCTTGCAGGTGGGGGCTTGATGCTGAGCGTCACAGTGCCACCTTTAGTGAAGGCTGCCGATGAGCCGGCCACAGCGGTGACTTCGGGAGAGCTGAATGCGTTCGTGAAGATCTCCTCAGATGGAACGATCACGATCTTTGCGTCAAACCCTGAAATGGGACAGGGGGTAAGCACGGCGTTACCCATGATTATCGCTGAAGAGATGGGTGCCAAGTGGGAGGACGTCGTGGTGGAACAGGCGCCTGTAGACAGCACCCGTTTTGGACGGCAGTCAGCCGGCGGTTCCACTACCGTGTTGCGCAGCTTCAACCTCATGCGCCGCATGGGTGCATCCGCCAGGGAGATGCTGATCGGGGCCGCAGCGGAATCTATGGAGCGGCCAAGGGAGGAACTGAAGGCTCAGGACAGTGCAGTCATACATGTTTCCGGCGACAAGATGACCTTTGGTCAACTGGCGGTGCTGGCATCGAAACAGCCGCTACCCGATCCCGTCAGCCTGACATTCAAGGATGCCGATGACTACACCATCATCGGAACTTCGGTTGCCAGCGTTGACAATATGCTGATTGCTACGGGTGTAGCATCCTTTGGCATCGATGCCGTGGAACCGGACATGCTCTATGCCGCCTTTTACAAGTGTCCGGCGACCGGCGGCACAGTCGTCAGGGCCAACCTGGCGGAGATCAAGCGTCTGCCCGGCGTCACCGATGCCTTTGTTGTGGAAGGCAATGGCAAGGTCACCGAACTGATGGCCGGGGTGGCGGTCGTGGGTGACAGTACCTGGGCGGTTTTCAATGCCAGGCAGCACCTCAAGGTATCGTGGAATGAGGAGGGCGCGTCCAGTGACAGTTGGACAGGAATGGTGGCGGCTGCCGAAGAGATAAGCAAGAACAAAGGTGCGGATGTCGTCGTGACAAAGGGGGATGTGGATGACGAATTCGCCAACAGTTCCAACAAGGTGGTGGAAGCGCACTATTCCTACCCCTTCGTCGCCCATGTCTGCATGGAACCGATGAACGCCACTGCCTCTTACATTAAGGGTCGAAACGGCGAGAAGGACAGTATAGAGCTTGCCGTTCCCACCCAGGCACCCCAGCGCATTCCTCGACTTTTGAATTCGCTCTTCGGCGTGGATGAAGAGAGGATCGTGATCCATCAAACCCGACTGGGGGGTGGCTTCGGCCGGCGTGCCATCGTGGAATACGCCTGCGAAGCCGCTGAAATATCACGCCGAGTCGGCAAGCCAATCAAACTCACCTGGACACGGGAAGATGACATTCAGCATGACTTTTACCGCGTCGGTGGATTCCAAAACATCAAGGCTGCACTGAACAGAAGGGGACAACTGGTTGCCTGGGATCAGCACTTTATCGGAATGACGAGAAATGGTCGCGGGGTATCAGGATCCAGATTCCGAGGTAGCGAATTTCCATTCCTCAATCTCGACAATGTCCGGGGTACGAGGAGCATGATCGATATCGGCACACCATGTGGTCCGTGGCGAGCGCCGGGATCCAACACCCATGCCTTTGTGGTTCAGAGTTTCATCCATGAGCTGGCGATCGCAGCTGGCCGCGATCATCTGGAATTCCTCCTGGAACTCATGGGTGAACCGAGGTGGTTTGATCCCGGAAACATTCGCTCACTCAATACAGAACGAGCGGCCAATGTGATCAAGCTTGCGGCTCGGGAAGGTGGTTGGGGGAAAAAAGTGCCGGAGGGATTCGGTTTGGGATTGGCGTTCTATTTCAGTCATGCTGCCCACATCGCTGAAGTAGCAGAGGTATCCGTCACAGAAGACAGAAAGCTAGCCCTGCACCGTGTCACGGTGGCTGTGGATATCGGCCCGATCATCAATATGAGTGGCGCGACAACGCAAGTGCAGGGTGCAGTGATTGATGGCTACAGCACCATGGTGGGTCAGAAGATTACGATGGAGAAAGGACGCATCCAACAGTCTAATTTCGACGACTATCCCGTTTTGCGGATACCGGGCGCGCCGGAAGTGGATGTCCATTTTATCCAGAGCGACAATCGACCTACTGGAATCGGCGAGCCCGCCTTGCCGCCCCTGGCGCCGGCTGTTGGGAACGCGATCTTTGCTGCAACAGGTCATCGGGTGAGGAGCATGCCGCTGACCGACGAGGGATTCAACGTCTAGTTCCTGTGAGGAGCTGACTGCTATAGTGTTGCGTGATGTTGGGAGCTGTTGGCTCAGGATTGCGGGGAACTTCTTACGCGCCAGTAGCGACTGGTCGGTGGATCAGTAGGAGACGGCTCAGGTAGCTTGTACTTCTTGGCATAGACTTTCTGCAGGCTTCGAATCAGCGATTCATCCTGCAATACTTCAAGACGGGCTAGATACAGTTTGTCACCGATCTTCAGTTTGACATTGGGGTCCTTAGCCACCCAGCCTGGCCAGTTCTTGGTGTCTGGCGCACCAGCAGCCACATACAGATCCCCGTTTAGGGAGGCACACCAGATGGTGACGGAGTGGGGGATCAGGTAAGGCGGACTTATCTGGATGGCAATCTCAAGGTGATCTTTCGTGAAGGTCCAGTCATCGAGGAATGGCGACGGCTCTCCTGAGAGCGCCAATCCGGGGCGCTGGCCGCTTGGCTCACAGGCTGCCAGCACCACCAAAAAGACAGTAATCAATGTCAGACGCATTTCGTCCTCCCGCCATTTCAAAGCCAGCACTTGAATGCAAGGATTAGATATTCTGTGGCAAGTCATGTCAATGGTCCAGTCGAGGCGGGCTGTGCAGCGACACCGCGGACGTTTTGCAGTTCGCCTGGGTCTCTGACTGGAAAATCAGCGGCAATTCCTGTATTACTGACGGCATGCGTATTCAGAGCTAAGGAGTTACGGCAGTGTCACCATCAGCGAATGCAACAATCGGCATCGGCATCGTGGGCACCGGAGGAATAGCCCACGCCCACGCCATGGGCTGCAAGGCAAATCCACACGTCAAAGTCGTCGCACTCGCTGAGATTCGTGACGGCGTTGCCGAGGCGTATGCGGAGCGACATGGCTTCGACGCACGCATATTTACCGACTACCGGGACCTGATCGCCATGGATGGTGTGGACGCCGTCACCGTCTGCACTCCGAATAACGTGCACGCTCCGGTCAGTATCGCTGCCATCGAGGCCGGCAAGCATGTGCTCAGCGAGAAACCGATGGCAAGCACGCTCGCCGATGCAGAAGCGATGGTGGCCGCGAGTGAAAAAGCTGATGTCAGGACCATGGTGGGATTCACCAAGCGTTTCTTTCGTGGTAACCGGTTCCTGCATGATCTGCTGCGCAGCGAAGATCTCGGTCGGATCTATCACGTCAGAGCGTGCTATTTTCAGAGCTGGCTTAGCAATCCCAGCGCGCCCATGGCCTGGCGACTGCGGAAAGAGGAAACGGGAACGGGCGTGCTTGGCGATCTAGGATCCCATGTTACCGATTTGGCGCAATATATCGTGGGCGATCCCATCAGCCGCGTCACCGGCATGCTGAAGACGTTCACCACGCAACGGCCAATGCTCGCCGACACCAATGAACTGGGAACAGTCGATGTTGACGACGCCGCTGTGTTCTGCGTGGAATTTGAAAATGGCGCTATGGGTGTCATCGAGGCATCCAGAAATGCCACGGGGCATCCCGATTTCTGGCGGCTCGAAATCAACGGGGAGAAAGGCGCGGTGATCTATGACAACGTCGAGGGCAAAGTGCTGCTCTCGACGCTAACGGGTCCTGCAAGGCGCGGCGGCTGGATTACCTTGCCGGTCCCTGCACGTTACGGCACGCCCGGGACAGAATTTGCTGCCGAAGTCAGCCACTTCGTCGACTGCATCCGTTCCGGCGATACACCTTCACCCACCTTTGCAGAGGGCCTGCGAACTGAGCGTGTCATGGATGCAGTCGTTAGATCCGCGGAGTCAGGACGGGCTGTGGATGTACAAGCGGTGTGATAGCGTTTGCCGGTGGTGTTCAGACCTCAATCGTCCTCGTACAGATACCGTACGCGTTAGTGCCTGGATCAGAGTCCTTGATCCACCAGTAGATCAAAGGAACGTAACCAATAACTGTGAGTGCGATTAGGAGCCACCAGCCTGACTTGCCGACGTCGTGAAGTCGTCTTGCACCAACGGATACACTTGGGACAAATGATACAAGCAACGCGATGATGCCGAGAATTGTAACAATCCCGGGCACAAGTAGAAGCAGGCGAAACATGGCAACCAGCAGCGAAAACCACCAGAACTCAGACCGGGTTGCACGTCCGCGGAAATCAGCATAGTTCTGGAATCCGGATCTGGTTGCTTCACCGAAGGTCATTTAAGCAGTCACGTGCACTAGTAAATCGGGAGACCCCCCAGCTCTGCTGGGGAGGCACCCAG
>CEQE01006933.1_pt1 | contig 10946 bp, 14 predicted proteins | sample 356201 | NCBI WGS metagenome assembly CEQE01 (sample SAMEA2619970, study PRJEB7988) | marine metagenome | biome: marine biome (ENVO:00000447); feature: mesopelagic zone (ENVO:00000213) & marine oxygen minimum zone (ENVO:01000065); material: "saline water (ENVO:00002010), including plankton...
AAATAATTTTTTTAGCTAAAATAGCTCCCGCTTACTTAACAATGCAATCTTACCAAAACCTTTTTATAACACCCATTATTTCAATTCATAGTAAAATGGCTAAAAGACTAGGCGGAATAAGGAGAAAAACAAGATATAAGTTCAAAAAGGAGAAGAGAACTAAAGGGAAAATCAGCATTACAAGGTTCTTGCAGTCATTTAATGTTGGCGACAGAGTTTACCTTGATGTAGAACCAGCTGTGCAAAAAGGCATGTATTATCCACCTTTCCTGGGCAAGACAGGGGTTATAGAAGGCAAAAGAGGGAAATGTTACGAAGTTAAAATCAAGGATTTTAATAAGGAAAAAATGCTAATCATTCATCCAGTTCATTTAAAGAAGGCTTAACCATGGGAGACACTCAAATTATTTCAGAAGCACCAATTAACAGCTATCAGCTAAAGAAAGAACTAGAAAAAATAAAGAAAAGAGATGGTGAACTTAATTTCAGGGCTAACAAAACAGAAGAATACCTAAACCAAATTGCAGATATTAAAAACGCAGATGAACTGCATGATAAATTGGTTAAACTTAACATACCAAGACTAAAAGAGCAGCACATTCATAAAATTCTGGATGTAGGGCCAACAACAGTTAATGAACTCAAAGTGGTTCTTCAAGGATACACAGTTACCATCAACAATGATTCCATGAAGAAAATAGCTGATACAATTAACGAATTCTTAGAAAAAAAGTGATTTAAATAGGCATTTGCACAATGTTTATAAAGAGAAAAAACTCTATACATTAAAAATGAGGGTGGTAATAAGTAAAAATCATCTAAGATTAAATAACAAACTTGCTGCCGAATCCAATCTGCTGGCAAGGAGATTCAATAACAACAAATACTCAAAAATACAGTCAATTGATAAGTTATTAACAAAGAGAGACATATCAGTTGAAAAAAAGAAGAATATCTTGCTTGATCATCTCCACTACCTCATTGCAAAGTCATTTTCCATAAATAAAAAGAAATTCAACAAAAAAACATTTGAGTCGCTTAAAGGCAGGCTTTACAACATAAGAAGGATAATAGACAAGCTCAGAAGCATAAATTATTACCTCGAAACAACATTTTTGCAGGAGTTAAAGCTTTCAAATTTAAAGATCATAGACAGAACTAAAAAGCCAAAGCAGCAAAGTGATCTTGCAAGAGACGAAGTAGAGGCTTTAGAGTTTACTGCTTACAAGCTAATAGGGGAAGCTGTGGTTTTAGACAAAAAAGTCATTAAAGAATATTCCAGAAAAGAAAAAAAGGTGTCAGCCAAGGAAAAAATTGAGCTCAAGGACTTTGATTCGATATTGAGAAAGGAATCGTCTCTCCTTGAGCACCTTGAGGCAAAACTCCCCCCGCCAAAAGCATTGAGCAAAAATTTAATCAAAGAGCCGGTATTTACGCATTGGGTTGCAAGGATTTTTGCGCTTTTGTCTTATTTGGAGCATACATACAGCAAAGAAAAAGAGCTTTTCAAAAAACTCAAGGGAAATAAAGCAGCTAAAATCAAGATTAACAAAAAAATAATGCATATTATAGCTGAAAAGTCAAAGCTGCTCAGGATAATGGAGGAAAAGGTAATTTCAATGAAAAAATTCAGACTAGACAATAAGTTTAAAAAGGAATTTCATAACCTTACTACCACAATTACACTTTAAAATGGAATCTTTGAAAATGGAACCAGAAAGAATGGAAAGATCAAAGGAAGAAGCAGCAATTGTGCTGGACTTTCTGCCTAATGGCTACTCGCATGATGACAGGCCAATGTACATGAAGACTCCGGTAGCGCAAGCTTTAGGCAAGGAGCGTTTCATACTTCTTGAGCTGGTCCCTAAAAAAGGAATTCATCTCCAGCCATTTGAGGAAGTGTACATTGGAGAGGGCAAAAGAGACAAGATACACCATATAATCGGCAAAATGTCAGTTGAGAAGTTGACAGCTACAGCAAAATCTGAATTGGAGTTCGTAGTTAAGGACATAGTCAAAAAGAATGAAAAAAGATTTGTTGATTTCTTCAACAAAGCGCAGCCATTGAGCACAAGAATGCATCAGCTTGAATTATTGCCGGGCTTGGGCAAGAAGCATATGTGGCAGATTATAGATACAAGGGAAGAAAAGCCATTTGCAAGTTTTTCTGATCTAAAAACTAGGGTAAACTTAATGCCAGATCCTGAAAAAAGCGTATTGAGGAGAATTTTGCAGGAATTAGAAGGCACAGAGAAGCATAAGATTTTTGTAGATGTATAATTAGTTCTAAAATGTATTACCAAAAACAAATAAGGATTGGAAGTATTAGTACCTCTGAAAAAGAGATCAAGGATATTCTAAAGGCATGGATCGTAATTTCAGCGGCTTTTGCAATTTTATTGAGCGACTCAATTTTTTCATCTGACTTTTACGCAAAATTCATAATTTCGTCATTGACAGTAGGTATAGGTTTTCTTTTGCATGAACTGGGCCACAAATTTGTGGCTCAGCGATACGGATGCTTTGCTGAATTCAGATCATTTGATAATATGCTGATTCTTGCGCTTGTCATGTCTTTTTTTGGATTTATTCTGGCAGCTCCAGGCGCCGTCATGATTTCCGGAAGGGTTGACAAAGCAAGAAACGGAAAAATATCTGCTGCAGGCCCGATTGTAAATTTAGTTCTGGCAATAATATTTCTGGCCTTGGCATTTCTCCAGCTACCAAACTTATTTAAAGATATAGCATTTTATGGGTTCATGATTAATTCATGGCTGGCTTTGTTCAACATGATCCCTTTTTGGCTGTTTGACGGCGCAAAAATAATAAGATGGAACAAAATGATTTATGGATCCATCGTTGCTGTTGCCTTCCTTTTCATGCTATTGCAAGGTTTCGTCCCAATGGCTTAAAATGACACACCATTCAGAAAAATGCCCTAATTGTGGAAGAGTATTGACAGAAGATGAATTCTATTGTTATTTTTGCGAAATGGACGTGTCAAAAATGAGAGGGAAGCATAGAAAGTCACATAAATAGAATAATTACAAATAAAAAATTATAAATTTAAAAAATTATCATGAAAAGCCAAAAATTACAAAAAAAGCATAAAAAACCGTTAATTTTTGTCAAAATCCTCAAATTTTTTATCGACGAGAAATAAAAATTTCAAAATTTCAGACCCCCAAAAATGTTAAAAAATCGCCTTTTTTCGAAAAATCTGTCGTCGAGAAAAATAAAAAAAGAAAACATTTAAATACTAGTTTCTTAATTTTTAATTTAATAAAAAGAGGGTTCAAACAGCAAAATCAAAATGAGTGAATTCGGATTGCATGTTACAATTGATGCATCTGGGTGTGACAAGCGAAAGCTTGCATCATACTCTTTGGTGTATGATATTCTAAATAAATTGCCTGATAGGATAGGTATGACTAAGATGACTCTTCCTTATGTAGCTAAATGGCTCGATAAATTCGCAAGCGGGACAGAAGGAATGTCCGGTTTTGTCATGATAGCAGAAAGCCATATCAGCATACACACTTTCCCTGACCAGGATTATGTATTTATGGACATATTTTCCTGCAGGTCATTTAATACTGATAAAGCAATAAAATATCTTGTTGGCGCGTTTGGAGCAAAAAAATTCAAGACAAATATTCTCAAAAGGGGCTTGGATTTCCCGCCAAAAATACCCCAGAAGATAATGTTAAAGGCTTGATTGTTTTGTTAGATTTCTAAAGTTAATTTTCAATCCGTTGCTTCGCAACAATATCTAGTCTCGGCGAAAATTGTCTTGCCACTAATTTTCGCCTCGGATTGATTCAATAATTATTGAATAAATAGGCGAGGCGAGCTTCAATGGCAGAAAGAAGCGAGCCGAGCACAAGATATTGTGAGCAGCGAAGCTGCGAACGGATTAAAACTTCAAATTACTAAATAATTATCCATAACAGAAAATCTTTTATTCTCTTGCCAATAACCAATTCTATAATGAATTCACAAAATAAGATAAAAATTGGTTTGGTTCAGACTGAATCAAGCAGCGAACTTCGGGAAAACTTCGATAAGACTTCCAAATATATTAACGAAGCAGCTAAAAAAGGTGCAACAATAATATGCCTTCAGGAATTATTTGCTATGCAATATCTCGGACAAAAAGAAGACAAAGAATTATTTGCACTTGCTGAAAAAATACCCGGCAAAATAACCAATTTTCTTTCTGATGCTGCAAAAACCAATAAAATTACTTTAGTTGGCGGATCATTATTTGAAAAAGCGGAAAATGACAAATATTACAACACTTCCCTTATTTTTGATCCGGAAGGAAAAACAATTGCAAAATACAGGAAAATCCACATACCTCACGATGAAAAATACTTTGAGCAGTTTTATTTCTCTTCTGGAGATCTTGGCTATGTTCAAGCCAAGGTCCCTAATGCCACAATCGCTCCATTGATATGTTATGACCAATGGTATCCTGAACCAGCCAGAATTAATGCCCTTAAGGGTGCTCAAATTATTTTCTATCCTACAGCAATTGGTTGGTTAGAAGATTTCAGGGAAAATGAGCCTTTTTCTGCCAAAAGATGGGAAAATGCAATGTGCGCTCATGCTTCAATGAATGGAATCTATGTTGCTGCAGTCAACAGAGTCGGCAAAGAAAATGATTTGGATTTTTGGGGTAGCTCTTTTGTCGCAGATCCTTATGGAGAAGTCGTTAACAGAGCCAGCAATTCAAACGAAGAAGTCTTAGTTGTTGATCTTGATTTAGACAAAATCCAAGAATCCCGAGAAGGATGGAGATTTTTAAAGAATAGGCAAGTTGGGAGTTATGGAGATTTGATGAACAAATAAATGTGTAAAATGAAGAATTCTAATAGCACAACACCAAAACAGCTCAATTTTAGAATGCCTGCAGAGTTTGAAAAGCAGGAAGCATTATGGATAGCATGGCCTCATAATGAGGAAACCTGGCCAGATATGCTTGAAAAAATTGAAAACTCATTTATTGAGTTTGTTAAAGCAATTCATACCGGTCAAAAAGTTAAGATTTTAGTAAATGACAAAGAAAGTGAAGAAAAAGTAAAGGGTAAATTAAGCAATGTTGATCTTTCTCAAATTGAATTCTATCAAATAAAGAATGTTGATGCCTGGATTAGGGATTATGGGCCAATATTCGTTGTTGATAATAAAGAAAAAGCAATGGTAAAATGGATTTTCAATGCCTGGGGCAACAAATACGATGATTTAAAGGAAGATAACATCATCCCATATAAACTAAAAGAAATAATCAAAATACCTTTTTTTGAGCCTGGAATTGTCTTAGAAGGCGGTTCTATCGAAGTTAACGGAACAGGGACATTGCTGACAACAGAGCAGTGTCTTTTGAATAAAAACAGGAATCCGGCTCTAAGCAAAGAAGAAATTGAAAACAATTTGAAAAATTACCTAAATGTATCAAACATTTTATGGCTAAAGAATGGAATTGAGGGAGATGACACAGATGGACATATCGATGACATCGCAAGATTCGTGAATAAAAATACAGTTGTCTGCTGCGTTGAAGACAATCAAAACGACAAAAATCATGCAGTTTTGAAAGAAAATTATGAATTATTGACAAAAATGAAAGATGAAGAAGGAAATTCATTGAAAATTGTTAAATTACCAATGCCAGATCCAGTTGTAATTGATGATACCAGATTGCCGGCAAGCCATGCTAATTTTTATATCGGCAATGAATCAGTAGCTGTCCCGATATTTGGCTCTGAAAAAGATGAAATTGCATTAGAAATCCTTCAAAGACTATTTCCTCAAAGGAAAGTTGTCGGCATCAACTGCAGGGAAATGGTTTATGGTCTTGGAACTTTGCATTGTGCGAGCCAACAGGAACCTTTCTTAAAACAGTAAGTTTTATATATTGAGTTATCATTAAAGCCCATATGGAAACAGTAACAATACCAAAAGAAGAATATGAACGCTTAAAAAAGCTGGAAGAGCTATCACTTAGTATAAAACGCGGCCTTGAAGACGCAGCAAAAGGAAGACTAAGAGAACGCTAAAGATTTTTCTTGATTAGATCTTTATAATAATCCAGATGGTTCTTAATTTTATCAATTGTTTCTTGCTGTGCTTTTTTATCGGATATTGTTATTAATAATACAACCTGAATATCTTCGTAAACGAGAAAATAAATACGATATTTGCCCATCTTCTTTTCTCTGAAGAAAGGATAACCTAGGGGCTTACCGACATTAGTGGTCTTCTTTAACTGCTCAATTATATTTTCTATTTGCTGTTGATACTCTTTTGGAAGAAATCTTTCCCAAGTGTCAAATTCTTTAGTAGATAATACACGAACCATAAAATAAGAATAATTTACCTCAATATAAGCATTTTGGTGGGTATATTGCTGCAGCCAGCAGGAACCCAAGGTTTAGAATTTCATTTAATCTATCTTTCTTCCGGAACAACCATCCAGGCAATCAAATACGCCAATATAGCCCCACCAAAATGCTTACATCAATCAATAACTCGCCTTTGGCTTTTTCTAATAATGCTTCTACACTTCTTGTGATTGAGAATGCGTCATACTTCTTGATCAGTAATTTCCCTTCTTCTTCAAGTTTTTTTGCATCCCATCCGAAATCTTCCATATGGTGCCTTAGCTTTTCTTCATTTTCCTCAAAAGTCATGTAGATGCATTTTTCTCCCCTATTTGCCGCATGATGTAGTGTTTCAAGGCCAAAAATTGTCTTTCCGGATCCTGGACCGCCGCACAGCAATGTCGCAGTTCCTTTTGGAATCCCTTTGTCCAGAAGCTGGTCAAACCCAGGTATTCCAGTCTGCACAAATTCGTGGACACGATCCTTGACCACATGCTCTGATTTTTTGATAGCATTGTGAGTTATTTCCCTTTGAATCAGAACTTCATTTTGCTTTCCTTCTACTTTGCCTTCTACAATCTTTTTCTCAATATGCTTTTGCAGTTTAGAAACAGTTTTTTCCTTTTTTGAGTATTTCTTGTCTCCCTTTTCCTGTTCGTCAAAATATTTCCTGGCTTCCTGCACTTTCTTCTCTATCTCATCCAGCTGCTCAGGAGTAAGCTTTTCACTCTTTTTCGTCAAAAACCCCTGTGGTTTTTGATCGTCATCGGAAATCTTGGATTTCCGAGATTTGAATATTTTTGAAAAAATGCCCATTTTTGTTATAATTACACAATTATAGAACTATTTAAAGTTTTTGGAACAAATAAAGAAAAATATACCACTAATGGATTACCTTACTCTCAGCCTTCATCGGCTTTGACAAGCCTGCTTCTATTTTTAGAGTCTGAGCCATATCAGTTTTTTCCCATGTAAAATCAGGATCGTCTCTTCCGAAATGGCCGTAAGCAGCTGTTTTTCTGTAGATAGGTCTTCTTAAATTAAGTTGTTCAATGATTGACTTTGGCCTGAAGTCAAAGTGCTTTTTCACCAGCTCAAGTATTTTTTCTTCAGGAATTTTATTTGTGTTGAATGTGTTCAGAAAAATACCAAGTGGTTGTGCAACTCCTATTGAATATGCAACCTGGATTTCACACTGATCAGCCAAACCAGCAGCTACAATATTTTTAGCTGCATAGCGGGCATAATAAGAAGCGCTGCGATCAACCTTTGTGATGCATTTTCCAGAAAATGCACCTCCTCCATGAGCACCAACTCCGCCGTATGTGTCTACAATGATTTTTCTGCCAGTCAGACCAGCATCAGCTGGCGGTCCACCTAAAATAAAGCGACCTGTAGAATTAATAAAAAATTTAGTGTTTTCATCTATCCAATCTCTGCAAACAGGCATTATGACTTTCTCTTTAATATCTGTTCTTAATTGTTCCATACTTACATCAGCAGAATGGTGAGCTGCAATTACAATTGCTTCCGCTCTTTTTGCTTTGCCATTTTCATATTCAACAGTCACTTGAGATTTGCCATCGGGTCTTAAATAAGGCAACTCTTTTGATTTTCTCACTGCTGCCAGCTTCATAGTAAGTTTATGGGCTAACATTATTGGCAAAGGCATTAGCTCTGGAGTCTCGTTACTTGCATAACCAAACATTAAACCTTGGTCACCAGCACCTTGTTCTTTGAATTCCCCTTTGCTTTCTTCCACACCTTGAGCAATATCCGGGGATTGTTCATGTATCGTAGTTATGACACCAATGTCATCACAGCAAAAACCATATTCTGACTTGTCATAGCCAATATTTTTTAGTATTTTTCTGACAAGTTCTTGGATGCTGACATAAGATTTAGTTTTGGCTTCTCCGCCAACTAAAACTAAGCCGGTTGTACAAAAAACTTCGATGCCAGCATGTGTATCTATGTTAGGATCAATTTTTAAGTCCTGTTTTAACATTTCATCGTAGATGCCATCTGAGATTTGATCCGCTATTTTGTCGGGATGCCCTTCAGTGACACTTTCTGATGTAAAGAAATGAGTTCCATTAGTTTTCATTTTCCCACCTCAAACATATATTATTCATTTAGCAATATAATTTCTTACCTCTTTTAAAAACTTTGTGCCAGAATTATTCCAAAAGGAATAATTTATATATGGGTTAATTACTACTATTAATTATGACTTACGAATTGGAAGAAATCAAAAAAATCAGAAAAAAACTTGGACTGACACAGACAGAGCTGGCTAACAGATCAAATGTTTCTCAGTCACTCATTGCAAAGATTGAGTCAGGAAGGATTGACCCAACTTACACAAAAACACAAAAGATTTTTGCTGCTTTAAGTGATCTTGAGAAAAAGGAAGAGATCAAGGCAGAAAAATTGATGACAACTAGAATAGTAAGCGTAAACTCAAGCGATTCAATAAAGGAATCTATTACCAAGATGAAAAAATACCAAATTTCGCAATTGCCGGTTATTGATAACCACAAATTAGTTGGCTTAGTTTCAGAATCAACTATTTTAGATGCTTTACTAAATTCAAAAGCCACACAAGTCAAAGATGTCATGCAGGATTCCCCTCCAATCGTCTCAAAAGCAACATCAATCCAGGTTGTTTCAAACTTATTGAAGCATTTCCCTATGGTTGCTGTTTCTGAAGAAGGAAAATTAGTTGGTTTAATCACAAAATCAGATTTGTTGGGAAAGTTGTATAAATCTTAATCCTTCATTAAATTCTTCAATTTCCCAAACCCATAAACTTTATCCTCGACGACAAAAACTTCAAAATTATCCAAGTTTTGCTTTAGAAATGGGCTCAATATCTCATCTTTCAGGATATCTGTGCCTTCAATCATCGTATTGAACGAAGGTTGAACAATCAAATTTTTACGTTTATACTTTCCCACTAAAAAACATTTATATTTCTCAATTCTTGGGCCTTCTCTGATTGAAACAGCAGGGTGTTCATGCCCGATGATAATGGTAGAAACATCATTCAACACCGATTTATCAGGAACTTTATCACCATGAGCTATAAGTATTTTATTTTTTGATTTTTTTGTTAATTTTTTATTTTTTAATGTATTTTTAATTAAAGTTTCTTTTATTGATTTTTTTGATTTGAGGTTTGAAATTTTATTTATTGTATTTTTTTCTAATGTACTGGGCTCAATAATACAAAAATCCATTACTTTAACATCCCTTTTCTTGGCTATTGGCCCCAGTATAGTATCATGGTTGCCTTTGATCAAAATAACCTCATTGCAATGCTTAGACAAAAAGTCAAGAAACTTTAGTGTATTTCGCCATTCCTGCTCAGATATGGTGCCAAACTCATGCTTTAAGTCACCATTGATCACAATCCTTTCAATCTTCCTGCCTTTCAAGCAATCAAATACCTCCCCAATCCTTTTAACCATGTCCTCAAGCTGCACTCTAGGGACTAACACACCTTGCTTGTTCAGCACTTCCTCATAGCCAATGTGGACATCAGCAATGACTATAGTAGAATCAATATATAATGCTAAATCAATAACCTCAATGTCAGGCAGTATCTTCATATACCTATAGAAATTAATCTAACTATTTATAGTTTAATATAAAAAAATAAAAAAAAGAAAAAATCACTTACTGTTCTCCTTTTGCAAGAGCCCAAACATCCTTTAATGCTACAATAACACTTGCCGGTACGACAAATGCTAAGATGCTGTTAAAGACGCCTGTTAGGTATGAACCTATTAGCTGAACATTAGCCCATAATTCAATCTGAGATTTACCTGCAAAGGCAACAACTACTAAAGCAACTGTTACCCATAGGAATTCCTTGGTCTCTTTTCCTGATACATTCAGGAAACCTACAACTAGACCTAGCACAACTAGCACTGATGCTAACCATGCTCCTGCTGTTCCTGGTAGTTGACTAGCAGCTAAACCAAGTACTACAGCAATGATTACTCCGATTATGAATGCATAATGACCTATTTGCTTTTCCATTCGTTTCACCTCCAAATGCGTAAGCACTTAGAATACCTAAATTGTCAAGTCCTCTATTTAAAACTTTCGGAAATATTTTCTTTTGAAAAAGGATTATTTGGCCTTAGTTTAGTCAAAACAAGCAAAAATAGCCTTTTTTAGGTCATCGAGCTTTAAGGCTACTATACTCAAGTGATGATAGAAGTTAGATTCAATCTTAATTGGTCCAAAGAAATAGCATTATAATCGCTTAAACCGCCAATTTGATAAAATAGCTTAATTTTGAAATTGGTGATTAATATATAGGCACTTAGGCCAAAATAACCCAGAATATGCTCTTCTGTAATGCAAAATTTTAAATAGAAGTGCTCCAATAAGTGATAATTAAAAACCTAAGGAGGTGAAAAAGATGGGAAGCAAGATGGGAGAATGGGCATTTATCGTTGGTGTCATAATTGCTATTGTTGTCAGCTTGTTTACAGTCAGCGCTTCAGTAGCAGGCTGGTTAGTTCTATTGCTTGTAGTATTAGGATT
>CEQE01147080.1_pt1 | contig 10943 bp, 10 predicted proteins | sample 356201 | NCBI WGS metagenome assembly CEQE01 (sample SAMEA2619970, study PRJEB7988) | marine metagenome | biome: marine biome (ENVO:00000447); feature: mesopelagic zone (ENVO:00000213) & marine oxygen minimum zone (ENVO:01000065); material: "saline water (ENVO:00002010), including plankton...
CATTCCTTAGCTGTGGATGAAAGAAGCCTGCCGGACGACCTGAAGGTTACTGCACGCGCCTTAGATGACGGCGAGGTGATGGGCCTTAGGCATAGACGATATCCAATTGAAGGAGTCCAATTTCATCCTGAATCAATCCTCACGAAGATTGGGATCGATCTCATCAGGAACTTTATCATAGAAGGTATCACCTCATGATCAAAGAGGCCATTGGATTTGCTGTTGATGGCCGGCCTCTTACCCATAGAATAGCTACGTCTACTATGAAGGAGATCATGACGGGTCAATGTACACCAGCACAGATAGGCGCACTCTTGACCGCTCTAAGAATCAAAGGAGAGACAGTTGGAGAGATCGCATCTTTTGCTACAGTGATGAAGGAATTCTGTCAAAGAATAGAACCGAAAGTAGAAGGAAAGCTTGTGGATACCTGTGGGACAGGAGGAGACAGTTGTCGAACATTTAATGTGAGTACAGCAGCTGCCTTCGTAGCTGCAGGAGCTGGGGCAAAAGTAGCAAAGCATGGGAACCGTGCGGTAAGCGGCCTTTGTGGAAGTGCTGACGTTCTGGAAAGCGTGGGTGTGAAACTAGATGTCGAGCCGCGGGTAGTCGAAACGGCCATTTCGGAGATCGGAATAGGGTTCATATTTGCCCCAACATTTCATCCATCATTCAAGTTCGCCGGCCCTCCTAGACGAGAGATCGGCATTAGAACCATCTTCAATCTTCTTGGCCCCTTGACAAATCCTGCTGGAGCGTCAAGCCAACTTCTCGGTGTCTATGATCCAGCTCTTACAGTTACTTTAGCTCGTGTATTGAAGGAGCTGGGAACAGAGGAGGCAATGGTTGTTCATGGCGTGGGAGGACTCGACGAGATATCTGCTTCAGGTGTTACTAAAGTTACACGGCTTCATCACGGCAAAATAGAAACAAAGGAGCTGAGGCCCAAAGATTTCGGGCTTCGCCCCAGGACGACGATGGGGGGAATTGTTTCATCTCCAGGAGAAAGTGTGAAAACCTTCGTCGACGTGCTGAAAGGCAGATATTCTGGAGCAGCTGCCGACATGGTTCTCGTCAATGCTGCTGCAGCGATAGTCGTGGCAGGGTTGGAAAAGGAGCTTGTAGATGGGGTAGCGCGAGCACGTGAATCTCTCAGTAATGGTGCAGCCGAAGGAAAACTGAGACAACTCATCAAGGCTACTAAAGGTGACTATTCGCGACTAGATCGTCTCCAATGAATGAAGGATTAGAATTGGATCGTCTTGATGTTCTGGCACAGTCAGCTCTAGCTAGAGTTAGATCTGGATATTATAGAATTGAAAGATCTAGCCAAGTAAAACCTACGAAGAGTTTGAAGGTAGCCCTGAAAGCGTATAGCGGCAATCCAGTAATTGCAGAGATAAAATTTTCATCTCCTTCTATGGGTTCTATCCGAACTAGGGGAGATCCAGTTCTGTTGGCAAAGGCTATGCTACGGGGTGGAGCTGTAGGCCTTTCTATTCTGACAGATCCGGACCACTTTGAGGGATCGCTGACGAGCTTGAGCAGAATCCGAGCAGAAGTATCTGCTACTCTATTGATGAAGGACTTTATTATTGACAGAGAGCAAGTGAATGCAGCTAGAATTATCGGAGCTGATGCCATACTCCTTATTCAGACACTTTTCGACAGAGGCTATTGTACTCTCGCGGTGGAGGAGATGATCGATTATGCACACGAACAGAATCTAGAGGTACTGCTGGAGTCATATACTGACGGGGAGTTCAAAAGGGCCTCTAAAACCACAGCCGACGTCTTGGGGATCAACAACCGCGATTTGAGAACAATGGATGTTAACTTGCATCAAACGGAGAGAATCATGGAACAATTCTCTGGAAATCATGGGATCATTGTCAGCGAGAGTGGCCTAGATTCACCTAAGGATTTACGCAGACTGAAGAGATGCGGAGTGGCTGGCTTTCTCATTGGGACTGCGATAATGTCATCTGACGATGTTGAGAAAAAGGTTCGACACTTTGTGGAGGCTTGAGCTTGACAGTTAGAGTAAAGGTATGTGGACTTTCGCATATTCAAGACCTTAACGCCGCAATTCAGTGGGGGGCAGACGCGGTTGGTTTTGTAGTCGGCTTTCCAGAGAGTCCTAGGAACTTGGATCTCAACAGAGCTCAAGAATTAATCAAGAGAACCCCTCCATTTCTTACAAGCGTTGTTGTCTGTCCCTACAAAACCCATCTAATTCGACAGATTGTTACAGAGTTACAACCTAATGCATTGCAAGTATACGGTAATGCTGATGGGGGAAAATTGATGACTACATGTGCAGGTTCAAAGGTCATTAGACCAGTGGCAATTGGTGGTGAAGGAGACTTGCATAAAGCCAGGGATTTGTCAAGGGAGTGTGACGCCATTATTCTAGATACTCGCGTAAAAGGAGTTCCTGGTGGTTCGGGAATCCCAATAAATCTCGAGTTGGCAAGGAAAGCTGGAAAGCTTGTTGCTCCACGGCCTCTCATACTCGCCGGTGGTCTGACAGCTAAGAACGTAGTACGCGCTGTGAAGATAGTGAAACCATATGCTGTTGACGTCTCCAGCGGAATTGAGACTACTCCAGGACGAAAGGACCAACTCATGATGAAGGCCTTTATACTGTCAGCCAAGTCGGTAGGAGACCATTGAAACGACTAGCATCATATCCAACAGGGGGAAAGTTTGGCCAATATGGTGGAAGGTTCTTGCCCGAGACCCTGATGGACGCTGTACTTGAACTTGAGAAAATATACGTCAAGCTCAAGAAGAATAAGGATTTTCGCAATGACCTGGATAGCTTACTAAAAGCTTATGCGGGTCGGCCTACTCCTCTCTTCCTAGCAAAAAATCTATCAGAAAGTCTGGGCGGCGCGAAAATCTATCTGAAACGAGAAGACTTACTGCACGGAGGCGCCCATAAAATTAACAATGCCCTCGGGCAGGCTTTGCTTGCAAAATATATCGGCAAGACCAGAATAATTGCTGAGACGGGGGCAGGTCAGCATGGTGTCGCTACTGCAATGGCTTGCGCTGTCTTAGGCCTGAAGGCAGAGGTCTATATGGGCTCAGAGGATGTTGAAAGGCAGCGACTCAACGTTTTCAGGATGAAGCTATTAGGGACTGAAGTTCATCCAGTCGAATCGGGTTCAAAAACACTAAAGGATGCTATTAATGAGGCATTACGGGACTGGGTTACTAACGTCGACTCAACCTACTATTTGATCGGGTCAGTCGTTGGTCCACATCCATATCCACAGATTGTTCGAGACTTTCAGAGTGTTATTGGACGCGAGATTCGTCGACAATTTGCGACAGAAGAAGGGCGTCTTCCCGAAGCCATAGTCGCATGTGTGGGTGGTGGAAGTAATGCGATAGGTGCTTTTTACCCCTTTCTTGACGACCAAAAGGTGAAACTATTCGGTGTCGAAGCTGCAGGTTTAGGTCTGGATACAGGCCATCACGCGGCATCAATCAGCGGAGGACGTGAAGGCGTCTTTCATGGGATGTTAACATATCTTCTTCAGGATCCAAATGGTCAGGTCAAAGCTACTCATAGCATCTCAGCAGGTCTAGACTACCCTGGGGTGGGTCCTGAGCATTCATTGTTGGAGAGTCTAGGACGAGCAGAGTATGTAGCCGTTAACGACACTGAAGCTGCCAAGGCCTTTGTTGAGCTATCGAGGTTGGAAGGGATCATCCCTGCTCTTGAACCTGCACATGCCATAGGTTATGTACATGAACTAGCTCCTAGGATGAAGAAAGATGAAGCAATAGTAGTAAATCTCTCAGGTAGGGGAGATAAAGACGTTCAAGTTGTCGCGGACTTCTTAGGTGAGCAAATTTGAGTCGCTTAAGGAACGCTTTTGGCGTCGTCTCTAGGCGAGAAGAGACAGCTCTGATCGGTTTCGTCATGGGTGGAGATCCAACACCAAAGTATGGACAAAGGATTGCAGAAGCCTTAATCAGGGGCGGCGTGGATATTTTGGAGCTAGGTATTCCATTCTCAGACCCAATTGCCGACGGCCCTACTATCCAAGCTGCAGCAGTGAGGAGCTTGGCAAGCGGTACTACCTCTAATACAGTTATTGACTTAGCAAAGACTCTTGGGCGGCACTACGATATCCCGATTGTTCTTCTCACTTACTACAACCTCATCAGGGCGCGAGGGATTCAGAACTTCATGGAGAAGGCATCTGGATCCAATGTGGATGGTATTGTTATTCCTGATCTTCCAGCAGAGGAGGCAGAAGAATACAAAGAAACTGCTGTAGCTTATGGCCTCGATACAATATTTCTAGCGGCACCGACTACTTCTGTCAATCGGTTGTCACGAATACTTGAACTTACGAGCGGCTTTTTGTATCTTGTCTCTTTGACTGGGGTCACTGGGGCGCGATCTGAAATACAGATCAGAACGCTCGAACTGGTAAAACGATTCGTGAAGCTGACCAAGGGCAAGGTCCCACTTGGAGTAGGTTTCGGGATATCAAAACCAGATCACGTAAGGCAATTGGTCAAGGCTGGTGTCGACGCAGCAATAGTTGGCAGCTCTTTTGTCGATATCATAGCTAAGAATTTGGAGGATATCGAAGATGCTTGCACTAACTTAGAGGTAGAGACACGAAGGTTAAAAGAAGCAACTAGAAACTCCTAGCTCTGGACTCCACGAGCATCAACCTTTGTCTTTAGTGTTTGATGCGCAATTGCGATATTACAGCACTATGGCTTTCCTTAACAGTTTTAGAGGATGGATGACCTCAAGTCCAGTACCTTGTTGTAGCTGCAACTTGCATACTCCACTCTCTGAGGAAATATAGTCTTGTCTCTGTTCTTTGTAAAGTTCGAAGAGAGGCTTTCCTATTGCAGCAGAGAGTCCTGCTCCTAGTGGCCCAGTCTTGAGGCCAAACGTGCCTGCCATGCCGCAGCACATGCCTGTCTCGCGTATGTCAACCTGTAATCCTATTCCCTTAAGGAGTTCTATGGTGTGCTTACTCGAAGTTAGTGCTCTCTCATGACATGAAATGTGAAATGCGACCTTTCCATGCAGCTTATTCTGGAACAGAATCTGTTGTTGTTGTACTAGTTTTCTAATGTATTCTGAGGCCTCGAATGTCCGTGATGCGACTGCAAGCGACTCATGGCTTCTGTCTAGGAGATCGGGGTACGAGTACTTGAGCGAGTAAGTAGCAGTTGGCTCAATAGAAATTATGTCTTGGCCTTGTTTCGCATAGGGATATAGGAGTGTTACATTTAGACGAGCTATTTCTTCAGCCTTACGAAGATCCCCGTACGCTACAAAGGGATATCCACTAGTTTTCTGCGGGGGTAAAATCACGTCTACATTTGCGCTGGCGAGGAGTTCTACAAGGGCAATGGGGACCTCGGGCTCTATATATTCACCAAAAAAATCTACGAATAGTACAACCTTAGAGGTGTCGCTTGTGTATCCTTGACGCTTATTCCTATACCATTTAGAGAATCTTTGTCGCTTGAATTGAGGTAGCGCTCGAGTTCTATCTATACCTGCCACTTTTTCCATTAATGTTCTTACGGTTTCACGATGCATCACCCAATTCCATACGGGTGCTATATAGCTAGCAAAAGGCGCCATAGTTTCATATTTCTCAAGTACGCGGTTAACAAGCAACTGGCCCTCTGCCTGTACATCCATTTCCTTTACTTTTGAAATCATTCGTGGAATATCAATCTCTGCAGGACAAATCTCCTTGCAAAGACCGCATGAGAAGCAAAGATGTGCGAACTTGGCCTTGTCGAGGCCATGTATATTTGCTGTCCATGGAATTCCAATAGGGCCTGGATAGATGTGGCCGAAAACATGGCCGCCGGAGACACTGTATGGTGCACAGATGTTCATGCAGGCCCCGCACCTTATACAACTGAGTGCTTCCGTAAACCTACCATCTTCCATCATACGTTTTCTTCCATTGTCTAGGATTATGAAGTGCAATTCTCTATTCGAATCCGAGCCAAGGGGCGTACGGCCTGTGATGAACGAGACGTAGGTAGTGGTGCGTTGTCCTGTAGCGCTGACTGCATGTCCTCTAATCAGAGCTAACGCTTCTTCAAACGTTGAAACAATTTTCTCCATCCCCATGATGACGACGTGAACCTTGGGAATACTTGCAACTAGTCTGCCATTTCCTTCATTCGTCTCTACTACTACTGTGCCTGACTCTGCTATGCCTATATTAGCACCAGAAACGCCAATATCAGCTGATAAGAATACATCTCTCAGTGCCGTCCTAACGTATTCCATGATTTCCTTGAGATCGCTATTTACAGGGATCCGCGATTCCTGCGAGAAGATGTCAGAGACTTCTTGGGTTGTTTTGTGAATCGCAGGGAAGACAAGATGGAATGGTTTCTCCTTAGCTAATTGTATTATGCGCTCGCCTAGGTCTGTCTCCACGACACTATATCCTGCAGCCTCCAACGGCCTATTGAGCTCAATTTCCTCACTTGTGAGTGACTTCGACTTTGCTACTAGATGGCCGCCAATTCGTTTTAGAATGCTCAGCACATAGTCGTTAGCTTGATCTGCAGTCTGAGCCATGAATACTTGTGTGCCTTTTTTTCTGGCTTGGATGGAGAATTCTTCCAACAGTTGATCAAGGTTTGAGATACTTCTGTCTTTGATCGCCTTTATTTCATTTCTAAACCCATTAAAGTCTTCAAATTCCTCAAGAGCTTCGGCACGTTGGTCTCGTCCTCGTTTCATAGCTCCATAAAGAGCGGCAAGACGATCTTCCTCATGAAGGGCCTCTTTGAGTTTCTCTACTAGCAAACGATGGCTCTTCGATATCATGACTCATTCCTCTCCATATGTAACTACGTGAACCTGATGCGGCCCATGAACCCCTAACACCAGTTTCAGCTCTACATCTGCTGTTCGACTTGGGCCAGAGATCAATGATATGGCTGACTTTCCATAGGTCTTGACCGCACTACGTAAGAGAGAGGCTGATTCTGTTAATGCGCCTAGGATTTGATCACATTGAAGGAGACAGATGTGAATTCTCGGTAAGGCAGAGGTAAGCCGATCCACATCTTGATGACATATCTCGGCGACAGTTCCTGTCTCGGCTATTGCAAAGTTAGAAAGAGTGATTCCTGCGTCAACCTCACTGAGAGTACGAGAAATATTGATTCCCTTGGGCTCTACGATTTGCATATTTGCATGAATCAGACTTTTTCTGACTTTGTCTCTGATTTCCATTGACATCTTGGCTAATGTTACTGTTTGTACATTCTCACTAGTCAGGATTGGAGCTAGCATGTTTGTCGCTTCATCGAGATTAGAGGCCTCGTGAACTTTGCCTCCCTGATCTTCAAACCTTGTTTTGAAGAGTGCTTTGGGATTACTCAGCGAATATCACCATTAATCCAAGTTGGACGGAAAAGTAAGTCATTAAAGAGGACACCATCTTGTTCAGTATATTGTTGGACAACTGAACCATGACGAACATATTTTCCAGGACCTATGTCTTCCAGCCTCACTTGTTCAATAACTTCACCATAGGATCCGAATTCACGTACAATAGAGAATTCAAATCTCTTCTCGATTAAGTTAATCTTCCCCGCATCCAGCTAAATTGTGTATTTCTCACGATCTAAAGAGCGGAGACCAGATTACTATTTACAGTCAACAAGTCTAGGAACTGTTTGAGAATCTTCGCCGTGGCGCCCCATATTTCATAGTCTAAGTACCTATATGCATAAGTTCTCTTGAACCCCGCAGTTGTTCCGACGCGTTTAACCCCTAAAATCTTGGGCCTTAGTAGTTCTCTTATTGGTATTTCCAAGACTTCGTGTATTTCTTCGGAATTGGTTGAAACCGATGGTGGGAAATCCAACATTACCAAATAAGGAGTTATGATATAATCACTTTTCACAGTCCATACATCATCTAGCGCGCCAATAACGTCGGTTTGTGGTACTCTGATTCCAACTTCTTCATACGTTTCTCTTAATGCAGTTTGGACAAGACTTTGGTCTCTGTCTTCAAATGTACCCCCTGGAAAAGAGATCTCGCCACGGTGAATTGCCACGGACATACTACGACGGGTGAGCAAAAGATTCAATGATGTATCTTTTCGATAGAAAACTAGAAGGACTCCTGCAATATGATGTCCCTCGGAAGGAATGGTTACTCGATTGTGAGATGAGAGGATCTTCTTGATCTCTCCGCGAAGTCTATGTTCTTTCACGTCCTAGATCCCGATTGTTTGATCAATTCGAGTCGCCGAGAGCATTTATGACCGATGATAGACTCGATTCAGTTGTTCTGATTATTGTAGTAGTTAGTCCTGCAGAAGTATATTCTGATAGTCGATCGCGGCAGGCTCTGGGCGAACCTGAAATTGTAACAGCGTCCAATAATTCGTTGTTCACCAGTGATGCAGCTTTGTCAAGTTGACCTTGTCTGGCGACATGACATATTTCTTGAACAAGTGGATTTTGGGCCATCTCTGGTCCAAATAGGATCTCCCATCCAGGATTAGCCAGGAAGACTGCTAGCTGTTTCTTTGCAGCAACTCGCGCGGAGGGCTCATTGTCAGTCGTCCAGATTGTTACATATCCTGCAATTTCTACCAGCGCGGGGTCTTTCCCAACACGTCTGGCGCCTGTCTCAACATGCTCAACCGCAAATCGAGTATGTTCTGGGGACGATAGGTTACCAAGGAGGACACCATCGCCAATCTCTCCCGCGGTCTCCATCATCTTCGGGCTCATAGCACCTATGAAAATAGGGATAGTTGTTCTGGGAGGGGTGAAAGAAAGGCCCATTTTATCTATTCTGAAGGCCTTCCCTTGGTATGTCAGATTTTCACCTTTCAAAATTCTCCTAACAACTTCGATACATTCTTTCATGGTATTGATCGGCGACGAGTCGTTGATCCCAAGCGCTTGCCAGAAACGCTTGCTGGCTCCAAACCCAATCATTAGGCGTTTGTTGGAAAGCTCGTCCAGAGAAGCGCAGGTAGAAGCAGTCAGTACCGGATGACGTGTGTAGGGGCTTATTACACCAAGCCCAAGGAGAGGACTGGTAGTCGACGCAGCTAGAGCGGCTACCGTTGTAATGCTATCTCTTAACCCTCTTTGCTCGGCGGCCCAGAAACTGTGGAATCCCTTCTTTTCAGCTACCCTGGCATACTTGATGACTTCAGGTATCGCGAGCTGACCGCCAAACGTAAGTCCAATCTTGTTCATATCGGTAGGAGGGACTAGTATCTACTGATTTATTCCTTAGCTAATTTCAAGAATTGATTTAACATGTATTTGGATAACGCCCTAATCTAGATATGTTGTGGACACATTAATCTTCTAATCCTTAACCTAATATGGAAGACTTTGTAGAGAAGGATTAGGGAAATGGTAAAGGTTGGATATATTCAGTGGTAGTTGGCTTTGAGATCCAATTCAACCCTAGAAAATATCACAAACGATAAAGTCGTTGCTCTTCTCCAAGAGCTGGTCAGCATTCGGTGTGAGCCTGAAGAACAGCTCTATGAAAAACAGCTAGCTGAATTCATTTCTGAAAGACTCAAAGCGACAGGCTTCGAAGTTGAACTCATAGAAAAGGAGCCGGACCGGCCATCGGTACTAGCTAGACTCAAAGGTACAGGAACGAGAGAGGCCCTTGTGCTTTATGGCCATCTGAGTGCAGCAACGACGATCCTGGATGACTGGACAGTTAGTCCCTTTGCGGGGGAAGTTAGGGACGGTAAACTATACGGTGTTGGCGTAGCTGATATGAAAGGGGGTCTTGCTTCCATGATGGTAGCTGCCCAGGCATTATTAGAATCCGATACTCGATTAATGGGGGATCTAATCCTCATGTTTGGGTCTGGGGCTGAAAGAGCCGGCACAATAGGCGCAAAATATGTGTTAGAACGGAAGAACCTCAACGCTGCAGCTGCTATCGTGGGTGAACCCAGTGCTCTGAAAATCATTATAGCTGAGCGGGGTGCTGTATGGTTTGAGATGAAAACTAAGGGAATCTCAGGTCTAAGTGGCGTAAAAGGCACGAATGCTGTAGAGAAGACTGCACAGGTGATAGTAGCTCTCCAAGAGCTCCGTGCGCGACTCAACAGCCGAAATCATCCCCTATTGACTACACCTTCCGTAAGCGTAAACCAAATCGCGGGCGGAATAGCTCCTTACACAGTTCCATCTAGTTGTCAGACTGTTATTGATAGGCGATTGATTGTTGGAGAAACAACAAAAGAAGCCATTGACGAAATGAGACTACTAATTGCAGATCTACGCCACAAAGACAAGGAGCTAGAGGTGAATGTTGAACCAATCCTGGAGGTCGAGCCTTTTGAGATATCCCCGCAAGAGAAGATTGTTACTACTGCATTGTCATCTCTAAAAGAGGTGACCGGCAGGGAGGGAGAAGTGGGAGGCTTCTTAGGATGGACCGAAGGGGTACACTTCGTTGAAGCTGGAATACCAACAATAATAATGGGACCTGGAGATGTCTCTGTAGTACATGCTCCTGATGAATACGTAGAAGTACAACAGCTTAAAAACGCTGCAGAAATCTATGCTCTAACGGCCCTGAATATGTTAAGATAACAGCTGCTGCTCTCATCTCTTGAGGATGGTCCTTTGGGAACTCACGATATCATTATTGTTGTAGCGAACTCGGCAATTACATTCACTGGGCTCTAGATCGAAAGGTTAACAGCTGTGATGCTGTGGCTATGGAATAAGTGAGAGTATTATCCGGATATGCTCACTCAGTGGTTGTTAACCTTGGCCATTTGCCATATCTTCTGAGGAGTTATAGGCAACTCGTCAAAATCGAAGCGGAGCGCATCGGAGATAGCGTTTGCAATGGCAGGAGGAGGTCCGATCGTTCCGCCTTCACCCATTCCCTTTACACCTGC
>CEQE01044258.1_pt1 | contig 10934 bp, 7 predicted proteins | sample 356201 | NCBI WGS metagenome assembly CEQE01 (sample SAMEA2619970, study PRJEB7988) | marine metagenome | biome: marine biome (ENVO:00000447); feature: mesopelagic zone (ENVO:00000213) & marine oxygen minimum zone (ENVO:01000065); material: "saline water (ENVO:00002010), including plankton...
CCTACAACTTTTCCATCCATATCAAGAAGAGGCCCTCCACTATTTCCTGGATTTATGGAAGCGTCTGTCTGAATATAGTCATCGTAAGGTCCGGAACCAAGAACACGCCCTTTGGCGCTAACTATTCCCGCAGTTACGGTCTGCTCCAGTCCGAATGGACTTCCTATTGCCACAACCCACTTTCCAACCTGTAATTTATCGGAATTTCCCATTGCCAGGGGAACCAGGTCATCGCCGCCGGGGATTTTTATTAATGCCAGGTCCGTATTGGGGTCCCTTCCCACAAGTTCAGCGTCGAATTCTTTTTCGTTTGCCAGTTTGACTTTTATTTGAACTGCATTATCTATAACATGATTATTAGTAACAATATATCCTTCCATATCTATTAAAAAACCGGACCCTAATCCCTGCTGTTTGTAATCAAAAGGAGGCATACCCTTCGAGAAAGGTCCTGAGAAACCTCTACCGCCAAAAGGGTTACCAGGAATATTACGAAACTCATGTCCGGCAGTCTTTATTTTTTTTACTGTTCTAATGTTTACCACTCCGGGTCGGGCTTTTAAGGCAATGCCGCTAAAATTAGCAGGAATCATATGGGAGTCAGGATTTACGGATGCAGTACTCAATCGGTTTCCCATCGTTATTACAAATACCGCTATTAAAAATAGAAAGCTGACTTTTTTCCATTTTTTTAATTGTTTCATTTTTGATACCTCCTGTTGTTTTTAAAGTAAAGGTAAAGTTTCTTTGTTCTGGGGTCAAGGTTCAGGGCTCAGGGTGATCTTTCATTGTTAGAAATTGTTTTTGTCATGGTACATTCCACCTCCTTTTATTTTTATTTAATAAAATAACAAGCAGAAGGTTCGCTATCATTAGTTGATGTTTAGTAAAAAAAACAAAATAAAGTATTTGTAAGCAAGTGAGCTTTGCGAGTTAATTTATTATATGAATATTATAAGACGGGTAGTTAACGAGAGTATGGTCTGAAAATGACCAAAATGTTATTTTCAGTTAAAGCCCCTTCAGTCTATCTTTCTGGTTGAGTTCGCGAGTGGAACTTTAATTGTGTTAATAAGGCAGGGGGAAAATTAACCGTAGAGACGCAAAGCACAGAGGAAAGATTATTTATCTTTTATTTTTTCAAGCTTCTCTCATGAAAAGATAAAAAGTTTTAATCTCAGCGCCTCGGCGTCTTTGCGGTGAGAAAAAAGTTTTAGGTAGCGGAGCTTGCTGAAGCATTAGAAGAGCCTTCATCAGGAATGGTAACAGTAAAAGTACTGCCTGTGTTTTTAGCGCTTTTAACGGTGATTTTTCCACTATGGGCCTCTGCAATTGCTTTTGCTAGGCTTAATCCCAAGCCCGCACCGCCCTGGGGCCTGCTGGGATCACATCTATAAAACCGATCAAAAATATGCGGTATATCCTTGTCCTCAATTCCAATCCCCGTGTCTTTAACAGAAATAACAACTGATTTTTCATTATCCAAAAAAGCTGATAACCATATGTTTCCTTTTGAAGTAGAATATTTTATAGCATTATCCAAAAGATTGGCGATCATCCGCTGTATCTTTCGAGTATCTCCGTTTAGCATAATATTATCAGAGTTATTACACATCAACTTCAAACCCTTATTTTCCGCCATTGGCTGAAAGAGTTCGCAGGCGCTTCTTAAAGTTTTTACAATATCTATACTCGACTTATTTATTTCTTGCACCCCGCTTTCAGTCTTTGAAATGATAAGCATAGTATTTATCATATCGAGAAGACGGTCACATTCTTCAACAGTTCCGGATGCCATATTTTGATATTCGTCAATTGACCTGCTTGTAGTCAAGGCAATTTCAGCCTCTCCTCTTATCCTGGTAACAGGACTCCGTAAATCATGGGCAATATTGTCACTCATTTCTTTTGTCGCAATTATCAGCTTTTGAATACGATCCAGCATTTGATTAAATGTTGTTGCAAGTTGATCAAGCTCATCTCCTCTTTCTGTTACCGGAACCCGTTCATCAATAGAACCCTCTGAAATATGCTGTGCTGTCCGGGTAACTTTCCAAACACCGGCAAGTGCTCTTTTGGCTAAAAAACTACCAATAAGCGCGGCAAAAATAATAATAGCAGACATGGTTATAAAAAATGTCTTTCTGAATACTTCAAATATCCTTGTAGAGTTTTCCATCGAATGTCCCAGTTGGATAACTATTCCCGGATCAATATAGCTGTATAGAACTCGAACTTTATGCTTGCGGTTAGTCGCTGATATTGTTTGAAAGACATAATCTGAAACTCTGAGAAGATTATATATAACATTTTCGTCAACTTTTATGTCTTCCCAATAAGAGATATTGGAAGAGGAAAACACCTGCCCTGACAGATCAACAAGCCTAAAAAATATTTTTTCCTCTCCGGCAGCCTGGGTTTCAATTATTGCATTCCGAATTACAGTATTAACCCCTTGACTGGAGAAAACCCTGGAAAATCTATTTACCTTTCCATGAAGATCCTGATCTATTTTGTCTTTAATTATGGCTGTTAGAAGAAAATAAAAAAATATAAATACTACGGAGGTGGAAATTGCGAAGATAGCTGTGTACCACATGGTTAAACGGAAAACCAGGGTATGTCGAAGTTCAATGAGATCCCTTAATGACATACCCCACTCCCCGTATAGTATGGATTAGTTTTTCAGGAAAATCTTTGTCGATTTTTTCCCTCAATTTATAGATTCTCGACTCAACCACATTGGTCTGAGGATCAAAATGGTAATCCCATACATGTTCCATTATCATGGTTTTTGAGACAACCCTTCCCGCATTGCGCATAAGATACTCAAGAAGTGAGAATTCCAGGGGCTGCAACTCTATTTTCCTGTTTCCCCTGGTAATTTCGCGAGTAATAAGGTTCAGCACAACATCCCCTACTTTAAGAGTGGTCGGTTCCGTGGCTCCACTTGCTCTTCTAATCAATGCCTGAACTCTGGCAAGTAGCTCGGAAAAAGAAAAAGGTTTGGTTAAATAATCATCGCTACCGGTATTTAGACCCTTTATCCTATCATCAACTGATCCTTTAGCGCTCAGGATTATGACCGGAGTGTTGATCTTATCTTTGCGTAATAATTTTATAAGAGTAAGACCATCCAGTTTTGGAAGCATAATATCAACAATTGCGGCGTCATAAGGTTCAGTTGACGCCAGGTCAAGCCCTTCTTCTCCATCTTTAACATGATCTACAGCAAAACCTGCTGCTTTAAATCCTTTAGAAACAAAAGAAGCAATTTTTTTATCGTCTTCTACTAATAATATTCGCATAAAGAGGACCCGGCCACTAGCGCAATTGTTGAACGTCTTGAAATTTCCACCATGCACCAAGATAAAGCAAAAGATTAGCAACCGTCAAGAGTAACTTATGAAACATTTGAAGCAGTTGTCAGGGGTCTGTTGCCATAGGTCGGGGATCAGAGACTAAATGCAGCTATCAGCAGTCAGCGGTCAGGAAAAAACTAAAGGATTCAAGCGATAGAATCTTCATAATCTTGAACCCTCGAACCCTTGGCTCCTCCTATCCTATTCATCTCAGCTGCCTTGCGCCCGAAGGAAGTGCCCTTGGGGTGCGGTTAAATGATACTGTACATCCTCGTTGTGCCCTGCCCTTCCAAAGCTTTCTTTCTATTGACGCTGGATTCCAAAAGGTATAGCATACTCTTTCCTTTTAGAAAGTATTTAACGAACGAATTCCTCGTAGCATGCTTCGGGGAGCTTCAATTATGCACAAGCATGTAAATGCTATAACGAAAAAACAATAAAAAGAGGATTTCTCTATGGTTACAGCAATCCGCTTTGGCGATTTCGTGCGTGAAGCCAGCATCAAGCAACAATCCATTAGTTACAACAACCTGACTCCGAAACCTCAGTTTGATGCAGATGGGAAAGAAATTCCATACAAGCCACAAAAACTACAATTGCGAGGAATAGACATCCACCGTTTGCTTGCCCCTTACGTCAGCGTCAGGTTATACAGTCAGATTAAAGCTGTGGCTCCCCTTGCAATATACCTTGTCTTCTTCCAAATGCTGATCCTAAAGCAAACTGTATTGGACCACTGGATAATTACAGGAGGCTTGATAGCGGTTATGATCGGCCTGATGATTTTCATGGAAGGACTGAAGCTAGGCCTTATGCCATTTGGTGAAGTAATAGGACACAACCTTCCAAAAAAATCGACGTTGGCGATAGTCCTTCTCATAGCGTTTCTTTTGGGAATCGGCGTAACCTTCGCGGAACCCGCAATCGGAGCGCTCCAGGCAGTGGGCTCAATAGTAGATGTTACAAAAGCTCCTTACCTCTATACATTATTGAATGACTGGACAGGCACGCTTGTTCTTGTTGTCGGTATAGGAGTTGGAGTTGCAGCTGTACTTGGCACGATGCGCTTTCTGAACGGCTGGAGTCTCAAACCAATGGTCTACTTATCCCTGGCTCCGGCCATAGGCCTAACCTTATACTGCGCGTTTAACCCGGAATTGAGTAAAATTCTTGGTCTTGCCTGGGATTGTGGAGCTGTAACAACGGGCCCGATCACTGTTCCATTAGTTCTCTCTCTTGGAATAGGTATTGCCGCGGCCGCGGGCAAGGGGAACTCATCACTTTCCGGTTTTGGGATTGTTACTTTAGCCTCGGTCTTTCCGATCATTGCTGTGATGATTTTGGGAATTTACGTATCATTTATTATCTCTCCCGATGCCATTATCCAGGCAGTCCAATCAGCCTCACTTATCAAAAGCGAACCGGCCTGGTTTGAAAAAACGCCAATGGCAGAAACTATTGGCGGTGTGCGAGCTATTGTACCATTAGTGATTTTCCTGTTTCTGGTGTTAAAGCTTATTTTGCGTGAGAACATTCCGGAAGCCGGGATTGTCATATATGGGCTGACGCTTTCTGTCGTCGGAATGATCATATTTAACGTGGGACTGAGTTACGGTCTGGCAAAGTTAGGTGGTCAGTCTGGCAGCCTCGTTCCCGCTGCTTTCGCAAAACTTGAAAATATTGAAGCATCACCATTATATGATTTCGCAGTTGGAGTTTTCGTTGCCCTGCTCTTTGCGTGGATTCTTGGATTCGGGGCCACCCTGGCAGAACCGGCGTTGAACTCACTTGGTCAGACGGTTGAAAACCTCACAAACGGTACTTTTAAAAAAAGTATGTTGATGTACGCTGTATCTATCGGCGTCGGTTTTGGCATAGCCTTAGGCGTCTTTAAAATCATATATGAAATTCCGATATCTTATTTACTTATACCTGGCTATCTTCTTGCAATTGTTTTGACTGTATTATCAACCGAGGAATTTGTTAACGTAGCCTGGGACAGTGCCGGCGTAACTACCGGACCGGTAACTGTGCCACTTGTACTTGCCATGGGGTTGGGGTTTGGGAATGCGGTTAGCGCTATTGATGGCTTTGGAATTCTTTCCATGGCATCTATTTGTCCGATTCTGTCGGTACTCTGTACCGGACTATGGGTCCAAATGAAGATGAAGCGTCTGGAAAAAGCTGAAGAATAGGAGGTACAGCAATATGATAAAAAGGGAAATTACAGTATTGAAAGATGTTGCATTGATTACATGCATAGTTCAGCGAGACGTCGCGAATACGATTATTAAAGCTGCCCGGGAAGCGGGGGTTCAGGGTGCTACCGTCCATTTTGCAAGGGGTACGGGAATAAGGGAAAGACTTGGGCTACTGGGTGTTGCCGTTGAAGTGGAAAAGGAAGTAATCAATATCGTGGTGTCAAGTGAACAGGTAGAGAGAGTATTTGAAAAAATGTATCTGGCTGGAAATCTCGATACACCGGGTATGGGCATTATGTATATCACGCCTTTGGAAAAAGCGGCAACCTACATTCCTCCTGAAGTTCTCCAGAAACTGTCAGCGTCTGAGATTTCCGAAGGATAGATAGAAGCTCCATCAAGTTAGGCGTTCGTTTCACTCACACTAACTGATTACGCCGATTATATTTAGATTACACTGATTTTTACTTGAATCGTGGTAATCCTAATCGAATCTGTGTAATCATGTATAGAATTGAAATTGCTATACATTAAAATAATAGCGCAACTGGTAAACGTATTATCAACAAAATGAAAATTCTAACAAACAAAAAACTGATTACATGCATAATCCCTAAAGGCAAGGCTATCGGAGTCGCAAGAATACTCCATGAAGAGAAAGGCATCAATACAGCAAACGTCAGTAGCGGACGAGGCAGAGGATTGGTGGAACCTATCGGCTTCAGCGGATGGTATGAGGTAGAAATTCTTACTGTAGTTGTCAGCGAGGGTGAGGCTAACGAAATTTTCAATTTTATTTATGATAAGGCAGATGTCGGTCATGCTCACGGAGGTATCATGTATCAAGGCAAGCTAACCACATCTACACAGTTCGAATTACCAAAAATTCATGGGGAAGGCCAGGAAACCACTAAATAAAACTCCGCCGACAGAAGTTGGGGATTTTACCTGCTTAATAACTGTCATGGTGAGCCTGTCGAATCAAAAAACTTTGTCCCTTTAAGTTCCTCTATCACATTCTGCTAAAATGTGCTCAGTCAAGGTAAAGTGCAAGGCATTTGCTGCTGCCGCCGGCTTTTATAAACTCACTGAAGTCCAGGCAAAAAACTTTAAATCCTAGATCCTCTAAACGACCTTTCAGTTTGCTTGTACAGTTGTTCATTACTACTTTTTTTCCGCTGACTAACGCATTACAGCAAAAGTTCATCGCGTCTTTATTATTGATTTTTAACAGGTTTGGAATCAGGTGATTTAAAACCTTGATTCCGTATTTATCAAATGCCTTGGGGTAATACATTGCAGTTTCCTTGTTTAAAGGACAGAAGCAGGTATCAAGATGATAAAAATTCGAGTTAACCAGTTCTAAAGATATGACCCGTTTTCCCATGACATCACCAATATACCTGTGAGAGTGGATATCAGATCTGAACCTGAAGCCGGTCACAAGCGTATCCCCAATAACTAATGCGTCTCCCTCACCTTCAAAAAAATAGCTCTGAGGAAGAGTAATGACTTCATATCCTCTTCTCCTAAACCATTGAGAAAAATATTTTGTTTCTCCCTGTCTCTGGGGATGTCGAAAGTTGCTGACAATGAATTTCTTTTTAAATAGAAGTCCGGCATTGGCAGTGAATACCATATCAGGAAGACCGGGCCGGGGTTTGATTTTGTGAACTTTGATTTTTAGTTTTGCTAAAAGTTTACAATAATTTTCCCATTGTGCAGGGGTCTTTTGTTTATCCGGTTTGACCCGGACATTCATCCAGGGATTGATTTCATAATTGACCGTATAGTACGTAGGAGGACACATTAATAGTTTAAAAATAACGAATGACCTCTTTAAATTATTATTAGACAGGTTTACGGGATAAACAAGACAAGCATTGTTTTACGATCTCCGCTATCTCTGCACGCCAAATCTGCATAATTGTGTTTTTTTAGCAAAGTTTTTGATAGGCAATTGGGCAGTAGCCCTTTTGATTTCGGCCATCCAGTGCCCCAACCCTACGGGCGGTTTTCCTTTGGAAACTGTTCAATTCGGCTTTCAATGTCTAATTGTACCTGCGGCTCCGTCAAACTGCAGTGAAAAAATCTTTATGGCAAATTATCAGAGAGTTCTCTTAAAAAAGTTTCCACATCAATAATTATTCCTGTTGCCTGAAAAGTTCCTCTATCGGTTAGCTTTGTTACCACAGCAGGATCAATATCCACACATATAGTTCTTACATTTGCTGGCAACAAATTGCCGACAGCAATAGAATGAAGCATAGTAGATATCATGACGGCTAATTTTACACCTTTAAGTTTTCTTTTCATCTCTTTCTGTGCGGATATTACATCTGTTATAACCTCTGGAAGCGGGCCATCATCGCGAATAGAACCGGCAAGCAGGAAGTCACATTTTTTTTTAACACAGGAATACATTATGCCGTTTTTCAAAATACCCTTTTTAATCGAGTTTTTTATTCCCCCTGTGTCTCTAATAGTATTTATTGCCCGCAGGTGATGCCTGTGTCCACCCGGTGTGACAAGCCCTTTTTCAAGAGAAACCCCAAGGGAGGTTCCATAAAGTGACGCCTCTATATCATGAGCCGCTAACGCGTTCCCCGCAAAAAGGATATCCAGATACCCCCTGTTTATCAAATTGATCAAGTACTTTCTGGAACCCGTGTGGACAATAGCAGGGCCGCAGACAAAGAGCACTTTAGCGTCTTTATCTTTTTTAAGTTCCGTTATTTCTTCGGCAATACGTTTAATAATGACTCCTTTCGGCTTTTCTGAAGAAATTCCACTGCTCATAAACTCAAACACACCCTTTTTTTTGGGCTGCTCCGGCAAATTAACTCGCACTCCTTTTATCCCGACAACAAATTTATCTCCTTTTTTTACATCTATCATTTTTAAGGATTCAGCTTTCATATGCCTGTTATCAACTCGAATTCCACAATCCATTGAAATATTTTTAACTTTTATCCACCTATTTTTATAATTGATATAAGTATCCAGGTTGGTAGTTGAGTAAAAACCTTCGGGGAACACACCGTCTTTTTTTGCAACTCTTAAAACAACATCTTCTTCTTCCTTAATGATTGCTCCAAGCTCATGAAGCCTGTCCAAAATATTTTGAAGCAGTTTCTGATCAGATGCAGAAACCTTTAACCTTGCGTAACTGACATTTTTTTTTGTTTTTCCTATTCTGATTTCATCTGAAGAGTAGTTGCCTCCTCTCTCTAAAATTTCGTCATAGACTTTGGGCAGGATGAGGGAATCAATAATATGACCGTTAAGTTCTATTATTTTCGAAAACTCTTTCATGGGATATGTGTCCTTAGTGTTATGGTATAGGATTTATGACCGAAAGAAAATAAAAGAAAAAGGGGGGTTGAGTTTGTAGTCCCGCATTTAGGGCTAATACCAATTTCTTTGGAACACAGATTTAACTGAAAGTGAGGAAAAGCTGATTTATGGCCGACCGCAACAATTCCCCTTTGCATAGGGTAACGCTTTACTGTCATTCCCAACTTGATTGGGAATCTATTAAGTCCCCTCTATCAAGAGGAGTTTGATGGTTATACAAAAATTAATTTCCCGTTATTTAAGGAAGCTCTGACTTAATCAGAGCTTCCTTAATATATCTTCAAAACTGAAGTCCATTAAGTTCTCCAATAGCATAATCTAATTTACTATCATAATGAGAACACATCTCATCGATCCCTTCAAACAAAATATTAAATGAGCGAACACTCTGTAACAGAATAGAAGACGCATTCTTGTTTTTTTCTTTTGATTTATCTTCCGTTTTCATTTTATCCAGCAAGGTTTCAATACACCATTTGTTGATCTCAATAAATTCACTTTCATTTAGAATCTGTTCGGCAAAAAAATTCAACTTTTGAAGATAACTGTTTAATTTTAATTGTTGCTGAGGTGAATTATCTGAAATATTGAGCAGTTCTGAGGAAACATTTTTCCCTTCTTTACCAATATAACCAACTCTGGCAATCTTTGTTTTTAATTCTTCCAATTGTTTGATAAAAGTTGGAATATCTGTAGTTTGATATGTTGATTTTATTTCTGAAATAACATTTTTAAGTTCAACTCTTTTCAGGCAATATTTATTTATTGCCTCTTTAAGAGGCAGCATTTCTGCTCCTCTAATCTCCAGACCATCTTCAGTTGCGTCAATGCAACAAGTAGCATGATGTTTTATCATGGCTTCAAACCATGTTTTCCAAGTAAACATCTTCAATGAAGTACGAATATCTTCAGCAAATACTCCTTTTTTAGTAAGATTCATATCACCATATGTTTTTGAAATATGAAGATCACTAATTGTTTCATGTTGAGAAACTTGGTCTAACCATGATTGATCAAAATAGCACCATTCAGCATAAGCCCGTCCACTCGGATATGATAGATCCTGTCCCACCAGGATTATTGGAGAACAGCCTAATTTATGAGCGAGATCAAAGACAGCTGTTGCTATTGACCCACCGGACAAGGTCTCTCCTTTTTTACCAATACAATTTTCAATCCAAAACATCAATGGATCGCCGAAATTCATAATGAACACAGGACCGTGATATTCTTTTATAATAGAAGGATAGGCAACAGGATTTGCTATTAAACAAGTTTCCTCCTCTCTTATCCCTTCAAGATGCCTGTAATTATCCTCCAGAGCGTCCAGGGATATAACAAAATCAGGTTTAATACCATATCTTAATAAACTTTTATATGCTGTATCCACAACCATAATTATGGCTTTTCCTGTAGCTCCGGCAATCCAATGTATATTCTTATCCAATGAAGGACCTGCAGAAACAATTATTGCTGGAATTCCCTGGAATTTGTTAAACAACTCATTAATCCCTGGTTCAATGACAACTGATTTCAAGTTGGATAAGATATGCCTCTGCCAAATACCAGAAAATTTCTTTAAGGTTGCCTGATTTTGTTTTGCCACCTCGGAAAGTTCTTCCAATTGTCTGTCTATTTCTTCATAATAGTCCGGTGCTAATTCAATAGAAGCAGGATTCCGAAAAACATTTATATCTTTAATAGTATAAACACCAAAATAGTCTTCAAGCCTTTTCCTAGTGGCCTGGAAAGGCGATTCATTTACAGACAAACAAACCCGTTCAACAAAAAAAGGTTTTAAATCAATATAGTTAATGATTTCTTTAAAAAATTCTATGTTTTGTTCAATTACTAAAATAAAAGTACTATCAGCGGAGACCTCAATGATTTCCTGAACATGTTCACCCAACCCAAATCCTTCAATCACTACCACTTCATAATCTTTGAGATTTTTATAAGAGGTTAACCTCAAAACATTTTGGTCTGATTTTTTTGACTGAAAAACTAAAGGCTG
>CEQE01138268.1_pt1 | contig 10929 bp, 7 predicted proteins | sample 356201 | NCBI WGS metagenome assembly CEQE01 (sample SAMEA2619970, study PRJEB7988) | marine metagenome | biome: marine biome (ENVO:00000447); feature: mesopelagic zone (ENVO:00000213) & marine oxygen minimum zone (ENVO:01000065); material: "saline water (ENVO:00002010), including plankton...
ATCGTAAAGATGTCTTCCAATATTTCCGAAATTCGAATCAAGTTCATTTAAAGATAGTTTTTGCAGGGCACCACAGGTATTTATTCCAAGGCTGGCCATCTTATCAGTCGTTTCCTTCCCTATATCCCAGATCTTTCTGACCGGAAGTTTTAGAATAAAACTATCAATCATATCAGGAGTGATAGAGAACTGACCATTCGGCTTTTTCCAGTCGCTTGCTACCTTGGCAAGAAACTTATTAGATGCGATCCCGATAGATGCGTTAATCTTGAGTTCTTCATGAATAAGTTTGCGAATCTCAGTTGCAATAAGCTCTATGTTTCCTTTAAATTTATCAGAACCGGATAGGTCGAGAAATGCCTCATCGAGTGATAAAGGCTCCACCATATCTGTAAACCTGTGGAAGATGCCGCGGATTTTTTTTGATTCATTCTGATAAGCATCCATTTCTGAAAGAAGAATCACAATCTGTGGACAAAGCTCTTTTGCGCGGAATGATTTCATGCCCGCATGAATACCTAATTTCCTGGCTTCGTAATTGGCAGAGCATATTAAGTTTTTTTTAGCTGAATCGCCGCTGACAACCACCAACGGGTTACCCTGAAGCGACGGATCATTCCGCATCATAACCGCCGCATAAAAACAGTCCACACCAACATGGACTATCTTTCTTATCGGTTTCTCTTTGCGGGTTGTTTCCATAATGCTCTCCCAAGTGATTATAACATATCAGTTTTTGCCGCTTATTACCATATTTTTAAGTACTTACAAAAAAAAGATGCTAATTACGTTTCTACTATAGCATGAGAAAATTATCAAATAGATTCCTGCTGGAGTTTATCCTCATGAAAATGGGGATGGGGATGGCAAAAGGATTAGAGTAATTTATGGTTGCGGTTGGGTCGCACCGTGATTCCATTTATAGCTGACAAAATTCGCAATATTTAGCCTTATATTTTGAAAATCATAAGGCCAACTGTATAATGAAATCATGAGTAAAAAGAAGAAAAAAAACTGGTTGGTGAAAAAAAAGAAAAAACAAGAGCAATCACTGGTTGTTCGTGATCCGCTTCAAGCCTATATCAACGAAATCAAACAGTACCCCGAGTTGACAGCAGAAGAAGAATATTCCCTGGCAGTCAAATACGGGAAAGAAGGAGACCCTGATGTCGCATACCAATTGGTTGCTTCTAACCTTATGTTAGTAGTAAGAATTGCCATGAAATTCAAGAGAGAATTTCAGAACCTTCTCGACCTTATTCAGGAAGGAAATACAGGGCTCATGTATGCAGTTAAAAAGTTTGATCCCTTAAAGGGCGTAAGACTTCCCGCTTATGCCACCTGGTGGATAAAAGCTTATATTCTGAAATACATTATGGACAACTGGCGCATGGTAAAGGTTGGCACTACGAATACACGCCGCAAATTATTATATAATCTTAAAAAGGAAAAAGACCGGCTTCTTGCCGAAGGTTTTTCACCAACACCTAAGTTGTTAGCCGCTCATTTTAATGTTTCCCCTCAAGAAATCGTTGAAGTGGATAAGAGCCTTGGCGCTTCGGATCTATCTTTGCATTCACCAGCTGGGGATAATGAACAGGGCGAATTGATTGATATATTACCAGAGACGGCAGGAAACACTGAGGATGAATTTATTAAAACACTTTTTCACTCTGATTTACGGAAAAGAATTTCGAACTTTAAATCAGATTTGAAAAAGAGTGACAGGGATATCTTGGAAAATCGTATTATGTCGAATAACCCGGATACCCTACAGGTAATTGCAGACCGATCCGGCATTACCAGGGAAGCTGTACGGCAGGCAGAACAGAGACTTTTTGCCAGGTTAAAAAGCTTCATAAAAAAAGAATACCCAGATTTGGTAAATACAGGAGAAAGAGTTAATGAATAAATCACTGACTTGGATATGCCACATCAGTAATAAATCCGAAATGATATTAAATAAATGACTAAAAAATATGTTATCGGGATTGATCTTGGCGGAACCTTTATTAAAGGTGGTGTTGTATCCAAAGCTGGAGATATAGTATTTAGCGCAAAGAAAGAATCGGCAGCAAAAAAAGGGCATTTCCAACCTGTAGCGAATATGCTTGATGTGATTGAAGATTTATCACAGAAGATGGGAAAAGACCCTGAAGCGATAGGTTTTGGAATTCCCGGAGCCATTTTTTCTGAAAAAGGTATTGTCACCAAATCTCCTCACTTTCCTCACTGGATAGATTTTGATTTGCAAGCCTCGCTTAAGGAAAAGACAAATATCCCTTTTGTTATTGACAACGACGCTAACGCTGCAGCCTTAGGAGAAGGCTGGGTGGGAGCCGGAAAAGGATATAAACATTTCTGTTGCATGACTCTTGGGACGGGTATTGGCGGTGGCATAGTCTTAAACGGATTTATCTGGAAGGGAATGACCGGAATGGCAGGTGAGGTAGGACATATTGTAGTAGAGCCGGAAGGCTTGTTGTGCCCATGCGGCGGTAGGGGTTGTATGGAAAGATACTCTTCTGCTATCGGAATTGTAAATATGGCAAAGAAAAAGTTTAATGATGGAAACGACTCAAAGCGGTTAAGGGAATTAGCCAACGACAATCCGGATAATATAACATCTGAACTATTATGTGATCTGGCTAAAAAAGGAGACCCTCTTTCAAAAACCATTTTTAAAGAAATGGGAAAATATTTAGGGATAGGTTTTGCCGATTTAATTAATATTTTGAATTTGGAAATGATTATTATTGGCGGTGGAGTACTTCCAGCATGGGAATTCTTTATTGAGGAAGCTGTTTCTCAAATGAAACAGAGAACCTATAAAGTTCCGGGTGAAAGGGTTAAGATAGTAAAAGCAAAATGTGGAAATGACGCCGGACTCTTAGGAGCCGCTTATATGGCATGGCAGAGCAGATAGTTATTTCTTGTATAATGTAAAAGCTTGTTTTTTTGAACCAGTTCTTTTGTTTGCTTACCGGAGCGAAAGCTCATTTGAAAGATTCTTGGAAAAGAGAATCTTTCAGCGTAAGGATTTTGGCTATTTAAGCTCGCTGAAAAAACGCTCACAAACGCTTTGGTTGCGGAGCCTCTCCGCTTTATGAATAAGTTAAATATCAACAGTAGCGCAAAAAAATATCGGACAAGTTTTCTGACGGCGTTTATCCTGTTCTGTCTAATTTCCATTCCTGCATTCGCTGAAGAATCTCTCATCATCCTTTATACAGGCTCTGTTTTGGGGGAACTAAAACCTTGTGGTTGTGCGGAAGAAGGGGATTTGGGGGGAATTCTTAGACGGGCAACGATTATTGAAAAAGAACGCTCTACTAACAAAAACATTCTGCTGCTGGATGCGGGCGATAGCTTTAAAGAACCGACCGGGCAGGGAAAATTAAAAGCGAAGACTATGATCGAAGGCTTGAATAAAATGGGTTATGATGCAGCGCTTTTAGGAGAAAAAGATTTTGTTTATGGTGAGGAAATTTTCAACCAGGGATCATTTGATCATTGGGTTCTCAGTAATGTAGAGAATAAAAATATTAAAGATGAGAAAACAATAAACTACTATTTAAAAAAATTTGACGATGGAACAAAAGTTGCCGTTATTGGACTGTTAGGACCAGAACTGATATTTGCAGAGGGACAAACAAAGCTCAAAATAGAGGATCCAGCGATTAGATTAGAAAAAATATTAAGAAAGCTTAAAGCGGACGGTGAAGCAAATATTATCTTGTTGCTTACGCACATGGAAAAAAACAAGGCAAAAGAACTGTTCAATTTCGACGGTGTCGATATTGTTATAAATGGACACCTGGATGAAACTGACCTAATGGTTAATCCTGAAATAACTGGAAAAAAAATTATGGTTCATGTTCGAGAACGAGGACAGTATTTAGGAAAAATATCGGTAGCCATTGACAAACAAAAGATTCAAAAAATTTCCAATGAATATATTCCACTTAACCATAAAATTAATGATAGTCAACTGGTGCAATCTATTTATGACAAATACAATGAAGAAACAAAGCAGCTTTTTCTGAAATGGTTGCAGAATAAGAAAAGTGCAAGAAAAGGAAATTTCATTACCGAAATTGCCTGTAAAAAATGCCATAAACATGAATACGCTGTTTGGAAGAAAAGTGGCCATTCCCATTCTTTTAAATCACTAAAAGAGGCCAATAAAACCTTTGATCCGGAATGTCTCATATGCCATACTACAGGTTTTAAGCAGGATGGAGGGTTTTTGTCGGAAAGTACAACACCAAAATTAATAAATGTTCAGTGTGAGGCATGTCATGGAGCAGGTAGCAGTCATATGAAATTAAGAATGCGAGACCACATAACGGAAGAGAAAAAACTTCTTAAGCTTTATAAAAAACTCACTGAAGATTCTTGTTTAGCATGCCATACCAGAGAAAACAGCCCCAATTATAAATTTTCAACCTATTGGAAAAAAATAAAACATTAGGAATTATTCTCCGCAAAGGTCGTTGAGGTCATTGAGAAAAACTAATATAACACAAAAAGGATTTTACTATTTTAAAGGAGGTTTTTATGAAAAAGATATTAATAATATTGTTGGCTGCGATATTGTTTTTTCCAATTACAAGTTTTGCATTGAAAAAATTACCCGGGAAATATGAGCTTCTCGGTGATATTAATAAAGCCTTCGGAAAAGATCGCGTTACGATAGTTGAGTTTTTCAATTTTTCCTGCGGACATTGTTATAAATTCTTAACTCATTCCAAAAACCTTGAACGCAAATATGGCAATAAACTTGTTTATGTAAAAATTCCAGTTTTCTGGGGAAAGCAGACAGAATTTCCAGCTATCGCTTTTTATTTGGCGCAAAGTAAAGGAAAGGCCGAAGAAGTTACAAAGAATATTTTCGATGCCAATTTTCAGGGAGGGGCGCAAATTTTTGATCCGCGTGTTGTGAATTTCATCATAAGCGAATCAGGAATAGCGGAAGACGTTAGAAACCATAATAATTTGATCACAAAAGTAAGACAAGGCATGGAGTTGGCCTCTAAATATAGGGCCAATGAGACCCCTACGATAATTTTAAATGATGTGATTAAAGTAACTCCCAGGATAGTGGGAGGCGGTGTAGAAAAAATGACTGAAAACCTGGATTTGATCATTTCTAAATTGTTACCGAATAAATAGATTTGCAGTGCAGAGAATGCATAAAAAAGATTCAGGGATTGGGATAAGGGGTCGGGTTTTTAATTTCTGATCCCTGGTTCCTCTATTAATCTCCGCGTACTCTGTACTGCAAACTTGTATAACTGTGTTATTTTAGTACAATTTTTTTAAGCAGATTGGGCGGCAGCCCATCTGGTTGTGGCCCCGCCACTCTGCGGTTTAAAAAATATGGATGCTAAATTTGCGGTTATTGCCGGAAGTGGCGGTTATGACATCTTAGGTAATGGTGATCTTGGAACAAATCTGGAATGTAAAAAAATTCCCACACCATTTGGAGAAAGCGCTCCTATCCATAGATTTTCTGAAGATGGCATTAACTTCCTTTTTCTATCCAGACACGGAGAAGAAAGATACTCCATATCAGCTCCTTTCGTGAATTATCGCGCAAATATCTGGGCCTTAAAAGAGTGTCAAGTGGAAAGGATTATTTCATGGTCCGGACCCGGAATAATTAACAATGGATTTTCCGTTGGAGATTTTGCTCTGCCACACGACATAATTGATGAAACAAAAAATCGCCACTATACTTTTTTTGAGAAGAAAGGTATTGGTTTTATCAGACTTAAATCTCCTTTTTGTGAAGAAACTAGAGAGGTACTGATAAAAGCCCTCCAGGAGCTTAATTTGAAATTCCATAATAAAGGGGTTTATGTTTGCACTCAGGGACCACGCCTTGAAACCCCTGCTGAAATTAATAAATATAAAATATCAGGCGGGGATTTGGTTGGAATGACCCTAATCCCGGAAACCTTTCTCGCGCGAGAACTTGAGATGTGCTATGCGCCAATTTGTTACCTCACGAATTTCGCGGAAGGAATATCCGATCGTCCTTTTAAAAAAGGAGAACTCTTTGAAGGAATGATAAATACGGATGAACGAAAAAAAGTCTCTTCTTCAAGTAAAAGATTTCCTGCGATTATCCGAAAATCTATTGAGCTTATACAGAATTTAGAAAGAAATTGTTCTTGTAAAGACGCATTGCATCGCTACAAAAAGGATGGGATAATTTCAGAAGATTGGCGGTCATGGGTTCAATAGTTTTTATTATGCAGGACTGCACACTGTCAGGATACTTTTTGAAATTATAAAAACTCTGCCTTTTCATTCTTTTAGCTTGTTAAATCAGATAAGGAAAGCTCATGCGTATTAAAACCATACTCACTATTTTTGTTGCCGTTATATTGGTAGCAGTGGTGGCTCTTGCATTGATTTTGAAGTCGATGGATTTTAGTAAATATCGCGGCTTGATAGCTGAGAAGGTAACCGAAACCACTGGCCGAGAACTTAAGATAGACGGAGAATTTAAAGTTAAACTTTCTTTCATCCCTTCACTTACAGTTAATGATGTTACATTCGCCAATGCTTCATGGGGCTCAAGGCCTGAGATGGCAAAGATAAAACGTTTGGAGGTTCAGGTTGATCTACTGCCTCTTCTTTCCGGAGAAATCAAGGTCAAACGCTTTGTGTTGGTTGAACCCGATATTTTGCTGGAGACTGATGCCACGGGTCGCGGGAATTGGGTTCTCGGTATAAAAAGCAAAGAAACTGGTGATGATGATATAGTTTCCACAAAACCAAAGCAGGATGTAATTGTTCCTCTTGTAAATGAAGTACTTATCAAGAATGCTTCACTTACATACCGTGACGGACTCACTCAGAAACTGATAAACCTCTCTTTAAACAATTTTAAAGCGCATTCCGCGGATATGCAAAGCCCATTTTACTTGGATATCGATGGCACATATAACAACAACCGTTTTGAGATTACGTCGGAACTGGGCCCGTTAAACCGGCTAATCAGCCCTACTGTTCCCTATCCACTGCATCTGGAAGGTCAAACCGTTGGAACGGCAATAAAAATAGATGGTACTGTAAAAACACCTCTCAAAGGAAACGGGCTTGATTTAACTATCTCAGCCAAAGGAGAGGAATTAACAAAGCTAATAGAATTAGCGGAACTTTCCCAAGTAATGGGAAGAACATTTCCGAAAATCGGCCCGTTTGATCTTGCCGCACAGGTATCTGATCCAGAAGGTAAGTTTACTGTAACAGATATTAAGGTTGCTTTGGGTAAAAAAGATTTGGCTGTTGTTAACGTTAAAGGAGCAATAAAAGATGCCATGAAAGGAAAAGGACTTGATTTGGCTATCTCAGCCAGTGGAGAGGAATTAACAAAATTGCTGGAATTAGCGGAACTTCCTCAATTAAAAGAGAAAAAGCTTCCGCAAATAGGACCTTTTGACATTTCTGCTCATGTAGCAAATCCAGGAGGAAAACTCTCTGTTACTGATATTAATGCTGCCATTGGTAAAGAGGATTTGTCTATCGTTAAAGTTAAAGGAGCAATAAAAGACGCCATGAAAGGAAAAGGGCTTGATTTGGCTATCTCAGCCAGAGGAGAGGAATTGACAAAATTAGTGGCATTAGCAGAACTTCCTCAGTTAAAAGAGAAAAAGGTTCCGCAAATCGGGCCTTTTGACATTACCGCACAAGTATCTGATCCAGGAGGAAAGTTTTCTGCAACAAATATTGAGGTTGCTTTGGGTAAAAAAGATTTGGCTGTTCTTAAAGTTAAAGGCGCAATAAAAGATGCCATGAAAGGAGAAGGGCTTGATTTGGCTATCTCAGCCAGTGGAGAGGATTTAAAGAAGTTACTGGTATTAGCGGAATTACCCCAATTGAAAGGAAAAACAGTTCCGCAAATAGGACCTTTTGACATTTCTGCTCATGTAGCAAATCCAGGAGGTAAAGTCTCTGTTACTGATATTAAGGCTGCTTTGGGAAAAAATGATTTTGCCCTTGTAAAAATAAATGGCGTTATTAAAAACGCCATGGAAGGTAAAGGGCTTGACCTGAAACTGTCTGTTCAAGGTTCTGATCTGGCAAAAGTATCCAAATTAGCCGGCGTTGAAGCACCGATGAAAGGTTCTTTTCAGCTTGCCGCACATTTAACTGATCCTAAGGGGACTTTATTCTTTAAACGCCTTCAGCTTCAGTTTGGGCAAAGCAATCTGGCCGGAACAATAGCAGTTAAAATGACCAAGCATCCTGCAATAAATGCTTCTTTTACATCATTAAATCTTGATCTCAATGAGTTTAAATCGCCGGTCAACAAAAAGGCTGATAAAAAGAAAAAATCCGGGCAGTCCGGAAAATCAAAAAAACGGGTTTTCAGTGACGAACCTTTTCCAATAGAGGCCCTGCAAACGGTAAATGCTAAAGTAAAAATATCGAAAGGCCGTATTCTATCTGATGGATTGGAATTAAAAGATTTGGTGTTGGATATGAATTTAAAAGATGGAAACCTGGCAGTACGTCCGCTAATGGGCTCGATTGCAGGCACCAACTTTTCGGCTGACATCTCTTTAAATACGCGCCAATCAAAAATGGCGGTTGTGAAAACCAAAATGGATATAAAAAAAATCGATATCGCCAGGCTGCTTAAAGATATGAAAGTTACCGATCTTTTATCATCCGGTAAACTACACTTGAAGGCTGATTTGGATGGCAGGGGGGACTCTCTGCAAACATTGATGGCCGGTTTGAATGGGAATATCAGCCTAGTTATGGACGAGGGAAAGATCGAGAATAAATATGTGGATTTTATTGCATCCGACCTTGTGAAATTGATAGTACCTGGTGCAATGAAAAAAGAGTATACCATGGTGAACTGTTTTGTTTCTCGCTTTGATATAAAGAATGGCCTGGCAGAAAATACCGGGTTCTTGTTTGATACCGACAATATCACTGTTGCGGGAGATGGAAATATTGATTTGTCTACTGAAAAACTTAATTTGGGTTTAAATCCTAAACCCAAGCACGCCAGTCTTGTAAGTATTGCAATACCTCTCAATATTAGAGGGACATTGGCAGAACCCTCTATTAAGCCGGACACAGCAAGTGTTGCAAAAAAAGTAGCTGGTGGTATTCTCGGCAGTGTGATCAACCCGGTAGGTATTCTAGTTCCCCTTGTAAGTAAAGGTACCAGTGATGAGAATCCCTGTCTTGTTGCCTTGTCTAACAGCAAAAAAACTGCAACAACAAAACCTGCTTCACAGCCGAAACAGGAAGAAAAGAAACCTGTCGACGATCTCAAAGACGTTTTAGAAGGTATTGGAAAGGGGCTTGGTGGATTATTTAAGTAGATATCTGTTGCTTCAAATAATCCTTTTTAAAATTTCTTGAGCAAGGTATCTTTTTTTTAATGTCTGACCAGACTCTTCGTATAAACGCCAAATATATCCTGCCTGTTACTTCTCCTGTCATTCAAAATGGGTCCATATTAATAAAAAACGGAAAAATTCAATTTATTGGAAGAGAAAGTGACTGTCCCCATGCTCATGATCAAGTTTCCTGTTATCCCGACCATCTGATAATGCCTGGACTGGTGAATGCCCATACGCATCTATCGCTATCCCGTTTAAAGAACAAAATAAAAAGTGGAATAGCTTTTAACTCTTGGATTAAAGAAATTATTTCCTACAACGAATCTTTAACTGAAGTAGATGAAAAGGATGCAAGCAAAGAAGGAATCAAAAACCTGATTGCAACCGGTACTACAACAATAGGAGATATATCGAGAAGTGGGTTTTCAACAGATGTAATGCAAAGTATGAGAGTGCGTGGTGTAGTTTTCTTAGAAATAATCGGATTTAAAAAATCAATGAAAGAAGATCAAATGAACCGGGTTCATGAATTGCTCTGGAATTGTAAGGGTGATGGCCTGGTAAAATGTGGACTGTCTCCGCATGCGACCTATAGTGTGTCACCGCAATTGATCAAGTTATCTTATCGTTTAGCCAATGTTAAAAAGTTGCCATTAGTTATGCATATTGCTGAGACAAAAGAGGAGTTGGAGTTTATCGAAAAAGGGGAGGGGGCCTTGCGAAAATTGCTGGAAAGTTTAGACAGATGGGAACCTCAATGGAAACCACAAAAAATATCTCCAATAAAATATTTAGAGAATTCAGGAGCTTTAAAAGGCATTACAGGAGTACATTTGAATCATATTAATGATGAAGACTTGAAAATAATAAAGAAAAATAATGTGTCTGTTGTATGCTGTCCGAAAAGCAATCGATGGTTTGAAAGAGAACGTAGTCAGCATTTAGCTAAATTTCTGGAAAACAATATTAATGTAGCGATTGGAACGGACAGTCTTGCCAGCAACGAAACACTGAATATGTTTGAGGAATTAATTTTAATTAAAAAACAACTTTCTGAAATGAGCTACGAAACATTGCTAAAAATGGCTACAATAAACGGGGCCAGGGCACTCGGGCTTGAAAAAGAAGTTGGAAGCCTCCAAACAGGGAAAAAAGCTGACATTATAGGTGTTAAAATGAATAGGGATGGCGATATATACAAGTCCATTTTCTCAGCAAAAGGAGAAATAAGTTTTTCCATGGTTAATGGGGAAATGATATTTCCTTTTTAATTTAATGAAAGTGTTTAACGAGCGTATTTCCTGTAGCTGTCTACGGGGAGCTTCGATAGGAATTTCAATGTTTGGTAGATTCCCAATCAAGTTGGGAATGCCCCCCCGTATGTCATTCCCGTATGCCTTTAGCGGGAATCCAGGAGATAAGCAACTGCATTGCAATCGATTGACATATTTGAGCATTAGAAAATTTGCCAAAGGCCCAACTTTATTTCTATTTATTTCCTTGGATGAAATTTATCGTAAACCTCTCTCAGCCGGTCTTTCATAACATG
>CEQE01004807.1_pt1 | contig 10922 bp, 3 predicted proteins | sample 356201 | NCBI WGS metagenome assembly CEQE01 (sample SAMEA2619970, study PRJEB7988) | marine metagenome | biome: marine biome (ENVO:00000447); feature: mesopelagic zone (ENVO:00000213) & marine oxygen minimum zone (ENVO:01000065); material: "saline water (ENVO:00002010), including plankton...
CTTGAAGTGGGCAAGGTGTTCGCGGCAGTAATCCATGATGTCCTGCGGGGTTGCGGTAGATCCTTCCCTTAAGTGCACAAAAGCACACGGGGTCTCGCCCCAGTGCTCGTCGGCCTTTGCGACCACTGCCGCTTCGAGTATCCCGGGTCGCGGGAAATTGCGACCCCAACCTCTCGTTTTTGGCCTATTTCTAGGCCAGAAAGTGATACCCTGGGTGACCCAAGTCACAATAACACTACTTATGTAGTTGTGTTAAAAAAATCAGGGTGTTAGCCTGTTCTCTTACATAGGGCAGGAAGCGCAAATAGGCCGAAAACATCTTTTTGTAGGGACAACGAAAAACAGTCGAATAGCGCCCATGATTACCACCCGCCTCGGCCACAAGGTGCCCAAATGGCGCCTTAGTTTCCTGGGATTCTCCCAGGCGGTTTCAGGCTGGAGTCATATCCATAACTGGGCCTTCTCTTTTCAGGGTTTGGGGTTAAGCCGCTCGGCGAGGACCACGGTTGCTGATGTCATCTCCGGTTGGGGGATGGCGGATACGCCTCAAAATGCCCTGAACCGTAAGAGTAAGAATAGAACGGATCACCGTTACCGTTCGGGGCAGGATATGCCAGGTGGAAAATTCCGTAAGAACACCCTCTCTCTGGTTGGGAGTTCACCGAGACACGCAGTTGCCGCACTGCTGGATTATTCCTGTCATGCTCCACTCCCCTGGAGCAGCCTGCACTACGCAGGAGATCAATCCTCCTTCGACCTGGTTCGTCCTAATAGGCTAAAGCGTTTTATCGGACTCAGTCTGCTTATTGCCGCTGTTGCCCCGCTGTCTGTAAGCGCCGAGGGTCGCGATGAGGGGGAATCCTCCCTGTTCGTGGAGACATTCGAAACCCTCAAGCAAGGCTACTGCTACTCCACGACCTCGCACAGGAGGTGGGAGTGGGTCATGAAAACCTTTTGTGATTCTAAGGGTGGTGTACTGCTGGCGAAGGCCGATTGCAAAAAAAGCATCAAACAGGCCGGGAGCACTTTTTGCACAACATTCAGGAACAATGACCGTTTCAAAGAAGCAAGTGCCGAGTTCAAGCGTAAAGAGAGGATGCGAGAAGCCAGAGCCAGAAAGGACAATATCCTTAGCGCCAAGAAGATTCTGGCCGCGCTCGGTTTTTATCAAGGGGCAGCCCTCACATCCTCTGCTTTTGATGATGGATTGTCCCGGGCAATCCACGACTTTCTGGAATCGGGCTCCGTCAAATTAAAGGGCGAGCCGGTCTACGCAGATGCCCTAGGCCGTAAACACTTGTCATCGGCGCTGATGGAGAAACTCAACGAGGCGGATCAGGGCTATTGTTTTTCACCTCCCTACGGCAAGCCACAGGCTGTTGCTGCCCCGCGAAAGGGTTGGTGTCTTAAGACATCCCAAGAAAGATCTGCCCGCCTTTCATCTGTCGCTGACTGCGCTGCAGATCAAGGATTCCTTTTGCCGAGAGATGCCTGCAGAACGCATTCGGGGTCAACTTGCAAGATATTCAATTTTGATGCGGCTGCAGCTGTTCTGCGCGAGACCGAAGGCGAGAAAGAAATTCACTTTGCCAGCAATGCCACCCAGTGCATAGATCAGGGCGGCCTGCTTATCTCAGAGAAAGACTGCGCCGAAAAAAGCACCACCACCACGCTGCTACGCCAGGAGTATTGCCGGCAGATTCGGGCCGAGCGTCTTTCCGCAATAAAGGCCCGCTGGCTCGCCGCAACGGGGTATTGTTTTCTTGGTAAAAAACCGTATTCCCAAAAGGCCCGCTCGTCCTGTAGGGATGCCGGCGGTATTGTCATTGCGCCGCGGCATTGTGGCGCGTTTTCGGGTGGTGGATGGGAGACAAGCAGTGTATGCATGTCACTGAACCCTGCTGGGGATGTGTATGTAAAAACAGAATTGGCATCACGCGATGCTCAAGCGACAAGTGTTGCTAAGGCAGACAAACAGCCCGAAGAAAAAAATGAAGGTGAGGCAGATCAAGCCCTGGCAGTAGCCGAGAAAAAAAAGCCCCAACAAGAAGTGGTCGGCGTAGTTCCGCTGGTAGGCGTGTGGACAACTGCCTCCATTGTTCCCGGCCAGGCGATTCAGGAAGGGGTATTTCTAGCCATCAAATCAAAGGGCGGTGGCCGTTATCAGGCTCTGACATGGGAGAAGGCTGTGCCGGTGCTGCAGGGAATTGATGGGAAGTGGCAGGGGGTGAAAAAATGCGGGGGAGTCGGGACATATGGCCCGTTTCAGACCTCCTTTTTCCTGCATATTGTGGATAACAAGATCACCCATGTTGCCAGTGGAGGCTCAAGCTTTACCACGACAAAGATAAGCGGTTCGGGCATCTCAATTAAGGGGCATTACACGGCCGGGCAAAGGAAATACATCAGTTATTTGGGTAGGGCTTCTATCAATTCAGATGGATGGCTCACCCTTAGTGGATGGCGGGGTCCAAGGAAATGCACGGTTTCACTACAGCGAGCACCCGCATTCCCGGTTATTGTCAAACAATCCCTGCGTAATTTAACCCTCAGCAAACAGGCAGATGGCAGGATCCGCTGGGATGCGATATCTGGTGCGGGTGATCGCGTTGGCTATCTGGAGATTGTTGCTAACGCTGAAAGGCCAGGACTAACCGCCCACGGTTTTACTCAAGACAAAAAACTCTCGTTCCTTTCAATAGAACAATCGAGGGCCCTTGGGTATATCCCGCCTGGAGAAAGGTACGCATTCAGCAATATGTTTGTGATCCCTTCTGATGCATCGCAACTTGCCGAGTCATCAAGCGCCTCTATTCCAGCGACCTCCGCAGCCGAGTTTGAGACGAGCCCTAAGGAAACTCCGATTGCTACGGAGCAGGTCATTGACCTGCAGAAGGCGCTTGCATTTTTCGGACTGTACAAGGGCAGTATCGATGGAGATGCAGGCCCCAATACCCAAAGAGCCGTCAATCAATGGCTGAAAAAGCAGGGAAGATCCCTCGAAGAAATTAGCCGGGCTCTGATACAAGAGATCACCACTGAGGCGAAGGTCGAAAAGATCCGTATCGCCAACGCCGAAGAAAAAAAACAAAAGGCTGAAAAAGCCAAAGCCGAGGAGATCGCCAAACAAAAAGAACGCGAACAGCGTAACCAGCAGTTGATTGCCCTTCGGTCCGAACTTTTAAAAGACATTGTCTCTGCCCGGGATCTTCTCGGAAACCACCCCGGCTACCCACAGAAGTCAGATCTTGAAACGACGATTAATGAAACGATTGCGATACTTGTGCTAGATGATCTTGAGGCAATGGGCGCTGGAAAGGCCGTCCTCCTTGCTGCAATCCAGAATCTGGCGAACTATCGTGACCAGCAGATCGCTCTCGCTGATGCCAAAAAGAAAGAAGAAGCCGAGCGTCAGCTAGTCGCGGCCAAGGAAGCCGAGGCAAAACGCAAAGCCGAAGAGGAGAAACAACGCCAGCTAGCCGCGGCCAAGGAAGCCGAGGCAAAACGCAAGGCCGAAGAGGAGAAACAAAAGGCTGAAAAAGCACGCCTCGCTGAGGAACAATCCAAAAAGGCATCGACTAATCTCGCAACGCTTTCCCTTGAGCCCATGGATAAGGTGTTTGCCGTGACTGAGATCACCAATATCCGCGCCGCCCCGAAAGTCTTATCCGACCGGGTAGGTCGAATCGAAGCCGGCAAATCCCTGACCATTCTCGCCAAAGTCTCCGGAGAGCATTGGTACCTCGTTGAAACTGACCAGGGTCAAAGAGGGTTCGTCTTTGCTGATGTCATCACCCTGGCTTCCGGCGAGCGGAAGGCCGCTGCAAAGGCAAAGAATCCGGCCATCCCGGATATTGATTTCGGGAAATATTATGCGCTGGTGATTGGCAACAATGCCTATCGCGAGCTTCCCAAGCTGCAGAGTGCGATCAGTGATGCCCGTGCTGTCGGGGCTTTGCTGGAGAATCAATATGGTTTTGAAGTTGAGCTCCTGACCAACGCAACGCGGTCAGAAATTTTTGGGAGCCTTTCAAGCATGCGGCGAAGGATAGGGAGCAATGAAAACCTCCTGATCTACTACGCGGGCCACGGCTGGCTGGACAAAGAAGCAGACGAAGGCTACTGGATGCCCATCGATGCCGAAGAGGACAACCCAAGCAACTGGCTGTCCAGCGCAAACCTGATCTCCGAGATCCGCCGCTCAAAAGCAAAACACATCCTGGTGGTTGCAGATTCGTGCTTCTCAGGGACCTTGACCCGGGGTCTGACCATTAAATCCCGAACGCCTGATTATCTGGAGAGAATTGCCGACAAGAAGGCGCGTACCGCGCTGACTTCCGGCGGGCTCGAACCGGTGATGGATAGCGGTGGCGAGAGCAACCATTCAGTGTTTGCTTCTGCGTTCCTCGGCGTTCTGAATGACAACGATGCTGTCCTCGATGGACACCAGCTTTTCACGCTGGTCAGGAAGAAAGTCATCATCGGATCCGAACAGACACCCGGTTATGGGGATATCAGACGCGCGGGCCACGATGGCGGTGATTTTCTGTTTGTGAGGCAGTGAACGTGGCTGAGGGCAAGTATCGAATGAAAACAGGTTGTACGAGTCGCCAGCCCGCTGCCGTCGGGTTCGCAGTTCCAGCATTTTTGATCCTGTGCTTGGCGGTTTTGCCGTTTCCGGGCCTCACTGCCGAAAAAAACTGGCAGAACTTACTCGAGGATTCAATCGTAACGTTGCTCAACGGCCTTGACCGGGATGCACCGGTTTTCGTCGAGGCCCCGGTTGATGCGTCCCGTGAGAACGCTTATTACGCTTTTGCCAACAGGCTTCAGCCGCTTATCGTCTCCCGGATATTGCGTGAGGGTTACCACAATGTGCCGAGCCCCTTGGCTGCAAAAGTTTTTCTCCGGACAAAATTCAATGTCTCCCGGGCAGGACTGACCCTGATCCCTTCGCTGGTCGATGCCATGAGCGGTGCCCCCGTTGCAACCACCATGGTTGACCTTCCTGTCTCAGCTTTACCGGACTCCTGGAACCAGCGGACCTTGCGCGATATAGCCCACGAACTCGCCGCAAAGCTTGCAAGAGCGCGTGGAGTGCTGTTCCGTTTCAATCTGCCGGTTGTGATTGAGAAGATTGTTGGCGGTACCGCTTCTGATGACGGATTCATCAGTGAGTTTGGCATTGCCATGCGGGGTTACATACGCGAGGAACTCGGGCATTTCAGTAACCTGCAGCCTATGAGTATTTCCGCCGGCGCCGTTCCTGGGGTGGAACCGTATCGGCTGAATGGGCACTACCAGGTCACCGGTAACGACGTGATCGTCCGTTTGGCCCTTGTGGATGCCGAAGGGCGCCTCGAGGTAGCCAACGTTTCTTCCCGGTTTGCTGTGCATCTGGTCCCGGCGACCCTGCATTTGCTTCCGCCCAACGATCAGGTGGCAGCCCGGTCGGAAGATTCCGGTCATAATAGTCTGACCACGACGGTTGAGTCCGGTACGACCAGCGAGCCAGAACAAAAAAAGGAAAAGCCGCTGACTCAGCTGGCGATCTGGACAAATAAGGAAGACCCGGTTTATTTCAACGACGATACATTGGTGGTCTATCTGAAGCCGGAGACAGACCTGTACGCCAAGGTATATTATGTTCAGTCGGATGGCGGTGTCTGCGAGATATTCCCAATCAAAGGGGGTGACGGATTTCTCAAAGGCGGAGAGGTCAGGTCGATCGGTGACCAGAACGATCTCGTCGAGCTGGTGATCAGTGATGAGACGGTCGGTCAGGAAGTGGTCAAGGTCTTTACTTCCAGTGCGCCGATAGATGATCGTAATATTCCTAAAGAGTTCATCGATGGCCCTAACGTCTTCTGCATGGAAGGTGACTATGGGTCGTTAACCAAGGCATTAACCCGGGCACTCAAGAAGCGGGCCCGGGTTCGGCCTGCGGCGGAATTCAAGATTCTGGTAAGCAAGGGCTAACTGGGCTCATCAGCCAGTTTTGTGGAGAAAACGTAATGAAGACTACAAGAAAGAGACAACTTCCGCTGTTAGCGCTGGTCACGCTGTTTTGCTGGGGGTCGCCAACCCATGCAGGCACAATCGAGCACTACACCTTTATCAACTCAATTGATGACCGCGGCCACTATAAGTCTCTCCAGGAACTTGTAGACCTGCCTGCGTATTCGAACAAGGCGCTTAAAGAAAAAAGCCTGCCACTCGAGGATGAAAATACCCTTGTGATCAGTTTCGACAGGATTGCCATCTGGCTTGAGCCCCAGGCGGATTGGGCCAGCAAAATAGACCGGTCCGACCGAAAACAACGTGAAGCCTTGGATACACTTGATGAAAGAGTGCAACGGGTTGCCCTGTACAAAGCATTTAGCGCAGCAAACTTGCAGACCAATTCAGGGCTTTCGCAGGCAGCGATAACAGAGATCGTACAGAGCGTATCGGAAGATTTCCAAACTCTGCTCAGTCCGACTGACGGCTACATGACGCTGGACCCGCGAAGGCGTGACCGATATCCCGGAAAAGCGAGCCATTGCATTGTTTCCAGTTATTACTTCCGATTTGATCGCGAACGTCTGTTCGATGTCATTCAACCTTCCCCGATCACACCAGAGCTAGAGGTGCCCAAACTCGGGGCAACCGATTTTGTATCAGAGGATACCTACGCGTTTTCGTATGAGCGCAGCCGGCCGATTCCGTCACAGGTTAAGGATGAAGACCGGCAAGCAACATGGCAGCAGATTTTTGATGAGTTGGTTCAGGAGTTAGCAGAAAGCGCTTTTGGGGAGGGCGCCAAGAAAGCCAATGATTCCTTAACTGTGCCCTTACCCCTGAGTGAGTTGGTCGACTTTGCTGATGGGCTTAACTATGGAGATTTTGTAAAAGTTGCAAAAGTGAATCAACTGGAGATCGATCGCAAGTTTGACGGGGGCCGCTTCGAGGAGACGCTGCACCTGAAGGTCACCTTTCACTTTGCCCGGGACCGGCTGTTAAACGAGATTGCGCCACCACCGGAAGCCACTAACTTTGCAGGCCCTGATATCAACCCGGCAGATTTTCCCACTGAAACAACCTATGTCGTGAAGTTCGAAGACGTCGCTTTCGCACAGCGAACGACCCGGCAGGGCACTTTTGAAGAAGCTATCGGAGAACTGTCGCGGGCGGCGTTTAAAGACGCCGTGGTGACGGTAAACAAAGACCAGCGCAATCCACAAAGCAGTGCGGCCATCGGTGAGTTCATCCAGAAGCATCTCGAAAACTACATCCGCGGGGAAGAGCAGGAGCACTATCAGCTTTATACCCAGAATTACGAAATCCGTAAGCAGGAGATCACGCGTCTGGGTGCACGGGAAACCTTGCGCCTTAGTGTCTTCTACTATTTCGACCGCAAAGCACTGGGTGACGCGATGCGCCCGCCCCTGCAGATTATCCCCCTGGACCGCAACCTTTATTCAGACGCGGATGCGCGCCGGGTACCGCTGTCGAGCGCGGTGACTCTGGTGGTTCCTTTTGAACTTGAGGAAGTCACCGTACCTCAGGAGATCGAAGATAGGGAGATGGCGCGTCGCCAGGCATACACGCAAAAGATTGAAACGCTTGCCCGGCAAGCCCTTAAAAGCGCCTTGTCTCGGGTCAACGCGGATCTGCCGGACTCAAAGAGCGCTCAGGAACTCGATAGCCTGATCACCGCTATCGGCAGTGACTACCGAAACTACACTCTCAACCGAGAGGTTACCCACCAGGCGATCAAGCGGCGGGGCTCGGAGACCAGCGCCGAGGAGACGCTGCAACTGACGATGTATTTTTACTTCGATCGCCTGCAGATCAAGGATCTGATCCAGCCGAGCGCGCGCGCGGTTACGGTAGAGCTCGACACAGACGACCTGCTGCGGATGGATATTCCCGCAAGTGATAACGAGACCTATGTCGCCGTTTTCCGGGATCACGAGGTCGAAGTTCCAAGCGATGTCCAGGATAAGAATGCGGCCCGAAAAAGAGCTGCCCGGGATGCCGTAGAAGCGCTCAAGCTGAAAGCCTTCAATGAGGCGGCGCTGGATATCAACCATCAATTAGCCCAGCCCATGGACCCCGGAGAATTTGAGCGAGCCGTAGAAAAAACCGCCGCTAATTTCCGGCACTATGTCATCGACTTCAAGTGGATTGATGATCCCCAGGTGATCACCCGTGGGGATTACAGCACGGCGCCGGAGTCACTGCGTCTCAGTCTCTATTTCCAAGTTGACCGCAAAGCGTTGCGCAAAGCCCTTGTGAGCGAGCGCGCCATCACCCTGGTGGCGAGGTATCGGACTTTTGTCGAACTGTACTGGAATGTTCCCGGAAAGTTCGAGGATTTCCCGCCAGAGATGATCAAGGAAACCACCGCTACTGTGCTTGAGAACATCGAAGATTTCTTCAGTCAGAAGGATTACGAGATTGTCGAGTTTGAGAATATCCGGGGCGAGTTAATGAAGCTTCTCATGGAGCAGGAGGCCGGCGGCATCAGTGAGGATGATCTGTATTCGCAGGACGAACACACCCGGCTTCAGTCAAACCTGGCTTTGCGCAGCATCTCAAACTGGAGTTCCGAAGGCGTGTCATGGAAAGCCCAGCAGGGCTCGGAATCCCAGTTTGAATTCGGTAAGCGAATTCTTGCGGACTACGCGGATCTGTTGATTGGTGTCACCATCAACTCAATTGAACCGAGTTCCGATGGCCGCCAGGTGACCCTGCGTCTCACCGTCAACGCCACGCTTTTCGAGCGTGGTGAATGGGTCAAACTGGCAAGCGTAGACGCTGCCCGTTCAATTCCGTACGAGCCCGGCAGTGTGAACCTCATCATTGAAGGCGGCAAACTCCTGGCCGAACAACTGGCGGCCGAACTCGAACCCAGGATCAAGCACAAACTCGCCCGGCGCAAGGCGGCGGAAGAGGTGCTGACGGGAACCGAGCAGGTATTCATCGTCGTGTTCAAGGGCGCCAGCAAACAACAGTTTGCTGAGATTAAAAGCCGTCTGGCGGACAGCAACCGCTGGGAATACAAATCCACCGATGTGCGCAAACGCACCGCTCGGATCGCTTTTGAGGGGTCTATAGACAGCTTTGCAGATCGGCTGGAGATGTTTCTCTCGGGCGCTGGCCTAAACGTGGGATTGCCGGAATATGTCTCAAGCCAGCGACGCATCATTTTCGAAGTGAGTCAATAGGAGCAGGTATATGAAATCTCTGCTATTCCCCAAGCAGGTTCTGGTTCCTACGATGCTGGGACTGATGCTTTTGGTCCTCGCACAGCCAGGAATAGCTCAGGATGAGGAATATGTCCTACTGGCCGACAGCGACTCGCTGTCGGATGAGGTCCACAGCGAGCTTGAGCAGTTCCTGCTGGAGACGCCCAATGATATTGAACGTGATGAAGAGCAACTGGCCTTTATCACCGAAGAGGGTCAGCAGATTGACTTCTCTTCCGTTTTTCACAAAAAGCGGTTGCGCAAATCAAAAGAGGTTGCAGTCATTTTTGAGGAATACGCTCCTGATTACCTGATCCTGGCATGGAGCGCCCAAAAGAGTACTGCCGATTCATCTTACGGGGTGTCAAAAAAAGGACTGACTGTGCATCTTCGGGTGCTCGACGCGACTGGCCGAAACGTCCATAAGGGGTCTGTATCCCTTGAAACCGAGCTGGGGATAGCACAACCCGATCTTGACGAGTTGATCGTCGATGCAATATCGGAGTTTGATTTTCTTGATCTTGAAGACGCGATTGCAAAATACACAGAACGCAAAGTCAAACGCGGGCAACCTGTCAAAGTTGTATTCAATAACCTGTCACAAGAAGATTATTTTGGAAAACGGGACCACCTGATCAACCTGATCAAGACGGCGGGAGATGTCAGCAAGATACGTGACAAGCATGATAAAAGCGCCGAGGTGCTGACGGTTCGAGCAGCCCTGAAGGGTGACCTCGATGCGTTTTACCGTGCGCTTTACCGCTCAGGGCTGGATCTAGCGGGGCTGGATAATTTTGAACTGGATAGGCAGGGCAGCGCGTTCACCTTTACGGCACTGCCCGCCAGCCGCAAACGCCTGATCATCGCGGGATTATCACCTGATCAGTACCACCACCGCCTTGAGATCTACCGGGATTCACTCACCTCGGTGGAAGGCGTCAAGGATGTCAAATTTGAGTTTGTACGCGGTACCCAGGATGCTGAATCCCAGCTTATTTTTTCTTTCACTTACCGCGATGACATTCATGTAATAGAAGAGCAGGTATGGAAGCGCCTGGAAGGCGCCGGGGAGGCAATCAACCGCCAACTCGCTTCGATATCGGAGACCTCGATTCAATACAGCGCTGGTAGCGACGTATCTGACCTGCGCGAGGTTACCCTTTATGTAACACAGATTGACCAGGACACTTATCGAAGCGTTGACCCACCAATCCAAAGCGCTCTTGAGTCCCTGGGGGTTCGAAACTTGAGCGGTACCTACGATAGCGAATCGGCGGAACTGATCTACAAATTCCAGATTGGTGAGACGACAGAATCTCTGACGACTTCGATAGAAAGCACTATCGAAAAAACCCCGGCTCTCGACAAACTGGTGGTTGAATCGATAGGTGCTGATCTCATCGCCTTTCGCTACCAGAGCGTAGCCCTGGCCTCACTGCCGACGACCGTTGAATTGCATGATCTCAATGAAGAGGACTACCAGACTGTCGGTCGTGAGTTCGTTGCCCTAATCGAGAACCTCAGCGGGGTTGAACGCCTGCGTCATCAGTATTCGGCGGATGAGCGAATGCTGAAACTGCGCTTCTATTACCAGGGCGAGATTTCGATATCGCAAAATCTATTCCGACTGATCCTACAATCACCATCGCTGGCCGGCCTCAGTGTTACGCAAAGCAGCGGTAAGATCAC
>CEQE01090379.1_pt1 | contig 10917 bp, 11 predicted proteins | sample 356201 | NCBI WGS metagenome assembly CEQE01 (sample SAMEA2619970, study PRJEB7988) | marine metagenome | biome: marine biome (ENVO:00000447); feature: mesopelagic zone (ENVO:00000213) & marine oxygen minimum zone (ENVO:01000065); material: "saline water (ENVO:00002010), including plankton...
AGGATTTATACTAGTATGTTCTATTAATGCTTTTTTTCCTTTTCCTATATTTACTTTTCCAAAATTATCTTTTTTATCTAAGATTTCTTTTACAATATTCTCTGCAAGTTTTATTCTATTAATAAAAAAATTAATATAAGGACCAGAACTTTCTATTTTTTCAAAATCTTTTGATTTAATTTTTTCTTTTAAATCTTTCGCAATCTGATTTGGATTTTTCTTCAGTTTTCTAGCTAGAATAAAACAGGGAAAAGAATAATCTCCCATTTCAAGTGAAGGAGGGATTTCAATTAATTTATCAATTTCCTCTTTTTTTAAATCAACTTCTTTTTCTAATAATTTTACAATTAATTTTTTCATAAACTAAAAAATGAAATGATATTAATAAAGCTTACCAAATCAAACCAATAGGTTTATTAAGGAATATTTTTTCAAATAATTATGGAATTAAAAGATACAGATAATCTTGAAAAAGCTCTTAATGAAAATAAAGAATTGCAAGTTTCAAAAGAAGAAGAAATAGGGATCCATAAAGGAGCTTTAAGTACTTTAAATAATGAGAGAGCTGAATTATTTAAGATGATGCAAAACGTAGAAGTAATAATGCAAGCTCATATTAAAAGACTTGAAGAATTAGGTGTTAAAATTGAAACTCAAAAGAAATAATAATTATTTCGATAATTCAAATCGATAATCAATAATCCCATCAGAGTATATTGTTATATCTAAATTATATTTTTTGTTACAAATTAACTCACATATTTTCATATATTCACCTATAAGATTATTTGATACTCTTCTGTAAACTGTTTCTCCACCAAAATTAACAAGCACTCTTTCTAGTTTATTATCTATTATAACTTCTATATTTCCAGTAACTTTTAATCTACTATTATTTATTTCAAATACTTCCTTTCTATCCATAAAACTCTATAGAATTATCTCTTAAATAAATTATTATATTTTAATATATATCTTATCTAGCACTATCTGCTTGTTTTTCGGCTTCATTTTTCTTTCTTAATGCAAAACTTTCTCCATTGTTGTCATGAGCCATAATAATTTCTTCTGCTAATCCTTGTGTAATTGTCTTTTTCTTATTAAAAGCTTTATCTGATGCTCCATGAATAATATTTCTTAGAGCTAAATTAACTCTTCTTAATGGTGAAACATCAACTGCCTGAGGATATCTTGCACCCCCATATTCAATAACAGTTGTTTCATCTTTTGGTGCAGCATTTTCAATTGCTTTAATTAAAATTTGTATGGGATTTTTTTGAGTTCTTTTTTCTATTAGTTTAAAAGCATCTAATACAATTTTCATATTTTTTGAATATTTTCCAGTAGAATGTCCAAAGATAATTTTATGTTTTTTCCCTCTATGTCCTGCAACAGATAATCTATTCATTAATCTTTCAACAATATTAACCTTAGTTTGTCCTAATTTTTGAACATTTCTTCCATGGCTTTTTAGTATTAACTTTGGGTGAAGGTTTATTGCTGATTTTAATCCTGGATCAACTATCTCTATTTCACTTATATCATAAATATCAAATATTTTAAAATTCATTTGTGTCATTTTATATCTCTTGAAAATCTCTAGTTTTTAATGCTATTTTAATTAATCCTACAAAATATTTTATTTCTTTAACTTCTCCCTTGTTTTCTTCAGATACTTCCTTATTATATTCATCAATTCTTTTTTTACCGAAAGACATTATCTTAAATTTAGAGTTATAATAAAGTCTAGGACATAAAAACGAATAATCTCCTTTTAATCCAGTACATGATGATTGTTTTGCGAATACTCCCATTTTATCGTCTACCTTTTTCGATCTTCCCTCTAACAAGTCTATGTAGAGGTTGATCATTTACTTTAATAATTTGAAATCGAACTCCAGGAATATCTCCTTTACTTCTTCCTTGTTTTCCACCAATTCTTTCAATCATTACTTCATCGTGTTCATCAACAAATTTTTGTGCAAGGTTTCCTGGAATAAATGCTGTTACTTGTTTTCCATTTTTTTTAAGTTGAATTTTGCAACATTTACGCATTGCTGAATTTGGTTGTTTTGCTTCTTTTTGAATTTTTTGTAAGACAATTCCTTTAGCTTGATTAGCTCCTTTTAGTGGATCGGATTTAGCATAAAGATTTAGAGTTCTAACTTTATATTTTCTATCTTTCCATCTGAATTTCTTTCTATTCTTTGTTTGTTTTTTAGCACTTTTTAATCCCATTTTTTGTATATGACAAATCAATTTAATCTTTTAGTGTTGATTTGGTAGATAGGAAACCAAAGATAATTGGAAAAATCCTCTTGGTTTACTATAAATATTGTTGATAAAAATAGTTTTTAAAGATTGTGATTAGTATTTAGAATTTCCATAAGCTTGTGAAATCATCACTTCTAAGGTGGCTGTTCTTTGAGCACGTCTGAATTCTGTTGGAGTTTCTATTAAATATATCCAATAATCTGCTTTTTTCCCATCAGAGGTCATATTTATTAATTCTTTTCTCATTCTTCCTATGGTGAGACTCTCTGAAAATTTCCTTTTCGGAACTGCAAAAAATATATTTTTTACACATTTTTCTCCCTCATAAATTCCTTTTGGTATTCCTTCATAAATTACAATCTCCCCAATTTCATTTATTAAATATTTTCCAACAACCGATTCCTCCCCAGATACTGGTTGTATTATCTTTTTTTCTGTAGTTTGATTGAGATCTATATAATAAAGTCGCTTATCATTTTTAAAAAATACTCCATTTCCATCGCAATTAATTTTAGGATCTATACTATCACCTTTCATATTAGGTGTTAAATTTGTTACTGTTAAATTTCCCCAATCATAAAGAAGTATATTTTTCTTCTCTCCATTATCTTTTTCATATATCCTTTTTTCCTTATCACAGGATATTTGACTTGGATTATAAGAATTAGTTGGTAATTTTCCACGTTTATCTTCTATTTTTGGAGAATATATAATTGATGTTGGATTTAATTTAATACTTCTTTTGTGTTCTGCTAAAACTTCTGAATTGAAAGGATTTAAAAAAAAACCTGTAAGTAAGGCAATTAATCCAAATTTTTTTAGTATCATTTTTTTAAATAAGAATTATTTAATTGGTCCATAATAATTTGTTATTTTATGGTTATTACAGGTTAGTTGTCTTTTTAAAGTTAACGATAAATGTCACTAAATAATTTTAAGCTCTTTTTCAAAGAAATCTTTAGTAATTCTTTGCAGTTCTAGAAGTCTTCTTTTATTTCTTCCAATTAATGCAGCCTTATTTTGGATTCCCGCATTAATTATTATTTCATTGTCTTTAATTTCCAAATCCTTAAATCCTATTGGATTAATAATATCATATATAAAATTTTTTGAATCTAGAATTCCATTAGGACCAGGTATAATTTTTATTTTTTTCCCAATGATTTCACTTATTCTTTTTATATTCCTTCCATTTTTACCAACAGCTTTTGGAATTAGTTGCTGCGGAACGCAGAATATTATTGTTTCATTGTATTTAAGACAAATTCTTGTTCTTACTTGTGTAATTTTTTCAAATAAATTTAAATACCTCATATCTTGCATATCAATTGTTTTTACCATCTTTTCTCTTTATAAAATTTAAATATATTTATTTTATAAACTTATTGCTATTTTAGAAATTATTTATTTACCTTTTCAACAACATTACTCTTAGCAATTTTCTTATCAGCTTCTTTTTTAATTAATGGTCCTATAATTTTTACAACAAGTCCTGGAAGCCCGGTTCCCACTGGAACTGGTTGATTAAGAATTATATTTTCTATAACACTAGTTAATTTATCTCTTCCACCTTTTATTGAAGCATTTACAAATTGTTTATCAGGAGTTTCAAAAGTTGCTCTAGCAAGAATTGATTCTTTTTGTGCAATAATTCCCATCCTAGTAATTCCTTTTATTTCTCCAGTATTAGTCATTGCATCAGCAACTAATTCAAGATGTTTTATGTTTATATCTAATCCTTGTGTACTAATTACTTTTTTTATTTCATCAATTATTAAGTTTCTTGCAGCTTCAATTCCGAAAATTCCTGCAACCTCATATAAATCATTTGAAATTAACTTATTTTTATTTACTTCTTTTAATTCTATTATCTTTTTTAGATTTGTTCCAAGAGTCATAATAACAAAATCTCTGTCTTTTTTAACAATTAAAATTTGTTTAATCCCTTTAACTCCAGAAATTATTGTTTCCTTAAGTTTCTCTTTAAGTTTATATATCTCTTTAAAACTTAATTCATCCATATTTAGGATTATTGAGTTTTCTTTTTCTCTTGATTTAAATCCTAAATCATTAAGTTTTTCAACTACTTTTTTTATTGTTGTGTGGGTTTGTCTTAACCCCTCTCTACTTATTTTTATTTCTATTTTTTTATCACTAAAATTTAGATCAATTTCAGATGCAATTTCTTTTATTGTAACTTCTTTTATTTTTTCTGCAAAAATTCTTGCATCTTTTTCATTATTATAATCTTTTTCTAAATAAATCTCCATTTTTGGAGAAGAAGGTTTTTTTCTAGCATCAAAAATTTCAATTAATCGAGGAAGTCCCATTGTAACCTGCATTTCAGCTACACCTGCGAAATGAAAAGTTCTTAAAACCATTTGAGTTGAAGGTTCTCCAAATGACTGTGCAGTAATCAAACCAATTGCTTCTCCAGATTCTAATTTACTATCTGTATGAAGTTGAGAAACATCTATTCCATCGTTACCATATTTAAATTGTATTATATTGTTATTACTATCCCTTATTGTCCCATCATATTCTATTCTTATATCTTGAAGTGCATTTGCAAGTCTCCTATATAAATAACCTGATTTTGGTGTTCTTAATGCAGTATCCATAAGAGTTGCTCTTCCTGTTATTGCTCCAAAGAAAAATTCATCTGGTCTTAATCCAGCCATAAAAGAGCCATTAATAAAACCCTTTGAATTTGGAGTTAATTCTCCTTTCTTAAAAAAAGATAATGTTCTATTATCATATCCAATATCAATTCTTTTACTATCTAAATCTTGTTGACCAACACAACAAGCTATTTGAGTGATATTTAAAATATTTCCTCCCCCGCCAGACATAATCATATGATTCACAGGATTATTTTTTGGAAATTCTTTTTTTACTATTTCTCCAACTTTTGTTCTTATTTCATTTAAAACCTGAAGAATTTTTATTTCTCTTGATTCTTCTTTTGTTTTTCCAGGAATTACTTCAAGATTTCCTTTATTGTAAGATTCTATTATTTCCTTTGTTTTCTCTTTTGATTTTTTAATAATTTCTTTTCCTTCATTTATTACACGATCATCTAAATTTAAGTCTTCAACAGAGATTGTTATTCCCCTATTAGTTAAATAGTTTTTTCCTAAATCAAAAACTTTTCTTATAATTTCCATTGTTTTTTCTCTTCCAACTAATTTATCTAATTTTTTAATTAATTCTCCATCTTCCTGTCCAAAACTAGTTTTATCAATTTTTCCACTAATAATTTTTCCATCCTTAATTTTAATTGAGCTATTTGAAAAATTAATGTTTGGAAATATTTTAGAGAATACTTCTGTTCCAGGAATTGTTTTTTTTGAAATTGTTGAATTAATGCCTGATTGATGAAGAATCTGGTTTGCATAATCACTTGAGAAATCTCCAAGTCCAAGAAGATAATTTCCAGTAATTGCATCTGCAGCGCATCCTATTAAATTTGTATTGTTTTTTGGAGACATTAAATTTCTTTTAACATCAAGAAGGATTTTTGCTTCTGCTCTTGCCTCTTCTGTTTGTGGTGAATGAATATTCATTTCATCACCATCAAAATCAGCATTGTAAGGAAATGTTGTTGCTGGATGTAATCTAAATGTTCTTCCAGGTAAAACTTTTACAAAATGACTCATTAAACTACCCCTGTGCAAACTTGGATGTCTATTAAATAAGACAATATCTCCATCTTGCAAGTGCCTTTCAATTTTATATCCAGGAGTTAATTCATTTATTATTTCTTCTTTAAGTTCAGAGGTTATTTTTTTTCTTTTTCCATCAGGTCTTATTATATAACTTGCTCCAGGATAAAATTCAGATTTTTCTACTAATTTTTTAACTTTTTCAATATTTAAATCATTTACAGTTTCTGAAACTGTGACTACTTTTGCAATTTCATGGGGGATGCCAACTTCATTAAGTCCAATTGAAGGATCAGGAGAAATAACCGTTCTTCCAGAAAAATTTACTCTTTTACCAGCTAGATTCTTTCTAATTCTTCCTTCTTTTCCCTTTATTCTTTCTGTAATTGTTTTTAATGGTTGTCCGCTTCTATGTCTTGCAGGAGGAATTCTTGCAACAGTGTTATCAAAGAAAGTTGTAATATGGAATTGTAATAAATCCCATAAATCTTCAATTATTACTTCAGGTGCACCAGCATTTAAGTTTTCCCATAATCTTTGATTAGCTCTTATAATATCAGAAAGTTTATGTGTTAAGTCATCTTCACTTCTTTCTCCTGATTCTAGTATAATACTTGGCCTTATTGTAACAGAAGGAACAAGTAAAGTTGTAAGAACTGCCCATTCAGGTCTAGCATTTTTTGGATTTACTCCAATTTTTTTTAATTCTTCATCAGGAACATTTACTAACATTTCTCTAATTTTTGTAGGGAATATTCTTTTTTTCCCTATACTAAAATTTGTTGGTTTGTCTAATTTGATTTTTTCATGGAGAATTCCACAATGAGGGCATTTTTTTGCATCTTTTGCTTTTTTAGCTCTTTGACTTGGAGAATATTTATGTAAATCCTTATCATTAATTAATAATTTTCCACAATCATGGCAAAAACATCTTAATCCCATTTCAATTAATGGAACATATTTTAGATGAATTATAGCTCTTGCTAAATCAATTTTTCCAGGATGACCTAAACATTCTTTTAATCGTCCACCACAAGTTCTACATCTAACTCCAGGATCAACTGCTCCTAATCTTAAGTCCATTAATCCTCCATCTACAGGATAACCATCTATATCATAAAGTTCAGGAGTTACTATTTTTGCACATGAAACTTTTTTAATTTGTTCTGGACTAAATAAGGAAAATCCAACTTCTGCAATTTTTTTTCTTACTGGTTTATTTCGCATTTTGATTATATTTACATTCTTTTATATTATCAGGACATTTTCCAGAATATTTAATCCCTATTTCTTTTTCAAATGCTACCTTACATCCCTCAAGTTTCGAGCATCTATCTTCAGTTATTATTTTTATATTTATTCCCTTATTGATTAATTTCATTTTATCTTCTATTTCTTTCATTTTACTCATATTTATTCTTTAATTTAAAATCTGTATGAATATGCAATCCTTGTAATTCTTCGAGTAATAATTTAAATGCATATGACACTTCAACAGGTTCAGTGTCTTCACTACTACATTCAGGACATATAATTTTATCTCTTATATTATCATCTATTGCAATTATTCCGCATTTTGCACAAATATCTAATTTAACTTTGTCAGAATCATATCTTTCTTTTAATAATAATGCGGCTCCATGCGCAACTAGTGCTTGCTGTTCCATTTCCCCTAATCTTAATGCTCCTCCTCTTGCCCTTCCTTCTACTGGTTGTCTTGTAAGCAATGTAATTTTTCCAGATGCTCTTCCATGAATAAGGCCTTTTACCATTCTTTTTAATTTTAAATAATATAAATTTCCAATAAATATTTTTGAAACTATTTTTTTACCTGTAATTCCATTATACATTGTTTCTTTTCCATCAAATCTAAATCCTAAATTTTTTAATTGTTCTTCTAATTCATTTTTAGTTTCTCCAGAAAAAGGAGTTCCATCAACTACCTTTCCTCTTAAACATCCAACTTTTCCAGATAGTAATTCCAATAAATATCCAATTGTCATACGGCTTGGCAATCCATGCGGATTAAATATAATATCTGGTTTAATTCCAGATGATGTGAACGGAATATCATCTTCAGGAATAATTGCTCCAATTACTCCTTTTTGTCCGTGAGGATTTGAATATTTATCTCCTAATTCTGGAATTCTTTGATCTCTTGTTCTAATCTGAATAATTTTATTTCCTTCACTATCTTTTGTTATAAAAATTGCATCAATAGTTCCTTTTTCTTCTTGTCTCATAGTTGCACTTGATTCTTTTTTTGTTCGAATTGAAATTTCTCTTGCTTCTGATAAGAATTTTGGAGGAGATGTTTTTCCAATAAGTACTTCCCCTTCATTAATTTCCGCTTCAGGATAAGTAATACCATCTTCTTCTAAAAATCTATAACTAGATTCCATTTTATACCCAGATGTATCTTTTTCAGGAATTGCAATTTTATCTTTTAATCCCCCAGAATAATTCATTTCTATTGTTGAATATGGTCTAAAAAAGAAACTTCTACCAACCCCTCTATCTAAACTTCCTTTATTCATAACAAGTGCATCTTCCATATTATATCCTTCATGAGTCATAATTGCAACTATTAAATTTTGTCCAGCAGGATAAGTGTTTAATGTATCATAAACAAAACTTCTTACAATTGGTTTTTGAGGGTATTCTAAAATACTTGCACTAGTATCAATTCTACAATGATAATTAGCAACATATAATCCTAAAGATTGTTTTAGTGTTTTAGTCCCTTTCATTAATTTTGACGCTGAATCATGATTCACATAAGGTACAAGACTTGTAATAATTCCAAATAAATCTATAGAATCTATTTCAAGATGAGAATGCTCTTGAGTTAATTCTTCTGGATATAATGCAATTAATGAATTTTCTTCTTCAGATGCATCAAGATATTCTATTACTCCTTGTTTTATCAAATCATCCCAAGTTATTTCATTTTGTTCTAATTGTATTAGATGTTCATTTTTTAATTTTGATACTCCGTTTTCAACAATTATTAAAGGTCTTAATACTCTTCCTGGAACTGTCGAAATTGAAATTATTTTAAAATCAGTGTTATTTCTAATATTCATTTCTACTGGAAATATTCCATCCCTTCTTTTTTCGATTATTTTTTTTACAAATTCTCCAGGGTTATTTATATCTCCAATAAATTTTCCATCAATAAAAACATCTGTATCTGCAGTTTCATTTTTATTAAGTCCGTCTGACTCTAAATCTTTTATAAATTTATCTTCATCTAAGTTTATTCTAGTTGAAACTCTTGCGAGGATTGCAAGATTTTTACGCAGTCCAATTTCTGTTCCCTCTGGACTTTCAATAGGACAAAATCTTCCGTAATGAGTTGGATGAAGGTTTCTTGCAAGAAAATTTTCTTGATCACTAGATAACATACTTGCAACTCTTTGTAATTGCGAGATTGTTGCAAGATAATTTGTTTTATCCATATTTTGAGTTACACCTGATCTTTCACCAGTCCAACTTCCAGTTGCAATTGCTGATTCCACTCTATGTGAAAATAAAGTAGATTTTGCAATTGTTTTTATTGAAAAGAATTTTTTTCTTTTAGTTGATTTTTGTAATGAATAAAGAATATCTCTAATTAAGATTCCTAGATTAACTCTGAATAAATTAGCAAGTAAATCTCCTGAAAGTCTTATTCTTTTATTTGCATAATGGTCTTTATCTGTTTTTAATTTTGGATTTTCTTTTACTATTAAAAATTGTTTTATGAATTTGCATAAAGTTATTGCTTTTTTAATTCTTGAATCCTTTTTTTGTCCAATGTGTGGAAGTAAATAAGAATCAATTCTTTGTTTTACCCTATCTAAAATTTCTTTTTTTGTTCCTTGTAAGGATGTATTTTCTGCAATTTGCATCATTGCATCTTCTTGTGAAGCTGTATTTACAAATTCATAGAGATTAACAATGACACTATCTGTTTCCTTACCAATATATTTTGCAATATCAGATTCTTTTGTTAAACCAAGTGCTTTTAGTATTAATATTGTAGGGATATCTTTAAATCTGCTAAATGAAAGTTCAAATATTCCTTCTTTATTTTCTGTTATTGTTGTTGGTATCCTATATGTCCCTTTTGATGAAAATACTCTTAAATTTAAATTTCCTTTAGAATCATTTTCAATAAATGGATGATTTTCTGCAAGGTCTTCTGCCATTACCATTACTCTTTCATTTCCATTAACTATAAAATATCCTCCAGTGTCTTTTGGGTCACTATAATTTTTAATTAACTCTTCTTTTGACATGCCATGAGTATTGCATACCTTGCTTTTTACCATTATAGGAACTCTTCCAATTTCTACAACTTCTGAATCTACTTGTTCATCTTTTTTAACAGTTATTTCCAGAGTAATTGGAGCAGAATAAGTAAAATTTCTTAATCTTGCTTCATAAGGAAGAATTAAAGATGAGCTTCCATCAGCTTCGGTTATCTGGGGTCTTCCAACTTTTATTTTCCCAAGTGTTATTTTAAATTCTTCATTATCAATTGTTTCTGATATTTCTTCAACAATTTCTTGTATTCTTTTGTCAATAAAATTATTAAATGAAGTAATATTAGATTCAATTAATGAATGTTTTGCCAAATATCCTTTTACAATAAGGTGTTTATTATCTTTCATTTTATTTTTTAAACAACAACTCTAAAATAGATGTTGATTTTATCTTCTGTTTTTCTTTCTATTTTAATTATATCCCCTATATTACATCCTTCTGGCAATGTTGGGTCTGAAGATAGTATTTTTGGTAGTTGAGTTTTAGTTATATTTAAGTCTGATAATAGTTTTTCAGACTCTTTTTCATTAAGTTTAGAATGTTTTGGTTGAAGAATATGCATTTTAGGAATGTGAGTGTTGTAGTTTGAACACTTCGATTAAACTTTAACAACTTCTCAATGATTAAAAATAGTTAAATTTGGTTTAAAAAGTTTTCGGTTTTTATG
>CEQE01046229.1_pt1 | contig 10914 bp, 8 predicted proteins | sample 356201 | NCBI WGS metagenome assembly CEQE01 (sample SAMEA2619970, study PRJEB7988) | marine metagenome | biome: marine biome (ENVO:00000447); feature: mesopelagic zone (ENVO:00000213) & marine oxygen minimum zone (ENVO:01000065); material: "saline water (ENVO:00002010), including plankton...
TTTTCGAGCGCAAGTTCATGGAGTTCTTCTATGGAACGCGATTAGGTATTTGGATCTGCGAGCGCCTACTGAAGAAGCTATGGTTCAGCCGCTGTTATGGACGTGTAAAGCGTCATGCTAACAGTAAAGCTTCTATTGCTCCCTTTGTAGAGCAATATGCAATTGATACTGATGAAATCCTGCGGCCCCTGGAAGAGTTCGCTAATTTCAACGAATTCTTTATTCGCGAATTAGTCGATGAAGCAAGACCGATCGATAATACGCCTGGGCATCTTATTTCACCGGCGGATGGTCGAATGATTCACTATCCAGTCTTAAATAAAACCGTGATTCCCGTAAAAGGTATTCAGTTCGACATGGCGACGTTGCTTAATGATGCTGTGTTGGCGGCTCAGTACAATGGTGGGGATTGTTTTGTCACTCGGCTGGCTCCAGTAGATTATCACCGCTATGGCTACATCGACTCAGGAACTCACGGTAAGCATCATAAAATCAATGGTTTCTTGCACTCCGTCAGCCCTTACGCGTTGCAGCGAAACTTAAAAGTATTTACCGAGAATCAACGAGAGTCGTGTGTACTGCACACGGATAACTTTGGAACTGTTGTCCAGATTGATGTAGGTGCTCTGGTAGTTGGAAGAATTGTGCAGCACCAGCCCGAGGGGGGCCGATTTGAGCGAGGGGAACAAAAGGGGCATTTTGAATTCGGAGGGTCGACTGTTATTTTATTGTTTGAGCCAGGCATCGTTGTTCCTGATCAGGATATCCTTAATTATTCGCGCGATGGTATTGAAACGATTGTAAAGTATGGTTCAAAGATAGGTCAGCAGGCTTAAGTTGTTCCCAAGCTACCGCTAAGGTGCGGCCATAGAAAAGGGGTTTAATCAATGAATTCATCCCGCAAAAAAGATAGTAGCGATGCTTTAGAGGCCACCGGCTCAGGCAGGGAATCTGGAATTTTCATCGGTTACCTGAATCCCCCGGCGGTATTGACGCTAAGCGGGCTTGTCTGCGCCTGCCTGGCCGTTGTCTTTGCAGTTAAAGGAAGTGTTCCATTGGCTGCCATCTGCCTGATTTATGCAGGTGTCTTTGATCTTTTTGACGGAATGGTTGCCAGAAAGTGCAATCTGTCCGAGGCGGAAAAAGAATACGGCATCTATATCGACACGGTTGCCGATATGGTGAGTTTCGGGGCGGCGCCAGTTTTTGTCCTGGTGACTTCGGGCATGACTGCCCCGATCGAGATTGCTGCAATGCTGTTATTTACCTGTTGTGCAGGAACCCGACTCGCGTACTTCAATACCCTTGCCACCAAAAGTACCGGGCCAATGCGTTATTTCACAGGCCTGCCCGTGACTTACGCGGCCTTGATCTTTCCGGTTGTTATGCTTTTCGCATTTACTCCGGAAGGGGGTCTGGCAAGAGGCCCGCTGTTAGTCACCCTGGTTATTGTTGCAGTGCTGTTTGTCCTTCGCGTGCGGATCCCCAAACCGCGGGGCGTGTTTTATATCATTTTCCCGGTTTTGGCCTTAGCGATGACCTATCTTTGGTGGGAGCATATTTAGCTGTTGCCGGGCGCAGGTGATCGAAGCCATCGGGTTGTCTGGAAAAGAGCCCAAAGGTCAGAAAATATTTGCCGCAGCCAATTAAGCGGCCACAGTTCCAAGGGGGAATGGTGCGCGTCCTAGTAACCGACTATCAGGAACAAGAGCAGAATGCCGCAATGCTCGGTGGAAAAGCTCTGCATTTGTTTCGCCTTAAACAGTGGGGCTTGCGGGTACCGCCGTTTGTTGTGCTTTCAGCGAAAGCATTTTCCCAATGGCGCTCTAACAATCAGGTCTTGCCGGAGTCAATCAAAGAAGAACTTGAGAAGCACATAACGAACTGGGATGCAAAATGTTTTGCAGTGCGAAGCAGCATGGCGGCTGAGGATGGTGCCGAAGCCAGTTATGCCGGGATGATGGATACGTTTCTTTTTGTGCCACCAAGCCAGGTTATTACGGCGGTAAATAACTGTTTCGACTCGGCTGATTCAAAGCGGGCGCAGATATATCACGAAAAACACAGTCAGGCCCGGGAACATGAATCGGCGGCAGTAGTTATTCAGGAAATGATCTTTGCAGACGTTAGTGGGGTGGCATTCAGCCGTGCACCCGTAGGTGACTCGTCGCTTTGCTACGTTGAGTCCGCCTTTGGGTTGGGCGAGGGTGTGGTATCCGGCACGGTCGAGGTCGACCGCTTCTATGCAGATCGCTGGGAAAATCTGGTTGAAAGTCACATTGCACAAAAGCAGACAATGGTGGCCCACAATCTTGACGCAATCCAGCCGTCTTACACCCATCAAGTCGAAGTTCCTGCGAGTATGAGTGCAAAAGCCGCCTTGGAACCCCAAATGGCGCTGGAGGTTGTCCGAGCAACTTTGAGTATTGAGCGCAATCTGGGGTGCCCAGCGGATGTCGAATGGGCAGTCCATCAAGGGACGCTGTATTTATTGCAGGCCCGCCCGATTACCACTGAATTACCGGGTCTTGAGTTTTTTGCCGATACAAATCTGTCAGAGAGTTATCCTGGGTTGATCAGTCCGATGGGCGCGAGTTTTGTCCGCCGAGTTTACGAGACGGTTCACAGACGGGTTGGGACAATCCTCGGGCTTTCGGTAAAACGTCAAAAACAGAGCGAAAGTGTGTATCAGACATTGATCGCCGATGTAGGGGGGCATCTTTATTACAACCTTCAAAGTTATTATCGCATGCTGCTTTCGGTGCCGGGCGGAAAGGCCACAGTCGATAACTGGCATCGGATGATCGGCGGAGCGCGCAATCTGGATGTGATCATCGACGATGTTGATGAACACAGTAAAGGTGAACGCCTGAGTTATTACGCAGCGATTCTTAATCTTACCTTTCGCCACAAGATAATATTCCGTCAATTTGCCAAACAAAAAAATAGGCAACTGGCAGAGTCTTTGGAATATTTTCGCGCCGAAAAGGACCCAAGGAAAATCCCCAGAGCTTTGGATCGCGCAATTGAGGAGGCAAGCGATTTTGCTTTAACTTCGTTGAATGACCTGCTGATTATGTTGTCCACGCGAAAAATCGTGGATCTGCTGGGTAAACACGGTTATCCGGAAACAGTCCTGCCAAAGTTGATTGTTACCCAGGAAGGCATTGAGTCTCGCAAGCCGCTATCAGAATTAGAGAGTCTGTGTGAAGCTATTGCAGATCCCAAGAGATTTCTCGAGGCTTTCCGCGGTGCGATGGGTGAGGTCGACAGTACCAGTGAGCAGCCTTATTCGGGAATATTTACAGCACTGGTGCAGGCGGGCTTTGAAAACGAGAAGAACCTTGTTGACCGATACCTTAAAGTTTACGGACACCGATGTTTCGAGGAATTGAAGCTCGAGTCGCTTACATTCAGCCAGTCGCCACTGGAGTTTTTCCGCTTATTGTCCTGGAAACTTAAGGCACCCAAGACGATGGCGCGGTCCGATAGATCTGAAGAAAAATCCGATGCAGCGGTGCAGCTGACGGGTTTTTCCGGCTGGTGGCTTAAGATACTTACAGGTTTCGCCCAAAGAACCATCGCGACCAGAGAAGAGACCCGATTCATCCGTGGGGCGTATTTTGGGTTGGTGCGCACTGCACTGCTCGCGATGCTGCGCAGGCTCAAGGTTGATTATCCCTTATATTTCAGTGAAGTCGATGTGCAGGACTTTTTTGGACTTACTCTTGAGCAGTTACTCGAGTTTGCTGATAGCAAAACCAGTCCGCAGGAGTTGGCCAAACAGGCAAAAGATAACTCCCAGTGGGCGGCAGGGCCCAAGGTATTTCCTGAGTTTTTCTGCCAGGCAGTCGACGCTGATGGAAAAGATGCTTGGTTTTTGAGAACTGACGTAACCGACCAACAAAGCTATGAGATCGAAGATGGCGTGTTGGGTACTGGCTTGGGGGCATCGGCGGGCCGTGTCGACGGGATTCCCCTGGCGATCAGTGATCCCCGGGAGGCGCTTGAGATAGATGACCTGAGTGAATCCATTCTGGTAACGAAAAACACTGACCCAGCGTGGGTTTTCATTATGGCGCAGTGCGCTGGGCTGGTCTCAGAAAAAGGCAGTTTGCTCAGCCACACCGCAATTATCGGGCGTGAGTTGGGGATACCGACCGTGGTCGGCGTAAAAAATGCGGTCGCCCGGCTTGGCCCGCAGGAGCATATTGTCTTGGACGGTGATACCGGTATCATTTCAGCTTCCGGGCAGGAGATCAATAGTGCAAATCCAACAGCTTAATTTAGGTACTGAGGAATTCGGCGTATTTCATCAGGTGCCCGAGGTATTGGGGCTAGATCGAAATTCGATTCCTCTTGATCTTGAACAGGCCCAACTCTCCCCGGACAATCCGTTTTTCCAGCACGCCGAAGGCTGCGGCTTTGTCTGCGAGAAAGAGGGAAAATCTTCTGGCCGCGTTTTTGCCAGTCTGGATCAGAACCTGCACCAGCATGACGGCCAGTTGGTTGGGCATGTGGGGTACTTTGCCTTTGCAGAGGATACAGCCAGCGCCGAGGCCCTGTTGCGGGCTGCAGAGGAATGGCTGAAGGGAAAAGGGGTAACGCACGTTCACGGCCCGGTCAATCTCAATATTTTTTCAGGCTACCGTGTGCAGATGAGCGGTTTTGATACCAGCCCTTTTCCTGGAGAACCTCGAAATCCGGAATATTATGGAAAGCTCCTGGAAGAAGCGGGGTACGAGGTGCTGGCAACCTGGAGCAGTTGGGATCTGCCCCCCGATTTTGTGAAGAGCAGCGCTGAGTACTTCAAAAAAAGCGCCAGTCAATCACCACTGCCGGGATTGGCGATCCGAAAAGGGGATGTCAGGCAATTATCGGAAGAACTGCAACGGCTGTACCGGCCAACGATGGAAATATTTTCCTCGAACTATGGATTTTCACAGATTTCCCAGGACGAATTCCTGACAGCTTTTATCCATCTTCAGCCACTGATGGAAGCTGATTTATTTCATATTCTCGCCGATGATAGTGGCAAGATTGGCGGATTTGTATTTGCGTATAAAAATGCACCAACGGATCACACCCGGATCATTTTTCATACAGCAGCATTATTGGAGATGTGGCGGGCTACCCCGGTCGTGTATGAACTTGCGTCTCCGCTGTGGGAAACGGCAGCGGCGACTGGTTTGCCGGTTATCGGCGCCTTGGCAAAAGAGGGCAAAACAACTTATGACCGGTCGGGACCGCCTTCGAGAACCTATAGCGTTGTTGCCAGGGCGCTCTAGTTTTAAGCGCTCTCATGTACCTAGCGCCAGTGGAACGTCCAAGCGGTAGAGTCCAATTGCGGTAAGTACCCCCTGAGGCAGGGAATGGGTTCAAAAAAAGTAAGAAACACTCAGTCTTATCAGATCCTGATTCCTGTAATTATAGAGAAGGGCTTCAGGTTCACGGGCATGATATAGCACCAAATCGGTATTCAGGTGCAGCGCATCAGACCACTGGTACTGCAAAGACAGGCGGGTGATCCTGCCATCATCCCCAGGTAGGCCATTGACCACGAACTGTGTTCGGAGGCGCTCATTTAACGCCGCCCAGCGCGCTCTGGCAAAATAGCCTAACTGCCAATGTTCGACTGCTAACTCAGGTGTGTGTTGGTGAGTCTGAATCGCATCGAGTTCCAAAGAGATGAGCCAATCACTGATCCCCGAATACTCGGCTGCGATTGCATAAAGTGTTTGATCGCGAGTATCCCAGGGTATTTGGGTGACATCAGCACTGCGCAAAGGTTTATTCCACTGCTGAGCCACATCAAATCTGAGCAACCAATTCCCCTGCGCTCGGTTGCCGGAAAATCCTAATACCTGGCCTCTTGCCTGCCCAAGTTCGATCCGTGATGGAGAATCCGGTATCAGTTTAACGGCACTGATTTCATCCCAATTTAGGTCGCCTGCGACAATCGATAGATCGCCGCCATTGAAATTGACGCTTACCCGCCCGATCAATTCCCAGTGCTTCTCCGGGGGTACATCAACAAATTGTGCACTAGTTCTTGGCACAGTAATGAAGGGGTCAAAAGCCTCGCCCCTGGCTGCAGTTTTAATGCCCCCTGCATCCCAGGTAAAGGCAAGTTCGGTAAAGAAATCCTCAGTCGGAAAAGAAGCATAGAGCGCCGGTACCTGTACCCGGATATCTTCCAACTCGGCTTGGCCAGGCTTCGTAGAATCCCGCGGGTTAATCACATCGGTTATTGCCAGTCCCTTGGCTTCGCCCCATGCAATAATCTGATTACCCGCGCGCAGCCAGACCTTATTTCCCAAGGCGGCATCTGCGTAGGCATCCTTCAACTCCAGATCTGTGTCGGTGTTTGAAAAGTCAAGTTCCCCGTTATCCCAACTGGCCCATTCAAAAGATGTGGTTCCACTCAATCGTGCTGAAAGCCAGTCGTTAGGCTTGGCCGTCAGTTGTAGTCGAAGCCGCTGGCTCAGGCTGTCGACACCAGCCTGATCACGGTGAGATGCGGGTGGCAAAGGTGCCGCCAGGCCATAGGCCAAGTCCTGAGATAGTTCCCCGGTAACGGAAAGACGCGGTCGCTCGGTGACTGCACTGCTTTTGCCTTCTGTTGGAATGTCAGCAAAAAAATCATCAGCCAGAGCTGCAGTTGAGTGCAGCAGTAGCAGAAGTGCTGCTCGCCATGCAGACCTATACAGTACTGTGCGCAAGTCAGCTGCCCCGCTGCATGGACTGGACCTCGAATATTGAATCCTCTAATTCTTGGTTAAACGTAACATCGTTGATTATGAACAGGCTTGAATGCTGCCGCTTGTTGTTGCGAGTAGTCACCATTTGAAGTTTTCTGGCTATCCAGATACCGTCAACCAGCTCAATATCCCGCGCCATGAAGAATTTGATCCGTTTGCCCTTCTTGACATTGATGATTGATTTGACCTGCATGAAGTTGTCTTTGCGAACCCAGAATCTTGAGTGCGTGTAGCCGGTTTTTCGGACAACTGCTTCAGTTTTGGGTATTGACTCCAATACCCAGCAGTCAACACCATCAACTGGGTCGCTATCATTAACCAGGGTGTATTCAAAATCATCGATCTTAAAGCCATCGATGTCCGAGTAGGTGAAGTCGCTGCCCATGAAGGCGCTAGAACGGTCAGCTGCAGCGATGCGGTTTACTTTCTGCAGGGCAGGCAGGTACAGCCAGGAGTCAATTTCACGGGATTCGTCCTCCCATTCATGCGAAAGATACGCCGTGTCCCGCACATCGGCAGGTTCAAGAAAGAAAGAGATCCGTTTTTCGACCTCGCCGTAGTCTTTTGAGAAGAATTTCAGAGTTCTGATTCTTTGCCTGTCCCGCTTATCGATCAGGATCAGCGTGTTATGGCTAACAGCCGTTTTACCGGTATCTCGAGCATCAACGCGCTGCATGATTTCATATGCGGTAAAACTTTCGGCCGTGGCGATAACCGGTGCGATTAATAAAGTGAAGAAGCCGAAGACTCCTGTCAAAACTGATAAATGCGGCATTTGGGTGGTTTCCCGGGATTTGAAATGATTAACTTGGCTGCAGCGAAGAACGGTTCCTCGCTGCTTCGTTTCGTCCATCCACTAAATACAAAAGAGCCGGGAGCACGATGAGATCACCAAGCAGGGCCAATGCCATGATGGTTGCGGAAAACAGCCCAGTTTGAATATAGGGAATAAAGGAGCCGAGCAGCATGACGCTAAATCCGATTACCAATACTACAGAAGTAAAGACGACCGCTCGACCGGATTCGGTCATGGCACGGTATATAGAATCTCTAACCGACAGTTGCTGCGAGCGACCAAGCAAGTAACGACTGACTACGTGGATGGCGTCATCTACGGCGATACCCATAGTCATGGCGCCGACTACCATCGTGCCCAGATCCAGTGATATGCCAAGCAGTGACACTATGCCACCGGTAATAAGAATTGGTACAACGCTTGGGACGAGTGCGATAAATCCGTATTTCACTGATCGGAACAGGAAAAAGAAGCTCAGGCCGATGACTCCCAGAGCGATGGTGAAGGAGCGAAATAACCCCTCATTGATGTATCGATCCTGGGAATTCAGCATCACGATGGGCCCCGTAATCTCGACAGCCAGATCGGGAAAATCCTTATCTATCGTGTCGTTAATGGTCGCCAGCAAATCAGTCATCTTGCTAGCGTCCATATTGATAGTTGGAATTGTGATCCGGATATACCGTTCATCAAAGTCTTTCAGATCAGACAAATCCTCATCTGGGCCGGAGTTTTCATACAACAACAACAATTGTGCAGTCATCTCAACGGAATCTGGAAGTGTGAAATGCTTTGGGTCATCGTTTGAGACGGCTTGGCGGATTTGTTTGAGAAAATCCAGCAAAGAAACGACCTCACCAGTCTGTTCCAGAGTTTTCAGATAATTTTGCAGCGTATTCGCTCGATGAAGAAACCTTGGCTCCTTAATGCCTCCGGTGGTCCCGGAATCTACGATGATCTCCAGGCCGGCTATACCATTGAAGTGCTGGTCAAAATAACGTAAGTCTTGAGTGACCCAGCTTTTTTCTTTGAAGTAATTGATAAAGTTAGAATCCACTGTGATCCGCGGCATCATCACAATACTGAAAACCAGTGCAGCGAAACCAAACGCTGTAATTACTCTGCGGTGTTTAAAACTGAAGTCTGGAATCGAGGATGTGATGCGACTGACCCAATCGCCTGCAAAGGCATTTGTTGTTTTTTTGGTCAACCAGGGAATAAAACTCAGGATTGCCGGCAAAGTGGTCATGGCAACAATAAATATGATCATTGGGCCTAAGGCGGCTAGGTACGCATATTGTTTTACGGGTAATAGATCGGTGACGGCCAATGCAGAAAAACCCAGTGAGGTGGTTAGCGAGGTAAAGAAAACCGGCTGCAGCAAATTGGTTATGGTCTCGGTGGCGGCCTGTCTGGGGTCTTGCCCCTGATTGCGAAAATGGTAGAACTCAACCAGAACATGTACAGCAGCGCCAATGCCGATAATGATCAATGTCGGCACTAGGGCGGTGTTCACCGCAGTGTATGGCCACCCCAACTGGGCTTGAATGGCAGTCACTCCCGATATCGTAATACCAATTAGAACCCAGGGGAGCAGGGTTCCGGTAATGGATCGAAAGGTCAGAAACAGGATCAGGGTCATCACGATAACTATCGTCGGGTTGATCCACCCACTGTCCGACTTAGTTAAGGTTTCAAAGCGCTCACTGATGACCGGTACGCCTGATAAATGGATTTGATAGCCCTTATTTTTGTACCCCCCGGCCTCAATAAAATGGATAACGTCGGTGACTACCTGAACCTTATGATCATTTGCGGCTTTTCGATACTCGGTTCTTGCCATGATCCGGGTATTTTGAAAATCCCGGCTTATCAAGGTGTCCAGGGCCAGTTTCTCAAGACCCATAATATTGCGTGCATCCTGCAGTAAACTGGGATTTTCAGGCAGGGCATTTGTGTCATCGAACAGATAATCTGTGGCTAATAGGCCTCCATCATTGTGGGTATATTGATATTTGGACAAACTCCGTACTTGTGTCACGATCGGGTGGTCTTCCAGGAATTGAGTTAAGTCATCAATCATCTCGATGGTTTGCGGCTCGAATACATCCTGATCGGTCGGACGCGCGGATATCCCGATCGATAAGTACTCCGAATCGCCGAACAGATCTGTCAGTTTGTTGGCCGCAAGCAGATTGGGGTCATTCATGAGAAAATACATCTCATTGGAATTGTCAAAATAGATCGGTTTAGTCGCAATCGACCATCCCGCCAGCCCCAACAAGATAAGCGACAGTGCCAGAACCAGGGTTCTATGCTTGATGACCAGCATGGCCCACCGCCTCCTAAACCTGTGCACTTGAGTATTCCTTTTTCAAGAATTTGATTTGGGGTCGCCGCCCAAAACAGCCTCTGATCGCCATCTGTTGGCTTTTTCACTGATCTTCATAAGTATCTTTGCCTTAGCGAACTGAATCTTGAACATTACAGTTTAGAGTGTAGAAAGCCTACAAAAAAGAACGTGACCAGAAGCGCTGGCCATGAAGGAACCATCACGATACCCGTCCTCAAGTGAGCCGAGTAACTGACAGCGCAGAAACTGAACGCAGCGATCAATGGCCCGTGCGCAATCAGCGGGAACCCGCTCCTGCTGGTAGGCCCACCAGCGCTGCGCAAAGGATATGGAGGAGTTGCTGGTCATGTCTTGTGCTCTCCCCGAGCATTGCACTGAAACATCAAAGAAGATGCCCGGGTTATTGGTGCCGCCATCGTACGGTTTTCTCAATCAAAGGCGAAGCAATGCAAGCCTGGGTGATGACACGTGTCCGTTGATCAGTGACCGATTTCATCCGCATGGGCAGGCCGCGCTTCACAGCAGGTGTGTCACGATGAATGCAGTATGAATCGATTGTACTCAATCGAAAACAACAGGAAAATTGTGTACGGGTGTGATCACAGTAATACGGGTGTTCAAGGACCGTATCCCCCAACTCAGGGAGTTTCAGGTGCACTCCGATGTCAGCGGAGTCTATGGTGTCACGCCCGATTTTCAACCGATCGACGGTTGGGCCCGCGGCGTTGCGGGGCTGTACCTGGCGATGGGTTGTTCAGGGCACGGGCTCAAGCTGTCGCCCGGGATTGGCGAGGCCGTTGCAGCCATGGTGCTCGAACGCGAACCGCCCATTGATGTCAGCGCGCTTCGCGACGAGCGCTTTGCCGAGAATGATCTGATGTATCTTGCCTACGGGCCAAGTGCCCGCGCCGGATGAGCAAAAATGCGCCTGACGGGGAAATAGGCTTACCAGCCGAAAGAATCCAGCCAGCCGTTGACTTCCTCAATCAGTTGATCGCTGTTGT
>CEQE01037191.1_pt1 | contig 10910 bp, 9 predicted proteins | sample 356201 | NCBI WGS metagenome assembly CEQE01 (sample SAMEA2619970, study PRJEB7988) | marine metagenome | biome: marine biome (ENVO:00000447); feature: mesopelagic zone (ENVO:00000213) & marine oxygen minimum zone (ENVO:01000065); material: "saline water (ENVO:00002010), including plankton...
TCAAGGATGGGAAGACATGGGCGCTGCTTTAAAAACGGCCTCAGCCACGTCTAGCCGCGCCATCCAACTGGATGTCAATGAACCCTGGGCTTATATCGCGCGTGTCTTTATTGGCTTCGCCAGCCTGGATAACGACCTCGCTCTTGGTTCGGCCCGGAAGGCTTTGGACATCAGTCCCAATTTTGCCTACGCCCGCGCACTGCTAGGTATCGCGCATGCGTTTAACGGACAAGGAGACAAGGGAATATCAGAAATTGATCAAGCAATCCGGCTCAGCCCTCGTGACATCTGGCGTGAACAATTTGACCTCTACTACGCCTTTGCCAATTTTCAGTTGGCAAACTTCGCGGAAGCCGAAAAATGGGCGACTAGCGCCTCTCTCCCCTGTCCCGGGCACATGTACCCCCTTTTGTTGAAGGCAGCGAGCTTTGGTCTTTTAGACGAAATTGAGAAAGCCCATCAAGCGGTGGACCAGATACAATCCAACATGCCTAATTATTCACTAAAAACGGCAGAGCGTAGTCGAGTATTTATTTTTGATGACGACCAGAACCGTCTAATTGATGGCCTGCGCAAGGCGGGAGTGCCGGAAGGCTAATGTCCGCTACTGGCTAAAAGCAGATTCTTTGAGCCATCCAGATTAAAGTCTGCTATCGGGCGTAAAGTGGACATCCTAACAGAATACCAAAATCAACTCTTTTTCGTATCAACGACTTTTTAGTCGAGATGGCTATTCGGTGTCGAGGTGGATACCTGGCTAAAATCCATCACAGGTATCATTCCAAATTGAAAGGTTTCGTCCTTGTAACCTAGCTTCTCCCTGTGGCAATGTTTAGGCAAGATTTTAAGCTGGGAAACTCACCACGAATTCGGCAAAAAACCGCGAGGAAATCTAAATGCCCAACGCCTATGAAGAACTCGATCGGGCAGCAGCAAACTTTGTTCCGTTGTCACCGTTGAGTTTTATTGAACGCAGCGCCAAAGTTTATCCCAACCGCCTAGCCGTCATTCATGGCGAGCGGCGCTACACCTGGGCAGAAACATATGCGCGCTCTCGGCAACTGGCCGATGCGCTTGTCAAACGCGGCATCAGTAAGGGTGATACGGTCGCGATTATGGGCGCCAATACACCGGAAACCTACGAAGCGCATTTTGGCGTCCCAATGACCGGAGCTGTCCTAAATACGCTCAACATCCGGCTTGATGCAGAGACCATCGCTTTTATTCTCGATCACGGTGAAGCGAAGGTACTCCTCACCGACCGGGAGTTCTCGCCCACCGTTAAAGAAGCGCTCGAACAATGCAATGCCACGCCAATTGTCATTGATATCGATGATGAGCTGGCAAACGGCGGCGAGCTTTTGGGCGAAATGGATTACGAAGCCTTTATTTCAGGCGGCAGCGCCGAGTTTGACTGGTCATTACCAGAGGATGAGTGGCAGGCCATTTCACTTAATTACACTTCCGGCACGACCGGCAATCCTAAGGGCGTCGTCTATCATCACCGCGGCGCCTATTTAAATGCGATTGGCAATGTGATGGCCTGGAATATGAGCCAGCATCCCGTTTATCTATGGACGCTGCCGATGTTTCATTGCAATGGCTGGTGTTTCGCTTGGACCATTGCCGCCCACGCTGGGACAAATGTCTGTCTGCGCAATGTTCATGCTAAAGGTATTTTCGATGCCATCGCCGATCACAAAATCGATCATTTCTGTGGCGCACCAATTGTTTTGGGTATGATCGTTAATGCTCCTGAAGAAGAACAAAAGCCATTTGACTACACCATTCATGTCATGACCGCCGGAGCACCACCGCCAGCCGCCATCCTGCAATCAATGAGCGATGCTGGTTTCGATGTAACCCATGCCTATGGGCTGACGGAAACCTACGGACCAGCGACGGTATGCGCCTGGCAAGACGAGTGGGACAATCTACCAGCGACCGACCAGGCTGCGATGAAGTCCCGCCAAGGCGTCAACTATGTCGTGCTTGATCAGCTCAATATCATTGATCCGGAAACCATGGAGCCGGTGCCGGCCGATGGTGAAACCATGGGCGAGGTGATGTTCCGCGGCAACAATGTTATGAAAGGGTACCTTAAAAACCCGGAGGCGACTGAAGAGTCATTATCCGGCGGCTGGTTCCACTCGGGTGATCTCGGTGTCATGCATCCCGATGGCTATATCCAGCTTAAAGACCGCTCCAAGGATATTATTATTTCCGGCGGCGAAAACATCTCGTCCATTGAAGTTGAAAACGCGCTCTATCAGCACCCGGGTGTGCTGGCTGCTGCGGTGGTCGCCAAGGATGATGAAAAATGGGGCGAGACACCCTGCGCTTTCATCGAGCTTAAACCGGATGCCGGTGAAGTGACCGAACAAGAAATCATTGAATTTGCCCGCGATAATTTGGCCCACTTCAAATGCCCGCGTCATGTTGTTTTTGGTGAACTGCCGAAAACTTCAACCGGTAAAATTCAGAAATTTGTCCTGCGGGAACGGGCGAATACCTAAGGATTGGAATTTAACTTGAGTGATCTCGACATTTATGAAAAACAGAATTTTGGCAATTCAAGCGGCATCGGTGAGCAACCGGCCTTGTTAATTGTCGATTTTGTCAACGGCTTTGCCGACCCGGAACAATTCGGCGGCGGCAACATTCAGTCAGCGATTGATAAGACAGTCGAATTGCTGGCCTTCGCCCGCGCGCAAAACTTGCCGATTGCCACAACCCGCATGGTCTATGCCGATGATGGTTCGGACCATGGCGTGTTTTGTTTGAAAGCGCCCTCCTTAGTCAATCTTACGGAAGATGCACCGGCCAGCCAAATCGTTGATGCCCTCACGCCGATCGATGGCGAATATGTCGTGCGCAAAACCCAACCCTCCGGCTTTTTCGGCACTGATCTGGCAGAATGGTACCAGAACCGGGGTGTTGATACGGTCTTGGTTACCGGCTGCACGACATCGGGCTGCATCCGCGCCTCGGTGATCGATTCAATGAGCTATAATTTTAAAACTGTGGTGGTGACCGATTGTGTCGGTGACCGGGCGATCGGCCCGCATGAAGCCAATCTGTTCGATATGGGGCAAAAATACGCCGACCTCATGACCGCCGATGACGTGATGGCATATATTAATTCGGTGCCTGGCACCTAATTCAAATTTAGTGACTTTTTAGCAACAGTCCGCAATTTTCCAGGCGATCATCAATGCCCGCTGCCCGTAAAGCTGCCCAGAGAGTCGCTTGATTACTGGTGATCACCGGCTTGCCGAGCGCCTCTTCCAGTTCGGTAATAAGATTGAGCGTCGGGAAATCAGTGCAGGATATCAGAACCGCCTGGGCGTCCGGATGATCGACCGATAAAACGTGGCTTTTGATTTTCTCCGCCGGCGTCTGGGCGATCCGGATATATTCGTGGCTCCCGCCGGCGCCGATGCCCAGCCCGGCAATCTTTAAAGTCGCCACATTATTACCGCTAAGAAAATCTACTTCGTGATCGTTAAGGGCGTCATGGTAGGGCGTCGCGATTGAAATCTTAGTGGCGTTCAAGGCCTGCAATGCGCCAACGATAGAGCCAGCGGTTGTTACCGCGGGCACGCCGGAAATCGAAGACATAAAATCTGTCAGCTGGTCAAGCGGCTCAACCATCGAGCCGGCCGTGCAGCCATAGGCGATGGCGCTCAAACCGGCTGCGGCCAAATCAGACGTCGCTTGTTCAATATCAGTGTAGAGCGCCTTCTTACCTTCATCGCTCGAGGTGTCCTCATGAAGCGGCATGCGGGTGACATGAAGGGTGACACCATCTGGGACCATCGCCTGCCACTCGGCCTCATTGACCGTGTTGGTCTGCAGCACGATGAGGCCAAGCTTGGCGCGCTGGCCGTAAGACGTATCAGCGGAAAAAAAATTCACCATTATGAGGCGGTAGTCTCAGGAAACAGGCCCGCCTTCATGATCTGGCCCGGCAGCGGTGCGTCAAAAAAGCCCTCGACCCAATTGGCAATGCCGATATAGGCGTCAATATCGATACCGGTTTCATAGCCCATATTGCGCAACATAAAGGCCAAATCCTCGGTCGCGATATTGCCGGTCGCATTTGGTGCGAACGGGCAGCCCCCCAAGCCGCCAACCGACGAATCGAGAAACAGCACACCTTCGCCGACGGCCATCGCGGCATTGGCGAAACCGGTATTGCGCGTATTGTGGAGATGAAAGCCGAGACCAATTTCCCGGCCAACGGCTTCACGAACCACACCATATATTTCCGTTACTTGGGTCGGCACTCCGGCCCCGATGGTATCCGCCAAGCCAATCTCGACGCAGCCACCAGCTGCCAATTGCTTGGCGATGCGGGCGACTTCAACCGCTTCAACTTTGCCCTCAAACGGACAGCCGAAAGACGCCGCAATGGTAGCGGATAACTTCAAGCCGGCTTGCGTCACTTTGTCAGCAATCTCGGTGAAACCCGCCAGCGTTTCAGCAATACTGGCGCCTTGATTGCGTTGATTGAAGGTTTCACTGGCCACCACGACGTAGCGCACTTCATCGACGCCCGCGTCTATGGCGCGCTCGGCGCCTCTTGCGTTTAAGCCAAGCCCGGCAAAGCTAACACCATCGGGCCGTTTAATCTTTGCCATCACGTCTTCCGCATCCGCCATTTGCGGCACGCGTTTGGGATTAACAAAACTCACCGCTTCGATACGCGGCACACCGGTTGCTGAAAGTCGGTCGATAAGTTCGACCCGTTCGTCGACACTCCAAATTCGGGGCTCGCTTTGGAGGCCGTCACGCGGACCGACTTCACATATCTCCACCCTAGGGTCTGGACTCATTAATATCATCCTTTCTGCGGGAGCCATTTTTCCGCCGGATTAGGCGTGGAAGGTGCGGTGATGCCCATCATCACAAGCCTTTCACAACGACAGCCCGGCGCAAAAAGAGCCCCGCCCTTCGGGTTTGGCCAGGAAGCTCCATATGTGGCGTCAAAAATGCTCGAATATGCTTTGGCATGTCCTTGCGCTTTTTTCCTTGCATTTGAACCTTCCTGGCTAAACAGAATTGCATGAGATTAATGGGGTCCCGACCCTAAATAACGCCATCTTTCTCGAGCTCCGCTAATTCATCCGTACTAATGCCGAGAACACCATTATAAACCTCTGCATTGTGACTGCCAGGGCTGGGTGAGCCGAGCCAACCAATATCGCCTTCGGTCTCACTAAAAATCGGGACAATGCCCGGCACCGCAATTTCGCCGAAAAATTCATCTTTTTCGCGGCGGATCATATTGCGCGCTTTGAAATGCGGGTCAGCCGCAACATCGGCGATGGTGTAGATCGGGCCGACCACGACGCCATTTTTATCAAGATGTTCGGTTAGTTCGGCGGTGGTCATAGTCGCCGTCCATTCGCCGATTAGACCGTCCAGCAATTCAGCATTTTCACCGCGCGCTTTATGATCGACAAAACGCGGGTCCTCGATCCATTCGGGCTTGTCCATGGCTTCACACAATCGTTTGAACATAGCGTCGATATTGGCGGCAATGATGACATATTTGCCGTCGCTGGTCGGAAATAGATTGGACGGTGAGACATTGGCCAACCCGGTCCCGCTGGGTTCCCGAATAACGCCAAGTTTATCATATTCCGGCAGCGCGCTTTCCATCATCGAAAGACAGGATTCGGCGATTGACGTATCAATCACCTGGCCTTTACCGCCACCCAGTGCATCCCGCCAGTAGAGCGCCATCAAAATGCCTTGAGCGGCGAACATACCGGTCAAGGTGTCGCCGAGCGACAAACCTGTGCGCGGCGGCGGTTGATTGGGAAAGCCGTTGATATAGCGCATGCCGCCGAGCGCTTCGCCGACACTGGCGAAACCAGGGCGTGCCGAATACGGCCCGGTCTGGCCGTATCCCGAAACTCGCGAGATAATGAGGCCAGGGTTGATTTTATGCAGCTCGTCCGGACCGAGCCCCCATTTCTCCAACGTTCCCGGCTTGAAGTTTTCCGATAGGACATCAGCTTCAGCGACCAATTTCCTAACCAGCTCCTGACCCCGTTCATCGCGCAGATTGGCAGTCACCGACTTTTTGTTTCTCGCCAATGTTGACCACCAGAGACATTTGCCTTCCCAGCGATGGTGCCCCCATTCCCGCATCGGATCACCCTTGCCCGGCGTTTCGACTTTGATCACTTCAGCACCAAAATCCGCCAGTCGCGACGTCGTAAAAGGCCCGGCAAGTAGTTGTCCCATTTCGATCACGCGAACACCCGCCAAGGGCCCTTTTAATTTAGGATCACGATCTTCGACGCCTATGGTCATGAGAATTTCTCCAAAAAAAATTGTATCGGTCTGCAAAGACTAGCTAAAATAGGCTCGACAGGTAGCAATTATTTGACGCCAGAACCAGATTATTGTGTACAATAAAAACCTATTATGCTGAATTTCAAATTCTAATATGCAAAATCAGTCTTTGAAATTATAGGAAAGCTATGTAATCATTTTTATCGTACATACAGTAATTTGTATCGAACAATTGTGATCGCTCAATTCTTGCCTTTATTTGTGAAGCTGAGTGATGGAATTGTCTGGGACTAAAAAAGTTTTTTAAACGACCCAATCTATAATCCTAGGAGGAAACAGGGATGAACTTCACCAAAGTTATAACACTTGCCGGTATTGCTGCACTCGCAGCCGGTCCGGTTGCCGCCCAAACGGTCGGCATCGGTACGACCAAAACCGGCGCCACCAGCCAGGTTACAGCAGCGATTGCGAGCGTTGCATCAAAATTCGGCGGTATGCAGATGCGCCCGGCGCCAATGGCCGGCACGCAGAAATATATTCCAGCTGTAAATTCCGGTTCACTGGAATTCGGCGCTGCTAATATTATGCAGACGGCTTGGGCGGTAAAAGGCCAGGTTTTGTCTAAAGGCCGCCCTAATCCAAATATCAAAGTTGTTTCTACGCTGATGGTATTTCGCGTTGGCCCATTGGTTGCCAAACCTTCGAAATTTAAGGCCGTCTCTGATTTGAAGGGTTCACGTATGCCTTCTGGCTTTAAGGCCGCACCGCTATTTAACGAAATAATCAATACTGCCTTAGCCACCGCTTCAATGACCCCAGCGGATACGAAGAATATTCCGATTTCTGCGCTGGTACCAAGCTGGAAAGCTCTAATGGCAGGGAAAATTGATTTTGCCATCGGTGCCTATGGTTCGGGCTTTATGAAACGGATTGCTCAAAAAACGGGCGGTATTCGTTTTATCTCACTCGATAAATCAGCTGCGGTTCAAGCCAAGGTCGACAAAATGATGCCGGGTGCAACGATTAGAACCGTTAAGCCAAATCCCAAAATTCCGGGCGTCGAAGTACCGACCAACCTTTTCCACTTCGACTATATGTTGTTTGCCGGCAAACACGTTTCAAACGATGTTGTCTACCGGGTAACAAAAGCTCTATATGAAAATAAGAAAGCTTTGGTTGCAGCAACACCGATGTGGCGGAGTTTTACGCCAAAGAAAATGTCCAAAGATCAAGGACTTGATTTCCACCCAGGTGCTGCCAAATTTTATAAGGAAAAAGGTACTTGGAATCGGTAGAAAAAACTCCTACCGAATCTAGTAAACAGACGCCTGCGCCACCTTCACCGGTTGCGCAGGCGTTAACACCTTGGCTCGGTATTACACTCGGATCGATCGGCCTGCTTTGGGCCAGCGGTGTCGCGGTTGATCTAGGTATCGATCTTATCGCCGAGCAAGTCATGGTGTTGGTCCTCGGGATTGCCTTTGCCATTATTTATCTTAATGTGCCGGCTCATCCCAGATATCAGGGGACTTTGCCTTGGTATGATGCGATAGCCGCAGCCTTAGGGCTGGCAATTGGCATCTACATGTTCATCCGCTACCCGGTTCTGCTCGAAGATATCGCCTATCGTCCGGTTGAAGGAACCATCGTCGGAGTCATTCTGGTTTTTTTCACAATCGAAACGTTACGACGGACAGCCGGTTGGGGACTTTTTACGGTATTAATAGTTTTCTTTGCCTATGGCTTTCTCGCGGACCTCATCCCTGGCCAGTTGCAGGGCCGCGCTATGAAGCCCGACACGTTTTTCTCTTTCCTCGGCATTGATACCACCGGAATTTTAGGCATCCCGCTAACCATTATCACCACCGTCGTCATCATTTTTATATTTTTGGGCCAAGTATTACTGCGCTCCGGCGGATCTGAATTTTTTACCGACATTGCGGCCGCCATCATGGGCCGTTCGCGGGGCGGTTCGGCCAAAATTGCCGTAGTCGCATCTGGTTTATTTGGCTCAATCTCCGGCAGTGCGGTTTCGAACGTTGCCTCAACTGGCGTCATTACCATACCGCTGATGCGCCAGGGCGGCTATTCGCGCCCCGTCGCCGGCGCCATCGAAGCTGTTGCCTCCACGGGCGGACAGATTATGCCGCCGATCATGGGCGCCGCTGCGTTTTTAATGGCGGAGCTGCTGGAAATTAGGTATCAGGAAGTCATTCTCGCCGCGATTCTGCCGGCTTTGTTGTATTACATCGCGGTTTTTTTGCAGGCCGATCTGGAAGCCGGGAAAACAGGTATTAAGCCGGTTCCCGAAGACCAAATTCCAGCCTTCCTGCTGGTCTTAAAACAAGGCTGGTATTTTATTGTCCCCTTTGTCGTTTTGATCTACGCCCTTTTCTTTTTAAACTCGCCACCGGAAACGGCAGCCCTTTTTGGCGCTGCATCAATTGTCGTACTGGGCATGGTGTTCCGTTACAAAGGCAAAAACCTTACCGTGCCGACTCTTGTTTTGTGTCTGCGCCGGACTGGCGAGATGTCGGTTGATATCCTCGTCATCGGCGCCACGGCCGGCATGATTATCGGTATATTGGATGCGACCGGTCTAAGTTTCGGCCTGACCTTTCTTCTGGTTCAAGTCGGTGAAGGCAATCTCTTCCTGCTGCTCGGCCTGACCGCCGTCATCTGCATCATCCTTGGTATGGGCATGCCGACAACAGCAATTTATTTTCTGCTGGCTGTGCTGGCGACACCGCCACTGGTGGAGCTTGGGGTCGAACCGATTGCGGCCCATTTATTTGTGCTTTATTTCGGCCTGATGTCGATGATCACGCCACCCGTAGCGCTGGCCGCTTTTACCGCAGCCAAGCTTGCCGAAACCGGCCCAATGGGCTGCGCTGTCGCAGCTTGCCGCTTTGGCTGGCCGGCTTTTGTTGTTCCGTTCCTATTTGTCATTGCCCCCAATTTGATTATGATTGGAGAGCCGATAGATATCGCCATTGTCTTTGTCACTGCCATCGCCGGAATTTGGTTCGCCTCTGCCGGCATGACCGGGTTTTTCACGGTGAGACTCTCGTTGATTCAACGGGTTGCCTATATCATCGGTGGTTTGGCTTTGCTCTTGCCGTCGCAAGCGTTTGCCAGCGCCTATTTGGTTGAAATTGCCGGCGGTATACTTTGCGGTGTGGTCTTAACTCTGGAACGCATGAATAAGCAGAAATAGTTAATTTCCGACTGTCGTGAAATAGTCGGAAAATCTTAGTATGACCGGGGAAGATCAAGCACGTGCTCGGCAAGATAGGACAAAATTAAATTCGTCGATATTGGTGCAATTTGATAGAGCCGGGTTTCGCGAAATTTGCGTTCAACATCATATTCCTCGGCAAAGCCAAACCCGCCATGGGTCTGCAGACACATATCAGCCGCCTGCCACGACGCATCGGCAGCCAGCATTTTCGCCATATTGGCTTCAGCCCCGCAAGGCTCGCCGGCATCAAACATTTGAGCGGCTTTTTTAACCATCAGATCCGCCGCCGCCATTGCCGCATAGGCTTTGGCGATCGGAAACTGCACACCCTGATTTTCACCAATAGCGCGGCCAAAGACATTCCGGTCACGCGCATAGTTGGAGGCTTTTTCAATAAACCAGCGAGCATCACCAATGCATTCCGATGCAATGAGAATACGCTCGGCGTTCATGCCATCCAGAATATATTTGAAGCCTTTGCCTTCTTCACCAATAAGAGAACTCGCTGGAATGCGGAGATCATCGAAGAAAACTTCCGTCGTCGCATGATTAATCATGGTCGGAATGGGCCGAATGGTCAGGCCGTTATCAACCGCCTCCCGGATATCAATAAGAAAAACCGACATACCTTCGTGACGTTTTTTATTGTCTTCACGCGGGCTGGTGCGCGCCAACAGCAACATTAAATCCGAGTGCTCGACCCGTGAGGTCCAAACTTTCTGGCCATTGACGACATACTCGTCACCGTCTTTCAAAGCCGTTGTTTTAATTCGTGTGGCATCCGTACCACTGGTCGGTTCGGTCACGCCAAACGCCTGCAAGCGCAATTCCCCGGAGGCAATTTTCGGCAGATATTCTGTTTTTTGCGCATCGCTGCCATGGCGTAAGACTGTACCCATGGTATACATCTGGGCATGGCACGCGGCAGCATTACACCCGCTTTGGTGAATTTCCTCAAGAATGGCAGTTGCCGCAGACAGACCCAGCCCACTGCCATCGTATTCTTCCGGAATGAGGACGCCCAGAAATCCGCCTTCCGTCATGGTTTTCACAAACTCTGTCGGATAGGCTTTTTCGGCATCAAGTTTGCGCCAATATTCACCCGGAAATTCGGCACAAAGAGCCCTCACAGATGAGCGAATATCTTCAAAATTTTCAGTCATATATTGGATTCCATATCACCAGAATTAGCTCCAATCTATACACTTACCGTCCTGGCGGCAAATCGAATAAAAGTCATTGTGTTAGACAATTTTTTCATAATACTGTGCATCAATCACCTCTTGGGAGAATTCAAAAAGGACGTTAAATGAATCAATCAATTGAACTTACAAAACCACAAGAACCGTGGATTGGCTCG
>CEQE01067892.1_pt1 | contig 10906 bp, 13 predicted proteins | sample 356201 | NCBI WGS metagenome assembly CEQE01 (sample SAMEA2619970, study PRJEB7988) | marine metagenome | biome: marine biome (ENVO:00000447); feature: mesopelagic zone (ENVO:00000213) & marine oxygen minimum zone (ENVO:01000065); material: "saline water (ENVO:00002010), including plankton...
TGTTCATTTCTTCGGATCCTCGACTCGCACCGAACGCGCCTGTCGAGGCCACCGACGTCAAAGACCTGATCTTGCGCCACATCTTCGAGTAGCGGGCGATGCTCTAGGTTCCCGGGACCCAGCGCTGAAACATCAGTGTGAGGGGAAAGCCGGCGACGGCGATCCAGGCCAGCGTGGTATCGCCTTGGGCTGCAATCAGCAGGGCATCCAAAAGGCAAATTCCGGCCAACAGAGAAATCACGGCGCGCGGCACGTCGAGGCGCGCCGGCAGGACCAGATAGGCCAAGGCATAAAGCACCCAGAGCGCGAAGGCGGCATAGATAAAGGCGCTGGCGGCAGCGTAGCCAAATGCCACGGGGACATAGGCGAACGGCACAGCCAGGAAGACCAGCGGCCAGAGATTGGTGATCCGATTGAGGTTTTCCTGCTTGGCAGCGAAGGTTAAGCCGATCAAATAACAAAGCAGCACCCCGGCGCCGAGGTAGAGCCCGGGCGGCAAGGCACTGGTGATGGCCGCTCCCGCCGTAAGGTAGACCAGCATGCGACAGGCGCCCATGATCAACGGGCTCAGGGGATTGGCTTTGTGGTTCCAGTCGTAGAACACGATGGCGCCAGCCAGAGCCAAGCCGCCGACAGCGCTCGCCCAACCCGTGCCGCCCGGTAAAGCGAAACCGGCCAACAGCAATCCAAGCATACCGAGGCCCAGCATGGCGAAGCCGAGGGCGAATACGCTTGTCGCCGACACCTGGCCCGAAGGGATCGGCCGTTCGGGCCGTTCGACAGCGTCGATGTTACGGTCGAAGGCATCGTTGAGATACATGCCGCCGATGTAAAACAGCGTCAACGAGACCAGCATGATTGCCGTCAGCGAGGCCGAAGCGCCACCGCCCGCCAGCGCGAATCCGGCCAGGACGTTGGTCCAGACGGTAGGTAGATTGGATACCCGGCCGAGCCTTAGGGCGACAAGCCAACTCAAGGTGCGGCCTCGCTCAGCGCACCATGCCTAGGGGGTTCTCTTCCGGCCCTTCAACCACGCCAGGCAGTCGCGAATGACGGCGTCGTCCATCTCGTTGACTTCGAGGCAAGTGCCGATGCCGGTCAGCATGGTGATGCTCAAAGCGCCGCCGAGATGCTCGCGAAATTCCTGCAAACCCGCCAGAATTGTAAGGTTGCCGTCGACCGTCCGGGTTTCCAGCGCCGGGTGCCAAAGCTCGAAGCCGAGGCGCTCAAGCAGATCACAAACGCGTTCGTCGTGGCCTTCGTCGAGCAATCCCTGAAGCACCGAATAGCGGCTATCCAAGGCAATGCCGATGGCCACGGCCTCGCCATGACGCACCGCGTGTTCGGTCAGGGATTCCAGCTTGTGGGCCGCCCAATGGCCGAAATCGAGCGGCCGGGCGCTGCCGGTTTCGAAGGGGTCGCCACCGTAGGCGATCTGATGCATGTGAATTTCGGCGCAACGCCGCACCATTTGTGCCACCGCAGTTTTATCGAAGGCGGCCAAGGCGTCGGCGTTGGCCTCCAAGGCGGCAAAGAAGGCGCCGTCGCGGATCAAAGCGACCTTGACCGCTTCAGCCATGCCGGCGCGGCGGTCGCGCTGGCTGAGCGTGGCAAGAAAGGCCTGGTCGTTGATGACGGCGAAAGGCGGCGCGAACGAGCCGAGGAAATTCTTCAGGCCATAGGCGTTGATCCCGGTCTTGACGCCGACCCCTGAATCGTTCTGGCCCAGCACGCTGGTGGGCAGGCGCACCAGACGCAGACCGCGGTGGCAGGTCGCTGCCACGTAGCCCACCATGTCAAGGAGCGCGCCGCCGCCGATGGCGATGACGTAGGAGTGCCGGTCAATACCCAATTCCGCCATGCGGTGCTGCAGACGTTCGACGATAGCCGGGTCGGTCTTCACGGTCTCGCCCCCGGGTATCACCTCAGGCGGCGCAACGAGGTTCAAGGACTCGGCATGGCGTTCGGCGTAACGTCCGATGTTGTCGGACAGGTCATCCCAGGCCGCGGCCACGCCCTCGTCGATAAAAACCACGATGCGATGGCAGCGGTCTGAATCGAGGCGGCTCAACGCTTCGACGAAGACCGTGTTGTCGGGATGAAAGACACTTTCCGTGAAGTAGACGGGATAGCTGAAGGGAACCGCAAATTGCTGCACGTAGAGATCTGCCCCACTCCGGGATTCCGACGTGCCGCCAAAAATATTGGTAACTTCTGACATCGACGTGTTACCCCCCAGGGAGATCTCAAGCCGGGTGTATGTTAGTCCTCAAGGCAATATCTAGTCTATCGACCCTGAAAAGGTACCCAGATTGTCGGATCCCGATCAACTCAGGCATGGGCGCCGAACATGGCAACGGCGATGGTGAACAGGCTCCAAACGATCATCAAGCGATGAAAAATCGCGGCCTGGCGTAGCATGCCGGACGGGTTCGCTGCCGCTTTCTGCATGAACCAGCGGTGCAGAAACAGCGGCTCGGCGATGAAGACCGCCAGGAAAAAGACCAGCCACAGAACCGTCATGGCGTGAACCGCCCAGGTTTCGATATGCAGGTAGCGCTCCCAGGCGTCCAGTAGATGCAACATGTAGAAGCCACTGAACCCGGTAAGCAGCACGGTGACACGGGCGTGAAAGGTAAAGCGCCGCTCGGCTTTTTCAAACAAATCGACGCCGTCTTCCCCTTGGTTCGACAAGGTGCGGGCAACGGGAAGCACGATGAAGGTTACGAAATAGAGACCACCGACCCAGACCACGACCCCCAGGACATGAAGCGCGCGAGCAAACGTCAGATCATCCATGGGATAGGCTCCGGGTTATCGGAAATAGGGGAGGTAAGGGTTGGTGGGCGGCGGAAAAGAATCCAACTCAGCCGGTATTATTCTCCTCAGCGTCCCAATCGTAAAGTGTCGGTTCTATGGCTGGGAAGCGCTTGACCGCAACCCTCTGGCAGGGTGTCAGGCGGTTCGTGCCCTCAATTCACCGGATTGATCGTCGAGGTCAATCAAGGAATTTATCCAGCTCCAACCAGAATACGGAAAACACCATCAGGAACACCACGAATTCGGCCAGCGTTATCATGCTCAGCAAATAGCAAATACGTCTTGCCGAAGGCTTCATGGGCTGCCAGACGCGGCGCATATAGAAATTCCATCCAGGAACCGCCGACCAGCGTTTGCTCAGCCGCAAGTAGCGGTGAAGATCGCGACCCCACTGCACGAGGCTTTTATCGACCTCATCGATGCGGGCTTCGCGTTCCTCACCTGACGTACCGCCATAGTCGTCTGTAACGACCAGTTGGGCGTTGCCATCCGGTTTCGGATCAACACGAAACGTGGTTGAGGTCTTCAGACCATTTGAATAGGTGACGATGACCCCACCATCAGCGCGCCTGACCTCGAGATCGGTTTCAACGCTTCTGCCGTTGCTGAGATTCTTGGCTTTCAAGCGATATTCGCGGTCGCCGGTTTGTCTCAATTCTTCGAATTCCAGCATCGAATTGATGCGGTAGAGGCGTTTGATGTCTTCGAGAAATCTCCGCAGCCGATCGGCATCGAAGGGGGTCTCGATGGTCACCCAGGCGGCATCGTCGTCATTTGTTGGCTCGGCGGTCATCGCTCGGGATGGGGGATGACCATGAGGCGTGTGTTCAGCCCTCGGACCAGGGGCTCCAGGGCCAGGCGCGAACGGTATCCGGCTGCGCCCTTGGGCCGGGGTGAGCCGATGATGGCGATATCGAAGTCGGCCTGGGCGCACTCCGCCATCAGGCAGTCCGCCGGTTTGCCCAGCTTGGTAACGTGGGAAAGGGCGATGGCTTTTTCCCCGGCCGCTCGGGCCAGACGATCGATTTCTTCCGCCGCTTCCCCGGCCAGTTGGTTTTCGACGTAGTGGCCGAAGCGGATCTGTGTCACCGCATTGTTGAGCCAGTCGTCGCCCATCATGCCTTTCCAAAAATCGGGAACAACGAGCAGATGCCGTAGCGTCGCACCGAATTCGTAGGCCAGCGCGATGGCGGCGTCTTCCGCCGCCCGGGCCCCGGGAGTGCCGTGACTGGCCAGAATGATCGTGGCGATTTCCATTATGCCCTCAAGCAGGTGCGGCGGACGGAATAATCTGCCGCCAGCACAACGGAAAACCCCGACGCCTCTCGAGGCGTCGGGATCCCCCGTTCAATTCGCGGCGATCATTTCACCAGGATATAGACGCCAAACGCTACCGCCAGCGCAAAGATCAGGGCGATGAAATCCTCGTGCCGGTCACTCATGAATATCGACAGCGCCGAGCCGCGATGGAATCTGGCGCCTGCTTCTTCCTGAAGGTCGATGTCTTGACTGTCGTGTTCTGACATTTTTCGTCCTCCGCTCAAATGGTTTCACGCACGAACAACAAGATCACGATCAACGACAGAACCGCCTTGGTGGTTCCAACGATGCCACCAATGAAAAGTGGCTGCCCGCCTGCCTGTTTCATCGCTGCGAGGGTGATCTGCATGCCCAATCCGGTCAGCCCGAAGGCGAACAGAAGTGTGATCCATTGCCTGAATTTCTTGATCCTTTTGGCGGTGTGCCTGACGACTTTGGTCGCTTTCTTGAGCACTTTGTTGGCGTCCTTGGAGAGGACTTTTGCATTGTAGATGCCACGAACCACAGTTTCGGACTCGATGGTCATGACCTTCCTGTTTTCGATCAGGCTGGCCAGGGCCTTCTTGCGATCGGCCCGCTCCACCTTGCCGGCCTCGGCCGAAAGCAGTGCTACCTGCTCGTCCTTGAGCAGTTTCCCGGCCGCGACGTTGTTGTCGAAGTACTTGCCTTTGTAGTGCTTGGCGGGGGCGAACACGCCGGTTGACGACAGCGCGAACATCAAAATGAAGCCGAGCACGAAGACCGGGAACTTCTCGAAGATCACGGTGGCGACGTTGACTTGATGGCTGGGGTCGGTTTCCTCCAACCGTACGTACCAAACCGCCAGCCAGAGGACGATGATGGGCAGGAACAGCACACGGGTGATGTTGAAGATCTCGGCTACCTTCAAGGTTTCGATGCCGTCGGGCTGGTAGGCCAGAGCGGCACCTGCGACCTGCGCCGAATTGAGGATGCCGGTGCCGGCCCAGGCGCCGAACTGGATATGGCCCAAGTCCAGCAAGTGGCCGATCACCGGGAACAGGAACATACAGCCGACGCCCCAGATCAGGATTGTGCCGATGGTATAGGCGATTTCCACCGACTTGGCCTGAACCACCGGCGCCGCGGCAACCGTCGCCGAGACGCCGCAAACGCCCATGCCGGCGGACAACACGCCCGCCATGGAGTTGGGGATCTTCCTTCTGCGTCCGAGCCAGAGCACCATGCCGACGGCGCCAAGGACGAAAAAGCCGACCATTATCGCCGACAGCTTGCCGAGCGATTGCAGCTCGGCCAGGCTATAGAGCGTGCCCAGCAGGATGACGCCGGTCTTGAGGCCGAGCCGCGACAGGCGGACGCCGTTTTCGGCCCAGACCGGGATACCGAAGACATTGACCGTGATAATGCCGGCCAGGATGCCCAGGACGACATAGTTGAGACCGAGCACCTGGTGCAGGTACTTGGCTCCCATCACCGGTCCGATGGCCTTGCTGGCAACGGCGACCAAGGGCGCACCGTACCAGCGCACCAGCATGGCGATCAGCAGGATGAAAATGGCGCCGGCAATGGTGGAAAGGTAATAATCGACATTGCCTTGTTCATGGGAGGCCCATAGATGCCAGGCTCCGATGACGACGCCGATGGCACCGAAGGCGTAGCCCATCCAGATCATTTCGCCGGAATACTTGCCGGCCTTCAGATACTCGATTATTTCGCTGATGGCACCGGAGTCGGCCAAAGCCGCAATCACAACGAAAATAATCCCCATAATCAGAAGAGCCGGGTGCTTCTTCGTATATACCATTGTGATTTATCCTTGTAGTTTCAGATAGTTAGCTGGCCTGCAGCGAAGGAGCGGAAAACGGTCCGGGCCTGGCGCCGCCTGTTCGGTGATTATTTTTGGATGCCACGGTCATGGCCTGCGAAGCCGGAAAGGTCATCGCGAGTAGCCAGTGGCAGGGATCGGGTAGGTGCTCTCGGGGAGGAGCCGCTCACCGCCTGTCTGTTCGACAAACGCACTTGGTCCCAGCCCAGACATCCGGCCTCCCCGTCCGAAGTTAGGTCAACCCTGCGGCGTTTCGATCGAAATCCAAACACCCGCAAGAGGAAACGGACGGGGGGGCGGATTTATTCCGGTGCTTTTTTCCTGGCCGCGCCGGCGCTGCTCAGGCCAGGCAAGGCCGGCTCTCTGCCCGGCTCGTCTTGAGCGCCACGCGGGTTTCCTGATCGGCTGGCCTGTGCTGTCGGCTAGAGTGACGCACGGTCTCGGCTATCAAGCGAAAACGGGCTCCATCCATGCCTTCTGCCAGGATAACGTAGCGCAGGCTGTCGCTACGCCAAGCATAAGCCAGCTTCAGCCCCGCAACGTGATCCGCCAAGGCCTCGCCCGGGCCGCTCTCGAAAAGGGAGACAAGCAAACTGACTTTGCAGCCACGGCTGCCGACGTAGCCGACCAGCAGTGGAGCATCGCCCGCAGAGGGGCGATCGGTGTGAACGAGCGTGAGGCCGGCCGCCGAGAGGTCCGGAACGTATGCGCCGGGCAGCAGATTTTCGTAGTTGGCTAGCAATACCGTCGAGCGAGCCTGTGCCGTGATACCCGCGGCCGACCAGCCATTGTGGCGCTGCCAGGCCGCGTCGAGCCAAGGCGGTGGCCCCGGCAGCAGGGCCCACGTCACCAGTGAGCCAAGCAATACGAGGAGCGCCACACAGGCTGCCACGGCGGTTGCTTGGCGTGGCCAGCGTCGGCGCTGCGGAACGGCGCTGGCGGCCACAGCGGATTTGAGCTGGACCAGAACCGCCACTTGCCGCGCTACCTCAGCATCCTCAGCCATAGCCTGGGCGACCACGGCTGCATCGGCAGCGTCGAGTTCACCGTCGACGTAGGCGTTTATTACTTCGAATGTCACTCTTTCGACGCTCATTCCCACTCTCTTGCAGCTTCGTTGGTACTTTTCTGATGTCCGGTTACTTGAGCGCCTCGAGCAGTGCCCGTCTTGCCCGGCTAACGCGGCTCATGACGGTCCCGGCAGGAACGCCGAGCAAACCCGCGGCCTCGGCGTAACTCAGGCCGACCACATCGATCAGCGTCAGGATCTCGCTGTGGGCATGAGGCAGCTTGGCCAGTTCGTGTTTGACGGCGAGATTATTGATTAAACGTTCGTCACCCTCCCAGAATTCCATTGCCGGTTCGGCAGCGGCCGATTCCAATGCCGAACTGGCCGTCTGCCGCCGCCGCCGGTTGTCGAGGAAGGTGTTCCTCAGAATACGGAAGAGCCAGGCACGATAGGCCGGCTCGTCTGTGGGAACGCGCCGGGCCGCGAGGGCCTTGGCGGCGGAGTCCTGCACCAGGTCCTCTGCCTCGTGGGTGTTGCGGCAAAGCGACATGGCGTAGCCGAACAATCGCTCGACATAGGTCTCGATCTTTATTTCGCCGTTCTGGCTCACGTGCTCCCGCCCCAACGACATCAGCATTGCGCCGTTCGCCTTGGCTGGCAAGCCGCAATTGAACTCGTACCGCCACTAATCGCTAAGTTGGTGGTCTGGAGGGCGCGTAATCCGGCCTCCGGGGTTGCCTCGTTGCCAGCCGCTGACTTGGTTCAGCCGGCGTCCTTCCTCTTTGCGTCCCAATCGAAAAGTGCCGGCTCCTTGGCCATGAAACGCTTGACCGCAGCCTTGTGGTAGGGCGTCTCGCGCAGCTCGCCCTGGGCCCCGACCTCGAGGCTTCCCATGGTGCGTATGTCCTGGTGCAGCGACTGGTTGAGCAGGTGCTTGGCGTTGCGGATGGCGTCGGGCGAGGCGTTCTCGAAGCGCCCGGCCAAGGCCTTGGCCTGGTCCAGCAGGTCGTCGGCCGGGTGGATGGCGTGTACCAGGCCGATATCGCGCGCCTCTTCGGCTTCCACCACACGGGCGGAATAGACCAGTTCCTTGGCCATCGAAAGCCCGACGGCGCGGGGTAGGGTGTAGAGAATACCCAGATCCGGCACCAGGCCGATGCGGCCGAAGACGGAGCAAAATTTGGCGCGCGCACTGGCCAGCACGAAATCGGCGCACAACGCCAGGCCCAGCCCGGCGCCGAAGGCAAAACCGTCGACCGCCGCAACGACCGGCAGAGGCAGATCGATGAGATCGGGGATCCAGCCCCGCGCCCGGTGCAGGTTGGCGTTGCGCTCAGGCAGCGGCTTGTCCAGCCCCTCGACCATGGCCTTGACGTTGCCGCCGGAACAAAAGGTGCCGCCGGCCCCGGTCAGCACCAGCGCCCGGATGCCGGCGTCGTTGCGCGCCCTTTCTATCAGGGCCGGGAAATCGTCCGAGAACATGGCCGGCGTCAGGGCATTGCGTTCCTTGGGATTATCGATGGTGAAAACGGCGATGCCGTTTTCGACCTCGAAAGTGCAATCAGTGAAGGTCATGATTCCTCGATTACTTTCAAATCGTCCAAGTCGACGTAGAGCATCCGGGCAATGCGGATCACGTTGTCGACGCTACGGGTGCGCTCGCCGGTCTCGATCATGCACTCCAAAAAATAACACGATCACCGCCGATCCGCAGCCGGTAGAGATCGCTACGGCGTAGCGGCCAAATGTTGGCTGCCAAGTCACCGCGTTGTCCGGTGGCCACCAATCGCGCCGCGTTGCCGTTTCGCGGGCCATCATACCCGGAGGCGGGCCAGCATCTCTCTCCGCGGTCATAACCCGATTTCAGAGAGCCGGCAAGAACACCAAGCCATCGTCAGTTTTGGGGCTGATACTGCTCCAGAACAGCCGTTGAAATCTTGTAAATCGCCAGTATTCGGATGGGCTGAATCATTAATCTTGTTAAATCCATTTTCGGCCGGTTTACTACGGACGGCAGAAAGTAGACTGGGAAACTTCTAATGCAATTGGAGCTCTGGATAGCATTCACGATCGCCAGCGGCGCTTTTCTGGCCATTCCGATGGGCCCGACGGTCATGCTCGTCATAAGCTACGCGCTCTCGAAAGGCCGTTCCAGCGCCTGGGCAACGGTGCCAGGAGTGGCGCTAGGTGACTTCACGGCAATGACTATATCAGTGCTAGGTGCCGGGGCAATCCTTTCCGCCTCCACTGTTCTCTTCACGACATTGAAGCTTTTTGGCGCGGCCTACCTGGTTTGGCTTGGGATCCAGCTTTGGCGCTCAGAGCCCTCACCGAAGGCGGTGACCGGCGAAAAATCGACTACCCAAAGTCGCCGTATGTTCTGGAACTCCTACATCGTCACGGCTCTGAATCCCCAGAGCATTGTTTTCTTCATCGCTTTCGTGCCCCAGTTCATCGATCCGACTGCTCCCCCGGTTATTCAGTTTGCCATCCTCGAAGCAACTTTCGTTAGCCTGGCGGCGCTGAATGTGGCGATATGGGCGCTACTTGTCGACCAAATCCGCTTCCGCTTTCAGCGGCCCTCCACGCTACGCATGATCAACAGGATTGGTGGCGGTTTCTTGATTGGGACGGGACTTTTGACGATTGCCGCACGGCGTGCGAATTGAGGCCATCGAATTCGTTTTCACAACTGTCTTTGAACGGCCCTTCCGGGCCGGACTCTCGCCTACTAAAGGCCTCTCACGGGGCACGGTGACTGCCGGTGGATTCACTTTTTCCTATCCACTCCCGACATTGCTGCGCCCTGCCAGCAGGTCTTCAAGCGCGTCGGCGACGGCGCCGTTGGCCTCCTCTGAGCCTATGGTAATGCGGACGAAGTCGTCCATGCCGTAGTCGTCCATCGAACGCGTGAGGATGCCGCGGCGCGCCATGTGGTCGATGGCGTCCTGGGCTGTGACGCCGGGATCGGTGGGGAAGCGGACGGCCAGGAAATTGGCGGCACCGGGCAAGGTTTGCAGCCCGAGCGGCACCAGTTTGGCCCGCAGCCAGTCTCGTCGCACCGCCGTCTCGCGGGCCACCATGGCGACAAAATCGAGATCCTCCAGCGCCGCCACGGCCGCCGCCTGGGCGATGGCGTTGACGTTGCCGATGCCGCGCATGGGGTTGAGCGCCCGGATCATGGCCGCCGGGCCGTAGCCCCAGCCGATGCGGAAGGCGGCCAGTCCGAAAGCCTTGGAAAGGGTGCGGGTGACGATGACGTTGGGCCGCTCGCCGACCAGTCCCAGGCCGTCGTCGTAGCTCTCGTCGTCGACGAACTCGGCATAGGCCGAATCGATGACGTAGACGATGTGTTCGGGCAGGGCGTCACGCAGTCTCACCAGAGCGTCGCGGTCGACCCAGGTGCCGGTGGGGTTGTTGGGATTGGCGACGCAGACGATGCGGGTCCTTTCCGTGACGCGGTCCAGTAAAGCCTCGACGTCGAGGGTGTAGTCGCGCTCGGGCGCCATTACCGGCGTTGCTCCAGTGCGCAGCGCCATGATGGGGAACTGGATGAAGGCATGCCGCGAATAGAGGATTTCGTCGCCGGGCCGGGCATAGAGCCGGCCGATGGCGTCCAGCACCTCTTCCGAGCCGTTGCCGCAGATCAGGCGCTCAGGCTCGAGGCCGTAGCATCGCGAGATGGCCTGGCGCAGCTCGTCGCTGGCCGGATCGGGGTAGATGTTGGGCAACTGGCAGCGCGCCGCCGCCGCCGCCGCCACGGCCGGATTGGCGCCAAAGGGCGATTCATTCAACGATAGGTCGAAGACGATGTCTTCAGGAGCTACCGGAGGTTTTTTGACCACCTTGGTGCCGGTGTCCGGAACGTAAGGCACAGGGCCGGCTGGGAATTTTTTTTCGTTCATGATGACGAATTACGGCACCTGAGGCCCGCCGACAAGGAAATTTCCGCT
>CEQE01148185.1_pt1 | contig 10892 bp, 10 predicted proteins | sample 356201 | NCBI WGS metagenome assembly CEQE01 (sample SAMEA2619970, study PRJEB7988) | marine metagenome | biome: marine biome (ENVO:00000447); feature: mesopelagic zone (ENVO:00000213) & marine oxygen minimum zone (ENVO:01000065); material: "saline water (ENVO:00002010), including plankton...
GGGACTCGAACCCCCGACCTGGTGGTTAACAGCCACTCGCTCTACCAGCTGAGCTACTCCGGATCGATTTGTTAAATCTTTCAAAAATCTGCGAAGTTGGAAACTGCCTGTCCGTCGCAATGGAATAAAGACGGAAGCTACTCCGGATATTTCTTTTATATCATATTCAAACTCACAACAAAGTGGTTAATCCGCCGGCTGGCGGACTCTACCAACTGCCTGGCCATCGTAATGTAATGTAGACGGGAGCTACTCCGGAATTCTTCTGAAAAAGCGGCGAAAATTTAGTTGAGAAAAAAAAGCCTTCAAACCACTTATTACATTTCTTTTTCTGCCACAAGCAATTTCCCCTTTACAAATAATCCATGCTGAGCTTGATTTGACGTTAAATAAATCATTCCATTTTCATCATGTGGCTCACCACAAACCGAATGGATGGATTTCAGTCCACCCAACCATTTTCGTATATCAGAAACATAAACCAGATCACCCACTTCAGCGCTCATTTTTTCCATATCAATTGCTGAAAATCTTACAATTGAATCATCGACATCAATCAGTTTCCATTTGACTTCCACCTTTTCACCTTCAATGTCATTAGGTTCACCACCTTTGAAATATTTTCTGGCATCATTAATTGATGCTGCAATTAATCCTCTAGTATGTTTTTCCTCATCATACCGGACAAAATAAGTAACAGTCAAGGGCACAAAAATAACAACACCAATCGAAGAAGCAACTTGAAGAGAATATCCAGAAATATTGAAAAGAACCAGCCCAAACAGCACAATAGCTAATGCAGTCATGCCATTCATTATGGATTTTCCATTTGGATTACTGCGAATCTTTGAAATCAAATTAACCTGCCAGCGGGTTGTTAAGGCGGCAAAAACCGCAACGACTGAACATACCAGCGTATTGTACAACGCACGGATGTAAGAATACGGATGCTCAGGATTCATTACAATCCCATGGTCAAATGGGGCGATCAGGATTCCGGGGTATCTTGCCCCAAGAATCATGAGTACCACACCTCCAACGAAAGCTGTGATTACACCAGCAGGTGTAAAACGTTTCCAAAACACACCAAGGAAAATTCCCACAACCAGAGGCGGAGTCAGCGTCGAATGAAAATATCCGTGGGCTTCGTAAACCGTTGGAAAATTTTTGAAAGCAAGCACTGCCAAAACTCCCAGAATTGTGACTCCAATTGATGCATACCGTGCGGCGCCCAGTTCTTTACGTTCTTTTTCACTTTCCGTTTGAACTGTCGTTCTTAAAAACTTTTGCACTGGTCGGTACACATCATTGATAAAAATCGCAGCCGTAGCATTAATAAGCGTGTCAACCGTACTCATAAGCGCAGCTGTCAATGCAGCCATGATGAACCCAAACATCCCGGGACTGGCAATGATATTTGCCACAACAACAAAAATTTGATCGGGAGAAACAGCTGGGCTTACTACATCGGGATTCACAACGGAAATTGCTTTTCCTATCCAGCCGGCATTCCCCACCACAATCGCCGAAATGGGAAGGACAAACAAAATATTAATCGCGGCAGCTTTACGTCCTTCATTGACGTTTTTACACGCCATAAAACGCATAATGAGTCCCTGATTCATAAACAGGAATCCTATGGAACCAGCAATGGCATCCTGCCAGAATATTCCTACAAAATTAAAATTCGCCGGCTTGTTAAAATCTGCCAGCGGAAGTTTCCACTCCATGGGAAGCAGATTCCAAAATATGTCGAATCCACCCAAATAGGTTATCCCGAAAAAGAAAAGCAGCAAACCGGCAAACAGAAGGATAAATCCCTGTAACAGGTCGGTGAAAATTACGGCAGTCTGACCACCAAAAGTGATATAGATGCCCGTGATAACGGCAATGACAATAATAGCGCCCATTAGAGTAATTGGGAACATTGTTCCAAAAAGTGTGAAATATTCCGGGAGCATAGGAATGACCGCCTTACCAAGTGTAAGGAATCCGATGCCGATGTATCCGATCATGTACAGAAGCAATAGGATAGTCGCGAGGAACCGTGCCGATGGACTGAATCGCTTTTCGAAGTATTCTGGGATGGATCGAACCTTGGAGTATACAATGATCGGAAGCCAGCCAAACATGAAAAATGCAATGAAAAACCAGTCGTTCAGATAGGTCATTGAAGAAGATATTCCGTGCTCAAATCCTTTGGCAGAATATTTCACAAAACTGTGACTACCCACACCAGTTGCTACTATGGACATGGTAATCAGCCACCATGAAAATCTGCGTCCGCCAAAGAAAAAGTCTGAAGTGGTTTTAGTATACCTCCCGAAATAACTGCCAAAAAGCATAATTACAATAAAGTAAACCACCATGACTATCCAGTCTGTGGAAGTACCGATACTATGAAATGTTTGCACTATGGCCTCGTTTTCTTTCTAAGTACAACCGTGATCCCAATAAATATTGCCACCATCAATAGTAGAATGACCGGTACCGCGTAGACAGAGATTGTCCCCAAAGCAGCAAATGTCATTAATGCATGCATCATCAGGTACCAGACGAAGCCAAAGAGCAAAACCCACATCCATTTTTTATGTTTATACCGCCGAAGATCGAACGAACCGGCTTTTATAGTTATAACAATTCCGGCAAAAAAAAGGAGTCCCCCAAATCCATAAAGATAAATAAAAGGCAGCCAAATTCGGGAAAAATCAGTCATTATTGAACTCAGGTTTCAGTGAATCGTAGGTCTCTTTTAACCCCTCAACTATCGTTTTGGTATGACCAATAACCGGCATAAAATTGGTATCTCCTGTCCATCTGGGTACAAGATGATAGTGTACATGGTCTTCAATTCCTGCGCCGGCAATTTTACCGAAATTTGCACCGAAATTAAATCCTTCCGGATTCAATACTTTTTTTACAGCATTCATTGCTTTATCAGTTAGAGCCATAATTTCACTTTTCACTTCAGCGCTCAATTTCAAGGGATCTGAAATATGCTCATACGGAGCAATCATCAAATGAGCATTATTGTAAGGATACAAATTCATCATAATAAACGAAGTTGAACCTCTGTGTAAAATCAGCATTTCCCTGTCATCTTCACGGGCCGGTTTATCACAAAAAATACAACCGTCATCTTTTAAAGATTTTACATACTCAATTCTCCACGGCGCCCAGAGCGTTTCGGAAGAATGACTCATTTCACAAATTTCAATGGTTGGGGGTTAACTGTGCTGTTCCTCCCGCTGACGCTTATATTTATCTATCACTTTTGCTTCCAGATCTCTAGGCATTTCTTCATAGTGACTGAATTTTTCAGTATGCATACTTCTGCCACCTGTTATTGAGCGGAGTGTTGTAGCATAGTGATAAAGATTTGCCTGAGGAATATTCGCACGAATAATCTGATATCCGCTCTCTGTATCCATTCCCAGTATTTTACCCCTTCTTCCGGAAATATCGCCCATCACATCACCCATATCTGTTTCAGGAATTTTTACTTCAACTTCTGAGATGGGCTCCAACAGGCACGGCTGAGCCGAATGAAATGATTCTTTGAATGCTTCCCTGCCTGCAGTCTGGAAAGCGATATCCTTTGAATCAACAGGGTGTTGTTTACCATCATAAAAGTCAATTTTTATATCCACCACATGACAACCAGCCACAATTCCATCATTGCAAGCAGCCATGACTCCTTTTTCAACTGACGGAACAAATACACGGTCAACATTCTGCCCTTTCAGTGAATCGGAAAAATCAATTCCTTCCCCTCTTTCCATCGGTTCTATTCTCATCCAAACCTCAGCAAACTGACCGGCACCGCCAGACTGTTTTTTGTGCCTGTATTTCGAATCACCATTTCCTCTAATGGTTTCCCTGAATGCAATCCTTGGTTTGGATAATTCAACATCAACACGGTGTTTGGTTTTTAGTTTGGTTACCATATTTTCCAGCTGAAGCTCGCCCTGGCCTGAGATTGTGGTTTGTCTCAATTCAGGATCAACATTGATAATAAATGTGGGATCCTCCTCGTGCAAGGATGTTAATCCAACAGACATTCTCTCGTCATCCCCTTTTGATTTGGGATGAATAGCTTCAGCGATATTTGGAAAGGGATATTTTATTTCCGATAATGTGATACCCAATTTTGGATTACAGAGTGTATCTCCCGTGTGTGTATTTTTCAATTTTACCACTGCTCCAATATCACCGGAAACTAATTTACCAGTCTCTTTTCTTGTTTTACCGTTCATGTAAAAAACCTGTCCCAGCCGTTCATTGGTATTCCGGGTCGTATTTTTCATATCCATCCCCGATTTAACCGTTCCCGAGTAAACCCTTACGAAAGATAATTCACCTACATGGGGTTCACTGACTGTCTTAAAAACCAACACACTTTCAGGGTCTGACGGATTTGCATCTATCTCAATCTCTTCTTCTGAATTCACTTTAAAAGCAGAAACTTTTTCAGTATCTGTAGGAGAAGGACAATATTTAGAAATAAAATCCATGACTCTTGGCACACCAGCCAACGTACTAGCAGACGTGCAGAATAGCGGAATTACCGATTCATTTTTAATGGCATCACGCATTCCCAAACGCAATTCTTCCTCCGATAAACCACCCTGTTCGAAAAACTTTTCCATCATGGTATCATCCGATTCTGCGATACATTCAATCAATTCTTCGTGAAGCTGGTCAACTTGATCTTTAAAATTTTCTGGTACATCACCTTCTTCGAACTTGCCGCTTGAATCTGTTTTAAAGGTTAACAGCTTTTTCCTCAGAACATCCAATATCTGATTAAATCCGGGACCCGGATTCACCGGCAACATGAGCGGAAGAATTTTTTTTGAATAATTCGATTTCATTTGATTCAAAATAGAATCAAAATTGGTATTTTCTTTATCCATCATATTTACAACAATCAGTTTTGGAATATTTTCATCATTGGCGCTCTTAAATGCAATTTCGGTTCCTGCTTCCGGGCCTGTTACACCATGAACGACAATCACAGTGAAATCAGATACTCTCAATGATGATTTTACCTCTCCGGCAAAATCGAGGAACCCCGGTACATCAAGCATATTTAATTTTGCTTCTTTCCAGTCACAGTTCAAAAGTGTGGTACTGATTGAAATCTGGCGACTGATTTCATCTTCCCTGTAATCGGATACAGTACTGCCATCTTCAATTTTTCCCATTCTGGAAACTGCGCCGGCACAGCGTAACATCCCTTCCGACAGAATTGTTTTACCGCATGTGCCGTGACCTACAATTCCAAAATTCCTGATTTGAGTCTGCTGAACATTCATCATCATATTTTCTCCATAAAAATTGTGGTTTTAAAAGTTAGAATTAACCTGTTTTTTTACTCGATTATGTCAATTTAGGGCTGGAAAGTATAAAGAAAATGAAAAGGTGAATCAAGACATTTTCACTAATTGATCTGCTGCTCAAATTGACCGTTTTCTTCTATGAATTCCCGTAAAACGGGAATCAGGTATTGTTTTTGAACATCTAGGCGGGAAAATGATTCAGCCAAAACTCGAAGCCGCTGAGTTAATGGTTTGAGTTTATTTAATACAATAAACTGATCGTCAATAACGGTACAATATCCCCCGGAGAAATCTCCTTTTCCATCGATTATTGTAATTCCTATTTTTTCAGCCAATTCCTCAAAGTGACTGTATAATTGTTTTGCTTCCTTTTTTTTCATAACAAATCTTCTCTGCCATGGCTAACCAGTTTATCCACTAATTTTCGAACGTCTTCGGAACTCTCTTTTGGTACAATCAGTGTAACATCCTTTAAATTTACTACTACAATATTATCTACACCAATCACAGCAGTCAATTTGTCGGGAGAATGAATCAGATTATTAATACCCTCTAAAATAATCACATCTCCTTTAAAAGCGTTTCCCTCACTGTCCTTTTCTGAAATTTCATAAATACTGTTCCAAGAACCAATATCGTTCCAATCGAATGAACCCTCCACAACCAAGACATTGTCTGATTTTTCAAGCATTCCATAATCAACCGATTCCGGCTCAATATTTTCCCACGAATTGCTTAAAACATTGTTGTAATCATCAGTCCCTACCGACTTTCCTATTTTCTCAAGATGTTCAAACTGATTAGGCATGTGCAGTTTCAAAGCTTTAAGAAAGGATGAGACTTTCCAGACAAACATTCCGCTGTTCCACAAATAATTTCCGCTGTCAAGATACTTGATTGCAAGATTAGAATCCGGTTTTTCAATAAACGAATCCACATTGAAAACTCCATCAGGCAGACCGGTATCATTTTTATCAACTTGAATATAACCATATCCAGTTGATGGATAGGCGGGATTGATACCGAGTGTAACAAGCCCGTTTTCAGAAATGGCAGTTTCTGCTGCCAGTTGAAGTGACTCAGAAAATGTTTCATGATTCGAAATCAAATGATCTGCGGGGAATACTCCCATGACTGAATTCTCATTTTCTTTTGACAGATGAAAAGCAACCAAACCAATAGCAGGAGCTGTATTTTTCCCTGATGGTTCCAAAATAATGTTTTTTTCATCCAATAATCCACTGACTTCGTTTTTTATTCTCTCTGCCAGTTCACTGTTAGTCACCACATAAATATCACTGACAAACTCAATTCCGGAAAGGCGGTCAACGGTCATTTGCAATAGCGACTTTTCACCTATCAAATTGAGCATCTGCTTTGGATTGGATTTTCTGCTCACTGGCCAGAAACGGGTTCCCCTACCGCCTGCCATGATAACGCATTTCATTTTATGATCACTGCTCATGTCTTTTTATTCCGGATAATGTAATTCCAATCCTTCAACAATCCAATTCGCTCTAACCTCAATGGTATCCGGAAGAACGAAAAACGGTTCAGAGGGTTGAAAAGGGATTGCCTTCCCCGAACTATAACGTCCATTATTATCTTTGTCCTGATAAGCATTCAACTGCCAAAATCCTGAAGGTATATTATCCAGCATAAATTCGTTGGCCGAATTTACAACTACTGAATGAATCGTGTTTTCAGTTTCATACATTAAAGCTTCCACAACAGTTCCAGCAGCATATTTACCATGAACAGTCCCTGAAATTCCTCCCTTCCCTATCTTTTCAGCAATTTTAAAATTAACTGTTACCAGTGAATCCGACATACTATTCCCCGAAAAAGATTTAACGTTAAATCCATATATTTTGATTGAAAATTTATCACCAGTTTCCCATTTTCCCTTCGGTTGAATTCTAATTTTAGCCGGATCCACAATTTCTATTTTAAATTCTGTTTCGATGGTATCATCCAATGTTACGTGAAACAAGGAATCGTTTTCTGAAATGTTTATCGGGGTATTAAACTGAAGCGTAAAAGTGGATTCTTCCGGATTATGTTCCGCTGTTGAATTTGTCGCTGGAGAAATGAGTTCTACTTTCGTGGTATCAATTCCCGGGACTGAAACTGTGGAAGAATCGGAAAAAAGAGTACCGTCAAAAATGTCCATTACTTCACTGAAGAAAACTTCCATTTTCACCGGCGCATCTGCAAGATCAGAATAAAAATAGATTCGTTGTGAAGGTGTTTCAGTCTGAAAAATAAAATCAGGCGAAAATCGCTCATTCACCGTATCCTGTGAAAAGGCAATCCATCCCGGAGATTGTTCTTCAATCGCTACAGGATTTGTAAACTTCGCCGCCCCCTGATTGGATGTCTCCATTTTCACCGAAAGCACGTTCAGTGCGGGAATTTCTTTTTCCACCTTCATATTAATTTGAGATAAAATTGAATCTTCTCCGGTTATGGACAAAGGCACTTCCCAATGGAGGCCATAAGCCATTCTTGCAGGATTCACAGGAAAAGGGGCAGCGCCGCCTGTGAATGATATAATTTGATAATCGCCCTCTTCAAGAAATGCAAAGTGATACTTCCCTGAATCATCCGTCATTGAATAATAGTCCGGTTCCCTGATAAAAAGTGAATCCATTGTCTTCGCACCCAAATTATAAAGATAAACCAAACTGGATTCACCCTCAGGATTAAAAACTGTTCCCTTAATCACTCCACCTGCAATTTCTTTTCCTGTGCTGTATGCCAGCTGATAGGTTTGATCCAGTTGGTTTTTATGTTCATCTTCAATAATTCTGTCAAGGGTCAGGATATACGTCTGATTGGTGTCGAGATTTTCTGGCAGGATTACAGTGAGTTCTTCTTTTTTAATTTTAAATTTCAGTTCACCATCAACATTAGGCACCAACCGGATTCCTTTTTCAAGAGTCATTTCATTCAACCGTTCAGAAAATTTGAGATGTATTTTTAAACCCCCATCAATTTGTGTTTTGCCAGATGGCGGTGTTACCGAAATAATGAATGGAGACGTTTTATCCACAGGTCCTCCAGGTGGCGGACCGATTGCAGCACAAGAAAAGATGAGCAGCAATACCGCTGAATAAAGAAACAATCTCACTGAAGCAATCAATTCAAATTGTACGGAATTTCTCCCATGTATTTAATGGACTCCGGAGTCACTTTAGCTTTAATGACATGAATCCGGACACCTGTTTTTTCCGCACTTTTCAGCGATTCAGCAAACTTCGGATCTCTTTCACATTGAGGGCGAAATGAATTTACATCTGATCTTTGGCAGACAAATAACACGCCGGCATCATTCCCGGATTTAACAAGTTCACTAAGGGCAGTCATGTGCCTTGTTCCACGTTCAGTAACCGCATCCGGAAACATGGCAACACCATCTTCAACAAGTGTCACTGATTTTACTTCCAAATAAAATGGGATCCCATTCTTCTCCAATAGGAAATCAAACCGGTGCGATCCTGACTTAACTTCAGCTTTCTTTAACGTGTAACCCTCAAAAAAAGGAAGTTGATTTGTTTTCAGTAAATTATTCACAAACCGGTTGGGCAATGTTGAATCAATGGAGACCCACTCATTTTTTGATTTAACCATAACAGTTGTCCACTCTGTTTTTCTTTGAGTTGCTGTTCCATTTGGTACATGCCTGACCTTTAGTTCAACATCCGGGAGGAGTAATTCGTTGAGCCGGCCCGGGTCCGGGAGATGACTTTCCACTTTTTTACCATTCACCTGTACTACAGTGAGAAACCTGTTTGGGCGGTCAACAAATGATGCAGTGCAAAGTGGTCCTGAGATGTTCATTTATCCAGGCGCAGAATTTTTTTCTTCATGAAGTTCATTTAACGTTTCCGTGGCTCTTCTGATATGAGGAACGCAAATCGATCCGCCTGCTACCATGGCTACATTAAATAGTTCTACAAATTGATCCCTGCTCAACCCAAGTTCATAACATTGCATGATATGGTATGTTATACAGTCATCACAGCGCAGGACAAGAGAAGCGACCAATCCCATCATTTCTTTTGTTTTTTTATCGAGTTTCCCATCTTCATACACACTTCGATCAAGTCCGAAAAACCGTTTTGTATCAAGATTGCCGTCATGAAGGATCTGATGTTTCATTTCTTCTCTGAATTTTCTGAATTTTTCAAGATTGCTCATAATCTATAATCGTCCCTAAGCTTTCTCAAGCGCCTGTTTCAAATCACTAATAATATCTTCCGGATCTTCAATTCCCACTGAAATCCTCACAAGGCCGTCTGTCAGTCCTCTCGCTTCCCGCTCCTCTCTCGGAACATCCACATGTGTCATGGTTGCAGGGTGGGTGATCATGGTTTCCACAGCGCCAAGACTTTCAGCCAGTGAACAAAGTTGAACATTGTTCATTAGTTTTTTCCCTGCTTGAATTCCACCCGTCAATTCAAACGATATCATGCCGGTGTATCCGCTCATCTGTTCTTTAGCAATTGTGTGCTGAAGATGTGACTCTAAACCGGGATAGGTTACTCTTGCAACCTTGGGATGGTTTTCCAAAAACTGTGCTACAATCTGCCCATTTTGGGAATGTTTCTCCATTCTGAGGTGGAGAGTTTTGACACCCAGCAAAGTCAGCCAGCAATCAAAAGGGCTCGGTACTGCACCGATTGTTTTCTGGACATATCTCATTTCTTCAAATATGTCTTCACGGTTTGTGATAACGATTCCACCAATCAACTGATTGTGTCCGCTGATGTATTTTGTGGTGCTGTGAACCACCATATCAGCGCCGTATTCCAACGGCCTCAAATAGACAGGTGTAGCAAATGTGGAATCAACTCCATAAAACAAATTGTGCTTTTTAGCAATTTTACCTACAGCATAAAGATCGGTTATTTTTAAGAGTGGATTGGTAGGCGTTTCAATCCAGATCATTCTTGTTTCTGGCTTGATTGCGCCTTCCACATTCGCCGGATCGGTACTGTCAACATAGGTGAACGATAAACCATAATTCACGAGAATATTATCAAAATGCCGGGATACACCACCGTACACATCATCTGAACACACCACATGATCTCCGGATTTCAGCAGTTTCATGCAGCTGTCCACAGATGCCATACCGCTTGCGAATGCGGCGCCGTATTTTCCGCCTTCAATGGCAGCGAGGTTTTCTTCCATCAACTGCCGGGTGGGATTTGCAGAGCGTGTGTAATCGAAACCCAGATCCCTTCCCACTTCTGGCAGAACATACGTTGCTGTCTGGTACATGGGAGGGACTATCGCCCCGGTTGTGGGGTCAGGCTTGATTCCTGCTCTGACTACTTTTGTATCAAATTTCATTTTATCTCCTATTTATTTTGTCATAAGCGAAAAAGGGAAACTGGAAAGATGTACACAGCACTCTGAGGGAAAATTGGATAAATAACCACCAATTCTGCTACCATAGTGCTACTGTTTATTACTTTTTGAATAAATTAGCATCGGATAGTGTTGATCATCATTCTGCAGAAATCTTTTCAATTGCAGTAA
>CEQE01125479.1_pt1 | contig 10890 bp, 9 predicted proteins | sample 356201 | NCBI WGS metagenome assembly CEQE01 (sample SAMEA2619970, study PRJEB7988) | marine metagenome | biome: marine biome (ENVO:00000447); feature: mesopelagic zone (ENVO:00000213) & marine oxygen minimum zone (ENVO:01000065); material: "saline water (ENVO:00002010), including plankton...
GCTAGATTTCAAACGGATTCTGATTCCGATAGACTTCTCCGACTTCTCCAGGGAAGCCATATCAACCTGCTCCACCATCTTTGCCAGTGACGACACGTTAGAGTTCCACTTCGTCCACGTCTGGCGTTTGCCCTCGGATTACGTCAACTGGTACTCCGATCCCGCGCCCGAGATTAAGGAAACGCTTGAAGAGTTCGTGGGAGAGTTCGAACACACGGGCGAGTATGCAGTACGAATGGAGCTGCTCACCGGACATCCGGCGATCGCCATCTGCGAATATGCCCGCGAGCAAAAGTGCGAGCTGATCGCTCTGGCAACCCATGGCCGCACCGGTGTCGCCCATCTGCTCATCGGCTCGACTGCGGAGCAGGTCGTGCGACACGCACCTTGTCCCGTTCTGTCGTTGCGAGTGGCGTTCTAGCCAGGGATTGGGATCCGAGGCGACCTGAACGTCCCACCGTGAAGAGCCGAGAGATTTGGTAAAGCCACGTGAAAGTAGGCGCGGATGCAACCCTCCTCTGGAAGAGCTGAAAGAACTGCTGTTATTTAGTAAAGCCGCGCTCCACCGGTGCCTGGCTGAATCCTTGCAGCCGTCCCGCTGACCGGTGTAAACTGCAAGCAACAACGGGGCCGACCTCGAGTCGGACGCAATGTAATCGCGAGCCGGACCGCACCCTGGATGGCTCGCAAACGTAGGAGGGCACGACGAAATGTGTCGAATGTGTGAATGGTTAGGTGACGGAGAGATCTGGTACAAGAATCCAAAGAATTATGCTAACCGGATGTACAAGCTGCGCGAGCCGGGCAGGAACATGGCCACCAGCATATCCGGTGTAGGTGGCGGCGGGGGTAGCTTTGCCGAAGCCATCGAGGCCAGGGCGAATGGCGACATGGAGACTCACAAGGAGATCATCAAGAAGATGGACGAGTCCGGAATGACCCGACCGGGCGCCCAGGTGGTACCGCTGTCCGAGTGCATCGAGATCATCGAAGAGATCGGCATGCCCGTTGGCGCGATGCACTGCATCTGCAGGAAGAACACGCGCGGCGAGGAGGAGAATGACCTCAACCAATACAGTTGCATGGGCCTCGGCACCGGCATGTTCAAGTGGGAGCGCTGGCCGGAGCGCTATCGTGGCGGCGTCAAGTTCTTGAGTCCGAAAGAAGCAGCCGAGTGGCTCGAGTATTGGGACGAGCGCGGCATGGTGCACATGTTGATGCAGGAGGGTGGCGACTTCATCGGCGGCCTTTGTAACTGCGATTACCCCGATTGTGGCCCGATACGCAATCGCATCGACTACGGACTGCAATCCGCACTCACTAAAGGTGAGTATATCTGCGACGTCGTATACGATAAGTGCAACGGTTGCGGGCAGTGCCTCGGCCGTTGTCAATTCAACGCGCTCAAGTACGAACCCACCATCGACAAGCCGAATATCGATCCGATGGAGTGTTACGGCTGTGCGCTCTGTATGACGTCCTGTACGCGCAATGCAATTGACCTGGTACCGCGGAACGAGTCCCCGGTCCTTAAGAATGTCTGGTAGGACGGAGGAGGAATATAGATGTACGTCGTAATCAACCCGAAAATAAAAATCGACCGCGAGAAGTGCACGACGCCGTTTGACTGTAAGCGTTGTCTTCAGATCTGCCCCACGGCAGTCTTCTCGGTCCACGCGATCAAGAACGAGCGTGGCCTGTTGACGGATAAGACCGAAGCCGGCACCTACGGGCTGGGCGTCTCATACCGGGATCAATGCACGGCCTGTATGAAGTGCGTCGAGGTCTGTCCGGTCGACGCGTTGACGGTGGAGATGCCAAAGGAGGCCTCGGCATGAGAGAACCGAATGGGTACGTTTTCGATTTGGCTGAGGACATGGTTAACCAAATCGAGCAGGAATACGGGCCGGAAGCCCTTGGGAAGGAGATGGCGAAGTCGTTCGATAGCGAGCCCGATGCCAAGGCCGCGGAGAGCTTTTTCGAAGACTTCGGCCGTCGCTGGATGGAACGTTCGATCGAGCTGGGTGAGCAGAATCAGGACCGGACTTACCAGGTGCTGAAGGAGACTGCGAAGGAGGTACCGGAACTGCAGTTCCCGTTTATCTCCCAGCGCTACATCGAGATCGCCTATCTGAGCACGCAGCCTATCTACACCGTTCCGATTGTCGAGAACGGCACGCCGGGTCTGGTCTTCAAGATGGTGTTCTGTGACTACTTCAAGACTATTCAGGACGCACAGGGTGAGGACTTCGCCAACCAACTCCACTGCAAGAGCACGTGCCTTGCCGCCTGTGATAAGGCTTTCGAGCACTTCGGCCACGACGTCAAGATCGGAATGGACACGAACATGACCGATGATGGCGTTTGCCAGTTCAACATCCGAAGGGCCTGACGCGCACCAAGTGTCTTGAGACCTTTACATGCTCATTGATCTGCACAACCACACGGGCTGGGGTTCGGGCTGCAGCCACCTCGAGCCGACTGTTCTGGTCGAGCGCGCCAAGTGCTGGGGGCTGGACGGGGTCGCAATCACGGAGCACAACCAGATTTGGGACCCGGGCAAGATCAACATGCTGCGTCGACGCACGGATCTTGCCGTGCTCGCAGGTGTCGAGGTGGACACTGACGTGGGACACGTTCTTGCCTTCGGTCTCGAAGGACCGTTCCGCTGGTCGCAGTTGCCCACGTTGGAGGAGTTGCGGGTCCTCGTCGATGAGGTGGGTGGCGCGCTGGTTGTTGCTCATCCGTTTCGCGACCCGAGAATCAACGGCCTCGATCGAGGCTTCTGCAAAGGTCAGCCGGAACTGGAGCGATTAGGCATCGTCGATGCGGTTGAGGTCCACAACGGTCTGGCGGGAGCTGAGCAACGGGTGAAGGCGACCGAGATGGCCCGGCTTCTGGAAAAACCGACCACGGGCGGCAGTGATACGCACCGCTTCATGGACGTCGCGACCTCCTTCACTGTCTTTGAAGACGACATACGTGATGAAGAAGACCTGGTGGCCGCAATCAAGTCGGGTCGTTGCCATGGCGGCGACTGGGCCTCGGAGGACCTACCCAATAAGCGAATCGCGGATCTCACGAATCCAAGACGCAGCAGCACCCCCATACAAGCAACAAAAGGAGCATAGCAATGGCAGCGAACCCCAAGCGTAAAGGGATGTCCACACTACCGATCTATCTGCCGAAGATGTCCAGCGGACGGCGAGGCAAATCAGTACAAGACGATACCGATGACGGACCGGTGCCTCACCTCTACGTCGAAGGAGGATTCGATCTCTCTGTAGCCGAGACGCTGGTGCAGGAATTGACGTCTTCCGGGCATATCGAGGCCAGCGTAGTGGGCGAGATGCTCGCCGCATTACCCCGCGGGCCACAGCTCGCGTTGCGGCACGCCGTGGCAACGGCTGCTCGCGGACTGGCTTCCGCCCGTGTCCGCAGCGACAAAGGCAAGGAACTACAGAGCTTCCCGCTGCGCGGGGAGGTCGACCAGGAGGAGGCGAGCCTGCACGGTCGCACCCACCATGAGTATGAGGACAAGGCAGCTCTGCCGGGATCCTCCGATCTCGTCTACAACGGGGAGTCGGTACAGGCCACCTTCCGCGAGCTTCTTCCCGAGCCCGGCAAGGCAGCCAACATCGTGGCAACGAGCAGGTCGCTCGCCAGTTGGGACGATGACGCAAGCGCTTGGGTGCCACAAGCTGTGGTTGCCGGGAATCCCGTTGTCGTTGGCGTTGGTTCCGGCGAAAAGCCGCTTGACGCGGCGGCGCTGGCAGATCTGGTTCGCGACGCTCTCGCCTGAGTTCAGACTCTTGGCACAAAATCCACGGGTCTAAGACCCTTCCGATGTGCACCGAAACCAAAGTTCGTAGGTTGATAATCACCGACCGGGTCGACACTGCGATTCAGATCTATGGCGTCTTCCATTGCCATACACCAATAGCAGCCGTTGACCAGGAGACGACGTAGCGAAACGTCTTTAAGATCCACGGAAGCGCCCATCGTGCTGCAAAGGACCCGGCCCACGCCGATGGTAGCGTTGGCTGTACGAACCCAAGCGATCGGCATGACCGGCGTGTCCGCTTTTACAGGATCGTGTCGATCCATCCCCATCAGTACGTGCCCCTCAATCAGAACGTTTACATCATCGGGCGGGCATGCCTCGTATACATCGGTCGGCACCCATATTGGACCCACGCCGTGCAGTATAGGATGACTGCCGTTGGTCACATCTGCCATGCCCCTTGTACTTTCATGACCATGGTGACCGTGGTGGGCGACCCATGTTTCGCCAAGAACCTGACGCCCAAAGCCACCTTCGTAACGAGGATGATTCCACGTGTATTTGGCAAGGGGATTATCCGGATTCCTGCTGTATTCGAATGCGTGCGTTGAAGTTCGCAGTGCCAGCATGGGCCTTCCGGAAAACGCGTAATCAAGGAACAGCTGCATGTCCGCATCGGGCAGTTCACGAAACCGAATTAGCATGACCATCATGTCAGCGTCGGCCAGGTGGTGCAGCCCGGGAATATTGGTCTGACACTCCGGATCCACGCAACCTGTTTCGGGGTCAATCGCGAACAGAACCGTGCATGTAAATCCATGATGCGTTGCCATCATCTGCGCAAGCATGGGTAAGCCTTCCTCGGAGCGATACTCTTCGTCACCGCTAACGAATACGATATGTTTACCCTTTCCCGGACCTTGGGTTCCACTGAAGCTTACGGTTTCATCTGCATTCGTCACTTCTCTTCTCCGTCGCTCTTATCTTCAGTCGTCCCACGGATGAACGATCACTTTGCCACACAGACCGCTAATCTGCAGGGCCATGGCATCTTCGATCCGACTGAGTGGAAAGGTGTGGGTAATCAACTTGTCGATCAGCTTGCCGCTACCCGCAATGGTATTAAGCATCCCTTCGCGGTCACGTTGGTGGTTCCAATGCCAGCATCCGTGAATATCGAGCCCCTTGCCGATGATCGTCCTCGCTTCGATGGGCCCTCCCCAGCCGATGAGCGCAATCTGACCGCGCGGCCGGGCAACGTCAGCCAGAAACTGCGGCGCCGACCGCGCTCCGCTGGTCTCCACCGAAAACTGAACACCACCGGTCGCTGCGGCTATGGCAGTGTTGACGTTTTCCTCGTCTGGATCAAAGGTCTCCTGCGCACCCAAACCTGAAGCCAGTTTGCGGCGATGCCCAGACATATCAAGGCCCAACACCCTGGCCCCCCTATACAACGCGATCGTCACAGCCCCCAAACCAACGGGCCCAAGCCCGGATACCAGTACTGTGTCACCGGCCGTAACGTTCATAGCCTGCATTGCATTAAACGCCGGCCCGAACCCGCAGCACGCCATCACCGCATAGTCAAACGACAGCTCTGGCGGAATTCTCACCAATAACCAGTCCTGCTGAATACAGTACTGTGCGACCCGCCCGATCCCCGTCTCTGAGCCACACACCTGCAGTGGATCCCGCAACGAACGACAATGAATATGGTCACCGGCCGTGCAGAGCTCACAAGTGCCACAACCATTCTGTGGCATAACGACCACACGGTCACCGACGCCTACGTGGGTCACACGATCCCCAATCGCCACCACCTCACCCGCCGCTTCATGCCCAAACGTGCCTTTCCCGCGACCTCCGGTAAACCCTTTGAACTCAGTACACAGCGGAGCCGAATAAATCTTGATCCTGGCATAGTTATCAGCAACCTTCGGATCATCCGCTTCAACAATGTCGCACTTACCCGGTCCGTTAAACTCGGCCTGCCGCATGGTCTTCCCTCCCGTCTGTTGTTGACACAGCGTCACCCAACGCCGCCCAATGCAGATCGCTAGTTGGCAATACTACTAGAATTTCACCTTTGCCAGGAGAGGGAGTCGTATCTCGAAGCGTGGAATGTGCGCATGCACCACGTACTTATTGGGCACGACCAACTAGTTAGGTCTGTTCTTGCCGCTGAAGGTGGCGTCAAGAGGGAGGAGGGGCTCGCCAGGACCATCGGAGGCAGGGATGCCGACGCTAGCGTACAGGGATGTATTCATAGCGGGTCCTGGCGAGCCCCTCCTCGCTCTTGACCACGAGCTGATCTACTAATTAGAAGATCGGTGCCCGTTAGAAGCAACATGAAACGGACTACTGCTCCGCTTGCTGCTCCCGCACCACATCCTGCATGCCATCCCACTCATGCCACATGTTGCACAGCGCATACTTCGACCTCTCCCATGGATCGTTCCCCTCCTCGTACTCAAGCCATTCCCCCATCTGCCCCCGATCGGGATGGTCGTTCACACCGTTGACGACCTTATCCGGCTGACGCTTCTTATTGCGCAAGCGGAAGATGATGTTCTTTCTGGATTCACTGCCGTGCTCGTTGCGCGTGCCGCAATGCGGGATCTGGTGAATCGCGATGCAGGCGTCCCCTGCGTCCATCAGCATCTGCGTCGGCCTCGGCCAACGCTTGCCATCGGGGGTGGTCTCGGAATCGTCATCCAAGAACTGATTGCGCACCTCTTCAGGCACGTACACCAACCCACATCTGTTGGGCGCTTCGTGATCCAGCCTCGGCCAGCCCGTCCCCTCGGGACCGAGACAGTTATTGGTGTCGCGCTGCATACGAAAGAACTTCTCCATGGCGTGGTGAGCGCCCGGTATCAGAGCGGTCTGACCGCGACCCTCCACGGTCTGATCGTTCAGGCAGACGAAGATGAAGGCAGTGAAGTTGCCGATGCCGAGAGTCATTGCTGGATCCAGAAACAGGGGCATGAGATTGTGGCCGATAACGTCCGCGCTGCGGCCGAGGTCACCCTTTGGTCCTGATGCGAAGTACCGGTTGTAGATCTCCTCCGGGGAGCCCTCCTGTGCCTCCTGCGGGGCGGCCATGGTACACAGGCCATCCATGTGTGTTTCGGCGCCATAGTACGGCATGTCCTTTTCGCGGTACCCCAGGCTGCTGAAGTAGTCCCCCGGTTCACTCACTCTCCTGACGCCCACCTGGCAGGCCACGGGCGGATCGAACGTGCCCATCGCCTCAGTCATGATCGGCGCAATCGTCGAGGCGTTGACGAGATCCGTCATGGCTGCCTCCCGGCCGATGTGCTCACCCTTCTTGGCAGAGTGGATACGCGCCAGCGCCGTTTCCACGAGTTCTTCCGACACCGCATTTCGCAGGATCAGATAACCGTCGCGATAGAAGGCGCTTTTTTGTTCGTGGGTAAGTGAGGTAGGGGTGCGATAGGTATCATTCATATCAACAGATCCAGGTTTCAAGGTTGGGAAGTCCATTCAGGGATAACGGTTCCTGTGTCGCCACACACCGAACACGCATGTACAGGCATGGCGTCAGAAGGTAAGTTCTGTCGCCTGCCGCGCAGGTTCAGTGGGGGTGCAATCGCAGGGCGCAGGCCCGAGGGTGACCTGCATCCTGCGAAAGGAGAGAGCGTTGGGTTGTCAGCGCCCGTTACTGATCCAGAAAGATTTTCCTTTGCGGTCCGTGTGGATCGTTCACAACCTGCGGCGTCAGATCGAACAGCATCACTGCGCGTTCCTCACCGTATTCAGGCCACGCCGGCAAACCCGCATGGTTGGGATTGCCGCTTCGTGCAAACGCGAGCCACGCTTCCGACATCATATCGGCAATCTTCTGTTGCTCTTCGCCGATACCGGACATGGACTCCGACTTGGCGACATTGTCGAATACCATACCGATCTCCGACGCGTGAGGCGACAGCCACTTGCCCCCATCGACGGGGGTATCCCAATACAGTTGATAGAAATAAACCGGGGCACCGCCCTGCGCTGTCTTCTTATCGGCCTGTTCGATGCTGCGATTGAGAAATCCAGCATCGGTGCTGGCCGTATACAGCAGTTCAGCCGGGCCGTATTCAGGTCGTAGGCGGCGGTATTCGGCAATGATCTTGTCGACATCTCTGCCATCGGCAAGCTGCGTCACAGCGGCCGGAAGTTGCTCCCAGGTCAGATCGAATGTCTCCGGCCTGCCCAGACCGATGAACAGCGAGTTTTCGGTTCGCGTGGTACCGATCAGCATAGGTACGGTTTCAGATTGTGGTGGCGCGTCGGGCGTGAAGGGGTCTCGTTTCAGATTCTTGCCATCGAGAATCGGGCCATTCCACGTGGGACGCTGACCGGCTTGCGCCACAGCTTGAGCAGCCTTTTCAATCTGTTCGGCGGGCAGGCTTCGGATCTGGTCGATGGATTCTGCGCTGAGACCCAACTCGGCGACGATCTTTTCGGCGCCTGCGGCGGCCGCCTCTGCCTTGGTCAGCGTTAGGTACGGCCCGCTTTGGACAACGGCACGATGGAACAGGCCCTTGGCGTCATCCATTGCCATCAGGGTGGTCACTTTCATGCCGCCACCGGACTCGCCAAAGATCAGCACATTGCCGGGGTCACCGCCAAACTCCGCGATATTGTCTCGTACCCATTTGAGCGAATGGACCAGGTCAAGAATGCCACTGGTTCCGGAGTCCGCATACTGTTCGCCGTACTCACCCAAATAAAGGTGAGCGAAGATATTCAAACGATGGTTGACGGAAACGACCACCACATCGCCACGATTGACCAGACGCACACCGTCGTAAGCATTGCTGGATCCGGAACCGGAAGTGAATCCGCCTCCATGGAACCACACCATCACCGGCCGCTTCTTGCCATCGCGCAGGGCAGGGGTCCACACGTTCAGGAACAGACAGTCTTCGCTTAGTTCCGGTGTGGGATCGGTCGCCCAGGATGCAAACAAACTGACACGACCGGAAGGACTTGCCTGACGGGTCGAATTTCCGTACGCCACGGCGTCCTTTACATCGCTCCACGGTGCGGGCGGCTTCGGTGCCATAAAGCGCGTGGTGGCTGTGTCTGCACCGTAACGAATTCCTTTGAATACAAGCACGCCGTCTTCCATAAATCCGCGCACCTTGCCTGCCTGGGTTGTAGCGATGAGGGCATCAGCCTGTCCCGACGCAGGGCTGGCCTCTGCCGCTGATTCGACAGCGCGTTGTGTGTCTGACTCACTGCAGCCAGCCAGACCGAATACAACTGTCAGAACAAGAAATGCTCTGCGGAAGAGGGCTTTATGTGTCAAATAGTCGGTCGGGTGATCAATGGTGTTTTTCATGGTAACTCCGATATTAGTAATTTAGATGATTACATACGGACCAAACGCAATTCTTGTTTACGCTACGAGCAGGATTGCTGCTGTCAGAGGTGCTACAGAGGTGCACGAGTCTACACCAGAACAATGGCCATGTCTCATCCCGACGCTGGGAGTCACCGATCCGCCTTATCCGAAGAATCGTCCTTGCGTCGGAGTTTGGCACGGCGCGCGATGGAATCCCCCGCTTGAATCACCGGACCGGTTTGCGGCACTGACGGCGCCTGCTCGTCTTTCTTCCTGGGCTGCGCTTTAGGCTCCTTTGACAGGCGCTGTCTTAGCTTGCGGGTCAATGGATCGCCGCTACGATGAATCGTTGAATCCCGAGATCGTTTCTCCGGTTCAGAGTCGGGTCGTTTTCGGCCGGTATCGGACGGGGTGCCAACGACCGGATTGAGGTCGATTGCATGGTCCACTTCCTGCTTGGCTAGCTGAGCGCGTTGCATCTTCCGTGACAGCAGCGCTCTTGTCCTGTCGTTGAGAGGCATCTGATGCGGCTCGGACAGTCTGGGCCGATCCATCACTGAAGGCAGATACCGTTGACCCCGTTTTTCGCGGGGCGCATCCAGAAAGCGGATCGATTCCTCAACGCTGTCCCCCTTAAGGAGGGAATTCAGAACGACGACTGCTGCGCGGCGACTGAAAACTTGTCCTTCTCCCAACTCGATGTTGCGCACGTGGTAGGGCGTGATCAGGCGCGATGTGCAGTTCGGGCAGCCGTCTTCGCAGTCGCAGGTCGCGAGGTGCTCCAATGCAACCGGCATGATCTCTTCCAGTCGATCGTAGCATTGCTCGGAGTTGCCGACCCCGTGCGCATAGAACTCGAACCAAAACATCGTCTGCCAGGGCGCATTGCGGCATCCCTGGGACCAGTCGAAGTCGTTCTGATCGCAAGTCAGAAAGAGAGGCAGGATACGGCTGACACAAAGGAGAATACCCATCATGCCTGAATCCGGGTCGAGACCAGCCACGCGTACCTGCTGCATCAACTCCTCAGGCGGTTCAATCCAAAACGCCATCGCTTCGTAGGCGATGGATGGCAGTTCCGTTGGATGCTGCGAGATTCGATCCATCGTGTAAAACCTGATCCGTTCATAGACCGGCGTATCCAGCCTTGCATAGACTTCGCCCAGGAACGCTTTACCGGTACCAAATGGTCGTTGATCCAGAATCGAGTCGACATGATCCACTGCAGTGCCGGTGGCTGGGTCGGTATAGTATGAAACTTCTGTCTTGCGTACGCTCACCAGGTTCTTGTCCGTGTCATGCTCGATCACGTGATACGTGTCTCCCTGATGGAAGTAGATTGCATCCTTATAGAAAAGCCGCATTGCACGATACTTGTCGAGCCGATCAATCACGCGTCCGCTTCGCACATCGGTCACTACAGTGGACTCGTCGCCCCATCCTCGCAGCCTGACGTCGAACGCTGGTTGTTCGCTGCTGGCATGATACCAGATGTCTTCGCCATGGTAGACTTTGTTGTATTCTTCCAGTACTTCGAGTGCAAGTGGTGCGGCATAACCAAACCGTTGTACATCTACTCCCGTAACCGGGAGTTCTGCTGAGGCGCAGTGCACGTGCCCAAGTACCACGAATGGATTGTCACGATCGATAACGATACGCTCAAGCGGTCGTTCAAACACATACTCCGGATGCTGCATGATGTATTGATTTATCGGAGTATCTATCCCAACGAGAATACAAAGGGTAT
>CEQE01001164.1_pt1 | contig 10885 bp, 10 predicted proteins | sample 356201 | NCBI WGS metagenome assembly CEQE01 (sample SAMEA2619970, study PRJEB7988) | marine metagenome | biome: marine biome (ENVO:00000447); feature: mesopelagic zone (ENVO:00000213) & marine oxygen minimum zone (ENVO:01000065); material: "saline water (ENVO:00002010), including plankton...
ACGTTCTTCACGCCTACCGGATCTTCGATTATGCCCACCAGCAACATATTGCCGTCTGGGTCCAAGGGCCACAGGTCGGCCGCGTCGTAATATTCGGCCGGGGTCAGGCCCCAGTAGCGGGGCGCGATGCGGTACCACCAGCCTCGTTCTCCCTCAGGCTCAAAGTCGACCACTCCTGGCACCTGAGGATAGCGGGCGGCGATCACCGCGGCCTGGGCGTCTTCCACGTTGTCCAAGTGAGGCAGCACCAGACCGTACACACCGGCGTCCAACGCCTGCTTGAGTACCCACTGATTACGCTCCCGGAAGTTGGGCGGCACTCGCACGAAGGGCGCCGGGTCAGCCTGTAGCGAGCCCTTCTCCGAAACTTTCTTGCGGTTCATCAGGAACTGGAGCATGGTGCGCAGGTCGTTGAAGCTGAAACCTTGGTGCTCCATCTCCACGATCACCATGTCGTAATCGGCGTCGCCGACGAACGTCATGTCGTCCACGTTGCCGTTCCAGACCAGACCGGAGCAAAACACGGGCTTGTCCTGTTCCAAAAGCTCGATCACCTTGTTGTAGCGAACCATGTTCCTCCTAGACCCATATCGTCTAACGATCAGGTTTATCTCGGGCGCATAGTATTCTGCGAAGACCTAGTCTACGCATCTAAGTTTGGGCAGGATTATGAGTCGACCTGTCATTTTTGTCTACGGGAAAAGCACTTGAGCGCGTTGACGGGCCGGGCAAAATCACCTACATTTTACGGACGTCTGAAATTAGGCCCTTCCAGAGGGTTTTCCAACGGGGCTGTCCAAACCCATTCAAGGACGTAAATGAACATCCACGAGTTCCAAGCCAAAGAAGTATTTGCCCGCTACGGGATACCAGTCCCTCGGGGCATAGTCGCTTCGACCCCAGCCGAGGCCCAAGCGGCCACCGAGGAGCTGGGCGGCCGGTCGGTGGTCAAGGCACAGATACACGCCGGTGGACGGGGCAAGTCAGGCGGCGTCCAGTTGGTGCGCAGTCCGGAAGAGGCATCGGCGGCAGCCGAAAAGATGTTGGCGTCAAACCTAGTCACTCCGCAGACTGGGCCCGAAGGCGCGCCGGTTGAGAAGCTCTTGATCGAAGAACTGGCCGACATTAAGCACGAACTCTATGTTGCGTTGACCATTGACCGCGGTCACCGGGGTCCGTCGCTGCTGGTCAGCACCCAGGGCGGTATGGATATTGAAGAAGTCGCCGCAAAGAACCCCGAGGACATCCACACCGAACCCGTTGACCCGCTGTCGGGGCTCATGCCTTTTCAGACCCGCCGCCTGGTACGTCAGTTGGGTCTGGACCAGGTCGTAGCCAGCGAGGCCTCCAGGGTACTCTCAGCCTTGTACCGGGTGTTCGTGGAGAACGATTGCACCTTGGTGGAGATCAACCCACTGATCGTCACCGAAGACGACCGGGTGGTGGCGTTGGACGCCAAGATCAACCTGGACGACGATTCCATGTTCCGCCATGCCGACCTCTTCGAGTACCGGGACATCAACCAGGAAGACCCCTTGGAAGCCCAGGCGTCTGACCTGGATATAGCTTATGTAAACCTGGACGGGGACGTTGGCTGTTTGGTCAACGGCGCCGGCCTGGCCATGGCCACCCTGGATGTCACCAACGCCGCCGGCGCAGCCCCGGCCAACTTCCTAGATGTGGGCGGCGGCGCCACGCCTGAGAAGGTCGCCAGCGCCGTCAAGATCATTTTGTCGGACACCAAGGTCAAGAGAGTCTTGGTCAACATCTTTGGCGGTATCCTGCGCTGCGACATCGCCGGCGAGGGAATCGTGCTCGCCTACAAGGAGACCGGCTCCACCATCCCACTGGTTGTCAGGATGCTTGGCACCAACGTAGTGGAAGGCAAAGAGATATTAGGTGCGTCCGGGCTGCCGGTGGTGTTCGCCGACACACTCACCGAGGCATCCGACGCCATCAAGAATCTGAAGGTATAACCGGGGGATAAGCCTGGATGGGTGTACTGGTCGACGAGACAACACGGGTATTGGTGCAGGGCATAACCGGACGCGAAGGGAGCTTCCACGCCCGTGCCTGCATGGCCTACGGCACAAACGTGGTTGCCGGGGTGACTCCGGGCCGCGGCGGGACGATGTTTGACGATAAGGTCCCGGTCTTCAATTCGGTTGAGGAAGCGGTGGCCCAGACTCAAGCCAATATGTCGCTTATATTCGTGCCACCGGCCTTCGCGCCCGACGCCATCGCCGAGTCGGTCGATGCCGCGATTCCGCTCATCGCCTGCATCACCGAGGGCATCCCGGTGCAGGATATGGTCAAGATCTACCGGTACATCGAGAACAAGCCCACGCGGCTCATCGGCCCGAACTGTCCCGGACTAATCACCCCCGGCGCCAAGTGCAAAATCGGCATCATGCCCGGCGCTATCCACTTGCCGGGACGGGTTGGAGTGCTCTCCCGCAGCGGCACCTTAACCTACGAAGCCGTGGGCCAGCTCACCGCGTTGAATCTAGGACAATCTAGCTGTGTTGGCATTGGCGGCGACCCCATCATAGGCACGAATTTTGTGGATATCCTGAAGCTGTTCGACGCCGATCCAGGTACCGACGCGGTGGTGATGATCGGCGAGATCGGCGGCACCATGGAACAAGACGCGGCGGCCTTCATCAAGTCTGGGTTCAGCAAGCCGATCGCAGCTCTGGTGGTCGGCGCATCGGCCCCTCCGGGCAAGCGCATGGGCCACGCCGGGGCGATAATCACCGGGGAGAGCGCCACGGCCGAGTTCAAACTCGCCGCCCTGAAAGACGCCGGCGCCTGGATCATTTCAACACCAGCCGACATCGGCACCACCGCCCAAGAGATGCTCAAGGGCAAGGGCCTCATTAGCTGATCCATTGCCCGGACCGATTGGTTCGAGTGTCGTTGTTAGCCAAATCCACGCCTGCTATACTGGATTTCAGTAGCGCGGCGCACTTTATTCCCCTTTCCGAGCCTGCATAACCACTTATGGATTACGAAACAGTTATCGGCCTTGAGGTCCACGTCCAACTGAAGACTCAGAGCAAGATGTTTTGCTCTTGCCGGGCCGATTATCAGACTGCGCCCGTGAACAGCCGCGTTTGTCCGGTGTGCCTGGGCCTGCCGGGAACCCTGCCGGTGATCAACAAGAAGGCCGTGGAACTCACGATCATGACGGGCCTGGCCCTCGGCTGTAAGATTCCGGGCCTGACCAAATTCGATCGCAAGAACTACCCCTACCCCGACCTCATGAAGGGGTATCAGATATCCCAGTACGACATGCCATTGGCAATGAACGGCCAATTGGACATCACCACCGACGGCCAGGACCGGTCCGTGCGTGTGGAAAGGGTCCACCTAGAAGAGGACGTATCCAAACTCCAACACGTGAACGGAGATAATAGCGACGCCCACAGCCTGGTGGATGTGAACCGCTCCGGTGTGCCCCTGATGGAGGTGGTCAGCCACCCGGACATGCGCACGCCCGAGGAAGCACGTTCCTATCTGACCAAACTGCACTCGATAATTCAGTATCTGGGAGTGTCCACCGCCAACGCCCAGGACGGCAGCTTCCGGTGCGACGCCAACATCAGCCTACGTCCGGTTAGTCAGGAGGAGTACGGCACTAAAACTGAGATCAAGAACATGAACAGCCTGCGCGCAGTATTCATGGCCTTGAACCACGAGGAAGAACGCCAGAAGAAGGTCTTGGATTCCGGTGAGCGGGTGGTCCAAGAGACCCGTGGCTGGTCCGAGGAGCGTAACGCCACCTACTCTCAGCGCAGCAAGGAAGAGGCCCACGACTACCGTTACTTCCCAGAGCCTGACCTGCCGCCATTGGTGGTCGACCAGGCGTGGATCGAAGAGATCAGGGAGAAGATTCCCCAGCTTCCCGCCGACCGGCTGAGAGCGATGATGGACGATTACTCCCTGCCGGAGTACGACGCCCGGCTGCTAACCAACTCCAAGGCCATGGCCGATTTCTACGAGCAGGCCGCCGGCCTGCGCCCCACAGCCGGAGAAAAGAGCGGGAAATTTGCCAAAGACGTCAGCAACTGGATACTGGGCGACCTAAGCCGGTTGTTGAACCTACAGGACTTGGACATCAACGAATCCCCCGTGTCACCGGAGTACTTGGTCGAACTCATCGGCCTGGTGGACGAGGACACAGTCAGCGTTTCCATGGCCAAGAAGGTGTTGGAAGAAGCCTTTGAAACGGGCAGCTCCCCTGCCCAGATCGTCCAGGAAAAGGGCTATACTCAGATAAGCGATTCGTCGGCCGTAGACTTGGCCGTCGGTGAAGCCATCGAGGCCAACCCCCAGGCGGTGGCGGACTACAAGGGCGGCAAAGAGACCGCCGCCAAATTCCTGGTGGGCCAGGTGATGAAGATCACCAAGGGCCAAGCTAAACCCGATCTCGTGAACGAATTGGTGGTCGGCGCCCTAGAAAAGCTGAAATAGCAGTCGCTAATTGAACTCCCGCTAACCGCGGATTTCCGGTTATAATGGACGGGCGGAGACTCTCCGCCGAGGAAACCATGAACGACTTCATGAATCTGATACAATTGCTGGTCTCCATCCTATTGGTGGTTGTGATTCTGGCTCAGGTCAATGAGGGCGGCGGCGGGCTGTTCGGCTCGGCGTCATCCACCATCCGAACCCGTCGTGGACTAGAGAAGACCCTATTCCAGTTCACCATCTTCCTGGCAATAGTGTTCGTGGTGATTTCTATCATAAGCGTCAGGGTTGGATAGCCGCGGTCGGCACTCTCCGCCCATCTCCGCCATGACCTCCCCCTTGGTGGTCTTCACCACCGACTTCGGTCTGTCCGACCCCTACGTCGGCGTTATTAAGGGCGTCGCGCTGTCCATCAACCCCAATCTTCGCCTGATCGACCTAACCCATCAGATATCGCCCCAGAACGTCGCTCAGGGCTCATTCCTTCTGGACTTCAACCACCGCTACTTCCCCAAAGAAGCCATCCACGTCGCTGTCGTAGACCCCGGAGTGGGCACTGGCCGACGCCCCGTCTTCCTGTCCACGCCTTGGGGTCGTTTTGTGGGCCCGGACAACGGCCTGCTCAGCGGCGTCATCTCTGACTACCTCGATTCAGAGCCCAAGACTGCCGGTCCGATTAACCTACCCACCGGTCTCACAGCAGTACACCTGACCAACCCCGACTACTGGCGTCACCCGGTAAGCCACACTTTCCACGGCCGGGACGTCTTTACACCCGTGGCGGCCCACCTGTCTCTGGGAGTGGCAACCAAGGAGTTGGGCGAGTCGTTAGATAGCTTGTTCTACCTGCCCGTCCCCAAACCGGCCAAAAACGGCGGCACGAGCACCGGCCAGGTCATCTATCAAGACACTTACGGCAACCTGGTGACCAACATCCCCGCAGAATCACTGCCCCAGCCAGAATTGATAGAAGTGCGAATCAAGGGCCGGAGCATCGTCGGCCTGAGCCGCACCTTCAACGACGAAACTTACGCTACCGACACTGGACTGATCGCCCTGACCGCCAGCCACGGGTACCTGGAAATAGCACTGGCCAACGGAAGTGCCGCTGACATGCTGTCAGCGGGCGAGGGCGAGGTCGTGCAGGTAGGCATTCTATCCGGTTGACATAGGCAGGCGGCGTGCTACCATTGTCGAAAATCCGCTTGGTGTATAGACACACTAAGCATTCCCACGCACGACGTAGGAGGGACCATGGATCTCGACCGCAACGGATTGCTTAACCTTTACAAGACTATGACAACCATCCGCCACTTTGAGGAGCGGGGCATCCCGGAGACTGGGCAACGGGGCATGTCTGCCTCGGTCCATTCCTCTGCGGGACAGGAGGCGGTGCCCACAGGCATGTGCGCCAACCTCTCCGACGAGGACTACATCGGCAGCACCCACAGGGGCCACGGGCATTGTATCGCCAAGGGCGTCGACCCCATGCTGATGATGGCCGAGCTCTTCGGCCGCGCCACCGGGCCCAACAAGGGTAAGGGCGGCTCCATGCACATCTCAGACATGAGCAAGGGCATGCTCGGCACCAACGGCATCGTCGGTGGCAGCATCCCCCTGGCCGTGGGCGCGGGACTAACCTCTAAAGTCTTGAACCAGGGCCGGGTAGCCGTGGCCTTCTTCGGAGACGGAGCGTCCAGTCAAGGCGTGCTCCACGAGTCCATGAACTTGGCCTCGGTCTGGAAACTCCCGGTGATCTTCCTCTGCGAGAACAACGGCTACGCTATGTCCACTCCCAGCGAGTACGGCGTTTCCACCACTCACGTGGCCGACCGCGCTCAGGGATACGACATGCCCGGAATCCACGTTGACGGCATGGACGTCTTCGCCGTGTACGACGCCGCGGCCCAGGCGGTGGCCAGGGCCAGGGCCGGTGAGGGCCCCACCCTCATCGAGGCCGAGACCTACCGCTATTACGGCCACACCGTGTTCGACAACCCCCTGACCTACCGTTCCAAAGAGGAGGAGGACCATTGGCGAGACCGTGATCCCCTCATGCACTTCCGGAACACGGTCATCCCTCAAGGCGAAATCACGGCCGAGGAATTGGATCAGATGGACGCAGAAGCCGAGGCCCTCATGGAAGCGGCGGTGAAATTCGCCGACGAGAGCCCTCTGCCCGAACCGGCGGAGCTGTACGACGACGTCTACGTCGACTACCCCAAAGACATGATGAAACGCGGCGTGAACATGTCGGTTTAGCCCCAACTTGACCACGATCATCACAAAGCGTTTGAGGAGATAAATATGACCACCACATTAGAAACAACGGGCACCCGCGAGATACAGTTCCGGGAAGCCATCAACGAATGCCTCCGTCAGGAGATGGAGCTGGATCCCACCGTAATCATCATGGGAGAGGAGATCGCCGGAGGCGCCGGCCGCCAGGAGCAGGGCGTTGAGGATGCCTGGGGCGGCCCCTTCCGCACCACCGTGGGCCTCATCCAGCAATTCGGCAAGGAACGGGTGTTGGACACTCCTCTGTCCGAGGCCGCTTTCATCGGCGCAGCCATTGGAGCGTCGTCCACGGGACTGCGGGCCGTGGCTGAATTGATGTTTATCGACTTCATCGGCGTCTGCATGGACCAGTTGGTCAACAACGCCGCCAAGATGCGTTACATGTTCGGCGGGCAGGTCAAGGTGCCCTTCACCATGATGACCCGCATCGGTGCCGGGTTCGGGGCCGCCGCACAGCACTCCGAGTCCTACTACTCCATCTTCAGCCACTTCCCCGGACTGAAGGGCGTGTGCCCGTCCGACGCCTACACCGCCAAGGGCCTGCTGGCCGCATCTATCCGGGACGACGACCCGGTGGTGTTCTTCGAGCACAAGGGTTTGTACGGGGTATCGGGTCCCGTGCCTGAAGAGCCGTACGTGCTGCCTTTGGGCAAGGCCCGGACCGTGCGAGAAGGCACCGATATCACGCTGGTGGGCATCTCCAAAATGACTTGGGTTGCTGATGAAGCGGCCAAAGAACTGGAAAAAGAGGGAATCAGCTGCGAGGTCATCGACCTGCTCAGCGTCTCTCCCATCGACTACGACCACATTAACGAGTCGGTGCAGAAGACACACCGCCTGGTGGTGGTCGACGAGGACACTCCCGTCTGCAGCATGGCCTCGGAGATCTGCTCCCGGGTCGCGGAAGAGGTTTTCGACTACCTGGACGCGCCGCCTTCCCGGGTGACCGCGCCCCACACTCCGGTGCCCTACAGCCGGATCATGGAGAACGAGTACATGCCCAACGAGGCCAGGGTCATCGCTACGGTGAAGGAACTGATCAATCGGTAGGGGCCCAAAGAGGCTTTAGAGCGAGCAAGTACACCACCGGTCTCGGATCATCTGGGGCCGGTGGTTAATTTTGGGCTTTTTCTGGGAGTTGTATTTGAGGCGTCCCCATTACAGCTATGTGATCCTGGCCACCGGGTTCTTCGTCCTATTCTTCAGCGGCGGTTCCCGGTTCGCCTTCGGGCTTATGCTGAAGCCCATGTCCGAAGACCTGGACATCAGCCGCTCGACTTTGTCCCTGGCCGTCACCACGTTCATGGTAGTCTCGGCTTTAGCCTTGCCGTTCATAGGCCGGCTGGTAGACCAGTGGAGTCTGAAGGGCACCATTGGCATCGCGGCCGTCGTCGGCGGGATAGGTATCGGACTGATGGGACAGGTACAAGCGCCGTGGCAGGTGTTCATCGTCTACGGTGTGGTATTCGGGCTGGGGAACGCGGGGGCGTCCATCTCGCCGGTGACCGTGATGATCAGCCGTTGGTTCCCCAACCGCAGAGGCATCGCCAGCAGCGGCGCGGTTGCTGGGAATGCGCTAGGTCAATTGCTCATCGTCATGGCCTTGGCCGCTGTACTAGTGTCTCTGGACTGGCGCTGGTCTTACACCCTCCTGGGTATCGCCAATCTGGCGGTCCTAATACCCCTGATATTTCTGACGGTCAAAGACGTCCCTCGTGCCGAGAACGTTGCAGTTGCAGATGCGCCACCGCTGGTTATCACCCCTCCAGAATCGCCACTTTCGTTGGGCCGGGCGCTGACCTCATCTCAGCTGATCCTGCTTGTTGTGATCTACGGCATCTGCGGGTTGCAGGACTTCTTCGTTGTAACTCATATCGTTGCATTCGCCCGGGACCAAGGGATGGGCTCTGTGCTAGCCGGAAACATGCTGGCTCTCATGGGGTTGATGGGACTGGCGGGGGTGTTGTCGGCTGGTTTCCTGGCTGATGCCTTTGGAGCGGTACGGCCCACCGTGATCTGCTTCATCATCCGAATGTTCATCTTCGCTTTCATCGTCTTTGACCAAGGCACGGCATCGATCATGGTCTTCGGGTTGTTCTACGGGTTCACCAACTTGATAACAGCGCCATTGACCGTGGTATTCGTGGGCAACATCTTCGGGGTGGCCAGGCTTGGGACGCTGGCTGGAGCCATCGTCATGGTGCACCAGTTTGCCGGCGGTTTCGGCGCGTTTCTCGGGGCTTGGATCTTCGACAATCGGGGCAGCTACGACGACGCGTTCAAGCTGATGCTGGTCTTGTCGGTAGTCGCCGCCGTGCTGGTGACGCTGGTGCGGGAGAAGCGGATCGACGAGCCGGTTACTTCATCGCCACCTGGATGATGAAGTCGGGGTCGTAGAGGTCGTAGGTAGGTTTGAAATCGCCGTAGCGGTCCACCTGTTGGAACCCGGTCTCGCGGAGCAGTTCGGTCAGGTGGTCTTGTCTGATGGGACAGACCGTAAGGTGGTGCACCGAGCCGTCGGAGTAGGTGTACTGGAGCCGGACCGTGTCTTCGGTGATGGTCTTGGGCCTGGCGTCCACGGTCTCGCCTAGATAGTAGTACATGTGCTTGCTGGAGAACCCCTTGTCGAGCATGGTGTCGTAATTGCGGTGGTCGATAACGGCCACGCCACCGTCGTTCAGCAGGCCGTAGATTCCCTCAAGGGCCTTGCGCCTCTCATCATCACCAAATAAGTGGGTGAAAGCGTTGCCCAGGCACACGATAGCATTAAACTTCTCGCCGGGAAACGCCTCAGAAAGCGAGGTCCACTGGGCTTCCACGAATCGTGCGTCTTTTAGCCCCATCCGCGCGGCATTCTCTTGAGATTTGTTGACCATGTTGGCCGAGCCGTCGGAGCCGGTTACCTGGAAGCCGTTCAGACTCAGGGTGACCGTGTGGTAGCCGGTGCCACAGGCGATGTCCAGCACGGTCCGGGCGCCATTGTCATTGAGAATCCTCTCGAAGAACCCGCCTTCGGACTCGCAGCGTTTCTCCCAATCGATCAATTCGTCCCAGCGGTCAACAAATTCGGTCGTGTATTCGCTGATAAAGAGTTCTGAGTTATTTTCTGGTGGCATCGTGTCTCTGGTCTAGTTTTAAGGTTTCTGGGCCACGAACATCGCCCACCCGATCTTGCCGGCGTTGGCCGCCTCAACCCAGAAGCTTAGGGCGTCAACGGTACCGTCGATGATTTCGGCGTCCACGAGTCTAAGCAACTTCTCACGGTGTTCGACCACCTGGTCCCGGACCCAGCCGTAGGAGCGGGCTACGTGTCCTGACCAATCTTCGGTCTGAGTTACATCCAACCCCAGTGCTTCCAGCGCTTTCTGATAGTCGGCCAAGTCCCACATGTCCGACGACTTCACCCGGTCGTAGATGCGGGTCCGGTCGGCCTCAGGAGTGCCGCTGCGCACCAGGATATCGGTAAATGCCAGTGTCCCTCGGGGGAGCAGTACCCGGTTTGCCTCTGCCAGTACCTTCGATTTGTCGGCCGCATGCAGGAACGCTTCTTGACTCCAGACTACGTGGAACGAATCGTCGGCATAGATCAGGTCGTGGAAATCTCCGTACTCGTATTCAATCAAATTTTCCAGACCCACCTCTAAGGTCCGTTCCCAGGCCAGCTCCAGCTCGTTTTCACTGATGTTGGTGGCAGTGATTGGGCAGCCGTAGTTGGCAGCAAGATATCGGGCGGTGGCGCCGTAGCCGCAGCCCAGGTCCAGCACCCTGGTGTCGGGCGTCAGGTTAACCGCCTGGGCCATGATCTGGTTGGTGTGCTCCATGGCCTCGGGGTGGGGGCAGTCGTCGCTGCAGGGCACGCCCAGGTGCAGGTTCTCTCCCCAGATGGTGCGGTATATCTGGTCCGCCGGGCCGTCGTAGTAGGCCTTAGTGCTAGAGACGATGGATTCTGTATCTTTGTTGGTCATGGTTTGTGACTCGACTGTTTTGCGGGCAAGCGCTTGGTTTATGCCTAGCGGGAGGCCGCATCCTAACCTTCCCCTCCTTGCGCGCGAGGACGAGGGAAGGGGTTTTACGGCCTAGTGGAAGAGTTGTCCGCCGTTCACGTTGTAGGACT
>CEQE01087361.1_pt1 | contig 10883 bp, 11 predicted proteins | sample 356201 | NCBI WGS metagenome assembly CEQE01 (sample SAMEA2619970, study PRJEB7988) | marine metagenome | biome: marine biome (ENVO:00000447); feature: mesopelagic zone (ENVO:00000213) & marine oxygen minimum zone (ENVO:01000065); material: "saline water (ENVO:00002010), including plankton...
CGCGGAACATGTTTTCCCGCGGACTCCAGATGCTTCGCTTCGCTCAGGCGAGGCGTCGTGATCACAATGTATTTAGTTGATGACCATAACGGCCAGAGCACCGGATTGGGCGCATTCTGCGGCGTTCCGGTCCGACGAATTGCCGGCGTTCTGACGCCGTCGAGGGCTGCCTATCGGGGTTCGTCACGTCCCTCCGGACATGCCGGCGGTGAGCTGTTCTTCGTAGAATTTCAACCGTTCTTCGATGTCCGTCTTGGCGCCGAGGCCTTCCTCGATCTCGGCCAGCTTAGAGCCGTGGATCGCCGTCAGCATGTACTTAGCAGGTATTCCCGTGTATGCGCGCATTCCGGCGCAGCCTGTCGACATGGCCACGGCTTCGTGTGCGTCGGCGATGGCCAGTACGCTGCACGCCGGCCGGGTGAACACCGCTCCTCGCGGGTTTTCGCGCCACATGATATTCCCAACGACCTCTTGAAGCACGCCGATCTGGGGCAGCGTCGCCCACATGACCATCACCAACGGGTCTAGGGTGAACTCCCACAGTGGGCCGTAGACGATTCCCGCGCTCTGGTGGCTGAATCTGGCCGTGGCTGCGATCTCTTCGCCCGGATCGTACTCGCCTTCCTCGCACATCTCCGCCAAGGCAGCGGCCAGCTCCGAGGGATTGTCATCCGCCGATACGAAACCGGCGACCATGCCGCCTATCGCGCATCCTACGTGTTCGGATGCCGGCGCCCAGAAGACTCGATCCTCTCCCCAACGCCACAGGACGCAAAAGGATGGCGGCGGCTTGGCCAGCGTATAGGCTCCGTCGGGACACTCGTCAGCAAAGCCGAGGACTACCGGGGGCAGGTCTAAGTGGAGCTTCTCCGCGAGCAAACCCGTTAACTTATGTTGATTCATGTACCGTCTCCGGCGACGCTGCCGCCTGTGGTCGCTAGTTCTCTCCGGCAGTCTCAGACCCCAAGATGCCGCCGATGTCTGGCCTTGGCGCATTCTCGGCTGCAATCTCGAGGTTGGCGCCTTCAATGGCTTTCCGCACGGCTTCTTCGCTCACTTTGGCGGAGTCGAAAGCAACAGTCGCGACCTTCGACGTTTGATCAAACGCTACTTCGATTATCCCGGGTAATTTGTTGACCTCACGGGTCACGGTCTCGCCTCAACCCTTTCAGAATGCGGCAGGCACGACTTGCGTGATCTCGGCATGGTCTTGCATTGTCATCCCCTTCAAGCCGGCCGCCGTCGCGACTCCTCGGCGAACCATCGCGGCGATGCCGATGCGCGGCGCCCGGCTGCTGCCAAAAGCCTACGGCCTGGCGCCGATGCGGTCAAGGCCAGAACTGCCCGTTGCCGGCGCGGTACGTGTGAGGAGTGACTTGTACGGCTTGACCGCCATGCCACGGGCGCGTACCGTTCACGGCAAGCGGCACCAGCCGATCGTGCTTCATCGCGTGTCAACGGCGAAAACCACCATTCACAGGAGACGCAGACACAATGGCCGACAACAAGCTGCTCGACAAAGCGTTCCACAACATCATGCAACACTTCATCGACACGGGACGAGCGCCTCACTACACCGACCTGGCCAAGGAGTTGGGGTTGGCGATGGAAGAAGGACGCCAGCTCCTTCACGACCTGATAGACACCGGCATACCGGCATGGGTTCACCCGGGCACGGAGGACATCGTCTCGTTCGCGCCGTTCAACAGCCTGCCGACTATATATCGGGTCACGGTCGACGGCCGGCAGAGCTGGTTCGCCCAATGAGGGTTCGAGGCGCTGGCGGTACGCTGGCTCTTCCCCGGGAAAACGGTGCGAGTCGACTCCCCCTGTCTCGATTGTGGTGAGCCCGTCGCGGTGGAGATGCGAGACGAGGAAGTGCTCTCCGTCGATCCGCCGGAAATGGTCGGGTACACCTACGCTGAAGTCGGCGGGCCGGCCGACAATCGACCGTACAGGTGAGCGGGGATGAATCTCTTCCGGTCGGAAGAGCATGCGCGCCACTGGGCGAAATTCGACCCTGCCACCGAGCAGCACCTACAGCCGCTGGCGCACTGGTTGGAGCGGTTTAGCGCTGGGACGTTCCGAGCCCGAGGCGCAACGGATTACATCTCCCGTCGCGCCGCCGGAACGCTCTAGTCCGTGTTGACATTTGGTCGAAACGCGGCTTTGTCCGTTCGTCCTGAGCCAATCGAAGGACTCCGACGCGCCAAGCATTGCGGCCTGGCAGGCGCAAACCAGCAAGGCCGGTTGAAACGTAAACACGGTCAAGTCTTTTAGGGGGGTTGAAACGGATGGCCGAACAAGACCGCTTTGACGTCATCGTGGTGGGAGCGGGAAACGCGGCCATGTGCGCTGCTTTGGCCGCTCGAGAGGAAGGGGCGCGAGTGTTGGTGCTCGAAAAGGCGCCGGCCGAGGTGAAAGGCGGGAACAGCGCCTTCAGCGGCGGATTGTTCCGATTCGCTCACCAGGGTTCGGAGGACGTGCTTTCCCTGGTCCCGGACACCACGCCCGCCGAGGTGGCTCGGATGGACATGGGCCCGTATACGGCCGAGACGTACTCCGACGACTTGATCCGACTCTCCGAAGGGCGCGCCGACCCCGAACTCGTTCGCGTGCTTGTGGACGAGTCGTACGACACGATGCGCTGGATGCAGACGCGGCTGGGCGTACGGTGGGAGTTGAACCGGCAGTCACCTCGACAAGAAGATCGCGACACTTTCTTGCCCGGCAACGAGCTCACGGCATGGGGCGGCGGCGGCGGACTCATGCAGCAACTCTTCCACGCGGCTGAGGGACAGGGCGTCGACGTCGTGTGCAGCGCCTCTGCCGTCGGTTTTCTCACTGACGATCATGGCGGGGTCTGCGGCGTGCGGGTCAAGACCGGCGGTGAGATCCAGTCGCTGGAAGCGGGCGCCGTGGTGCTGGGAAGCGGCGGATTCCAGGCAAGCCCGGAGATGCGCGCACGCTACCTGGGACCAGGTTGGGATCGGATGAAAGTTCGAGGCTCTCGATACAACACCGGAGAGGTTCTGGACAGGGCTCGGGAGATCGGCGCATTCACAAGCGGCGCCTGGTCGCGCAGCGACTCCGCGCCCGCGGACCTGGACTCGCCCGACGCCGGGGTCCTGACGATGGGCAACCTGTACTCCCGCAACTCAAGCAGGCTGGGAATCATGGTCAACACCGAGGGACGGCGTTTTACGGATGAGGGCGCCGACTTCCACGCCACCGGCGGAGTCGAACTGGGGCAGGCAATCTGGGCCCAACCCGACGGGGTGGCCTACCAGATTTTCGATCAGCAAACCGCCCCCATGGTCGAAGGCCCATACGCCGTGGGCGGCCGTCCCGTGATCGCCGACACCTGGGAGGAACTAGCTCACGAGCTGAGCCTGGACCCTGAAACGCTTCGGAACACAATGACCGAGTTCAATGCAGCGGTGCAGGACGGGGTCCTCAACCTGAACATCAAAGACGGCAAAGGCGCGGTCGGTCTGACTCCGCCCAGGTCCAACTGGGCCCGGCGCCTGGACCAGCCGCCGTTCGTCGCCTACAGGGTAACCACCACAATCCTCTTTACGTACGGAGGCTTGGCCGTGGACCCGGAAGCACGCGTCCTCGACGGCGCATACGAGCCGATCCCCGGACTGTTCGCGACAGGCGAGGCCATCGGCGGCCTGTACTACCGGCACTTCTCGACCGGTTCGGGCCTCATGCTGGGCTCCGTGTTCGGTCGCATAGCCGGCGCCAACGCGGCGAGGCACGCTGGTTGAGGGATGCCAGCTTGGCCGTGAACTGCCAGAGCACTAACGGCTGATGGCTGATGGCCAAGTCTTTGGGCCGAGTCCCGCTCCCCTGCCCGCTACGGTTTCTGCAGTTCCTCGATCATGCCTTTCAGGCGGTCTTCGTCGGCGGGGGTTGGGGTCGGGATGTCGAAGCCGATTGACGACGCGTAGCCAGAGTAGGTGGCTTTGAGTCTAGGCACGATCTCGTCGTGGGTGCCGATTACGGAGAAGGCGTCGAGCATGTCGTCGGTTATCAGGCCGGGCATCTCGCCCCACTTGCCGTCGATCGACATGCGGTAGAGCTTCGCTGCCGTGTCGTCCCATCCGTGGGCGCTCATCACGGGGAGGTAGCTCCGAGTCGACGCGTAGAACGAGATACGTCGCTTGGTGACCTGTCGCTGCTGCTCGAGTTCCTCTTCGGTGCGGCCCGTGACGATGAATCCGCCGGTGCTGATGTCCAGGTCCTCCAGCGTGCGTCCGGCCCGAGAGGCGCCTCTGGCGATCTGGGGCAAGATGAATTCTTGCGTGTACTTGTGGGTGCTGAATCCGTGGACGAGCACGCCGTCGCACACCTCGCCTGCAACTCCGAGCATGTTCGTGTTGACGGCTGAGATGTAAACCTTGATGTCCGGGTGGTCGATCGGCTCCGGGGTGAAGAATGGCGGCATCAGGTTAAAGTTGTAGTTGTCGCTGAAGTACTCGATCTTGCCTTGGGTTTGCCATGCGTTCCAGATGTGTCGAAGCGCTTTGATATACTCCCGCATCTTGGGCGCCGGCGCCGACCAATTCATTCCGAACCGTCGGACGATGTGCCCTTTGACCTGGCTCCCCAGCCCAAGCGTGAACCGGCCCTGGGAGAGGTCGGCAAGGTCCCATGCGATGTACGCCATGTCCATCGGGCTTCGGGCGAACGCCAGCGCGATCGACGTGCGCATGGTCACGTTCTCGGTGTGCTCGGCGGCGATGGCAAGCGGCAGGAACGGGTTGTGATTGGTCTCGCTCGACGAGACGATGTCGAACCCAAGCCGGTCAGCCCGCTTGGCGGATTCCGCGATCTCACTGGGTTTACGGCCGCTCAAAGCGGTGGTGACCTTCATGTCTGACGCCTCCCGTTCGCGCTTTCTTCTTTTGATTTGGCGCCGCCATTCTAGCAAACCTTGCGACCGGTCGCATCCACGCAAAATAGGCACGTTCCTGTCAGCGCTTTCGGCAGTGCTTATGGTTATCAGAGAGGCGCCATTCTGATATACTCGCGTCTTGAGATCATGTGGAAAACAGAGGTGCATCAATGGCATATGAATACATAACATACGAGAAGAAGGGGCGACTCGCCTACGTCACAATCAACAGGCCGGAGCGGTTGAACGCCCTACATCCCCCTGCCAGCGCCGAGTTGCGCGAGGTTTTCGAGGACTTCCGAGACGACCCCGAAGTCTGGATCGCGATACTCACCGGCAAGGGAGACCGCGCGTTCAGCGCCGGAAACGACCTCCGGTACACGGCCGAGCAAGATCAGGATCGCGACCGGCCTGAGCGAGCTGCGGCACGGGTGCCGTTCGGCGGCATCACGGCCGAGTTCGATTGCTGGAAGCCGCTCATCGCGGCAGTCAACGGCTACGCGCTGGGCGGCGGATTCGAGCTGGCTTTGGCGTGCGACATCGTGATCGCCGCCGACCACGCTGAGGTCGGATTGCCGGAGCCGCGGGTCGGGCTCTACGCGGGCGCCGGCGGAGTCCATCGGCTGCCTCGCCACATCCCGCTGAAGATCGCCATGGGCATGATGCTCACCGCGACGAGAATCAAGGCCGAGGACGCGCATCGTCTGGGTCTGGTAAACGAGGTCGTGCCTCTGGCCGACTTGATGCCTGCCGCAGAACGCTGGGCGAGTGAGATACTCGAATGCGCTCCGTTGTCGGTCCGAGCAAGCAAACAGATGGCGCTGCAGGGACTAGACTCGCCTCTCGACATTGCCTTCGCCCGAAGCTACAGCCAGCAACGGCTCCAGGTCGCATCTGCTGACCGTGTTGAGGGCCCGCGGGCGTTCTCGGAAAAGCGCAAACCCAACTGGACGGCTAAGTGACGTTGTCGACACGTCGCGAGTGATCGTCTGGGTCGTTGGCCATCGCCGAGATCCCAGGGCGGTCGTGCGCGTGACCGACTGAAACGACGCCATGCATCGACGGTGTCGATGACTTTGCCATCCCGATTCTGGAATTGACAGGAACAACCATATGACCGAATCGACACCCGACGCGCTTCCTCAGGACGTGAACCCGAGAGGGTACGCCCTGGAGCTGGAGCCGAATTTCGAAAACTTCACGTTCGAGGGCTCCGAGACGGTGGTGCTCGAAATCGTCCAACCCACTGACCGAATCGTCCTCAACTGCATGGAGATCGAGATTCAGTCGTGCTTCGTCACCGCGGCAGGGTCGGATCAGCAGGCGCGGGAAACCGTGTTCGACGCCGACGCGGAGACCGTGACGTTCGTCTTCGAATCGGCATTGCCTGTAGGGCCAGCCACGATGGCCATCGGATTCACCGGCGAGCTCAACGACAAACTTCGCGGTTTTTATCGCTCGGACTACCAGGACCTCGACGGCGCCGAGAAGCACCTGGCCGCAACCCAGTTCGAGTCGACCGACGCCAGGCGCGCCTTCCCCTGCTGGGACGAGCCTGCCCGGAAGGCGACGTTCGACGTGACTTTGGTCGTTCCGTCTCACCTGGAAGCTGTGTCCAACACCGAGATCGTATCCCGCGATGAACGATCCGGCTCCAGAATCGCTGTGCGGTTCGCGCCCACCCCTGTCATGTCTACGTACCTGCTGGCCTTCGTGGTCGGCGATCTGGCTTGCATCGAAGACACGACTCCGGACGGCACGCTGATCCGCGTGTGGGCGACGAAAGGCAACGAAGAGAAGGGCCGGTTCGCTCTCGAGACGTCGATAGACCTCCTGGCCTACTTCAACGACTACTTCGGAATCCCCTTCCCGCTTTCCAAGCTGGACCACCTGGCGATCCCCGATTTCGCCGCCGGCGCCATGGAGAACTGGGGCGCGATCACCTACCGAGAGACGGCGCTGCTGGTGGACCCGGACCACAGCTCCGCGGTCACACGCGAAATCGTCGCGGCCATCATCTCGCACGAAATGGCCCACATGTGGTTCGGAGACTTGGTCACGATGGCCTGGTGGGACGATCTCTGGCTCAACGAAAGCTTTGCGTCGTGGATGGGAGATAAAGCCGTTGACGTTCTGCACCCGGAGTGGGAGATGTGGACCCAGTTCCTCACCCACGACACCACGACCGCCCTCAGCTTGGACGGCCTGGCGAACTCGCATCCCATCGAGCAAGAAGTCAACAACCCTGCCGAAATCGGGCAGCTTTTCGACGCGATCAGCTACAGCAAGGGCGCGTCGATAATCAGGATGCTGGAGCAGTACCTGAGCCCGGACACCTTTCGGGACGGCCTCCGCATCTACTTGGACCGGCACAGGTACGGCAACGCCCGAACCCGCGATCTGTGGAACGCACTCGGCGAGGCGTCGGGGCTGCCCGTCGCCGAAATCATGGACACTTGGACCACGCAGACCGGCTATCCGGTGCTGGACGTCAGCGTCGACAGAAACTCCGACGGCATGGAGGTTGGGCTGACTCAACGCCGCTTCATGTACGAGGACGTCCTGGGCGCCGGTGAGTCGCGGGACGGCCGATGGAAGGTTCCGGTTGGCGCCCGCACGGCCAGCGACGCAAATCCAGTCCGCACCCTGATGGAAACCGATGCCACGACGGTCAGCTTGAAGCCGGCCTCGTACGGCACCACTGACGAGTGGATCAAAGTCAACCCGCTCCACACCGCGTTCTACCGGGTACGGTACCCGACAGATGAACTCCAAAAGCTTGTCGCCCCGATACGCAGCAAGACTCTTCCTGCGGCGGACAGGCTGGGAATCCAAAACGACACGTACGCCCTGGCGAAGGCCGGACATCTGCCCGCAACCGACTTCTTGACGATCGCAGAGGCATATGCCGCGGAGAACGACGCATCGGTTTGCGGTGATCTGGCCGCCAACCTGAACGGTCTCGACGGTCTAGTGGCGACCGAGGAGTTCTATCCTCGCTTCCAGGCGTTCGCCCGCGGCATCTTCAAGCCGATAGGCGACCAGATCGGCTGGGATGCAGCTCCCAACGAGGGACACCGCGACGCCCTCCTTCGTAGCACTGCCCTGAGCGAGCTCGGCCACTTCGAGGACGAGGACACTCTGGCCGAGGCGAGTCGAAGATTCGAACGCTACGTCGAAGACCCCGCCAACGTTAACCCGGACACTCGGGCCGTCGTGTTCGCGATGGCCGCGCAACGAGGCAGCCGGGCAACTTACGACCTGATGTGGGACCTGGAAAAGGCCGAAACGCTGCATGAGCAGAAGATCCGCTTCCTGTATGCGCTGTGCAGCTACACCCAGCCCGATCTGCTGAAGGAGACGCTGGAGCGATCGCTGGGTCCTGAGGTGCGGAGCCAGGACACCATCCGGGGCGTATCTGCCGTTGCCGGCAACCGGCATGGACTCGACATAGCGTGGGAGTTCGTGAAGGACAACTGGGCGGAGTTCGACCGCAGATACGGTGAGGGCGGCTTCGGCCTCATGCACCTCGTCAGCCTCACGTCGATGTTCACGACCGAAGAGCGCCGCGAAGACGTTCAGCGATTCTTCACCGACAATCCGGTCCCCGGCGCCGAGCGCGCCGTCAGGCAGTCGCTCGAACGAATGTCGTTGAACATCGGCTGGCTCGACAAGAACCGCGACGATCTCGGCCGCTGGCTTGTGGGGTGACCGGCCCAAGGCGTCGTGGATGCATATGCTGAGCCGGGTGACCCTTAAGGGTGCAGCAATCGATGACCAGTCCTGATCGTTCAGGCCACGAACGCCGGCGCACGGACCTCTCGGATCGCCCTCGTGAACAAGACCAGCAGGGCTCTCCAACCACTGGTTTGCTGCGCGCCGGTTGGCGGGCAGCGCTCTCCAAAGTCGCCGATGAAGCCCTGGACACACTGTACCCACTCCACTGCCTCGGGTGCGGCGCGCAAGGCAAGACGATCTGCCAGGTATGTCGCGATGCGATGCCCCGGCTTCGTCCGCCCTACTGCCAGGTATGCGCTCGACCCGGGGCCTCCGGAACGTGCCGATGGTGTCGAAGCAAAGTCCCTGAGATCGATCGAATCGCGGCCGCGTACCTGTACGTCGACACCAGTCCCATTCACGGCGCCATCACACGGCTCAAATTCGGCAATCTTCGCGCAGTGGCGCCGGAGATGGCGGAGTTGCTGGCGGCGCTCCTCGAAGCCAGACCCATCGCCGCCGACGTCATCGTGCCCGTGCCGAGTCACCCTCGGCGACTCCGATCGCGAGGCTTCAACCAGGCCGTGCTGATCGCCACCGAGCTCGGAAAGCTCGTCGACGTCCCGGTGGTGAGCGACGTGCTTCTGCGAACTCGCGACGCCCGATCCCAGCTTCTGAGCCCGAATCGAGACGACCGATGGCTCAACGTCCTGGACAACTTCTCCTGTGGGGATGAATTATCCGGTAGACGCATTATGCTCGTTGACGACCTGGTGACGACAGGCGCGACGATGTCCGCGTGTGCATCCGCGCTGAAGCAGGCCGGCGCGTCGAGCGTCGTGGGATTGGCGGTGGCGAGGGCGCCGTAGAAGCGAGACGCGGGCTTGGGCGTGAACGCCCAGAGCGCCGGCGCGCCAAGCCACCGGTGGCCTCGGTGTTCACGCCGAGCCCCTGCTCACCTCACACTACACACGCACGAACTTGGACACGCGCTCGCCCTGGCCGATTTCGGTTACGTAGATGCTGCCGTGCGAGTCGACGCACAGGCCGTGTCCGCCCAAGAGCGTGCCCTGCCCCGCGCCTTCGTTGCCGCGCCAGCGGGTGACGAGCTCGCCGTTCGGCGTCCAGATGCTGACCGCGTTGCCGCCGCCCTGCTCGATGACGTAGACGAGGTCGTCGTGGATCCACACGTCACCCGGCTGAACCATGTCGGTCCACTCCTCGATGAAAGCGCCGTTGGCGTCGAATATCTGGATGCGGTTGTTTTCGCGGTCGCAGACGATGACTCGGCTGTCCTTGTCCACCCAGATGTTGTGGACCAACGCGAACTCACCGGGGCCCGTGCCCTGCTTGCCCCACGAGAGCAGCAGCTCGCCCTCGGCGCTGAACTTGTGGACACGATGCCCGCCATAGCCGTCTGAGACGAACAGCTCGCCGTTGGGAGCAATCGCGATTCCCGACGGCATGTTGAACGGCATGCCTTGGAACGAAGGCGAGGGCGCGAGTTTGTTTCCTAACGTCCGGATCGTCTCGCCGCCCGGCGTGTACTCAGTCGCGATGTGGTAGTCGCGGTCCACGAGCCAGACATTGTCGTTGGGCGCGATGTAGATGCCATGCGGGTTGGCGGAGAATGTCGCCTCGCCCCACGACGAGATGAAATTGCCGTCCGGGTCCCAGATCGTCAGCGGGTGGTCGCCCCGGCTGAATATGTGGACCTCGTCCTTGGAGTTGACCGCACCGTCCGACGCGGCCCCGAACGCCCAGTACTTTGGCATGTTCGGCCACGACGGAACTCGCTCGTACCTGTAGTCGCCCGATCCCACGATCGCCATCAGAGATTGCCTCCTGTGTCGATTCTCGATCTCAGTCACCGCGATTCTATCTCCGGCTTGTTCGAGGGTCAACCTGGTAGACCGAGGCAGCGCCGTTGGACACATGACGCGGCCATGCTTCGCCCTGGATGAGCTGCTTCTCATTGTTTTGGCCGCGATCGGCCAGAAGACCGACGTGATCTGACCAGCGCACGCCTGGCAATTGCATGCACATTGCCCTATTATTGCTGGCCGAAAGGGAGTGACCATGAAACTTCGCATTTGCCTCATGTATATGATCTCGGCCACTGTCCTGATGTTGGTTGTGGGCTTGGCCGGCGACCGGGAAATCCGCCTCCGAGCCGGCTCTGGCGCGTCTCACTCGTCGGCCGCGGCGTCGACGGTTCTGTTGGCTGTCAGCTCAAATGGGACAGAAAGTTAATGGAGACTTT
>CEQE01017170.1_pt1 | contig 10869 bp, 8 predicted proteins | sample 356201 | NCBI WGS metagenome assembly CEQE01 (sample SAMEA2619970, study PRJEB7988) | marine metagenome | biome: marine biome (ENVO:00000447); feature: mesopelagic zone (ENVO:00000213) & marine oxygen minimum zone (ENVO:01000065); material: "saline water (ENVO:00002010), including plankton...
CCCCGACCACACCTCCACCAGGCGGCCGAGAATCGTCGTCGAGATGCCGTAGCGCCAGCGGGTGCCCGGGTCCTCGAACAGCGGCATCCGCGCCGCGTTGTCCACCATCTCCGCCGTCGTGATCGAGCGAAGCCGGACCCCCTCGGCGCGGTAGATCCGTGAGCTCCGGCTGCCGAGCCCCGACGTGTGTAGCAGGAGGTGCTCAACCGTGATCTCGCCCTGCCGCGCCCGCGTCCGCTCGAAACTCGCCTCGGCCGCGTCGACGAAGACCTGCTGGTCGGCGAACTGCGGCAAATAGCGGGCGATCGGGTCGTTCAGTTCGAAGGCATCCTCTTCCCAGAGAATCATCGCGGCCAGGCTCGTGACCGGCCGGGTCATCGAGTACATCCGGAAGAGCGCGTCCTCCGGCATCGACTCCTCGGTCTCGAGATCGAGTTGCCCGAGCGCCTCGAAGTAGACGAGCCGGCCCTCGCGGACGACCGCGGCGACGACCCCGGCAATGTCGCCAGCATCGACGTGGGCCTGCAGCCCGGCGGTCGCCCTCGCCAGGCCGGCTGGGGACAGGCCGACCGTCCCGGCGTCGGCCATGGGAAGATCCTGCGCAGCAACCGGCCAAACGGCGGCCAGAAGTGTCACACTCACCAGGATGAGCCCCCGACGCCCCCTCGAACCGAGCGCGTGCGGGATCCGTCGCAGCATGTGAACCCAATTCTAGCGTGGTCTCGACATGGAGCATTGGATCAGGGATCTCACCTACGCCCTCAGGTCGTTGCGCCGCAGCCCCGCGTTCACGGCGTCGGCGGTCGCCGCCTTGGCGCTCGGAATCGGCGTCAACACGGCAATCTTCTCCGTCGTCAACACCGTGCTGCTGGCCCCGGCGCCCTTTCGGGAGCCGGACCGCCTCGTCATCCTGATGAACACCCAGCCCCAGGGGACGAACCGGGCCGGCTCGCCGGCCAAGTTCATGCACTGGCGGGAGCAAACAGCCGTCCTCCAGGACGTGGCGGCTTTCGCGACCGACGTCGTCAACTACACGGGCGGCGACCTGCCCGAGCAACTCCGCTCGGCGCAGGTGTCGGCCGACTACTTCAGCTCTTTGGCGCACCGATCGTTCTCGGCCGGACGTTCACCCCGACGGAGGACCTCCCCGGCGGCGAGCGCGTCGTCGTCATCAGCGAGGATCTCTGGGCGCGCCGCTTCGATCGGGACGCTGACGTGCTCGGCGAGACGCTGTCGCTGAGCGGCGACCCGTACATCGTCATCGGCGTCGTCGGCGCCTCGTTCGATTTCGAGAGCTTCGGCGCTTCACCGGAGGTCTCGACCGCGTTCCAGTTCGACCCGAACACGACCGATCAAGGTCACTACTTCCAGGTGGCGGGCCGACTCGCCCCCGACGTATCGATGGCACAGGCCCAGGCCGGACTCGCGGTCTCCACGGAGGCCTTTACGACCCGGTTCCCGAACTCGCTCGGACCCGACAGCGTGTTCGGCGCTGAACAGATCACCGAGGCGCTCGTCGCGAACGTGCGGACCTCCCTGCTCGTTCTCATGGGCGCCGTCAGCTTCGTCCTCCTGATCGCCTGCGCGAACGTCGCCAACCTGTTACTCGCCCGCGCGACAGCCCGAAGACGGGAGATCGCGATCCGCACGGCCATCGGCGCGAGCCGAGGCGAGATCGTCCGTCAACTGCTCGTCGAAAGCGTGATGCTCGCCGCGGCGGCTGGCGCGATCGGCCTGGCGCTCGGCCTGAGCGGGATCCGCGCCCTGCTCCGGGTCAGCACCGCCGGCCTGCCGCGCCTCGGCGCCGATGTCGCCAATGTCGGACTCGACTGGCGCGTGGTGACATTCACCCTGGTCGTGTCGCTCGTGACCGGCCTGCTGTTCGGCGTCCTCCCGGCACTCCACGCGTCGCGCACGACCCTCAGCGAGTCGCTCAAGGAGAGCGCGGGGCGGTCGGGTACAGGATTCCGACAGAACCGGGCGCGCGCGACGCTGGTCCTGCTCATTGGGTCGGCGCTGCTCATCCGCACATCGGTCGCCCTGGCCACGGTGGATCCCGGGTTCGACGCCACGAACGTCATCACGATGAACATGTCGCTGACCGGCGATCGGTTCGCCGAGACGGCGGCCGTCGAGGGGCTCGTGCGCGACGGCGTCGAGCGGCTCCGGGCGGTGCCGGGCATTGCCGCCGCCAGCGCCACCTGCTGCGTCCCGTTGACGGGCGGCTACGGCCTGGGGTTCACGATCGTCGGACGCCCCCTGCCCGACGATCGCCCGAACCACGGCGGCGGCGGGTGGACGACGACATCGACGGGGTTCTTCGACGTCTTTCGCATTCCGGTCCGGCGCGGCCGTGTCTTCACCGACCGCGACGAGGCGAATACGCCGCCGGTCGTCGTGATCAACGAGACGATGGCGCGACAGTTCTGGCCCGACGGTGACCCGTTGACCGACCGGCTCGTCATCGGCCGCGGCGTCATGAAGGAATTCGATGCCGAGCCGGAGCGCCGGATCATCGGCGTCGTCGCCGACATCCGAGACGGCGGGCTACAGAACGATCCGCCGCCGCGGACGTACATCCCGCAGGCGCAGGTGCCCGACGCCGTCAACGCGCTGAACGTTGGGATTTCGCCGATGTCGTGGATCGTCCGAACGGAGGTCGACCCGCGCGTCCTCAGTGAGGCGATTCAGGACCAGCTCCGTCAGGCCAGCGGCCTTCCCGTCTCGGACATCCGCACGATGGACGAGATCGTGTCGCGCTCGACGTCACGCCAGCGGTTCAATATGTGGTTGATGTCGATCTTCGGCGCCTCGGCCTTGCTCCTGGCGGTGATCGGCATCTACGGCCTGATGGCCTACTCGGTCGCGCAGCGCACGCAGGAGATCGGGATCCGCCTCGCGATGGGCGCCGAGTCCGGTCAGGTTCTGCGAATGGTTGTCGTGCAGGGGATGCGACTGGTGCTGCTGGGCATCGTCATCGGCGGCGCGGCGGCCGCTGGTCTGTCGCGCCTGCTCGCAAGCCTCCTCTTCGGCGTCGAGGCCTCGGACCCCGGGACCTTCGTCGCCGTGCCCGCGATCCTGGCAACGGTCGCTCTGCTGGCCGTCCTCGTCCCGGCTCAGAGGGCGAGTAGAATCGACCCGATCGACGCGCTGCGCTACGAATAGCCCGTGTCGGCAGCCCGTCACCACCAGCGTCATCTCCCTGGAGCACACCATGCCCAAGACGACCACACGACTGCCCGCCGCCATCTTCGTCGTCCTGATGCTCACTGCCGCGGCCGTGCTGGCTCAGGATCGAGATCGCCCAGACTCGGCAACCGACGTGACCAAGGCCGAGATCGATGCCGTCCTCGCTGCTCCGGACGGCGGTGTCGATCGACAGGTGAAGGTGGTCGACATCGGCCACGGCACCGTGGCGGTCGGCATCCTCCACCGCGGCCCGACGCCGGACGACGGCACGATCACCGGCATCGTCCATCATCGCGTGACCGAGGTGTACTACGTCACGTCGGGAGGCGGCACGTTGACGACCGGCGGATCACTCGTCGACCCGACGCCGCGGGCGCCCGACAGCCCCTCGGTCCAGGTACTGGTTGGCCCGAGCGACGCGGGCGAGGGACGGGGCGGGCGAAGCCGGCAGGTGGCGGCGGGCGACGTGATCGTCATTCCGGCCGGCGTCTTCCATGGCTGGAGCGCCATCGAGGATCACGTGACGTACCTCAGCGTTCGGCCGGATCCCGAGGGGGTGCTCCCGGCCGGCTACGTCAACCCGGCCATTCAATAGATGGGGCGCCTTGCGCCCCAAGCCCTAGGCAGCCGCGTCGTCGCGAGATCGGATGTCGCCATCGCTCTCTCCCGACCGCCGAAGGGATATCGGGTGGGCGTAGCCTGCTAGAATCGGCCGATGCCGCGACCGGCCCCCTGCTGTGTGCTGGCGTGTCTGGCCGCAACCCTGACGACCGCGCCGACCTCGGCCCAGGACTGGCCGCAGTGGCGCGGCCCGAACCGTGACGGCGTCGTCACGTCGTTCGAGTCCCCGACCGTCTGGCCCCGCGAACTGACCTCGCGCTGGCAGGTCGACGTCGGCCTCGGCTACGCGACGCCGCTGCTCGTCGACGATCGAATCTTCATGTTCACCAGGCAGAGCGACGATGAGGTCCTCTCGGCACTCGACGCGGCCTCTGGCACGAGCGTCTGGCGGACAGCGTACCCGGCGCCGTTCGAGATGGCGCACGCGACGTTCCAGCATGGACCGGGCCCGAAATCGACGCCGACCTTCGCCGACGGCCGCCTGTTCACGCTCGGGATGAGCGGCATCGTGACGGCATTCGCCGCCGACACGGGCCGGACGATCTGGCAGACCGAACCGCCGCCCGTCGAACCGCTGTACCACACGGCGATGTCACCGCTCGTCGACGGCGACCGGGTCATCGTGCACGTCGGCGGCCACGACGATGGCGCGCTGACCGCCTTCGACGTCGCGACCGGCACCGTTCGATGGCAGTGGACCGGCGACGGCCCGGCGTACGGCTCGCCGATGCTGTTCGAACTCGGCGGCCTCAGGCAGATCGTGACGTTCACCCAGGAGAACATGGTCGGCGTGTCGGCCGAGACCGGCGACCTGCTCTGGCGCCGACCGTTCACGACCCCCGCGACGACGACGTCTCAGACCCCGATCCTCTACGGCGACATCGTGATCCAGGCTGGGCGCGCCAACGGCATCACGGCGTTCCGCGTCGAACGCGACGGCGACGCCTGGCGCACCGAGGACGTCTGGCGGACAACCGACGTCTCGCTGCACATGACGAACGGCGTCGTCGTCGATGGTGTGCTGTACGGCCTCTCCCACCTCAACAGCGGCCAGTACTTCGGCCTCGATCTCGACACCGGCCGCGTGCTCTGGACCAGCGCGCCCCGGCAGGCCGAGAACGCCGCTCTCCTGCAGGCCGGCAACGTGGTCTTCTCGCTCCAGGACGACGCCGAACTCTTGATCCTGCGGCCCAGCCGGCGCCAATTCGACCCGATCGAACGCTACACCGTCGCCGACAGCGCGACCTGGGCGCAGCCGACGATCGCCGGCAGCCGTGTCTTCGTGAAGGATGTGTCGACGCTCGCGCTCTGGACGCTGAACTGACGCCGGGGGCGGGTCACCCCCAGCCTTCTACACCCGTTCGATCGTTTCGATCTGCCCGTCGCGTAGCTGCACGATCGACTGGGCATGTTTCGCCACGTCGCGCTCGTGCGTCACCACGAAGAGGGTGTGCCCCTTCTCGTGGAGGCTGTCGAGCAGCCCCAGCAACTCAGCGCCGGTGACCGAATCGAGATTCCCGGTCGGCTCGTCGGCAAGCAGGATCGACGGATTGTTGACGAGCGCGCGCGCGATCGCCACGCGCTGGCGCTGCCCACCCGACAACTCGTTGGGACGGTGCGTCACCCGGTCGGAGAGGTCGACCTTCTCGAGCGCGGTCTCGGCGCGCGACCGCCGTTCGTCGGCGCCGACGCCGGCGTAGACCAGCGGCAGCTCGACGTTCTGGAGCGCGGTGGCTCGGGCGAGGAGGTTGAATGTCTGGAAGACGAAGCCGATCTCCTCGTTCCGCACCTGGGCCAAATCGTCCTCAGCCATCGTGCTCACGTCTCGATCGTTCAGGACGTAGCGCCCGCTCGTGGGCGTGTCGAGGCAGCCCAGCAGGTTGAGGAAGGTCGACTTGCCCGAGCCCGATGGGCCCATGATGGCGACGTACTCGCCCTTCTCGACCTGCAGATCCACGCCCCGCAGCGCATGGACCCGCTCCGAGCCCATCTCGTAGCTCTTCTTCAGCTGTTCGACCTCGATCAGACTCACACGGCCTCTCTCATTCGTGGCGGAGCGCTTCGATCGGATCGAGCCGCGACGCGCGGATGGCCGGGGCCATGCCGAAGATGAGGCCGACGCTCGCCGAGAACCCGAGACCGAGCGCGAACGACCACCACGGCAGCGAGATCGGAAATCCCGAGACGAGGTGCACGAGCAGCCCGGTCCCGCTGCCCAGCAGGACCCCCAGGACGCCACCAGCCAGGGTCAACGTCGCCGCTTCGACCAAGAACTGCCAGAGGATCTCGCGGCGCCTCGCGCCCAAGGCCTTTCGAAGCCCGATCTCATTCGTACGCTCCGTGACCGACATCGTCATGATCGCCATGACGCCGATGCCGCCGACCAGCAGCGCAATCGACGAGATGACCACGAGGCTGAGGAAGACCGCCTGCGTGGTCTGCTCCCAGACCCGCAGCATCGCGTCTTGCGTGATCAGGTCGAAATCGTTCTCCTCGTCCAGCCGGAGGCCGTGCCGAATCCGCATCGTCTCCTCGATCTCGCGCAGCGCTCGTGCGCGCTGACCGTCCCGAGGCACGGCGGTGATCGTCACGTCGCGGTGCGGGCCGCCGCTCACCCGCAGTGCCGGCACGCCGAACTGGGTCTCGTATCGAGTGTAGGGGATGACTGCGATCTCGTCCTGGCCCGCATTGAAGCCGCCCGGGCTCGGCCGCGGACCCATGACGCCGATGACGGTGTACTGCTGGTCGGCGACCCGAACCTGCTTGCCGATCGGATCGATCATTGGAAAGAGCGACTGGTACGGGTCTTGGCCCAGCACCACGACCGCCCGTCGATGCCGCACTTCACTCGCGGTGAAGAAACGGCCCTGCTCGATCGGAATGTAGCCGACCTGCGCGAACAGCTCGGTCGTGCCAATGATCTGCAGCCGCTTCGTTTCCTCGCCGTCGTACGAGAGCCGCTCGCGGCTGTCGTCGAAGCCGCCGCCGAGCATCGTGTCGGTGTATCGCACCGAGTCGAGACGCTCCAGCGCCCGAGCGTCGTCCGGCGTCAGATTGGGCCGTCGGATCAGGTCGATGAACTCCTTCCCGGACATGAAACTGAGGCCGCTGAATTTCGCGACGAACACCGTGTTCGGCCCCAACACCTCGACCATCCCCTTGAACGACCGGTCGAATCCACGGACGAGCGCGGTCATCCCGACAATCGCGGTGATACCGATCACGACGCCGACGATCGTCAACGCCGAGCGCATCTTGTTGGCCCGGAGGGTCTCCAGCGCCATCGTCGCGATCTCGGCGAGCAAGGCCGCTCGAACCTTCACGTCAGTCCTTTCGGAGCGCCTCGATCGGACTGAGCCGCGCGGCCCGTAGCGCCGGATAGAGGCCGAAGACCAATCCGACGCCGCCGGTCATCCCGATCCCCAACGCCACCGACCAGGGCGCCACCGCGGCCGGCACGGGGGTCGCCTGCTCGATCGCCAGCGCCACGCCGAAGCCCAGCACGATGCCCACGGCGCCGCCAACGGTCGACAGCGTCACCGACTCGGCCAGGATCTGCCAGACGATGTCGCGGCGCCGCGCCCCGAGCGCCTTGCGCAACCCGATCTCGCGGGTCCGCTCGGTGACGAGCATCAGCATGATGTTCATGATCACGATGCCGCCGACCACGAGCGAGAGCGCGACCACGCCGATCAGGACGGCGAAGATGCCCGAGGTCGCCGCCTCCCACAGCCCCAGGATGGTGCCCGACGTGAACAAGCCGAAGTTGTTCTCCTCGGCCGGTTTGAGCTGGCGCTCGATCCGCAGCGCCACGACGGCGTCTTCCATCGCCTCTAGCATTCCGCCAGGGTCGTCGGGCTTGACCATGAGCGACAGGCTGCGGCGGATACCGAAGATGCGCTGGTGCGCGCCGAGCGGCACGATGACGAACTCGTCTTGCGACCGTCCGAAGATCGCCCCCTTCTTCGCGCTGACGCCCACCACCCGAAAGTGGCGATCCTCCACCTTGACCGCCTTGTCCAGTGGGTCCTCGCCTTCGAACAGCCGGTCGGCCACGCCCCAGCCGATGACCGCCACCGGCCGGCGGCGGCGCACTTCCGTCGGCGTGATGAGCCTGCCCTCCTCGACGCCGTAGTTCGAGAAGCTGATGTAGTCTTCGCTGACCCCTTCGATCTGCGTCCGCTCCATCTCCCGGCCGCGATAGGTGACCCGCCCCCGCTGCGTGACCTTCGCCATCACGGCGTCGACGTCGCGCGAGTAGCCCTCGACCGCCAGGGCATCCTCGATCGTGATCCGCGGGTTCAGGCGTCGCGCCCGCTCCGCCTCATCCTCGTCCGTGATGATACCGACCCGCTCGATCATGAACGCATCGGCGCCGGCCTCGGACGTGATCGCGTCGCCCACCGCCAGGTTCATCCCCTCGATCAGGGTGACGACCGCGATGATCGAGGTGACCGCGACGATGTTGCCCATGACGGTCAGGAGGGATCGCAGCTTGTGCGACCAGATGGCGTCCAGCGCCAGCCAGAGGGCTTCCAGGAAAAGGGACATCGTGTGGAGGCGGCGGCTACGACCGATCGCCCGGAGCGTCGTCTGCCTCGTCGTCGCTCACGGTCACGGCATCCCCGCCCTCCAGCTCGCGCACCGAGCTGTACGGGCCCGTGACGACCTCGTCACCTTCGCTGAGCCCGGAGAGGACCTCGAAGTAGCGCTCGCCGGCGATGCCAACCTCGACCGGCGTAAACGTCACGACGCCGTCGCGGAGAACGAAGACGCCTTCTTCCTCGACCTCGTCCTCGTTCTCCCGCACCGTCAGCGCCTGAATCGGTACAGCGATCGCGTCGTCGCGCGTCGCGGTCGTGATCTCTGCGGTGCACGAGAAGTCGGGGCGGACGCCGGGAATCTCATCCTTGATCGTCACCTCGACTTCGAAGTTCGTGCCGCGCTGGTCGTTCGTCGCGCCCGCGTTGCCTGCCGCCTGGATGGCGCTCGAACCGATCTTGGTGACGTAGCCCTTGAACTCGACGTCGGGCAGCGCATCGATTTGCACGGTCGTCTCCTGGCCCAGCCGCACATCGAGGATGTCGGTCTCGTCGACTTCGAGCACCGAAAGAATGACCGACAGGTCGGCGATCGTCATCAGGACCGTCCCAGCATTGTTCATCGTGCCGATTACGACCGTCTCACCCTGCTCGATGTTGAGTCGCGTGATCATGCCGTCCATCGGTGCATCGATCGTCACCTTGCTCAACGTGTGCCGCGCGCTGCGCAAGTTGGCCGTCTCCTGCTGCAACCGCTGCCCCTGCGCTCGCAATTCAGTTTCGCGCGCCGCCAACTCGCTGCGTCGCACCTTGACCTCGCTCTGGACCCGATCGAGCTCTTCCGCCGACACGATCCGGTCGCGGCTCAGCTCGCGGGCCCGGGTCTCATTCCGCTCCGACAACTCGAGGTTGGCCTTCGCCGTCTCGATCGCCACACGCGCCGTGTTGAGCGACTCCTGGGCCGCGCGCAGGCCGGCGGCGCCCATCTCCACCGCGCTCTCGGCCGACTCCGGGTCGATCAGCATCAAGAACTGGCCCGTCTCGACACGCTGGCCCTCCTCGACGGCGAGGTCGGTGACCCGCCCCATCGTGTCGGCACTGATGTTGACCAGGGTCTCCGGCTCGATCTTGCCCGACGCCGCCACGGTGGCCACGAGGTTGCGGCGGCCGATCCGTTCAGCCTGCACCTCGGGAATCTGCGACCGCTCGCGGTAGCGCTGCCAACTGTACGCACCGCCGGACGCAAGGCCCAGGACGACGACACCGGAAATGAGACGTTTCGTGCTTCGGGTCATGAGAATCGCGGTTCGAAGAAGACTGACGGACCTGGCGGATATGAAGTTCCCTTCAAGCATTGTGTCCGATGACGCCTCCGCCTACAATCAGGCTTTCCTGGAGCACTGAATGCAGCAATCATCGGGCTGGTACCGGCGCCTCGCGAGCTTCGCCCTCCTCATCTCTCTATCGGGTGCAGGCGGTAGCGGCTTCGCACAGCCGATCGACGTCACCGCCGCCACGCTCGAGGAGGTCAACCGGGCCTTCGACGCCGGCACCCTGACCGCCGAGCAACTGGTCTCGCTCTACCTCGCCCGCATCGCCGCGTTCGACAAGGCCGGCCCGACCCTCAATGCGGTGATCACGCTGAATCCGGAGGCGCTCGACCGCGCGCGCGCGCTCGACGCGGAGCGCCGCAGCCAGGGGCCCCGTTCCCGGCTCCACGGCGTGCCCGTCGTCCTGAAGGACAACCTCGACACGGGAGACATGCCGACAACCGCCGGCTCGAGCCTGCTGCGCGGCTCGCGCCCCCCCGACGACGCGTTCATCGTGCAGAAGCTGCGCGATGCCGGCGCCATCGTCCTCGCCAAGCTGAACATGAGCGAGTTCGCCTCGGGCGGCGCCCAGAGTTCGCTCGGCGGCCCGATGCGCAACCCGCACGACCTCGCACGATCGCCCGCCGGCTCGTCGGGCGGCACCGGCATCGCCGTCGCCGCGGCCTACGCGCAGTTGGGCCTGGGCACCGACACGGGCGGCTCGGTTCGGATGCCCTCCACGGCGAATGGCATCGTCGGACTGAAGCCGACCCATGGATTGATGAGCCGCGACGGCGTCATCCCGCTCGCGTTGACGTTCGACATGGCCGGCCCGATGGCGCGCCACGTCTATGACGTCGCGGCCGCGCTCGGCGTCATGGCCGGCGTCGACCCGGCGGACGACGCCACGCGTAAGAGCGAGGGTCAAGCACACACCGACTACACCCAGTATCTCGACGCCGGAGCCCTGGACGGCGCGCGCCTCGGCATCGCGCGGGACTTCCTCGGGCAGGATGCGGACGTCGACTGGATCGTGGAAGCATCCTTGGCGGCGATGCGCGACGCGGGCGCCACGATCGTCGATGTGCAGCTGCCGGACTGGCTGCTCGACGCGAACAACGCGCTGTACACGACGATCCGGCACCGCGAGTTCCGGGCGCAGATTCCCGAGTACCTCGCAACGCTCACGGCGGGGTATCCGGCAACGC
>CEQE01148279.1_pt1 | contig 10852 bp, 7 predicted proteins | sample 356201 | NCBI WGS metagenome assembly CEQE01 (sample SAMEA2619970, study PRJEB7988) | marine metagenome | biome: marine biome (ENVO:00000447); feature: mesopelagic zone (ENVO:00000213) & marine oxygen minimum zone (ENVO:01000065); material: "saline water (ENVO:00002010), including plankton...
AATATTGTCACGCACAGATCGCACCCCAACCATCGTTGTTTATGGTGCGGTGATGATGTCGATACTTTCAGCCGTGCCGGCAGCCCTGGTGTGGACGCAACCAAATTTGGAGCAACTTGGGTTCATCACTTTTATTGCCATCATGGGAACTCTATCGCAACTTTCGATGATCAAGGCGTACAAAATTGGCGACATGGGCGCGGTGGAGCCGCTTCATTTTGTCCGCTTGTTATGGGCGGCGCTTTTCGGCTTTATCTTATTTGGCGAGATTCCGGAATTGTGGGTTTGGATCGGCGCAACGATGGTTATTTTGGCGGTGACCTATCTAGCCCATGGCGAAGCCAACAAAAAGAATCCTGAACTCGAACAGTCGGGCGCAACATCCAACTAGCTATTTCGGTGACAGTTTACTTTTAAAGAATGACCCTGCAAAAAAGTAAACTGTCACCGAAATAGCATTGAAGCCTGGCTGGAAATTTGGCAAAAGACAGCTCAAATAATTTAAACATATAACAACTCTCTCGGAGGAACTCAGCGGTGCGTGTAATATCTTATTCTCATAACGGAACAGATGGCCTCGGCGTCATGGTCGATGATAAGGGCTTTGTGGCGCTGGCAGGAGCTGCTGCCGAATTGCCGGCGACGATGATGGGGCTTTTGAATGTCGATGATTGGCAAGGCAAAGTGGCCGCCGCTGTTGATGGCAAGGCCGCTGATCTCTCCATCGGCGACGTTCGGTTGTTACCGCTGATTTCTGATACGCCGGTGCTGTGGTGTATTGGCGTAAACTACAAGGAGCACCAGGATGAAACCGGCCGTGGCGCGCAGGAAGAGCCGATGTTCTTCATCCGCACCAATCATGGATTGATCGGCGCCTATGATCCGATCATCCGGCCTAATTGTTCGGATATGCTGGATTTTGAAGGCGAGCTCGCTGTTATAATCGGCAAAGGTGGCCGCCATATCTCTAAAGAAAAAGCCCATGAGCATATTGCCGGCTACTCGATCTTTAATGACGGCACCATCCGCGATTGGCAGCGCCACACCATTCAGTTCTGCCCTGGTAAAAACTTTGAAGGCACTGGGCCCTTTGGTCCGTGGCTGATGACGCCGGATGAGTTCGGTGATCCGTATGCTCAGGAATTGACCACGCGGTTGAACGGTGAGCAGGTCCAGCACACTAGTATTGCTGATATGGACCACAAAATTGATAAACAGATTGAATACCTCTCAACCGTCCACACCTTGCGTCCGGGGGATGTTATTAGCACCGGCACACCAGGTGGCGTGGGCTCCAGGCGCGAACCACCGCTTTGGATGAAACCGGGCGACACGGTTTCGGTTGAAATCACCGGCCTCGGCATCATTGAAAACAAAATTGAACAAGAAAGCTGATCCAGAGTCTAAATTTAGTGAGAGTTACCGTCAGGTATCTTGACGGGCCTCATTTGGAAACATAGCTTAGGCTCTCCGTCACTAAATGAGGACCGTGTGTTCATATGCCTGACGATCAAAAATCTCTCCATTCCAAAGTGCCTTCCGTAGATTCCATTCTGCGGCTTGAGCCCAGCATTGTGTTAATTGAGCGCTATGGGCGAGCTCTCGTGACGGACGCCATTCGCGCGGTTATTGCTAATATCCGCAGCCAAATCAGTGAGCTTGGTGAGCAGGCATTGCCGCTGCTCAAAGAGGCTTCGATTATCGAACAGCTGGATCAATACTTGGACCGGGCGACGCAGCCTTCGTTGCGTGCGGTGTATAATCTGACCGGCACGGTTTTGCATACCAATCTTGGCCGCGCCGTGTTGGCCGAAGAAGCGATTGAGGCAATGGTCAAAGTCGCTAAGGGGGCCTCCAATCTGGAATATGAAATCGACAGCGGTAAGCGCGGTGATCGGGACAGCCATTTGGACGAACTGCTCTGCAAACTCACCAGCGCGGAAGCGGCAACCGTCGTCAACAATAATGCAGCCGCCGTATTGCTCGTGCTTAACACGTTGGGGCAGCGCAAAGAAGTACCGGTCTCCCGCGGTGAGTTGATTGAGATCGGCGGGGCCTTTCGCATCCCCGATATCATGAAGCGCGCCGGCTGCAAGCTGGTTGAGATCGGCACCACCAATCGCACTCATTTGAAAGACTATGCCGAGGCCATCAGCGGCAAAACGGCGTGTCTGATGAAAGTCCATACCAGCAATTACACGGTGCAGGGCTTTACCAAGGAAGTGACGGCCCAAGAATTGTCGGCCCTCGCGCGGGATCGCAATCTGCCGCTGATCGAAGATTTGGGCAGCGGCACATTGATCGATCTGTCCCAGTTTGGCTTACCTCATGAGCCAACAGCCCAGGAAGCGATCACCGGCGGGGTCGATGTGGTGACATTCAGTGGCGATAAATTGTTGGGCGGTCCGCAGGCCGGGCTGATCGTCGGGCGCCAAGATCTCATTGCTAAAATCAAGAAGAACCCGATGAAACGCGCCATGCGGCTGGATAAAGTGACGATTGCGGCACTGACGGCGACCTTGCAGCTTTATCTTGATCCCGACAGTTTGGCGGAGCGGGTGCCGACCATTCGCATGTTGTCGCGCCCGGTTGAGGATATCCAAAAAGTGGCGGAGCGCGTGCAGAGCCCTCTCGCTGCGGCCGTTGGTGATGGATTTGCGGTCTCGATTATCGATTGCCAGAGCCAGATCGGCAGCGGCTCGTTACCGGTCGAACGCTTGCCGAGCAAAGCTTTGGCCGTTGGCACCACCAAAGGTAAGCCGGGTGGTAAGTTGCAAAAACTGGCAGACGCCTTCCGGGCTTTGCCGACACCAGTGATTGGCCGCATTCAGGATGATGCTTTTCTGCTCGATCTGCGCTGCCTCGAAGATGCCGCTGGATTTACCGCGCAACTAGGTGATCTAAAACTATGATCATAGCGACGGCAGGTCATATTGATCACGGCAAGACCTCTCTTGTTCAGGCGCTAACCGGTGTTGATACCGACCGGCTGCCGGAAGAGAAAAAGCGCGGCATGTCAATCGATCTCGGCTTTGCCTATCAGCCAATCGCCAATGGCAAAACGCTCGGTTTTGTAGACGTGCCGGGCCACGAACGATTTATCCGCAATATGCTGGCCGGCGTTACGGGCATCGATTATGCCATGCTGATCATCGCCGCCGATGATGGCCCGATGCCGCAAACAATCGAACATCTGGCTATTCTTGATTTGCTGGGGGTCTCGGAAGGGATCGTTGCGCTGACCAAGATCGACCGGGTAGAGCCCGAGCGTCTCGCTGAAGTTAAGGGCGAGATTGAAAATGTTCTCGCCAGCACCTGTCTCGAAGGGTCGGATATCCTGCCGGTCTCGGCCATCACTGGTGACGGTGTTGAGGATGTGCGCGATCACCTTGAAGCGATGTCGGAATTGTTGGGTGATCGTGAGGTTAAAGGAAATTTCCGCCTCGCCATTGATCGCTGCTTTACCGTACCGGGGGCAGGGCTGGTGGTCACCGGTGGCGTGTTCTCAGGGAAAGTCACCGTTGGCGATCAGTTGATCCTGTCACCGCAAGGCACAACGGTGCGTGTGCGGGGTATTCATGCGCAAAATAAAGCATCTGAAACCGGCGTGGTCGGTCAACGCTGTGCCGTTAATATCACCGGCGGTGACCTTAATAAGGCCGATGTTCATCGCGGCGGCTGGCTGCTGGCTGAAAAGGTGCATAATCCGGTGCCGCGCTTTGATGCTCGTCTTAATGTTTTGGCGAGTGAAAACCGGCCGCTCAAACACTGGACGCCGGTTCATGTTCATTTAGGCGCCGCCGAAGTGCCGGGCCGGGTTGCCGTGCTTGAAGAAAAATCGATCGCGCCGGGTGAAAGTGGTCTCGTGCAGGTTGTGCTGGATCGCCGGATTGGCGCACTTAGAGGAGATGGCTTTATTATTCGTGATCAACCGGCGCAGCGCACTATTGCCGGCGGGCGAATTCTTGATCCTTTTGGACCAGCACGCGGCCGGGCCAAGCCAGAACGCATTGCCTTTTTGGAGGCCATGGCCAAGCCTGACGCTGATGCAGCGCTCGCACAATTATTGGTGCAATCTCCATTGGGCGTTGACCTTAAGAATTTCTCGACTGCCTGGAACTTGACGCCGGAAGATCAGTCAGCGCTCTGGGATGCTGCCGAGATGGTCAAAGTCGGGCCGGAGGAAAATCCCATCGGGCTGTCGCCTGAGCATTTTGAGGAGCTCGGTGCAACGACCATTGAAGTGATGCGGGATTGGCACGGCAAAAATCCAGATCGTCCCGGTCCGGGCGTTGATGCGCTCCGCCGGATGCTGCCGAACCGGGTGCCGCTACCGGTGTTTGAGGGCGTGCTCACAAGTTTGGTTGCTGACAAAAAAATTATGCATCTCGGCGCCAGTTATTGCCTGGCGGGGTTCGAGCCGAAACTCGCCAGCAAAGATGCCGCGATGTGGAAGCGGGTGATGCCGGTCCTCGAAAACGGCTATACCAAGCCACCGGTGGTGCATGCGCTGGCCGAAGAATTGTCCCTCGATCACCGCACGCTGGAGAAATTTCTGGTGCGTAGCGCCAAATTGGGTCTGGTGTGTCAGGTTGCTAAAAATCGCTTTCTGTTGCCGGAAGCCGTGCTTGAGCTTGGTGATATTGTCGAAGCCCTCGGCGCAAATGAAAATACTTTCGGGGTGGTGGAATTCCGTGATCGCAGTAATATTGGCCGTAATCTGGCGATTGAAATTTTAGAGTTCTTTGATAAATCCGGCTTTACCTGGCGCACTGGCGATGTGCGTAAAGTCTTAAAACCGGTAGCTGAGGTGTTCGGCGAACTGGCCGAGTAGGGGACATGGCAAAACTTCACATTCAGGGCTGGCGCTTTATCAATCATTCTTATGCTTTGGTGAACCAGCATCAAATTTTGGCCATGCTGCGCCGCGGCGATATTGAAATCTCTTTCGAAGAATTGCCGCTCTATGATCCGAGCTGGCAGCAATCGAAGACAGGGTTCGACCCGGTTGCGCTGCAACAGCTTGATGCGCTTTCAAATAACGGCACCAATGCAGATGCGGCTCTCCGTTATTGGTTCCCTTATGACTTTGCCCAATCGGATGACATCCCCACTTTTGTTTTCGGCACGTCGGAGTTTAGTGCGCTTAGTTCCGATCAAGTCAAAGGTGAACAAAATTTAACGGAAGCCTTAGCCGGTAACGATACGCAAATCCTCACCCCCTCCACTTGGTCCAAAAAGGGCTTTATTAATTCAGGTGTCGACGGTAGCCGTGTTCATGTAGTGCCCCATGGTGTCGATACCAGCATTTTCCACCCCGATCCGAATATTGACCGGCCAGGGATGCGTCAGAAGCTTGGGGCAGGGGATGACAATTTCCTGTTCCTGAATATCGGCGCGATGACGACCAATAAAGGGATTGAACAGCTCCTGGCCGCCTTCGCCCGCCATCGTCAGAGTCATCCAAACGCGCAGCTGATATTGAAGGGCCAGGATAATCTTTATGGCTCTGGCGGTAAGTTAAACAAAAGACTGGTCGCGGTGGCTGAAGCAGAAGGCGTTGCGCCCGATATTATTCTCGAAGGTTTGCGTTATATCGGTGATGATTTTGCACCGGAAAAAATGGCCGATCTTTACCGCGTGGTGGATGCCTATGTGTCGCCCTATCTTGCGGAAGGCTTTAACCTGCCGGTCTTGGAAGCGATTGCGAGCGGTCTGCCGGTGATTTGCACGGCCGGTGGTCCGACCGATGATTTCTGCGGCGACCAATTTAGCCTGAAGATCGATAGTAAGCTGGCAGATTATTCTCAAGGACGGCAGTTTCTGTCACCTGACATTGATCATCTGCTAACATTGATGGAACGCGTGCAGGCTGATGAAGCGTTCCGCCAGCAAGCGGCCAGTGCCGGCCCGGCTTGGGCACAAAAGAAATTTACCTGGGATATTGTCGTCGACCGCCTAATTTCTGTTATTCTCTAAATAGTCAAAAAATTACAGGGAGTGAGTTCATGGGTAGAATACATGACAAAGTATATCCCGGTGAAACTGACGAATACCGGGAAGCACGGGACAATTTGCTGGTAGCCGAAATGGCGTTGCGCAAACAGGCCGAAGCCGTGGCTGAAATGCGGCGTGGGCTGCCGGCCGGCGGTGCAGTTACGCAAGACTACGAATTTAAAGAATGCGCTACTGGTAAACCGACTAGACTGTCCGACCTATTTGCTGACGGCAAAGATAGCCTCGTTATATACAGCTTTATGTACGGGCCAAATGCGGAAAACGCCTGCCCGATGTGCACCTGCTTGTTAGACAGTCTTGATGGTATTTCACCGCATGTTGCCGATCAGACGAATCTAGCTGTCGTTGCTAAATCACCGGCAAAGAAAGTTCAAGCCTGGGCAGACGACCGGGGCTGGCAGAACCTCCGGCTGCTGTCGTCGCATGGGAACAGCTATAACGAGGATTACTTTGCCGAAGATAGCGAAGGCGATCAGTGGCCCTGCATCAATGTGTTTGTGAAATCTGGCGAGGCTATTCATCATTCGTGGGGCGCTGAGTTATTTTTTGCCCCCAATGAAGAAGGTATGCATCCGCGTCATGCTGATGCGATATGGCCGTTGTGGAATATATTTGATTTAACGCCGGAAGGACGACCGGCGGATTGGTTCCCCAAACTCTCTTACGATTGATCGGAGTTACACGATGACAGTATTCATGACGGCGTTGATTTATGTTGGTGCGGCGGTGGCGGAAATCGCGGGCAGTTTCGCTTTCTGGGCATGGCTGCGGTTGGATAAGTCGGTGCTCTGGGTGCTGCCGGGTATTGTCGCTTTAATCATATTTGCTGCCCTGCTAACCCGCATCGATGCCGCTTTTGCCGGGCGTACTTACGCGGCTTACGGCGGCGTTTACATTATGGCGTCGCTTGCCTGGCTGTGGTGGATCGAAGGCATGCTGCCCGACCGCTGGGATTTGATCGGTGGTGCGATCTGCCTGATCGGCGCCGCAGTTATTATTTTTGGCCCGCGCGGAGCCGTGGCCTAATTCTTAATTAAGGGGACACGATACTTAATTAACATCAATTCACAACTTTCTTAATTAAGTATCGTGTCCCCTTAATTAACTAAATAGAAGTGAGCTTATACCTTAACCGGAGCTGCAAACTTGCCTGAACCACGCTGCGGGAATTTAGCCAGCGCATAGCCCTGTTGATGGCAGGCCCGGGTGATCACCACAGCTTTCCACAATACCCCACCGGCAATTGTCAAAAAGCCGGCGATATCGGCCACCCAAACCGGCGCCTCACTATTGGCCAGCAAAACGACAAATAAAATCAACGGCAGCAAATGGCCAATCAGATGCAGCTTCGGTGTAATTACGCCGAGAATGCGCCGGTCAATCGGACCGATACCCCAGGCTTTGGCATTGCCAATATAGCGCCGCCACAGATAAGCGTTAACCAGCACCAGTAAGGCACCCAACACTGGCACGGCAACTGGAGACGGCAATTGCTCACCCCATTGTGAAAAGATCAGCGTCAGCACAGCGGCGCCTTCCAATAATCCAGTGGCGACCAGCATCATCGGCATTTGAGCAACCCGCCAAGTTGGAATGCCTTTGCCGGCATGCAAAATCCGGCCCTGGCAATAAAGGAAGCCAAGGGCACCAAGGGCGGTAATGCCATGGAATAAGGGACTAGGCTGGAAGAAATCAGCGAAAACACCTAAATAAAACACACCAACCGCATAGATCTCGCGCGACATCCAGGACGTTTGCGGTCGCAGGATGGCAAATGCGGCGCGTAATTTGCGGCCAATCTTAAGCCAAACAAAGAATAAGCCAACGGCCATGATAACGCCCGCGCCGATATTAATATTGACCAAAGCCTGATCTTCAAAGTTTAGGAAGAAGCTCAGGAAATAGGCCATAACGACGGTGCCGGAGCCGATGCCGCCCATGATAAAGTTCATCGCCGCCCGCATATCCCAGAAGGTTTGGCGCTGACCAACCAAGGCGTGTTCTGGATCAGATAACGCTTCATCATCAAATTCATCTTCGATGGGCGCGCGGCTCGGCACAGCAGGCGTCTCGACCAGATATTTAATCTGGGGGTCGGTACCCAACTCAGGATGCATTTGGAAATTATCCCGTTCGCTTACCAATCGGGAGACCTCGCTTGTCGGATCATTGAAGTCGCCGAACTGAATGGCGGCGGAAATGCAAGACGCTGCGCAAGCAGGCGTCACTTCGGGATCAACGCCCGGTTTTAGTCCGGCGGCCAATCCATCATCTACCCGGTCGATGCAAAACGTGCATTTCTGGGCAACGCCAAAGCGATCTTTATGGGCGACGGTTTCTTCCTGGATGGTCTGCTCGCCGTAATAATATTCCTGTTTATGAACGATAGTCCGAGCTTGATAGGGGCATGCAACAGCGCAGGAGGCGCAACCGATGCAGCGATCATAGTTCATGGTAACCAACCCGTCTTCACGCTGTTTGGTGGCGCCGGTGGGGCAGACGGGAACGCAGGGCGGCTCGTTGCAATGTTGGCAGCCAACCACCATGAAAAGACGCTCCACATCGGGGAATTTGCCCGATTCAACATCCAATACTTTGCGCCATTGTACGCCGGGTACGGTGTCATTGGCGTGTTTGCAGGCGATGGTGCAAGTTTGACAGCCGACGCAACGGTTAATATCGACGGTCATGCCCCATCGTTTTTTAGCTAATTCGTTCACGCTACTTTCCGACCCTCAACCCGCTTGGGGCCGGAGCCCTTGGTTATCTTGATCCGCGCATAATCTGCGCCACTGCCCGTTGAATCCGTCAGTTTGACCGACAATGACGTCAGAGAATTGAGGCTGGCGAGTTTGAGGTCTTTGGCGAAAGGTGTTTTCCAATGATCAAATTGGCCGATCATCAATAGTACATCAGGCCGAATACCTTCGCGGAGAACGGCATAGCCATTGGTCTGGCCGGTGATGGATTCCAGATTGACGGGATCGCCTTCTTCAATACCCATCTCCCGGGCTTTGGTGGCGTTGATTACGACGCCTTTATGGCCGGTGATGTTTTGCGCCACTTCATTGATGATCGGGATGCCAACATTGGAGCCCCAGGAATATTGCATGGAGCGGGATGTCAGGCCGATAAAGGGATAATCGTTAGGATCGCCGCCATTTTCTTTGATATGCTCCGACCAAATATCGGGAAAAGGTTCATAGGTCGGCATGGGTTCGTATTCTTTTAGCTGCTCGTCCCACCATTCGACGCCGATTTCATGGAGACGATTGGCCAGTTGAGTGCCATGGCGCAGGATACGTTCCTGATAGGGGAGTTCAAACCGGATGCCGTTTTCTTTTAAGTGGGGATAGAGGAACCACTTCTCTTCCGGATAGGGTTTCATCATGAAACCGTTTTCCTTGAACCAATCGAGGTCATGGATATCTTTACCGTCAGAAAGCCCATGGCTGGCGGCTAAGGCGGACTGTTCCCATATTTCCTCGCAGCTGTTAATCCGGTCTTCGTCAACGGAGTAGTTGTATTGGCCCGTCCGCAATCTGACGCCGTGAGCGCCCTTGTTGATGGCGATATTATACTCCTTTAACAAACCGGAACGTTTGGCGATTTCCGTCGTGATATCTGTCATATCCATGCTATCGACGACCTTGTCGCCTATAGGTTGACGAATGGCATAGCCTTCGGCTTTCCAAAAATTCTCGATGAATTTGGTGCTGCCCAGCTGAATTATTTGCAGGCTTTCCAAATCCGTATTGTCCGGCAGGAGGATATCCGCCATATGATTGGTTTCGTCGGGCGTATAAGCGAAGCAGACGGTGAAGGGGAATTCAGCGACCCGTTTGGCTACCTCCGGCGCCTGCCAGGACGAGATCGCCGGATTGGTTTTGTAACAGAACCAAAGATCCGGCTTGGTCGGTTTGGGCCAATTTTTCGGCGGCTCTTTTTGGAACAGCCAGGGCAAATGGGCCGGGCCCAAGGCAGCCGACCAGGGGGAATCGCCCACTAACGGCACCAGCGTTTTATAGGCGTTTCTGATATGGGGGTCCTTGGCCCAACCTTCCTTGGTGGTTTCGTTGAAGGGGAACTTCATAAAGCCATCGTTGTTTCTGGTCGCTGATTTGCTTCTGTCATCGGCGGGTCTATTAAGTTTGACATTGGTTCCCAAGGTGCCGCCCGGAACTTCGAGTGCGCCCACCAGAGTCAGCAACATGGTGCGTGCCCAGCAGCAATGATAGGCGCCCCAGCCGTTATTGACGGTTTTACCCAGCACCACGGCGACCGGGCGGAAGGGCATGGTCTTGCCCTCGATTTCTATGGTTTGACCAATTTCGGCAGCGGCCAGAAATTCGTCGGCAACTTTGCGGATGCGTTCGGCCGGCACATCGCATTCCTCGGCGGCCCAGTCGGGCGTATAAGGAGCCATATGATCCAGCATTTTCTGAAACGCCGGCTGAACTTCCACGGCATCATGATTCCATTCCTGACCATCAGGGCCGATCTCAAGACCGGAGCATTGATAGCCGCCCTCCATGGCGGGATTGGCGACATTTAAATCAAAGGCTTTTGCTTTATTGTCCGCTAAATCAAAAATAAGTGGTTTGCGGGAACTCGAGTCCCTCAGGAAATAGCCGTTCGGCCCAACTAGATAAGGAGAATTGGTGTCCTGGGTCAGCCGTTCCACGTCGCAGACTTCGCGCCAATTGCGGCCGATAATCATATGGTTGATCAAACCGAACAGAAAGGCGGCGTCGGTCTTGGGCTTGATCGGCAGCCATTCACCGGACAACGCGCCGGTAATGGATAAATGGGGTTCGACTTGCACCCGCTTCAT
>CEQE01051764.1_pt1 | contig 10832 bp, 13 predicted proteins | sample 356201 | NCBI WGS metagenome assembly CEQE01 (sample SAMEA2619970, study PRJEB7988) | marine metagenome | biome: marine biome (ENVO:00000447); feature: mesopelagic zone (ENVO:00000213) & marine oxygen minimum zone (ENVO:01000065); material: "saline water (ENVO:00002010), including plankton...
TGAACCACAGAGCGGCTGCGCCGCCAGCCTGGGCAGTTAAGAGTACATGGCCCCTTACTTAAAATTATATGTCGCTACGACGTGCGGGACATGGTAAATATTTATTCTTACCGGGTTGTATTTTTTAACCTGCCTAAACAGGACCATTGTACATGGCAAAAGATACCGAAAATGATACGGAAGACGATCAAGAGCCTTTCGAAAATCAGCCATCCGATCTTGACGAGTTAACGCATGCAGAACTGAGACTGATGTATGAAAAAGCGTCGGATGCTGTACTCTTCGCCAAGAGAATTCAATGGCTGGCTGTAGGCGGATCGGTATTAGTCTTTGGCGGTTTTACAGCCTTTGCCGTACTCACCAGACTTAGAAGTTCGTTCGCCACTTTGTTCGGAATAACGACCATACTGCTGACCTGTGGCGTCATTTTAGTTCTGCTCATGTACCAGTTTTGGCAGTTCAATGAAATCTCCCGGATCGTTAAAATTGAGGAACAATTCTCGACCCTTTACAGAAAGATCCGCGACGTTAGTTCCCGGCGTGAGGGGACCGTTCAGCGCTACACACTGCTATTTTTCATGTGTGCAATGGTGATATTGGCCGCGGCGATTGCCTTGTTTGTTCTCAAATAGTCGTATTAGTTCACCGACTGTCAGACGCGAGGTAAGCGCCGGGCGACTGAGGGGCTAAGGAGAGCTTACTTATAGAATTCCTCCGGATCGATCGGTAGTTCGACTTCTTCGCCGCGTTTAGCAGACAAATCCATCGCCATCGTGCAGAGCAGGTTCGAATGGCCTTCGGCAGCGGTCGCGTGCGGGGTTGGCGTGCCCATCATGATGCGGGTGAACCAGCCGATGGTCTCTTCCCGCATCGGACCATAGAGCTGATCGTTCCAAAGATCGCCTGGCGGATAAGAGGTTAAAAAGTCGACATGGCGTTCCGGCGCTTCGTAGCCGCCCGAAATATAGCCGCCCGGCAGATTATGGTTGGTTGCCAGCACGAGATCGCGGTGGGTGTCTTCGATATCGATGATACCCTCCGTGCCGACAATACCAATCTCCAGGCCATAGACCGTGCCCGGCCAAACTTCGGGCAAAGCCCAGCAGATGTTCATTGAAAAGATCGTGCCGTCATCCATGGTAAAGATGCCGAAGGTCGAATCTTTGGTGCCCCACTCGTTGAGCACTTTATCGACCGACTTGGCGTAGACTGAAACCGGTTTCTTGCCTTCCATCAGCCACATCGACATATCGAGCGAGTGGGTCCCGGAGACTACCATCGGCGTCAGATTATGACGCGCATTGGTTTTAGCAATAGTGGCAATCGGCACCATGCGGTTCATAAAAGCTCGCGTTGTTACTGTATGAACATCACCGATCTGGCCATTTTGCAGACGCTCCTTAACGGTCAGAAAGCGGCGGCGAAAGCGCTGGGTGTAGCCAACACAAGCATCAAGCCCGGCAGCTGTAATCGCATTTAATATCTGCATCGATTCGCGGGCTTCAGTCGCCAGTGGTTTTTCGATGAACAGCTTATGGCCCTCCTCGACCGCCAGCAACGTCGGTTCGGTGTGTTTATTTTCATCCGTAATGATCATGACGGCGTTAACTTCGGGCCGTTTGATCAACTCGCTGAAATCATTGGTGTAAAAATCTGCGTTGGTGTCTGCAGCGAGCTGCTTGCCGAGATCATCATTGATATCGCAGAGACCGAGCCATTTGACACCCGGATATTCACGCGCATATTTGGCTCGGATGCGGCCGATGGTGCCGCAGCCAACAATGGCCAGGCCAATTTCATCTACTGTGTCCATATTAATTTCAGACATTTATTACCCCTTAATGGTCTTAAATTCGTTTTGTTGTTGTGGATTTAAATTAACGTCGATGCAGCTTTTTAAGCTTTAAAAAGCCTATCGTAAAGCCGCTAAAAGTTTTGCAAATCGTCTTCGTCTTCCCGCTGCTGGTAAGCGTCAATGGCGGCCTCGACAGCGGCATTATTGTCCATCGCCCAATCTCGCAATGCATCAAGTGCGACAACCAATGAATCGCCCAAAGGCGTTAAACAGTATTCCACCTTGGGCGGAATGATGGGAAAGACTTCCCGTTCGATCAATCCGTAGGATTCAAGCTCGCGCAGGGTTTGGGTCAGAACTTTTGGTGAAATATTACCGATCTCGCGGCGTAGTACCGATGGCCGCAGACGCCGGCCGCTTAAGCGCCGGACCACCAGCACATTCCATTTGTTCGACATGCGCACCAGCATTTTTTGAAAGGGCCGCGATTCTTCAAGCGCGCGAATTTCTTCTGCTGGCAGGTTTTTGTATTCAGCCTTTGGGGGCATCGAATGAAATTCCTATTTTAAAACCAACCATTTAGTGCGTATGAGAGTAATATGTTAGTACTTCTCAAAATTATAGCGTGCAGCTATAAAGGAAGGAAGCAGGTTTTTTAGAATTAAAATCACAACAAGTTGAAGGGCCTGTACCGAATAAGCGTGATACAGAATGAGTTGATAAAACGCCCCTAAAAAAAATAGCTGTAAAGGCAGTTGGGGATTATTTGAGGTTTTACTTTTGTTTCTAAAAAATCTCGGGACATGACATGGGAGAATATTCATGACTAAAATTCGTAACCTATCTATGGCTCTTGTTGCTGCTGCCGCTTTCACTGTGGCTGGAGCAAGTTCTCACGCCGCGGACATTAAAGTCGGCGCTGCGAGTAACGTTGGCGGCATGATCGTCTTTGTTGCTCAAGGTAAAGGCTTCTTTGCCAAACACGGACTAAATGCAAAAGTTGTTGTTCGTAATACTGGCTCTGCCCTGACAAAATCTTTGCGGGCCGGTGAAATTGATTTTGCCCCAGCTGCTTTCACCAATTTGCCGGTGGCGCTTGAAAAAGGCATCAAATTGCGCGGCGTGGTTGGCTATCTCGGTGGTCACTTTAATGCGCCGGCCAGTGACACCAATGTCGGTATCATTGCACGGCCTGGAACCGGTATTAGTTCGGTTAAAGATCTCAAAGGCAAAAAAGTCGGCGTTGCTTTTGGCACGACCGGTGATTTGTATCTTCAGGAAGTTCTCAAAAAGAACGGCTTGTCTAAAAATGATCTGAAGCGGATCAACGTCCGTCCGCCAAGTCATGTTTCGACATTGGATTCTGGTGGTGTGGACGCGATGGTCCTGTGGGAACCAAATGTAACCAAAGCTTTGGACAAAGTTAAAGGTTCTAAGCTCATCCTGCGCGGCGGCGGTCATGTATGTTTCTGCGCCGGCATGCACGGACAACCAGATGTTGTTTATAAAGATCGCAAGCGGACCCAGGCCTTTGTTGATGCCATGGCTGAAGCTGCCCACTATCTGCGCGATCCTAAAAATGCCAAGGAAGTAGCTGAAATCGGCTCGCGTTATGTCCGCGGTATGAATGCCGACTTGGTTGCTCGTACCACCAAACACGTCATCTACGATGCGCGGATTGGCGGCGGCACGGCAGCAGCTTTTAAAGCTTCGGTAAAATTGCTGATTGCTCAGAAGAAAATGAAAAAACCATATGATCCGGCAAAATATCTTGATACGTCTTTCATCGATAGCACGATCAAGCGCCATCCAGAATGGTTCTCGGATATGAAATAAGCTCAATAAATAGAGCAAATACGTGAAAGGGTGCGGCATTCGTGTCGCACCCGCACTACCAAGTACAATAAATATCCAGGAAAGTTTTATGCCTGCAAAACTGGTCGTTGAGGGCCTGACCCATCACTATCCAGATGAATATACCGGTGAATCGGTACACGCGCTGGAAAAAATCAATCTTGAAGTTCAAGAAGGCGAATTGGTTACGGTTGTCGGGCCAAGCGGCTGCGGTAAATCGACGCTGTTGAATATATTGGCCGGGCTGCTGCCGTACCGGGAAGGCGTCGCCTCGGTGGATGGCATTCAAATCTCCGGTCCCGGCTCTGATCGCGGCGTGGTGTTTCAAGAACATGCCATTTTACCGTGGCGATCCGTCGCCAAAAATATCGGCCATGGCCTGGAATTGAAGGGCATGGTGAAAGAGGAGCGTGAAGCGCGCGTGCAGGACTTTGTTGAGTTGGTAGGGCTCAGCGGGTTTGAGGATAAATATCCGCATGAGCTATCAGGCGGTATGAAGCAACGCTGTGCGGTGGCGCGTACACTTTGCGCCGATCCGGTCATCATGTTGATGGATGAACCATTTGCCGCAGTTGATGCGCAGACCCGGATAACATTGCAGGAAGAATTGAACCGCATCGCCATTGCCACCAAAAAAACCATTATGTTCATTACCCACGCGGTCGATGAAGCCGCCTTTCTGGGTGACCGGTGTTTCGTCTTTTCGGCCCGGCCGGGCCGGCTCAAGGCCATAGTCGATATCAACATCGCCCGCGAGCGCCGGATCTGGGCCGACATGAATGCCGATGATGAGTTTGTCCGCGCGCGCGATGAGATTTTGCGCTTGGTACGCGAGGAGGTCTCTGTTGCTGTCGAGGAATAATCTCAATCGATTTTCTGCTTTTTGGCGTCATTTTCCGGCCGCCAATGCGATCAATTTGACGCTCATCATCATCGGTATAATGCTGATTTGGTTAGTGATTTCCAGCACCATTGAAAATCCAGCGCGCTATTTGCCGTCACCGATTGTCGTCGTGCTGTCATCGGTCGATATGATTTATAAAGGCCTGCTGCCAAGTTATTTTGGTGATACCATAACCCGTCTGGTGGTCGGTAGCGCGATCGGCTTAACGCTTGGCATTCCGTTTGGCCTGCTGCTTGGGCTCAATCGGACAGTCGCCGACATGTTTTATCCGTTGATGAATTTTTTCCAATCGGTTTCCGGTATCGCAATTTTCCCGATCGTCGTCGTGTGGTGGGGAAATAGTGATAAAACCGTGCTGGCGGTTATTCTTTATACCAGCTTTTTCCCCATTGCCTTTACCGTGCTCTCCGGCGTGCGTGAGGTACCGCTGAGATATATTCATGCGGCGAGAACTTTGGGCGCGACGCGCTATCAAATTATCCGTGACGTCTTGCTGCCGGGCTCGATGCCGCATATTGCCACTGGCTCCCGACTTAGCATCGGCTTTGCTTGGCGGGCCGTGATTGCCGGTGAAATGCTGGCCGGCCGGGAAGGCCTAGGCTGGATGATATTCACCGGTCAGGATGCGGATAAAACCGCCGAAGTCATCCTCGGTATGGTGATGATCGGGGTGTCCTGGATTGTCCTCGATCATTATCTATTGCGGCCTTTTGAGGCGGATACCATTGAAAGATGGGGGCTGGTGCAACGATGAATGTTTTAGCCACCGCCTCGATTGCCGTGCAGCGCCGCCTTGGTCGCCAACGCATTCGCAAATTCCTGTTAGGTTCAATCCCCTTTATCGTGATGATTTCAGCATGGCATATGAACACTGTTTTTGAATGGCTGCCGCCGGTTTTCATTCCAGCGATCGGCGAAGTCTGGGATGCGTTCTTTATCTTGCAGGAAGATTGCGTGGGCTTTGGCGCAGCACTCATGCTGGATAATTCGTGTCTGATGTCGACCCACATTCTGTCAAGCCTCGGCCGCGTGATTTTGGCCGCCGTCATCGGCCTGCCCTTTGGTATCGCCTTCGGTATTTTGGCCGGTATGAGCCGCCCGATCTCCAAAATTCTTGAGCCGATCGGTATCTTTGCCAATTCAATTTCGGGCATTGCTTGGATACCTTTAGCCATTGTCTGGTTTGGCGTCGGCTGGATGACGACCCTTTTTATCATGCTCAATACGATTTTCTGGCTGATGTTTTTCAACTCAATGCTGGGGGTGAGGGGTGTCGCCCGGGTCTATGAGCAAAGTGTGCTAACCATGGGCGGCAGCCGGTTGGACGTGATCCTCCACGTCTATCTGCCGGGTGCTATGCCGAGTATTATATCGGGCATGCGAATGAGCATGGGATTTGGCTGGCGCGCACTTATCGCGGCGGAAATGATTGGCGGCGATAGCGGTCTCGGCTTTATGATTTTCTCTTCGGCCGAAGAGTTTAAGATTGAAGAAGTGTTCCTCGGCGTGATTATTATATCCATCATATTCCTGGCAACCGATCACTATCTGCTGAAGCCATTGGAGAAATGGACGATCCATCGCTGGGGTCTTGTCTGGAAGCCGACCTAAATGACTGCGATTATAAATTCAGACACTATTATGATCAGACAAAGACGCTGGCATCATCGCCGCGATGTCAGATTTGTGCTGGCTGTTGCGGCATTTTTAATTTTGTTTTATGGCTGGGGTTTTTTTTACGGGCCCTCTCGCATCAGTGACAAATTGGCTGCTGAGATTGGCAAAAGTGATGCGCCGGTGGATTTGGTCATTACGTCAAAATTTCCGGCGGAAGAGTTTCATCTCGGTATTTTTCAGGAAGTCGGCACAATCCGCGGTAATGAAGGCAATGAAACCTTTCTATACCGGGTAAAGCCTGAAGATGTGCGTATGCTCGCGCGTAAATACTGGATTGATAAAATCAGCCTCGCACCGCCCCTGAAGCGGTGACAAAACCAAATTCGTTATACGATACCCTGACTGCGCAAGCTCTCGATCTCAGCCTGATCAATGCCGAGCAGCTCGGTTAACACATTATCCGTATCAGCGCCGAGGAGCGGTGGCGCTTGACCGGCCCGGGCCGGGGTCTCAGAGAATGTATACGGCACCCCTAGCATCTTTAGGGTACCGATGGTCGGATGGTCACGCTCAACGACCATATCGTGGGCTTGGGATTGCGCGCTCTCCAAGGCTTCATCGACGGCATTGATCTTACTGCACGGAATGCCGTCCGCCTCGAACAGTTTAATCCATTCGTCAGCCGATTTATCCGCCATCGATTCGTTGATGGCGAGCTCGAGCGCAACTCGATTTTCGACCCGGCTGGCGTTGGTTTTATAGTCGTCGCTCGCCGCCCATTCAGCGTGACCGAGGCTGGCGGCAAGGCGGGCAAATTGGGTGTTGTTGCCGACGGCAATGGCGATGTCACCGTCTTTAGTCGTGAAATCACGATAGGGCACAATGCTCGCATGCGCATTGCCGAAGCGCCCCGGACGTTTACCGTTAACCAGATAATTCGAGCCGATATTAACCAGCATAGAAAGACTGGTGTTGAACAGCGAAAGCTCAATTCTCTGGCCTTTGCCGGTGGTGTGGCGGGCATTGAGGGCTGCTAGAATGCACATGGCGGCATTTTGACCGGTGCAGACATCAACAATAGCGACGCCATATTTTGCCGGCCCGCGATCAATATTGCCGGTGATGCTCATTAGCCCGCTTTCGGCTTGTAAGATAAAGTCATAGCCGGGCAACCCGGCCTTAGGACCCTTGCCGCCATAGCCCGTGATCTGGCATTGAACGACGCGCGGCGCCTGATCCGTGTACCAGTCTTCAGTGAAGCCCCATTTCTCCATCGTGCCGGTTTTGAAATTGTCGATAACGACATCAGATTTCTTAATCAGGTCGCGTAGAATTTCCTGGCCCTGCTCATTTTTCAGATCAAGCGTGACGCTTTTTTTGCTGCGATTTGCGCCTAAGAAATAGGCGGCTTGTCCGTCAATAAAGGGTGGTCCCCAGCTCCGCGTATCATCACCTTTAACGGGTTGTTCAATTTTGAGAATTTCTGCGCCCATATCACCTAAATTCATGGTGCAGATTGGACCAGCTAAGATGCGGGTGAGATCAATCACGCGGATGCCGGTAAGCGGGCCGTTGGGTAAGTTTGTTTCGGTCATATTACCTTCCCAGGTATCTTTTTTGGAATTTTTGATAGCTCGCAATATCGTCGATATCGTCCAGTTGTTCGAGCAGTTTTATACGGGAGTTATATTTTTTATCGGCTTCAATATTGCCGATGGTATCTTTCATTGTATGTGCGCTCGACCATCGAATATTGTTAAAAACGTCGAGAATTCGAGGCCGTCTTTTAAAACCGATCAGCCAGTAGCCGCCATCGCTAGCCGGACCAAGCACGGCGTCATGATCACCCAGAGCTTTAAAAGCACGCGCCACCCGCTCGCTATTGATATCCGGCAGATCAGTGCCGATAAAGACTACCGGACCCGGCGCCAGATCACGGTGGATGTGGCCCAGCCGGTCACCAAGATCACCTCCCCCTTGCGGCAAACGGGCAAGCTTCGGTAATGACCAGCCAAAACCCGATAGAGCGTGCCGGTCCGGGGTAACCGCCAAATAAGTTTGCCAGCGGGTGTCACGGGTTAAGGGGCGAATGGTTCGGTCTGTCATTTGGCGATAGATACGACGCGCTTCAACCTCACCGACATCGGCAGCAAGCCGGCTTTTGACCGTGCCAAGGCGCGGCGCTTTGGCAAAAATAACGAGGTGTTGGGTGAGGCTCATTGATAGATGCGTCCGATCAATTTTGGCGGCAGCCCGGCAAAATAAAGTGACAGGCAGGTTGCGTTCTTCAACGACCGCAGGACATAGCCGGTTTTTTGATAGCGGATGGCCGAGGTGATGGCGGCATGTTCAAGATATTCAATATTGCGCCGGCCGATGCGCCGGACAATATCGACATCTTCAAACAAGGGCAGGCCTTTAAAGCCACCAATCTGATCATAGTGCTGGCGCGAGATCAGCAAGCCCTGGTCGCCATAGGGCAGGCCCAGCAAACGGCACCGCCATTCGACGATTTTTTCCAGCCGGCGGGCAGCAGGTTTAGGATCGTCCAAAGTAAATTTAAAAACACCGGCGCAGGGTGACATCACCGGGTCGGTAATAAATTCACCAATTGTCTTTTGCCACAGCTTATCCAATAGCGTGTCGGCATGGAGAAACAACAGCCAAGGATGTGCCGCGAGGTTCGCTCCGGCGGCTAATTGGGAGCCGCGTCCTTTTGGCGCGTCGATAACAATTGCGCCAAGCTGCTTGGCAATCGCCTGTGTTTCATCCGTCGAGCCGCCATCACTGACAATGATCTGCGTCGCTATCTCAGAGGTCTCAAGCGCCGTTAAGGTCTGCTCAAGGGCCACTGCTGCGTTCAATGTTGGGATTATAATGCTTAGCATGGCGAGACTATACTGGGCTTGATCTAATGGGGCCATTGCAATTGCGATAACAAATGTGTATGTTCTTGTTATGTTCTATATAATTGGCTTGGATATAGGTTTGTGAGGGAAGCGATCCCGGAGCAAGCACGCAAAGGTAGGGGAGCCGTTGGTAATCCGGCGGGCCGCTTTGAGCAAACGGAAAGAGTTGCCGTTGATGACGGCTGGTGGGTACCTGAAGATGACGATTTGACGCGTAATCTCCAAACCAAAATCCGGCCCGATGCGGCACGGAGCGTCATCACCCGCAACCAGTCACCCGACATTCCGTTCGATCGTTCGGTCAACCCTTATCGCGGCTGTGAACATGGCTGTGTCTATTGTTTCGCCCGGCCGTCCCACGCCTTCTTGGATTTATCACCAGGACTCGATTTTGAGACCAGGATATTTTTTAAAGAACACGCTGCGAGTTTGCTGGAAAAAGAGCTGCGAAAGCCGAATTACACACCGGCACCCATGGCCTTGGGCGTCAACACGGATTGCTATCAGCCGGCTGAGCGCGACCTTAAGATTACCCGGTCTATTCTTGAAGTGCTGCAAGCGTTTAATCATCCGTTTTCTATTATTACCAAGTCAGCTGGAATTTTGCGCGATCTCGATATCTTAACCGCGATGGCGAAACGCAATCTCGTCCATGTTATGATTTCGGTGACAACTTTGGATCGCGACCTTGCCGGCAAGATGGAACCCCGGGCAGCAACGCCGGACCGCCGGCTTAAAACCATGCAGGCGCTTAATGAGGCGGGCGTGCCAACAGGTGTTTTAGCCTCACCGATGATCCCCGGGCTCAATGATAATGAAATTGAGAACATTTTGGACGCCTGCGCGGAGGCTGGGGCTGTGCAGGCGGCTTATCTGTTGCTGCGTTTACCCTACGAGCTGAAAGATATGTTTAACGATTGGCTTGAGGCACATTATCCGGATCGCGCCCGCCATGTTCTCAGTCTTATCCGGCAATGCCGCTCCGGTAATTTGAACAATTCAGAATTTGGTCAACGGTTCACCGGGGAGGGACCTTACGCTGAGATTATCCGGCGGCGTTTTCATGTTGCCCAAAAGAAACTCAGCATTCCTGAACGCGTACTTGATCTTGATTGTTCACAATTTGAAGCGCCTTTGGCGAACGGTGATCAAATGGGTTTGTTCTGAGAAATTGGTCCTGTTTTCAGGCTTGTTTTTCAGCAGGGCTCGTGTTCCTTTACACCTATGATCAAAGTTTATGGGCTCTAAAGACCCGGCTGGAGAACAATAATGAGAACGGATTTAGAAAGAGACGATTTTATCGCTTTGTTGGAAAAACTTAAAAGCGATGACGAGGCAGATGTTTTGGCGGCGGCCCGCGACATCAATGCCAAGATGACGGTCGCCGGTGTCAATTGGGATGATTTGCTGATGTCTCAGGATGATGTGGTGGCGGAATCAGACCACAGCTACGATGAAGATGAAGAAGACGAAGATGACGAAGAATCTGGGGCCGAAGACGACGGTGGCGATGATGATGAATTGAACCCGCTCAGCGCTGAAGAAAAAGCGGAGGCCTCAAGCTTGATTGCCGCCATCCGTAATATGGAGATTTCCGATCTCACCAAAGATGAGCTTGAAGAATATGAAGATGATCTTGAACACGGCGAGTTCGAGCAGATGGATTTACGCTATTTAAGAGCGCTCAAAACCCGGCTGTCGGCTTAAGTTAAATGCCGGCGGGTCCGATTTACCACATCTGCCGGGCGGATGA
>CEQE01037905.1_pt1 | contig 10827 bp, 11 predicted proteins | sample 356201 | NCBI WGS metagenome assembly CEQE01 (sample SAMEA2619970, study PRJEB7988) | marine metagenome | biome: marine biome (ENVO:00000447); feature: mesopelagic zone (ENVO:00000213) & marine oxygen minimum zone (ENVO:01000065); material: "saline water (ENVO:00002010), including plankton...
TGAGGGGCATTCTGTTTAGCCATAGTGACAATATCCCTAAGGCTCATGCCTAGTGCCTTAAGTGCTGCTATATGGTTATCTTTAATCAGAATACCATCACCAAGATGGAGGCGATGGTTCTGCCCACCACCCATAAGAACAGCATATTTCTCCAACGCTCTGAGACCGGGCAATGTCTTGCGAGTATCGGTGATAGTAACACCAAGACCTTGTGCTTGGGCGACATATCTGGCTGTTAAAGACGCAACACCACTTAAATGGCTCAGGAAATTAAGGGCAACCCGCTCCGCTTTTAGAATACCTGAGACGCTACCAGCAATGGCAGCAACTGTGTCTCCCGGCTTTATCTTTTGCCCATCTTTAATAAGTAGTTCTACCACAAGTTCCGGCTCAACCTTAAGGAATACCAATCTGGCTATGTCACCTCCAGCCATCACACCTTCTTCCTTAGCCAGTATCAATGCCTTCGCCACGAGATCAGGTGGTATTAATAGCTCACTGGTTATATCACCACGGCTTATGTCCTCAGCCAGAGCTATCTCTATAACTTTGCTAGTTTCTTTAGACAACTTTATTTTATTTATCAACCTCACCCTTCTTTCATGAAATTCTAATCTACCTAAGCACTAAATCATAAACAAGTTCTAATTTCCAAATTTCAAGTTCAAAGCTATCCAAGTCCCTCGCAGTGAATATGGCTATCTATATCAATAACAAGTTCGCTACTCTGCTGTGAATATTATATGGCTTTGCCACTCGGGCAAACTCTGGGGAAAATCAGAGCGGAAGTGAGCCCCACGGCTTTCCTGCCTCAAGAGTGCAGCCTCAGCTATCAGACGCCCGGTCAAGACTAGGTTATCAAGCTCATATGATGGCCGATCGGTAGGCAGAGGCAAAGATTCTTGCCAAGCAGCTAGAGTATCGGCTGTTTTAGCCAGGCCTCCTCTACTACGGATGATACCCACTTCATCCCAGAAGAGTTGCTTTAGAGCCGAAAGGCTGGGTGGCGCTACCACTCGAGTAGGCTGTCTTTGCTTAAGTAAGTGCTGAATCTCCACTCTCTGGCTGCCAGCTGTCGTCGGCTTGTCCATTTTTCTCATTTTTTCAATAATTCTTTTACTAAACACCAGTACCTCAAGAAGTGAGTTTGAAGCCAGCCGATTTGCCCCATGGACGCCAGTACAAGCAACTTCACCGGCGGCAAACAGCCCAACTAGGTTGGTTTCACCCCAGCTATTCACCTTAACGCCGCCTATCATATAGTGAGCCGCCGGCGCCACTGGTACTAGTTCCCGGATTATATCTACGCCGTGCTCAAGGCAGAAACGATATATTTGCGGGAAGCGAGTGGTGATAATGTGAGGTGGTAAATGGGTAGCATCAAGAAAAACATTATTCTCACCCGTCTTTTTCATTTCATACACTATACTACGGGCCACCACATCTCGCGGTGCCAGCTCGGCCTGTGGTGCGTATTCGGGCATAAAACGCTTACCATCTGCGTTGCGCAGTATTCCCCCCTCCCCCCTGACCGCTTCTGAGATGAGAAAGGGAATTACTCCAGAAAGGTGTAGGACAGTAGGATGGAACTGGAAAAACTCCATATCACCTAACTCGGCACCGGCTTTAAAGGCCAGAGCGATGCCATCACCGGTAGCTATCTCATAGTTAGTGGTTAACTTGAATAGTTGCCCGGCACCACCAGTAGCCAGTATCAGGTAGCGACACTCAAAATCCTCGGTAGAGCCAGTGTAATAATCAAGAGCTTTTACTCCCCTGACCTCACCCTTCTCTACCACAATCTCAGTCGCCAGATGGTTTTCAAGCACCTGTATTCCGCTTGAGCGAACCCGCTCACTTAAGGTAACCTCAATATGCTCACCGGTGGCATCACCTCCGGCGTGGAGAATACGGGGTACGCTATGAGCCGACTCCAGAGTGAGATCAACCTCACCGTCAAGGGTGTCAAAAGGCACTCCAAAATTGACCAAGTCAGCAATACGGCCAGCGGCTTCATCTACCAAGATACGTACCATCCCTTCATCGCACAAACCACTGCCAGTGGTTATAGTATCCTGAAAGTGGAGCTGGGGTGAGTCATTTTTACCGATAGCAGCGGCAATACCACCTTGGGCAAACTTGGTATTACAATCATCAATTTTGCCTTTGGTAATAAGAAGGACACTTCCCTGCTCTTTAGCTAGCAGCGCAGTATACAGCCCGGCAATACCACTACCAACTATAACACAGTCATAACGGCTCATTGGACTACTACTTAACTATGGTACTTTTATACTTATCCCTTACAATATTTTGTCTATCAGGGTTGTTTATCAAGGGTAGATTGAAGGGCGAAGCCCTTCAAAAACAATCCCGTTCCTCTTTCCTTTAAAGGAGAGAGGAACAAAGGGGATGAGATCGATAAACAGTTCCGATATCTATTGTTTTAGAGCAACACTACCGCTAGCCACCCTTATTGTCGCCCCTGACTCTACCCTTACAACGATACTATCCTCGCTTAAGCTTTCAACTACCCCGTAGATGCCGCCGGCGGTAATTACCTTATCCCCTCTTTTCAGTTCCGCCACCAGTTCCTGGTGCTCCTTCTGCCTCCGGCGCTGCGGTCTAACCATAAGGAAATAGAACATCCCAAGCATTAGGAGCAGAAAGATAATCAATGTCCAGTCGAATCCTCCTTCGGCTCCATCTGCTGGAATAACACAGCCGTCGATAAATACGACACTTGTCAGCAGGGCCACAACTAACCCCAAGATTAAAGCTCTAGTTTTCCCCATTTTCCCCTCCTTAATTTTAAATTTTAATCTACCGTATTAGGTTCAATTTTACCCTGGAGTGACCAAGGGCTTGTCTTGGTAATCTTAACTTCTACCAGTTGCCCCAATAAGTCGCCGCTATTACCGAAGAAGACCAGTTTACCACCCCGGGTTCTACCCTGCCATTTACCCTTCTTGCTCCCTTCCACCAAGACCTCAACCACTCTATCCAAGAGCTCGGCATTAATTTCAGTGGCGATTTTCTCCTGAAGCTGCTCAACAATATGTAAACGCCTCTTCTTCTCATCAGACGGGATTTTGTCCTCATACTCCCTAGCGGCTAGAGTACCCGCTCTGGGTGAATAGGCGGCCACATGAACAGTATCAAACCTAAGTTCACGGAGTAACTTGAGCGTTCGCTGGAACTGGGATTGGCTTTCTCCTGGAAAGCCAATGATAACATCGGTAGAAAGGGCTACATCTGGTATTTGGCTTCGCATTTTTAAGACAAGCTGACGATAGTACTCTACGGCGTAGCCCCGCCTCATTACCCTAAGAATGTCATTGTCCCCTGACTGAACCGGCAGACTTATTTGCTCACAGACCTTATCTAAGCTGGCTACCGCCTCAATAAGCTTTAAGCTCATATCCTTGGGGTGATTGGTCAAAAATCTTATCCGGGCTATGCCAGCTATAGCATTTAGCTCACCAAGCAGGTCGGCAAGGTCGGGACTAGCCGACAGGTCATGACCATATGAATCCACATTTTGCCCCAGCAGTGTAACCTCTTTTACCCCGCGACGTGCCAGTTCCTCTACCTCGCCCAGTATTTCGGCAACCGCTCGGCTTTTTTCCCGACCACGACGGTGAGGGACAATACAGTAGGAGCAGAAGTTATTGCAACCCTGAATGATAGGGACAAAGGTGCTGGGTGACGGCTTATCAGGTAAGACCCTAGTCGGCTGGCCTTGCTCCACAAGCCACTGTGGATAGTCCCCAGGCTTAAAGAAGTGATCAACATAGGGAAACCCATTTCTTAACTCTTGAAGGTCGGAGTTTACCAGACAGCCGGTTACCGCCAGCGTTAAGTCCGGGCGTGACCTCTTTAGGGATCTAAGAACATCCAGCTTGCTTATGGCACGATTCTCAGCACTCTGGCGCACGACACAGCTATTAAGCACAATGAGGTCAGATTTATCAGCGGTAGCTACCGGCTGGTAATCCAGCTGCTCAAGGAAACTCCCCAACCGTTCCGATTCCGCCTTGTTCATCTGACAGCCTATAGTCCAGATATGGTATTTGGGCATAATCCAAAACTCCGAAATATATGCAAGAATTATGAGAGATAGCTAGACTAAAATCAAGGTGAGGCAAAGCCGGATTTACGTTTACCGGCTTTTACCATCTGCTACTGGGTTAATTCCTTAGCTTTCTTTAACAGCTTTTTATTCTCTAGCTACTCGTTGTATTTATCTAGGATTTGCGGACCAGTTTCCCTATATGCCCTCGGCACAAAGCTTTTCGCCCTTGTTAGTAGATGTTCCCTTATGTTCATAAACCCATCTCTATATCTGGCTTTTCTCCAAATAAAGTCGCTTGTTTATGTGCAACCACTGTACACCCGCTAGATAAGCCTAATTCATCTGTATATGTCTGGCGGAGGGGGAGGGATTTGAACCCTCGACCCCAGTTTCCCAGGGTAAGCGCTTAGCAGGCGCCCGCACTAGACCACTATGCGACCCCTCCCTATGGTCTAAATATATCACAAGCTGATGCTTTGCTCAAACCATTTGAGGGCTCTTTTTATACTATGCTATGATGACATAAGAGATGGAAATTAACATTCTATTTGATAAAGGCCTTGAGGACTACCTTGAGGTAAGCTGGCTTAAGGCTATTACCGAACAGACTCTTACTGCTGAGGATGCCGACCCCAATACCGAAACAGGGCTGGTTATTGCCAACCAACAAAGAATACATGAGCTAAACAAAGCTTATCTGGAAAGAGATGAGCCTACCGATGTGCTTGCCTTTTCTATGCTTGAAGAGAGAGATGCCACCAGTCATCAGCCCTTCATCACCACACCTGACGGAACAGCCCACATCGGTGAAGTGATTATCTCCTATCCTCAAGCGGTAAAACAGGCCGAGGAGCACTGCCATTCAGTAAAAAGGGAGCTAGCCATTCTCATAATTCACGGTATCCTTCACCTTCTGGGATATGACCATGATACACTTAAGCTCAAGCGCTTAATGTCAGCCAGAGAGGCGGCGATTCTAAACCTTGTTGATAGGAGTCTGGAATGAGAGTACTTGGTATTTCCGGCAGCCCACGGCGGGGTGGTAACACCGACCTACTGCTGGCTGAAGTTTTAAGAGGCGCTGAAAGTCGCGGTGCTTTAGTCAAAACTATTGTCCTTAGTGAGCTTAATATTGCTCCCTGTGAACACCGTGATGACTGCCTTGTGGCCGGCAACTGCAGTATACAGGATGATATGCAACAGGTCTACCGAGAACTGGAGAGAGCCGACCGATTAGCCCTAGCTTCACCGCTACACTTTATGGGAGTAACAGCTCAAGCAAAGGCGATGATTGACCGCTGTCAGGCGCTATGGGCAAGAAAATACAAGCTCAAAGTACCCCCACTGGGCAATAGACGGCAGAGGAAAGGACTGTTTATTTCTGTTGGCGGCCGAAGCAAAGCCAATCAGTTTGGGTCGGCGCTGGCAACAATAAAAAGTCTGTTTATAACTCTGAATATTACCTATGCCGATGAGCTCCTATTCCCCGGGATAGATAAGAAAGGGGTCATTGCCAGACACTCCGATGCCCTAAAACAAGCCTTTCTTGCCGGGCAAAGGCTAGTAGAAACCGCCCCTTCCGAATAAAACCTCACCCGCTAAGTAAGACTTTTTCAATCTCACCCCGCCATTCGGGGAATTTAATAGCGACTGCCTGTGCTAAGCCAAAACAGCCAGCGAGCATCATATTGCCAAAGGGAGCGGCAAAGTAGGGATTCAGACTGGAGGAAGTAAGCAATGTTCTCCTAGGTCCAGTAGCCACCAGAAAAGGGCTTTCCCCTTTTTCCATGGTCAAGCTTCCATGTCCCCCATCCTCCCAGACCTCCCTCAGCCCTAACCCTCCAGAGATAAGTTTCCCCAAGAGCGTTTCCAGTTTAGCCAGAGAAAGCCGTGAGGTATGATGTTCAAAAAGCCCCAGCACTCTTCTACCATCCAGAAGGAAGGCAAGAGCGTGCGAATTACCCAGATTGACAGCTAGACGGTGAGGATGAACAGCTACAGCCCTATCTAGCGAAGCCCCCAACACCGCCGCCGCTCCGGTATCCATAAGAACCAACGGGACTGTCCTGTCTAGGCTACGAACCACGGCCTGCATCCGGGTAAAATAGTCGGGAAGTTCAGCCGGCGTAAAGATAAAGCTCTCCAGAGTACTCGTTTGCTCAAGCAAATGCTCAAGCTGCCGAAAACGGAATAACCTTTGACTCTCGCCAGCCGGAGCAGCGCCATGGTCCAGTATTGCCACTGAGACGACATCAGGAACAAACCGTATATCCCAGTACGACAAGGCTTTCTCTATCACATCAAGACTAATATCCTCCAGCCTGATGAGTGTATCTGTCTTTATGGAAGCGACCTCATCAGGGGAAACAAGCTGCACTCCCCAGGAAGCAATTTTCTCAAGATAGTCGCTGAAAGAACGAGCCGCTGATGGTGTGGCATAAACCTTAAAGCCTGCTTCCAGATGCCGTTTCAAGGCATATGTGCAGGGTCCACCGCCCATGGTCTCGCCGACAAGGACTATGGAGTCACCGCAGGCAGTAGCTGCCTTTATTTTTTGAGCTACCAAAACCGTAGGTGACGGCAACACCATTTGAATGGCATTCTCCACCGACTGCTTGGTGTCCAGTAACAGGATATCCTGGGTGCCGGAGCCAATATCCAGACAAATTAGACGCATTGCAAAAAATCCATCAAACCTTACTCCCAGACCGTCTTCTTAAGTCATGCTAATGCCGTGCAGCGCCGATAAGCTCTGCTATATCCTTTATCCCCTCTTTTTCCATGAACTTCTCTATTCCCTCCAGAACATCAAGGGGAGCCCGAGGGTTGGCAAAACTGGCGGTACCTACCTGAACAGCACTAGCTCCAGCCATAATAAACTCAATAGCATCGCTGGCACAAGTGATGCCGCCGCAGCCAACAATCGGCAAATCCACACTACCCGCTACCTCATAGACCATAGCTAGCGCCACTGGTTTGATGGCCGGCCCGGATAGGCCACCAGTAACACTGCCAAGTAGTGGTCGCCGTCTAGTTATATCTATAGCCATACCTTTAAGAGTGTTTATCAGGGATAAGCCGTCAGCACCAGCATCAGCCACAGCCATAGCTACTCCAACTATATCGCCAGTATTTGGTGTTAACTTAACCAGTAACGGTAGAGAGGTAGCATCTCTGACCGCAGCAGTTATCCTGGCGGCTGATTTGGGCTCAGCACCAAACTCAACACCACCAGCCTTTATATTAGGACAACTAATGTTTACTTCAAGCCCACTAATACCAACCACCCCATCCAGCACACTGGCCAGCTTAGCGTAATCACGAGTTGTTTCACCAGCGATATTAACGATAATTGGCAGCCGCCAATTGGCCCAAATTGGCGCCTTTTCTTTAATTAACGCGCTAGCACCAATATTCTGTAGCCCAATGGAATTTAATAACCCGCCAGCCGTCTCCGCCAGCCTGGGCTGAGCATTACCGTCTCTGGGGAAAAGAGTAGTGCCCTTGGTAACAATAGCCCCCAGCCTCCCGATATCAAACAGATGGCTATATTCAGTGCCATAGCCAAAGGTGCCCGAGGCCGTCATCACCGGGTTAGCCAACAGCAGGCCACACCTATTTTGGGATACCAGTTGGACTGAAAGCTTCACCGCTACCTCTGCTCTATTTCTGAAGGTTAATACTGAATTATAGGCTATATGTGATGGGGAGGCAACTTCTTACCGGTGAAGAGGAGCGGAAACACTATATCACTGATACAACACGGGAGCCAAACGGCCAGGAATAAAAACAAAAAGATAAAAGGGAGCAAAGGAATCCACTGGGCTACACTAAAAGCGGTAAAATAGAATAGAGAAGCCCAAGTACTCAGTAATACATGTCCATAGTGGGGGAACTTGGTGGTCGGTCTTAAATAACCAATAGCAATACCAATAAGTACCGCTGGATTTATGAGCCACCACTCCTCAATAAAAGGAACCTCTAACTCTATCTCTAAACTAAGCAAGGTTCCTCCCAGATAGGGAATTAGGACGTCACTTAGGGTAGCTATGCCAATAGAGCCAAAATAGCCAACCAGAAGAACCGCCCAGACCCGGTGGCTACCATACTTTCTATATATAGCTATCGTCGCCATGGCAGAAAAGACAACATGGAGAGGGTGTAAGGTAAAGAAGATAACTTGGGAAACCCCTGAAGAGACATTAGCCAGAACCATTATTAGCATAATAATAACCCCGGTAATAGCGCCACAGGCAGTAAAAGGGACGTGTCCCTTAAGTTCGCTAGCTATCAGTCTAAGCATTTACAAACCACAAACATTGATCATTAGAAAGCATACTAAAACCTTGCCTTCCCGTCAATAGGCTTTGCCTTATGGTGGTCTACCGGTCTTTAGCCCAACCTAGGAGAAAGACAGCTAGCAAAGATATATAAAACAAGGTATTGATTAAATTAAGAGAATGGGATACACTTAAGGTATGACATACTACAACACCCTAGACCTGAGCCAAAGCCACCTTCGTGGGCACAGTGGTGACAACTGGCGGCAACATAAGCCGTTCCGCCAAGCACCAGTGCCACTGATCTAATCTGCTAAGCCCGCCATTACTCTCTTAAGTACCATTAAGTATGATAGCTTATTTACAGCTTAAAAAGAGGGAAAACAGAATACTTAAGACATAACAAGCAAAAAGGAGGGGAGAGAAGTGACCACTAACATAATACTTCGTCATCGTTTAGAGGATGAACATAAACGTCTGACGGCGCAATTGGAACAATCACGGGATAGCCTTCCTACAGAGAACAGGCGAGAGGGTAGCCCCTTTGGCAAAAGGGAAGAGGAGGCTACCGAGACCACTGAGTTGGAGAATAGGATAGCTTTAGAAAAACGCATATTAGACCAGCTGGCTGAAGTGAGGCATGCCCTGCATAAATTCGAAGACGGAACCTATGGCTCATGTGAGAGCTGTGGACAGCCCATAGACCCAGCTCGGTTAGAAGCCCTGCCTCAGGCAACACTGTGTATGGCTTGCAAAGCTACTCAGGCAAAGAATGCAAAGGGGAAATAGTCTTCCAAGGAGCTGGCGGCTTCGGGCACCAAGCTTTTTCCTGACCGCTTTACTGGTGGTAGTCGCTGACCAGCAAAGCAAATCCTGGATAAGGTCAATTCTAGCTGTAGGAGAATCAATGCCTGAGACGGGATTTCTCCGTCTCGCCCATGTCCAAAATACCGGCTCTGCCTTTGGTTTATTTCAAGACCAAGCACTCCTGCTAACTATAGTCGCCTTCATCGGTATTGCTGCCCTACTCTTCTTTGGCCTCTTTGGACACCGCCGATTCCCCTCTCTAGTCACTATACCCGCTAAACTAGCTCTTGGCCTTATTCTCGGTGGCACAGTTGGTAACCTGATTGACCGACTAAACTATGGTTACGTTACCGACTTTATTGCTATTGGCTACTGGCCGACATTTAATATCGCTGATTCCACGGTTGTAGTCGGCGCTATCCTTATTGCCTACCTACTCATTCGTTTAACTGAAAGCAGTGAGCACCGGAATGGACAAAGCATATAGCTTTATCGCTAATCAGTCGGCGATTCGCTTGGACAAGCTTATTGCTGAAAAATGCCCGGGACTCTCTAGGACATATGCTAAAAAGCTCATCACTGATGGCTACGTTACCCTAAATAATCAGGTAGCCAAAGCAAGTCTTAAACTAAACGCTGGCGACAGAGTAGATATTATTATACCCCCCGCTACACCCAACCACTTGTTACCTGAGGCTATTCCACTAGACATCATCTACGAGGATGACGACCTACTAGTCATAGATAAACCAGCCGGGCTGACCACTCACCCGGCACCGGGACACCCGAGCCACACCCTAGTCAATGCCGTCCTAGCCCGCTTACCTAGCCTGCCTGATAGCGGTGATGCATCGCGACCGGGTATCGTCCATCGGCTGGACAAAGACACCTCCGGACTGATGCTGGTGGCCAAGAACAGCCTATCCCTAACTAACCTTCAAAACCAGTTTAAAGCTCGCTTAGTGGTCAAGACTTATCTAGTACTAGTTAAGGGACACTTGTCTCCAGAAAGCGGTTTTATTGATGCCCCCATCGGACGTGACTCCGGCAACCGAAAGCGAATGGCAGTAATAGATAACGGTAGGGAGGCACGCACTGAATACCGCGTTGTCAAATATGTGGGGAACTGTAGCCTGCTTGAAGTCAGGCCTGAGACCGGCCGCACTCACCAGATACGGGTCCACCTTGGGGCAATTGGCTATCCGGTTGTGGGCGACAAGACCTATGGAGTAAAATCACCCCACCTGTCACGGCAGTTTATTCACGCCTCTCGCTTGGGCTTCAAACTACCCCCCACTGATGAATACAAAGAGTTCGCCTCCAAGCTACCTCTGGATTTGGAGCAAGCACTAAAAGATATTGGCTAGAATACTAAAGGTTTAGGTGGTAGAATTAAAGGAAGCTTTAAGTGTAATGAGGTGTTCACGTGAAAGAATTATGGAGTAAGGAACAGGAGATTAAGTTCTTTATATAGCCATGATACAGAAGAGTAATATGCAAGGTTAGCTGAAAGAAGCCTAAGGGAATATAAGCATCAGTTGCCTATCCCTTTAATTGCAAACAGATGACGAACAAACCAGTCAGAGTCCGCTATGCCCCCAGCCCCACTGGTTACCCACATGTGGGCAATATCAGGACGGCCCTTTTTAACTGGCTCTTTGCCAG
>CEQE01004871.1_pt1 | contig 10819 bp, 10 predicted proteins | sample 356201 | NCBI WGS metagenome assembly CEQE01 (sample SAMEA2619970, study PRJEB7988) | marine metagenome | biome: marine biome (ENVO:00000447); feature: mesopelagic zone (ENVO:00000213) & marine oxygen minimum zone (ENVO:01000065); material: "saline water (ENVO:00002010), including plankton...
AGTGTTGGAATTTTTTTTAAAGTGAAAATTAAAACAAACAACTTCATTAAATAGTTTATATCATTTCATAGTTTACTATCCTACTTTAATAAAAACCTTTACAAATAATGAATTTTAATTATTTTTTTATATATAAATTATGATTGGTAAATTAAATGAAAAAAAAGCCCTTTCTTTACTTATGGAGTTTTTATCTATTGAAGGTATTACTGGTAAGGAAAAGTTAATAGCTAAAGTAAAATACACACTAAAGAAGAATTTATCAAAATAAATGATTATTTATCTGCTTGTAGATATGCAATAGCATTAGCAACAAAAATTTAATTTATAATTATATTATTTAGATAAAATTTAAGAAATTATTAAGAATTATAAAATAATCAGTTAAATCATTAATTTTTAAAGCCTCATTGGATTTATGGCCCTGTTCGCCATCACCTGGTCCAATGTTTATAATATTAACTTTTTCATTTGAAAAATATCTACCATCACTAACACCTATAGAATTTAAAAACTTAGGTTTCCTGTTTTTTACTAAACAATATGATTTTATTAAATTTTTTAAATATAAATTTGACTTATTGGATTTAAATGCATTTGTTCCAGTTAAAAATTTTATATTTGCTGATTTATCTATTCTTTTTATAAAATTTTTAATTTCTTTAAATGAATTATTAATATTTTCTTTAATAGTAATTCTTCTATCAATTTGAAAACTTGTTATATGAGGTACCACATTAACGTTTTCACCACCTTTTATAATTCCAATATTAATAGAAGATTTAGATGATCCATTATTATATTTTTTTATAAATTTTTTATAATTATTTTCTAAATGATTAATTATTTTAGTAGCTTTAATTATTGAATTTATTCCTTTATTAGGTTCTCCAGCATGTGAAGTTTTACCGAATACTTCTACATTAATCCAAAATACTCCTCGTTCTTCTACTATAAAATTATTATTAGTTGGTGACCCTAATATCATTGTATGTGGATTAATTATTTTGTTTTCTTTTAATAATTTTGTTCCTTCAGGTCCTAAATTTTCTTCATCGGTAACAAATGTAAAGCAAACTCTTTTTTTATAGTTTGGAAATAATTTTTTAAAATGTTTGGCCAAGTAAAGATGGACAGCTGTACTGCCTTTGCAATTAACTGAACCTAATCCAAAGCATTTTGATCCTTTTATACTTGAAGAATATGGATTAGTTTTCCATTCATTATTTATAGGTTTAACAGTATCTATATGGCAGTTAAAGACAAGTGCACTTTTATTTCCTCTAAAATTTTTTAATACAATGTTTGGTTTATTTTTATCATAATAATGTGTACTTAAGAAAAATCCAGAACCTTTTAAATATTTTTTTATGTATTTAGAAATTTCTAAAGTATGTCCTGGAGGATAACTTGTATCAATAGAAATTATTTTTTTTAAAACTTTTAATATTTCATTTTTTATATTATTTTTTTGAATCATGTTCTTTAATTTTAAATAACATTGATGAATTGATTGAACTCATTATTTCAACTTCTTTTTCTGAAAACCCTTGTTTTTTTATAGTTAACAAAAATTTCGCAAAACCTTCTACAGGAATTGGCAAAATAGAAAGGCCACAATCACTGGATAATATTGTATTATTTATTCCTGCACTTTTAATTAATTCCTTCATTTTTTCTATTTTTACTGGCTGAGCTTTATGTTTTTCTTCATCTATATGTGTTAATCCAACTTCAGTAGCTTTTGATATAAACAAAAAAGAAAATTCTGCGTAGCAGCCCTGATTTGAAATTTCTTTAACAATTTCGGTTTCATAATGTGAACTGGGTACTAATATTCTACTTATTCCACTTGATTTTGCAAATTCAATTAATCTTAATGCCTCTTCTCCAGATAAATGACCAGTATTCAAAACAACATCATACCTAGCAATTAATTCTAAAATTTCAGGTAGAGGATCAGGCAGTTCTCCAGTTTCTGGGATATATAAGCAAGATTTTATGTAATCTTCAGATCTATTTTCTGCCCTAGCAATAAAACGTGTATGATGGGTAGGCATAGAAATAAATCTAGTATTTAAATTATCTCCATAATTGTATTTTAATGCAACTTTGACAGCTTCAGCAGATACACCTCCTGCATAGGGCTCCATTATAAGACCTCCAAACACTTCTAAATTAATATTTTTTAATTCTTTATTAACTAGAGCAGCATAACCTGAACTGTTTGAAAAATTATCCATTAGTCCAATAGCTTTCATTTTACATGCATTAGCATGCCTTACAGCCTCAAAAATATGAACACTTCTGTCGTTAATATGAGGACAGCAATGAATGTGGTTATCAATTGCATTCTCAAGCAAATGTGAACCTTCAAAATTATTGAGAATTTTATTATTAGGATACATATGAATTATTAATCTTTAAATAGAAATATTATATTATGATTTTTAAGTTTAATATATAAATTGTTTCAAAAAAAAATGTCTCAAGATCTAAGAGAACAACATAAATATGATAGAGGAAAGCCTGTTAAAATATATTTTAATGATGAAGAATTAATTGCATATGATGGTGAAAATTTAGCGGCAGCCCTTTATTCGTCAAATAAAAAAATTTTACGTTATTCATCTAAACTAAAAATGCCAAGAGGTATTTATTGTTTAATAGGATCTTGCCAAGAATGTATATTATTAATTAATGGTAAAAAAGCTTTAGCGTGTTTAACACGTATCACTGAAAATATGACTATAGAAAGCATCGATTTAAATGATACTCCAAGAGTATGATATTATTGTAATTGGTGCTGGACCTTCGGGTATAGCAGCATCAGTAACATCTGCACTAAATGGCGCAAAAGTTTTAATAGTTGATTCAAGTTTTGATACTGGAGGTCAAGTTTATAAACCTCCTCCTGATACATTTCAGGAAATTAAAAAAAATTATTCAACTGAAATAAAAATACAAAAATATCATAAAAAATTATTAGAAGAACATGGCGTTCATATCGCTTTAGAACATACTGTTTGGCAAGTTAGTAAAGGTTTTCAAATCTATGCATTTAATAATCGAAATAAAAAAATTAGTTGGAAATGTAAAACATTAATTGTTGCGACAGGTACTTATGAAAGAATAATTCCTTTTCCTGGCTGGACTTCGCCCGGAGTAATAGGATTAGCAGCATCAACTACTTTGTTAAAATCTCACCGAGTATTGCCGGGCTATAATACAATTGTTGCAGGTTGTGGCCCCTTATTAGCAGTTGTTGCCTCTGGAATTATAAAATCAGGGGGGCATGTAAAAGCTGTAATTGATTTAAACGGTCCTTTTAGTTGGTTTTCATCTATTCCATCAATGTTAACAAATCCCTCATCTTTAATTCAAGGTATAGGTTGGTTAAAAGATATTATTTTTTCTAGAACACCTATATATTTTAATAGCACAGTAAAGGAAGTGATAAATCATAAGAATGAACTTGAGATAAATATAACTAAAATCAACTCTAAAGGACTTATTAATACTGAAAATATAATCAAAATTAATGCAGATAGTCTGTGTATAGGTCATGGTCTAATTCCATCTTTAGATATTTTAACAACCCTTGGAGTAAAAAAATTTTTTGATTCTCAAAGTGCAAGTTGGTTAGCTAAAACTGATAAATATTTTCAAACTAGTGTTAATAATCTTTATATAGTTGGCGATGGAGCTGGGATTTCTGGAGCTGTTCCTGCTTATGAAAAAGGACTTCTAGCAGGACATTCTGCTTCTTTAAATTTAAATTTTATTAGTCATAAATATTTTCAAAGAATTACAAAAAAAATATTTGTTAAACTAAAAAAATTTGAAAAATTTGGAAAATCTATGACTAAACTTATGACTCCTCCATCCGGTTTAATCAAAAATATTACTGAAGATACGATTATATGCCGTTGTGAAGATATAAAGAGAGGTGAAATAGAAAAAGCAATCAAATCTGGTGCTAAAGAAATTAATCAATTAAAGGCATGGACTAGATGTGGAATGGGACCATGTCAAGGCAGAACATGTGAAGATGCCATAGCAAGGATTATGGCAAATTATGTTGGTGATAGACAAACAGCAGGGATGTTTGCAAGAAAAATACCTATAAAACCTATACCGATGGATTGTGCTGTTGGAGACTTTAAGTATGAAGATATAAAGAAAGTTGAAGAAGCACCACTATGATAAAAAAAACTAGATATGATGTAGTTGTTATAGGGGCTGGAATTATGGGATGTACAACAGCATTACATTTAGCAAAATCAGGAATGTCAACATTAATAGTAGATAAAGGAAAAATATGTAGAGAAGCTTCTGGAGTCAACGCTGGCACTCTCACAATTCATATGACAAGAGCTCAACTTATTCCATTTGCTATAAAAGGCTGGGAACTTTGGATGAATACCAATAAATGGCTTGGGGAAGATATAGAAATAGTTAAAACCCCAGGTCTATGTTTAGCTTTTACTGAAGCAGATGAAGAGTTATTGGTTCAAAGATCAAAGGAAAGAATAAAACAAGGAGCATCTATAAAGTTAATAAGTAAAAAAGAAGCATTAAATATTGAACCAAGTTTAAGTCAAAATATTAGAATGGCTGCTTTTTGTGAAATGGATGGATTCGTAAGTGCTTATAAAACTGGTTTAGTTTTTTCTAAAGCATTTAATAAAATTGGTGTTGATGTAATTGAGAATGAAAAAATTGAAATAGTTGAAAATAATGATAAATTTTTTGTTTTAAAAAATATAAAAAATAATTTTTTTGTTGAAGCAAATAATATTGTTTTAGCTGGAGGAGTATGGTTAGAAGAAATGCTTAAGTGGTTTCAGATTAATATATCTATCAAATGTTTACCTCAACAATTAATTGTTACTGAAAGAATAAATAAAATTTTAAATTCAGTTATTACTATTGCTAATGGTAAGCTCTCTTTAAAACAGTTTTTGAATGGTACGGTATTAATTGGAGGAGGATGGCCTGGACTAAGAGATATGAAGAATGATAAATTTGAAACAATACATGAAAATTTCATAGGTAATATACAGCTAGCTTGTTATTCAATTCCTGCTTTGAAGACATCTAGAGTAGTAAGAGTATGGGGTGGCTTAGAAGCTGAAACAAAAGACGCTATGCCTATAATGGGGCAAATACCAAACATTGATAATGCTTATGTAATTGGATCATTTCACTCAGGATATACCAGTGGTCCATATGTAGGTTATCTAATGGCACAAATGATTTTAGGTAATGAACAAAAAAATCATAACTTGTTTTCACTATCTCGATTGTTATAATAAATTTTACAAACATGATAAATTTTAATGGAATATATGCAGCGACTGTTGTTCCAATGGAACAAAATGGAAAGATTGATAAACCTGTATTAATTGATCATATAGAGCAATTAAGTAACGTTGAAGGAATGACTGGCTTATTAATTAATGGCCATGCTGGAGAAAATTACATACTGGATAAAGATGAACAGATAGAAATAGTTAAAATTGCTAGATCGGTAGTATCAAAAGAAACTATTATAGTTTCAGGCTTAAATTTTGAAGACTCTCATATAGCAGCAGAAGTAGCTGAGAAAATGATTAATAATGGAGCTGATTCTATAATGATATTTCCACCTTTTTCATGGGCTTTAACATATGATGAAGATCTTATTTATAATCATCATAAATTAATTGCAGAAAAAATTAAATCACCGATAATGCTTTATCAGGCAAGTATAAATGCAGGTTCAATGGCGTATAATTTAAAAACACTGGAACGTTTAATAAATATTCCTGAAGTTATAGCGATTAAGGAAGGTAGTTGGGAAACTGCAAAATATGATCTTAATAGAAGACTTGTAAAAAGAATTAGACCTGAAGTTTCCGTAATGGCGTCTGGTGACGAGCATTTGTTAACTTGTTTTATGATTGGCACTGAAGGCAGCTTAGTAAGTTTGGCAATCATTATTCCTGAGGAAATTATTGGTTTGTACCGATCAATACGAGATAATAATTTAGAGGCAGCTGTTAAATACCATAATATAATATATCCTCTAGCAAAATCAATTTATGGAACTCGTCCATCAGGTTATGCAACAGCAAGGTTAAAAACATGTTTAAAATTGCTCGGTAAAATTCCAAGAGATAAAATGAGGAACGCTATGGAACCCTTAAATAATATAGAAATAGAAAATTTAAAGAAAGCTATCTCTTTAGCCGGTTTAAAATTAAATAATTATAATAATTAATTTTAATGAATAATTCTTCTTTAATTTTAATAAAAAATAGCAGAATCATTACAGCAACCGATGATTTTGTCGCTGATATTTTAATTGAAAATGAAAAAATAATTTCTATAGAAGAAAATATAAAAGCAGAAGATCACTCTCAAGTTTACGATGCTACAGGTTTACTTACAATACCAGGAGGTATTGATTGTCATACACATTTAGAAAATAAATTTGGTCAATCAACCACTTGTGATACTTTTGATACAGGAACAAGGGCTGCAGCATTCGGAGGCACAACAACCATTATAGATTTTGCATTTCAAAATGAAGATAAAAATGCTGAGCAAGCTATTGAGCATTCGATTAGTTTAGCTGAGAATAAAGCAGGTATTGATTATAGTTTTCACTTAGTCATTTCAAAAGTAGATCAACAAGCTCTAATAGATATTAAAAATGCGATTAATAATTTAGGTATTTCAAGTTTTAAAATGTTTATGGCTTATCCCGCAATTATGGTTAATGATGCATCTATTTACCAATGTTTAAAAGTTACAGGAGAACATGGAGGGTTAATTTGTTTTCATGCAGAAAATGGGCCTGTAATTGATGAAATTGTAAAAGAAACTATTACAAAAGGTTTGACTGAACCGGGTCATCATGGTTTTTCTCGGCCCGCTTTAATGGAAGCAGAAGCCACTCATAGAGTTATCAAGTTATCAGAACTAACCAATGCCCCTATTTATATTGTTCATGTATCGTGCAAGGAATCTCTTTTTGAAGTAATATCAGCCAGACAAAAAAAACTAAAAGTTTTTGCAGAAACGTGTCCTCATTATCTATTCTTTGATGACTCTGTATATAAAAGTAATGATTTTGATGTTGCAAAATTTGTAATTAGCCCACCTTTAAGAAAAAAAATTGATCAAGAACATTTATGGAAAGCTCTTGCAGAAGATGATCTACAGGTGATTTCAACTGATCATTGTCCATATTGTATGAAAGAAGGTCATTTAGGTAAAATTAAACAAAAACCTTTAGGTAAAAATGATTTTTCAAAAATTCCTAATGGAGCTCCAGGTATAGAAACCAGATTACCTGTAATTTTTGAAGGAGGAGTTAATAAAGGTATTATTTCTCTTAATAGATTTGTAGAATTAGTTTCAACTGCTCCTGCAAAGATTTTTGGATTGTTTCCTCAAAAAGGAACCATAGCTATTGGAAGTGATGCAGATATAGTTCTTTTTGATCCAAAAGAAAAAAATATTATTAGTGCTAGTAATCATCAAAGTAATGTTGATTATACTTTATACGAAGGAATGGAAATTAATGGAAAAATTAAAAAAGTATTTTTGAGAGGTTCACTTATTGTAGATAATGACAAATGGCTAGGTCAATATAATTATGGAAAATTTTTAAAAAGAGGGGAAACTTGTAAAATTTAATTTTTTACTTTAAATAACCATAATCTTTAGTAGCTTTTGTTAAAGAAACATATTCTTCCTTTAAATCATTTTTTATATCTTAATATTATACAAAACTATATTAGTAAACGTTCCTCCAATATCAAAACCCAAACGATAATTTTTGTAATTTTTTATTTTCATATTTTAATTAATGTTTGATACAGATAATAAATTAATTGGATTAATTCTAATTAATTGATCTATTTGATCATTGGTTATCCCGTAATTCTTCATAAGGGGTATTATATTTCTAATAATATGTCCGTAACCATGCCCTCCCCACTCAAGCAATCTTGTTTTAGAACAAATATCATGACTAATCAGAATTTTATTACCATACCCAAGTTTAAACATTTTTTTTATTAATTTAATTCTATCTCTGTCGATTGGTAGCTCTATATCATTAAGCCAATAACGGGAGCTTTCAATTCCAAAAAAATCCCATTCAATATAAACTCCTTTTTTTGCAAGTTCTTCAACTTTTTCTCCATTAGGATATGTTCGATCTATATGACAAATAACGACACGAGAAATATCAGCACCTGCGGATTCAATAATATCTATTATCTCAAAAGGTGATTTAGGATTTTTTCCAGGATGAACACTTATGCCAGCATTAGTTATTTTACTAGCTTCAGCAGCTGCTATTAAAGCTTTTCTTTCAATATCTGCTAATGGATATGAACATCCAATTTCACCTATGATTCCAGCTTTGATATTAGTTCCATCAATTCCAATTTTAATTTCATCAATAAAACGTTTAATTAATTGGTTGATGCTTAAAGATTGTATTTCTTTTGTTAAATAATTAGCACAATATGTGCCAGCAGCAGCAACAATATTTATTCCACTATTTATTGATATTTTGTGTAAAGCTTTGGCATTACGACCAATTCCATAGGTGGATTGGTCAACTATCAAATCTCCACCTAAGGACTTTAATTTCTTTAATTCCTTGATTGCAATATTAATATCTTCTTGATGAGAATTTTCTGTATTTAAATTTGTTTCGTAATTTGTTTGCCATCTATTTTCTAAATTAATAGGATTTTGCAAAATATTATTATTCGGCTGAATAATATTCCAAATAACATGTTCATGAATCAAAACATTCTTAATTTGATCAATCAAAATATCACCACACACTGTACGAATATAAGACTTCATTTAATGCACAATATAATTATCATTTAATTTTAAATATCATTAAATAATTAATATATATATTATAAATATAAATTTTTTAGATATTCATCTAATTTTATGAAAGTTTTTTTTATTTTATTTACATTCTAATGAATGGTTTTAATGTTATATTATAATAAATTAAATTCTTTTTATGAGAAAATCTAAATTTATTCATTGTATTGATTCGCATACAGCAGGCGAACCTACACGCTTAGTTATTGATGGATTACCAGTTATAAAAGGAAATAATCTAAAACAAAAAACAAAATATTTTTCAAATAAACTTGATAATTATAGAAGTATCTTAACAGGAGAACCTCGTGGTCATGCGCCTATGCATGCAGCTATTTACATACCTTCCAATTCAAAAAAATCAGACTTCGGTCTTATATTAATGAGTGCTCTTGGATATTCAGATATGTGTGGTCATGCTTTAATTGGTTCGATTACATCATTAATTAATAGTAAAAAACTATCTTTCAAAAAATCAAAAAATTTAATTAAAATTGAAACATGTGCTGGAATAATTACAGTTACAACTAACTGGAATAAAAAAAATATTGAATCTATAAGTTTTGTTAATCAAAAGTCTTTTTCAATAAAGGAAGATTTTATAATTAATATTCCAGAATATGGAAAATTTACTGTTAATTTTGCATATGGAGGACTTTGGTACATAATTGTTAATTCAAAAGAAATTGGAATAAAAATCGAAAAGAAAAATTTAAATAAATTAATTATAGCAGGGAAAAAAATTAGAATGAAAATTAATTCTAGAATAGATAAAATTAAATCCAAAATACAACTTCCAGAAAAATTTCCTCAAACACTTTTCTTTGATGAAATTAATAGTAAATATGGTCGTAACTTCGTTACTTCAGATGAACTTGGCTTTGATAGATCCCCATGTGGTACAGGCTGTTGTGCAAGATTAGCACTTATGTATAGCCAAGGAAAAATAAAAGAAAAACAAAACTATATTCAAAAAAGTATTATAGATACCTCGTTTAATACAAGAATAGTTAAAGTTTCAAAAAATGGTAATATTTTACCTGAAATTACAGGTTCTGCCTACATCACTGGAATTAATAAAATTTATTTAGATCCACACGATACAATTAAAAATGGTTTTTTTTTATATTCATAATAGTTATAATTAATTTTTCTATTAAATTCTGAATAAAGTATTTTTTTATCTTCTTACTACTTTCATTTTCATTAAAAGCGCAAGAAACGGAAATAGAATTACACAGTATTGATTGGGAGTTTTAACCAAAAAATGAAGAAATATAGCTATATTTTTTTTATATCTTATTAAATAGTTATATAATATTAATAGCTATATAATTAAATTAATTATTTATTTAATCGGGAGGTTTAATATGTTTAAATATTTAAGTAAAATAATTCTTCTGTTTTCAGTTTTATTTTTTGTTACTGGAAATATAGAAGCAAGATCGCTAGATGATATTCTTAAATCTGGTGTATTAAAAATGGGAGTAAATCCTAGCTTGCCACCATTGGCTAAATATGATGATAAAAATAATATAGTTGGTTTTGATCCGGATATAGGGGCTAAACTAGCTGAAATGCTTGGTGTTGAATTAGAACTTGTAAAAGTGGGCTCTCCAGACAGGATTCCATTTGTTTCAACTGGAAAAATTGACATCGTTATGGGTGCAATGACAAGAAATTACAAAAGACAAAAGATTATCGATTATACTTTACCTGTTCACACAGAGGTTTTTGGAGCAGTCACAACTGATAAAAAACCTTTTAATGCTGTAACCGATATGAATGCATCAGATGTTAATCTTGCACAAGTAAGAGGCACTATGCCAGCTGACTGGGCACAGAAAAATCTTCCTAATGCTAACATAACATTGTTTGACAACTATCCTGATGCTTTGCGATCTATAGC
>CEQE01129877.1_pt1 | contig 10806 bp, 12 predicted proteins | sample 356201 | NCBI WGS metagenome assembly CEQE01 (sample SAMEA2619970, study PRJEB7988) | marine metagenome | biome: marine biome (ENVO:00000447); feature: mesopelagic zone (ENVO:00000213) & marine oxygen minimum zone (ENVO:01000065); material: "saline water (ENVO:00002010), including plankton...
GCGGGGATATTTTGGCCCCGACCGCCGCCGCAAGCAGGAAGACTTTTATTCCGGCCCGGAACGCCGCAAAGACCCGGACGAACAATCCCAGTCTGATGTCGACGCGATGTTTGACTAGCCGCCTACGCCAAAAGGTTAATTTCCGACTGTCGTGAAATTCACACCAATTCACAACTTCGTTAATTTTTTAAAAGGTGCCTGGCACCGACTAAAATGTTAACGATTATAGATAATCCCGAATCAACGCCTCGGCAATCTGCACCGTATTAAGCGCTGCACCTTTGCGCAGATTATCGGCCACGACCCAAAGACTGAGACCGTTTTCGATCGTCATATCATCGCGGATGCGGCTGACATAGACCGGGTCTTCGCCGGCACATTCGGCCGGCGTGACATAGCCTTCCTCGGCCCGGTGATCGACCACGACAACACCTTCGGCTTCGCGGAGCGCGTCCCGCGCTTCTTCAGTTGAGATCGGCCGTTCGAACTCGATATTAACCGCCTCAGCATGACCGACAAAGACCGGCACGCGCACACAGGTCGCGGTCAGACGAATTTCAGGATCGAGAATTTTCTTGGTCTCGACCATCATTTTCCATTCTTCTTTGGTAAAGCCGTCTTCCATGAACACGTCGATTTGCGGGATCGCATTAAAGGCAATTGGCTTGGTGAAGTTTTCCTGAAATTTGTACTCAGGTTCATTCATATAGATACCTTTGGTCTGGTTGAACAGCTCATCCATTGCCGATTTACCAGCGCCCGAAACCGACTGGTACGTTGAGACGACAACACGTCGAATGCCGGCCAGATCATGCAGCGGTTTCAACGCCACAACCAATTGAATGGTCGAGCAGTTCGGGTTGGCGATGATATTTTTATTGCGAAACTCGCCGATTGCCTCCGGGTTAACCTCCGGCACAACCAACGGCACTTCCGGGTCCATGCGGAAATGCGACGTGTTGTCGATAATCACCGCACCAGCGGCGGCGGCGCGTGGCGCATATTCAGCCGACACTTTGGCGCCCGGGCTGGAAAGCACGATATCAGTGCCTTCAAAATCAAAGGCCGCTAGATCATGTACTTTCAGCACATCATCTTCGCCATATGAGACTTCCATGCCCACCGAACGCGATGACGCTACTGCCGTGACATCTGCAGCGGGCACTTCCCGCTCTGCCAGGATGTTCATAATCTCGCGTCCAACATTGCCGGTCGCCCCGACAACTGCAAATTTGTAACCCATTGCTATTCTCCATTTGCCCCACAAAAACTTAGAGGGAGCGTTTATTCACGCCCCCTCCTGAATTTTCCCAATTTTGGGGGCAATTATTTAAGCTGCTAGTTTATCGAGTTCCTTGGTGATCGCATCACCCATAACCTCGGTCGAGACCTGGGTCTTGCCCTCGCCCATGATGTCGCCTGTCCGCAGCCCTTGATCGAGCACGTTCTGAACTGCCTGATCAACGAGATCAGCATCTTCGAACATGTCGAAAGAGTAGCGCAGCAACATTGAGAAGCTGAGGATTTGCGCCAACGGATTGGCGATGCCTTGGCCGGCAATATCCGGTGCTGAACCATGTACGGGCTCATATAGCGCAGCTTGGCGGCCACTTTCATCAGGCGCGCCGAGCGAGGCCGATGGCAGCATGCCGAGCGAGCCGGTCAACATGGCCGCGCAATCTGACAAAATGTCACCAAACATATTGGTCGTCACGATGACGTCGAACTGCTTTGGATTACGCACCAGCTGCATGGCGGCGTTATCGACATACATATGACTGAGCTCAATGTCGGGATACTCCTCGCCGACTTTGATCATTTCTTCCCGCCACATGACAGTTGTCTCCAACACATTGGCTTTGTCGATCGAGCACACCCGCTTATTACGTTTTGCCGCCAAATCCATGGCAACGCGGCCGATGCGGTGAATTTCAGGCGTCGTGTAGGTCAGCGTGTTAAAGCCTTTGCGATTACCGTCACCGAGATCTTCGATGCCGCGCGGCTCGCCGAAATAAATGCCGCCAGTCAGCTCGCGGATGATCATAATGTCGAGGCCTTTAACAACATCGAGCTTCAAAGTCGAGGCATCAGCCAAGGCATCAAACACAATGGCCGGACGCAGATTAGCAAACAGGCCAAGCTCTTTCCGAATGCCCAAGAGACCGCGCTCCGGCTGAACCTCAAAAGGCAGTACTTCCCATTTTGGACCACCGACGGCGCCCATCAAGACAGCATCGGAACCATGCGCCGCTTCAAGAGTTTCCTCCGGCAGGGGCACGCCGGTTTCATCGATGGCGGCACCACCGATCAGGCCTTCGGTAATATCGAAGGTTACCGAACGCCGTTGATCCATCCAGTCAATCACCCGGCGGACCTCGGTCATAATTTCGGGACCGATGCCGTCACCCGGCAGGAACAAAAGTTTTTTATTAGCTGGCACTTATTTTCTCGCTTTATAAATTCAGTTCAGTATTAACCAAGATTTACCAAGGTTGAGCGGCTTTTTGACGCTCTTCATAGTCATCGATCTTGTCGTTTTTCTGCAGCGTCAGACCAATATCATCGAGACCGTTCAGCAGGCAATGCTTTTTAAAAGCATCAATCTCAAATTTGATCAAGCCGCCATCCGGCCCGGTGATTTCCTGGGCTTCAAGATCAACCGTCACCGTTGCGTTGGCGCCGCGCTCGGCATCATCCATCAGCTTGTCCATGTCTTCCGGCGGCAATTTAATCAGCAGCATGCCGTTCTTAAAGCTGTTGTTATAAAAAATGTCGGCAAAGCTCGGCGCGATAACACATTTAATGCCAAAATCCATTAACGCCCAGGGCGCATGTTCGCGCGATGAGCCGCAACCAAAATTTTCACCGGTAACCAAAACTTCGGCATCTTTATAGGCCGGCATATTGAGCACAAAATCTTCGCGGTCACTGCCATCTTCATTGAACCGCAACGTGCTAAACAAATCTGCGCCAAGGCCGGTGCGTTTGATCGTTTTCAAGAACCGCGCCGGAATAATCATGTCGGTATCGACATTGATCAACGGCAGAGGAGCGGCAACAGATGTTATTTTATCGAATTTTTCCATAATGCTTTTCCTCTTCCTTAATCCAAATCACTGACGTCGGTCAGATGACCGGTAATTGCCGCTGCCGCAGCCATCGCCGGGCTGACCAGATGCGTACGCCCGCCTGGCCCTTGGCGGCCTTCAAAGTTCCGGTTCGACGTCGAAGCCGAGCGCTCACCCGGCGCCAATTTATCAGCGTTCATTGCCAGGCACATCGAGCAACCTGCTTCCCGCCATTCAAAACCAGCTTCAATAAAGATTTGATCCAAACCTTCCTGCTCAGCGAGTTCCTTAATCAAGCCAGAGCCTGGTACGACCAGGGCGCGCACGCCGTCGGCAACCTTGCGGCCTTTGGCCACTGCCGCCGCCGCCCGCATATCTTCGAGCCGGCTATTGGTGCAGGAGCCAATGAAGGCGGTGTCGATTTTGATATCTTTCATCGGCGTGCCGGCTTCAAGATCCATATATTCGAGCGAGCGTTCCATTTTATTACGCCGGTTTTCATCCGACTCATCAGCAGGGTTCGGCACTTGACCGTCGATCGTGGTGACGTCTTCCGGCGACGTGCCCCAGGTCACTTGCGGCTTAATATCGGCAGCTTGCATGACGATTTCTTCATCGAATACTGCGCCCTCATCCGTTTTGAGCGTTTTCCAATACTCAACCGCCATTTCCCAGGCACCGCCTTTCGGCGATTTCGGGCGGCCTTTGAGATATTCAAACGTCGTTTCATCCGGCGCAAACATACCGACACGCGCACCGCCTTCTATGGTCATATTGCAGACCGTCATGCGGCCTTCCATCGACAATGATTGAAAGGCTTCGCCAGCGAATTCGATTGCCGCACCGGTACCACCGGCAGTACCGATTTTACCGATTACTGCCAGAATTAAATCTTTTGCCGTAATCCCAAGCGGTAAAGCGCCGTTAACAGTAACCCGCATATTGCGGCATTTTGTCAGCAGCAATGTTTGCGTTGCCAGCACATGCTCAACTTCCGAAGTGCCGATGCCAAATGACATTGATCCAAAGGCGCCGTGGGTTGCGGTGTGAGAATCACCACAGACCAGTGTCGTGCCCGGAAGCGTGAAGCCCTGCTCTGGTCCGACGACATGGCAGATGCCTTGGCGGATATCGTCCATTGAGTAAAGCTCGACATCAAATTCGGCACAGTTTTTCTCGAGCGCTTCGACCTGAATGCGCGACTCTTCATCTTCGATGCCGGCGCTGCGGTCGGTGGTCGGCACGTTATGGTCGGCCACCGCCAGGGTCAAATCCGTCCGCCGTACTTTCCGGCCGCTATTACGCAGGCCTTCAAACGCCTGCGGCGACGTCACCTCGTGGACGAGATGGCGGTCGATATAGACCAGGCAGGTCCCATCGTCTTGTTCATCGACAATATGGGCATCCCAGATTTTGTCGTAAAGAGTCTTTGCTTCGCTCATCAGTGTTGGCTCACTTAATCATTTGGATCAATAAAATGCGGCGGTAAAGCGACCGGGATTAATCTTCGGTCTTTTCGTCCACCTGCTCCTCTACTGCTTCTTCAGCAGGTGCTTCCACTGGAGCTTTTTCCGCTTTTGGCTTGGCTGATTTCTTTGGCGCTGCAGATTTAGCGGCTTCTTTCTCCGCCTGAGCTGCTTGCCGTTCTTCAGCCGAAAGTTTTGCCGCATAGCCATCGGTACGCTCAGCGATACGGGCGCGCTTGCCTTGACGGCCACGCAGATAATAAAGCTTCGCCCGGCGCACATCACCACGGCGGATAATTTCTACGCTATCGACATTCGGCGAAAACAGCGGGAATACTCGCTCAACGCCTTCACCGTATGAGATTTTACGCACGGTGAAGGACGAGTGGAGCCCGTCATTCTTACGCGCAATGCAAACGCCTTCGTAAGCCTGGATACGTTCGCGGGTACCCTCAACCACTTTCACGTTAACCTTGATGGTATCGCCTGGAGCAAAATCCGGCACCGCTTTATCGGCGGTCAGTTTGGCAATCTGCTCGGCCTCTAATTCTTGCAATATATTCATCGTCTTATCCTCAACTATAGTGTTCTAATTTCTGTTATCAGTGTTTGCTGGAAGACAGGTTATCCTTGGCAGTATATTTATCCCAAAGATCAGGCCGTCTTTCAGCCGTAATTTTTTCTGCTTCAGCTTGTCGCCAAGCCCGCACATTCTCATGGTGACCGGACAGCAGAACTTCCGGCACCTCGTGATCGCCCCAAACACGGGGGCGGGTGTAATGGGGATATTCCAGCAATCCCCGTTCAAAACTTTCTTCCTCGGGCGAGTTCTCACTGCCCATAACGCCCGGCAATAAGCGCACACAAGCGTCGACCAAACTGAGCGCTGCCGGCTCTCCGCCTGAGAGGACAAAATCACCGAGACTGATTTCCTCCATGTTCCAGGCTTCAATAACCCGGTCATCAACACCTTCGTAGCGGCCACATAACAGGATAACGCCCTGCCCTGCAGCCAATTCTTTCACCCGCGTCTGATCCAGCGGTTTACCGCGCGGCGACAGATAAACAATCGGACGGCCTGAATTATTTGCACTGGCGTCACCTACTGAGGACAGCGCCGCATCAATAACGTCGGCCCGCATCACCATGCCGGCGCCACCACCGAACGGCGTGTCGTCAACGGTCTGATGTTTGTCATCGGCAAACTTACGGATATCTACCGTATCAATCGTCCAAACGCCATCCTCAAGCGCCTTGCCGGCAAGCGACTGGCCAAGTGATCCCGGGAACATCTCCGGGAATAATGTCATCACTGTCGCCTGCCATGCCTGATCTGCGGCAGCGCCTGTTGATGCATTATCTTGTGACCTAGAACTAACCATTACTCTTCTTCTTCAGTTTCCTCATCGGCGTGGCCCTTATCCGCATAAACCTCGGTCGGCGGATTAACCACAATACGTCTATTTTCGAGGTCGATTTCCGGCACCACGTCCCGTGACATTAGATACATTTCCGTTCCGCCGTCTTTCAACTCGACCTCCATTACTTCTCCGGCACCGTAATTATCAACTAAACTTACAACGCCAATTTCTTCGCCATTTATGTGTTCTACCGGCAGACCGATTAGGTCCGAATAATAGAACTCGTCTTCATCCAACTCCGGCAATTTATCCCGGGACACATAAAGCTCGGTCCCTTGAACTGCCTCGGCAGCGTTTCTGTCGTTCACTCCACTTAATTCAGCCACCAAGCCCTTTTTATTTGCCCGGATAACGTGGATATCAAAACGCTGCTCGCCGCTTTTGTTTGTTACCGGTCCGTAGGCGGCGACATCTTTGGGGTCAGCCGTAAAGCTTTTGATCTTTACTGCCCCCTGAAGGCCATGTGGCCCGGTCACAACACCAACACAAACCTGGTCTGCATTAAGCGACTTGTCCGAAGACTTTTTCATAAATATCAGCCGTCTTTGCTTTCCTCCTCAGCCTCAGCTTCTGCCGGAACTTCCTCAGGGGCAGCTTCCTCAGCCGGGGCTTCCTCAGCAGGAGCCTCTTCCGCAGGTGTTTCCTCAGCCGGCGCTTCCTCAGCAGGAGCCTCTTCCGCAGGTGCTTCCTCAGCGGGGGCTTCCTCAGCCGGCGCTTCCTCAGCGGGAGCTTCCTCAGCGGCAGCCTCTTCAGCTGGTGCTTCCTCAGGAGCAGCTTCTTCAGCTGGTGCTTCAGCTTCGGCAGTGGCTTCTGCTTCGGTTGGTGCTGCTGCCGCAGCCTCGGCTTCTTGAGCTGCCGCTTCCTGAGCCGCTTTCTGAGCTTCCTCTTTCTCTTTCAGCTTCTCTAAGGTTTTTTCACGCGGCAAGTGCTGTTTGGTCTGCTCTGCTCGTACCGGTTTTTCGATGATATTTGCATCACCCAAAAAGCGCGCGACGCGATCCGTCGGCAAGGCACCGTGCGATAGCCAGTGTTTAATGCGATCTTCTTTAAGCAGAATACGCTCCGGATGGTCTTTGGCGACCATTGGATTATAGGTTCCGACCCGTTCAATATACCGGCCATCACGGGGGCTACGAGAGTCCGCCACGACGATGCGATAAAATGGACGTTTTTTTGCGCCACCGCGCGATAAACGAATTTTTGTTGCCATTGATTTACTTTCCTCTTGCTAATCTTTCCTCTGAGAAAATGTCCTCAAAAGATAATCTGGTTAATTGCTGTACTTAAATTCAAAATTTCATATTTAGAATTTCATCCCGGGTGGCGGCATCATACCGCCTGGCATGCCGCCGGGCATCATGCCCTGCATGCCTTTTTTACCCATCTTCTTCATCATCGAACTCATCTGCTGGTATTGTTTCAGCAGACGATTGACATCTTGAACGCTGGTACCCGAACCCGCGGCGATGCGTTTCCGGCGTTTCGCGTTCAGTAATTTCGGATTGCGCCGCTCTTTAGGCGTCATCGATAGGATGATCGCTTCCTGGCGCGCAATCATGCGGTCATCGATGTTGGCCTCGGCAATTTGCTTTTTCATTTTGCCGACACCCGGCAACATGCCCATCAGACCGCCTAGATCACCCATTTTTTTCACCTGCGCCAATTGCTCTTGCAAATCCTCCAGGGTGAATTGCCCCTTCATGGCGCGCTTAGCAATTTTCTCGGCTTTCTCCTGATCAACCACCTCGGCGGCTTTTTCGACCAGACCAACGACATCGCCCATGCCGAGAATGCGCCCGGCAATGCGTTCGGCTTGAAAACTTTCCAGCGCATCGAGTTTTTCACCGACACCCATAAGTTTGATCGGGCAGCCGGTTACGGAACGCATCGACAGCGCCGCGCCACCTCTGGCATCACCGTCAACACGGGTCAGCACGATACCGGTAATGCCGATTTTCTCGTTAAACTCTTTGGCGACATTAACCGCATCCTGGCCGGACATCGCATCGGCCACCAACAACGTTTCGGCCGGCGCCACAGTATTGCGGATGTCAGCAACTTCACTCATCAAAGCCTGATCAATGGCCAGGCGCCCTGCCGTATCAAGGATAACGACGTCAAAGCCTTCGCGGCGGCCCGTGTCCATGGCGCGCTTGGCTATGCCGACCGGCTGTTCACCAAAAACCGAGACGAGACATTCAACTTCAGCTTGCTTGGCGAGCTGCGCCAATTGTTCCTGGGCAGCCGGGCGGGCGACGTCGAGCCCGGCAACCAACACTTTTTTGCGGTCGCGGTTTTTGAGGCGGAGCGCCAATTTACCGGTCGTCGTCGTTTTACCAGAGCCCTGCAAACCAACCATCAAAATCGGCACTGGCGCGGTAGCGGCCAAGTTTATTTCAGCATCCTCAGGGCCCAGCATTTCGATCAAATGATCATTGACCACTTTGATAACCATCTGGCCGGGCGTAACACTTTTCAGAACATCATGACCGACGGCCTGTTCCTTGACACCATCGATAAATTCTTTGACCACTGGCAGGGCGACATCGGCTTCAAGCAAGGCCACACGAATTTCACGCATGGCTTCAGAAACGTCGGACTCGCTCAGCGCGCCCCGTTTCTTCAAGCGATCAAAAATATCGCCAAACTTATCGCTTAAACCGTCAAACAATTTAGGTTCCTAATCAAACAAGCAAAAAACGCCAGTGCGCGAAACTCGCGGACTGGCGGCGCCCCCTCACCAACCCACGTTTGTTTTGGGCGGATAATTCAATTGGAGACGTCACAAAGATAGTTTTCTTCGTAAGGGCGCGGACTGTATGGCGAGAGGCTTCTCAAGTCAAGCCTCCAAACGATTCACTTTATGGGTCAAAAAAGACATTTTAGGCGGCCAATCAAACGAATTTTCCAACGGATTTATACAACATTAATATTCAGCGCTTTTTGCAAAGGTAATATTAGACAAATTTACGTCTCAGATTATCAATATCACGTCAAATAATCACAAATCAAATAACTGCTATTGCATAGTATTTTATGCTATAATACTTAAGCTATACGCAAATAAATATATATATTTGAATAGTTTAATTACTGAAAGTAAGGACGCTTTGCGGGTTTACATCAACAACATTTCGGTTAGTACCCAATTGGTTATTATATTCATTATACTTATTTTAAAAAGTAAGGTATTTCGAATTGATGTAAAGAAATCAATCGATTAAATATATTTGTCATATTATAGTGCTCCTGAGGGAGAGTTGCTTATGCGCAGAAGAAGAACAATTAAAGATGACGGTCCGGATCCAATTGATAAATATGTTGGCTCACGTGTACGCGCTCGGCGTGTGGGGTTAAGAATCAGCCAGACCAAACTTGGTGAGGCCATCGGTGTTACCTTTCAACAAGTTCAGAAATATGAAAATGGCACCAATCGGATAGGGGCGAGTAATTTATTTAAAATCTCTAAGACCCTTGGTGTCGATGTATCTTTTTTCTTTGAAGGTGTTGAAAATCTTGACGAATCCGAGATTGTGAATTTAGATTTGTCGGATATTCCGCAAGTACCATTCCAAGAAGATCCAATGTCTTCACGTGAGGCCATTGAATTGATGCACAATTACTATCGTGTTACTGACGAAGATGTCCGCAAAAGATTGTCCCAATTCGTCAAAACTTTAGCCCAAAGTTCCAGCTGATTTGACCTCTTTTTGAACAAGTAAGTACTATTTTGTCCCAAATTACAATCTATCATTGTATCTTTTTCACTTTATGTTGACTTATGGTCGTGATATATCGTTACTAGCAGGTAGTGATATAATACTCTTATTAGGAGTATTTTTTTAAGTTAGGTAAAAGCGCCATAAATACTTAATAGAATATTGTCTGAAGTGAGAAAATGATGAGGGAACAGCCAACCGAACACCTGCCCGGGAATGAACCGAAGAATCGCGTTCGCAAGTATGATTTTATTAATCCCTTAATTGGTCACCGCATCCGCATGCTGCGGCAGGAAAAAGATATATCCCGCAGCCGGGTTGCCAAGCATATCAATAAAACATCCAAACAGCTGGCGGCGATTGAAAGCGGTAATGATGATTTAACGGCGCAAGAAATCTATAAATTATGTTCGTTCTTTGCCGTCGAAGCCAGTTACTTCTTCATTGATCTTGCCGAGATGAACCACGGCAATGGAGAGTTAGCGATCAATGCTCATCAGGCCAAGGAATTAGGGCGGCTATTTGATTCCTATCTCAACCTGCCAAACCGTGACATGCAGAAATCCCTCGTCCAACTCGCCGAATCCGTCGCCCAAGCGGATATGTAAATTATTCAATTTTTAGCCTTTTGCCGAGGCCGTCGCGGGTTGCTAAGATAAGGCATGAATTATTCCAGCATCGAGCGGCGCCTCAGCCAAGACAGCCTTCGCTGTTGCGGCGGATTTCATCCTTTGGCAGCGGACCAACGCAACACCGCCATTTTGAGTGATTTTCGAACTGCCATTATTATCGGCAATGCCGGCAATCGGAACAGTTTCAATTTCTGGCAGGCGTTTGAAAATGCCAGGGAAAACTCCCGGAAAGAACATAAAAATCCGTTGGAAAACTGGACCCGTCTGGCGCTTACTAAAATTGCCAATGATTTAGACGCTGCAGTGATATTCCCGTTTGACGGTCCGCCTTACATACCTATCCTAACTTGGGCGCAAAAGGCCGAACCCGTTTACCCTTCACCATTTGGGCCACTTATCCACCCGGTTTTTGGGCTCTGGCACGCCTACCGTGGCGTGCTTCTGTTTGCCGACAAATTGGCATTGCCAGCGTTTAAAAAGCAAGTTTCACCGTGTGTTGG
>CEQE01147088.1_pt1 | contig 10792 bp, 9 predicted proteins | sample 356201 | NCBI WGS metagenome assembly CEQE01 (sample SAMEA2619970, study PRJEB7988) | marine metagenome | biome: marine biome (ENVO:00000447); feature: mesopelagic zone (ENVO:00000213) & marine oxygen minimum zone (ENVO:01000065); material: "saline water (ENVO:00002010), including plankton...
CTAAGAGTAGCACTTAGCATATCCTTAATCGTCGTGCCTGATCCGACAACCTCGGTGGGCTGCAGAGGACGAACATTGACCTTGACCGAAGCCAATAGGGGCGACACCATCCAGGTGATCCGGATCCCGGAGGGTCTGGTGCGCGCCCAACTGCTGCGATTGGGCATCTGGGAGGGATCGAAACTGACCTGCGCCCTCAAGGTCCCTGCCGGCCCAATGGTCGTACGCCAGGACGATATTGAGATTGCACTGGGCCGGAATATCGCGTCCGAAATCCAGGTGAGCCCCTGCCATGCATAGGCATGCGGCCGGTCCCATACAGGTTCCCTCAGGCGCTCGGACCATCGCTCTTGCAGGCAACCCGAACACTGGCAAATCCGTGGTCTTCAACCATCTCTCTGGCCTCTACGCGGAGGTCTCCAACTTCCCGGGAACAACCGTCGAGGTCCAACAGGGCCGGTTCGGCCGGGATGTGATCCTCGACACGCCTGGAATCTACGGCGTCTCGTCTTTCACCGATGACGAGAAGGTGGCTCGTGGACTGCTTCTGGACGCCGATGCCGTGGTCTGCGTCGTCGATGCCGCGCACCTGAGCCGAGACCTCTTCCTCACTCTGCAACTCATCGACATGGGCGTATCCATGATCGTTGCGCTCAACATGATGGACGAGGCGCAAGCAGACGGGATCGACATCGATGTGGACGCCTTGTCTGCGCTCTTGGGAGTCCCGGTGTTTCCGACCGTTGCAACCAGGGCGATAGGGATTGATGACTTGCGCCACGGGATAAGCCAAGCTCAAACAGGTCCGTGTCACTCTGAGTTGGTGGCGCTTCTGCCAGACGCGGACGAAAGCCTTTCGCGGCCGGAGAGGCTTCTCCTTGCGGAGGGAGATGCTGTCACGGCCGAAGCGCACGGACTCGAGCCCGGGCAGCTTCAGGAAACAATCTACACCTGGCGCCGCCGCCGGGTGAACGAGATAGCCTCCAGCGTCGTCAGTCGCACGGACAAGGGCGTTTCCAGGCGCGGCAGGCTGGGTTACTGGATAATGAACCCTCTCACCGGCATCCCCCTGCTGGCCGTGATGTTGATCGCCACCTACGTCGTCCTCGGCGAGGGCGTGGCGATCCGCGTCGTGGGGTTCACGGAGGAGACTCTGGGCCAGGGCATGTGGGAGCCGTGGATACGCGGCCTGGTCCACCGGGTCGTCGACGAGGGCTCCGCTCTCGAGACGGTGCTCACCGGGGAATTCGGCGTGTTGACGATGACGGTCACGTATATGCTGGGAGTCATTCTCCCGCTTGTGATCGGTTTCTACCTGCTGATGGCGGTCCTGGAAGACTCTGGATACCTGCCCCGGATCGCAGTCATGGCCGACAGCCTTTTCCAGCGGGTGGGACTGAACGGCCGGGCCGTCATTCCGATGATTCTGGGCTTTGGTTGCGTCACGATGGCGACCATAAGCGTGCGCGTTCTGGGCTCCAAGCGGGAGCGCGCCATTGCCACTTACCTCATGGCGCTCTCGGTCCCTTGCTCGGCGCAGATTGCCGTGATTCTGGGAATCCTCGCCGCCATGGGCGGGGGATGGTATACGGTGGCGTATGCGGGCACAATCTTCACCGTATTCGTCATCGTCGGGACGCTGTTGGGCCGGTTCGCCCCTGGCGAGTCCACAGGCCTGCTTTTGGACGTCCCTCCGGTAAGGTTGCCACGGCTTGACAACGTGATTCGCAAAACGCTCAACAAGTCGTTCATGTTCATCAAAGAGGTGACCGTATTCTTCGCTCTGGGGGCGCTGCTGCTGGCGATAATGCAGGTCACCGGTCTGTTGCAGGGCGTACAGGGCGCGTTGACGCCCCTCACCGAGCGATGGCTCAGATTGCCGGCGGAAACCGCGACGGCTTTCGTGATGGGGTTTGTGAGAAGGGATTTCGGCGCGGCTGGCCTCTATCAGGGCGAAGACCTCAACATCGTGCTGACCCCAATGCAGTCCCTAGTCGCCCTGATCGGTCTCACCCTGTTTGTTCCCTGCATCGCCTCGGTAATGATAATCCTCAAAGAGCGGGGTGCCAGATACGCGGTCGCCGCCTGGGTCGGGACGTTGGTCACGGCGTTCCTGGTGGCAGGCATCGTGGCGCGGTTGGGCGCGGTGGTGATGTCGTGATATGCCCCGCGTGCCGGTTGACCACGAACGAGCCAAGATGCCCTCGCTGCCATACACTGCTCCTCGCCGGATGCACAGGAAGCTGCTCTGCGTGTGGCTTTTGTTTCCTGGGCAAAGGGTTGCAAAGCACCGCCAGTCCCCCTACGCTTGGCTTGACCCTGGGAAGGCGTCTGATGTGCGTTCTGGGGCGAGCAACCCGCAGCCCGCGGGCGCCGACACCCCGTTCGTAGCCGGAACCGAGCAACAAAGACCCGCCGCTCTTGCGTTTGCCTGTTCCGGGGACTGCGAAAACCCAGCGAGGAGGCAAACCTTGACCGAGCGCAATCAACCCACGTACAAGATCATCCACGAGAAGAACGTCCCGATGACGACCCGCGACGGCGTGACGCTCATGGCCGACGTCGTCCGACCTGACGCGCCTGGGCGGTATCCGGTGCTTCTGAGCCGTACGCCGTACGGCAAGGACGGGGCGATGCAGAACAGCGAGGGCTCGGCCTTCTACTTTGCTCGGCGAGGCTATGTCACGGTCCTGCAAGACTGCCGAGGACGGTTCGAGTCCGAGGGCGAGTACTACCCGATGGTCAACGACGTCGCCGACGGATACGACGCCGTCGAGTGGGCGGCCAGGCTGCCTTGGAGCAACGGCCGCGTCGGGACGATGGGCCAGTCGTACATGGGCGCGAGCCAGTACATGATCGCCTGCAACGACCCGACGCCTCCGCATCTGCAAGCCATGGTCCCAGTGTCGGCAGCCGCTGACTACCATCAGGGTTGGGTCTACCGAACCGGAGGCGCCATGCTCTGGGGCTGGGCGGTCCCCTACGCCATTCTCAAAGGCCGGAACACGCTGAGCCGCATCGGCCGCGAGGACTTGCTGTCGGTAATGGACGCGTACGGCGTGCCGGGGACGAACTTCGGGATCCCTTTGAGCGACGAGTGGTATAGACACCTGCCGATATCGGATTGGGCCGGTTTGCTGAAGGAGACCGCCCCGTACTTCGCCGACTACATCGCCAACGCAGACGACGGCGAGTACTGGCAGCCCATCAACGTCCTGGCACATCTTCCGAGCATCAGCGTTCCGATGCTGCACGTGAGCTCTTGGTACGACGTCTTCCTTGAAGGCGCGTTGGACGCATTCCAGGGCATCCGAACCTCCAGCCGATCCACCAGCGCTCGCAACGGCCAGCGGATGATCATCGGCCCCTGGGGACACTTGTTTCCGTTCGTAAAGCCGACCTCTCGGGGCACGGGCGACATAGATTTCGGCGCCGAAGCGATGATCGAACTCCACAAGGCTCAGCTCATCTGGTTCGACTACTGGCTCAAGGACATCGACGATCCGCTCATGGAGGACCCGCCCGTGAAGGTCTTCACCATGGGCGAAAACCGATGGCGTTCGTTCGACGACTGGCCGCCGCCCAACGCCCACTATGTCCGCTACTACATGCACAGCAACGGGTCTGCCGGCACATCTCAGGCGGACGGCTCGCTGTCCACCATCCCACCCGGCGACGAGCCGCACGACGAGTACACGTACGATCCCAATGATCCCGTACCGTCCCTGGGCGGAAACAACCTGACCATTCCGTTCGGAGTGCAGGACCAGCGCTCGGTCGAAGACCGTCAGGATGTCCTCGTATTCACGTCCGACAAGCTGGACCGGCCGCTGGACGTCACAGGACCGATATCGGTCCACTTGTGGGCGGCGTCCTCGGCGCCGGACACCGACTTCACGGCCAAGCTCGTCGACGTCCATCCCGACGGTTACGCCCGAAATCTGCAAGACGGGATCATCCGCGCGCGCTACCGGGACTCCGCCAGCGATCCAACTCCCATTGAGCCGGGCAGAGTCTACGAGTACGTCATTGACCTCTGGGCGACCAGCAACGTGTTCGACGCGGGACATCGCATACGCGTCGAGATCAGCTCCAGCAACTTCCCGCGGTTCGATCGCAACCAGAACACCGGTTCCCCGTTCGGCGCAGACGCCATCCTGAAGACCGCCAGGCAGACGATCCACCACTCTGCGGAGCAACCGTCGCACATCGTACTTCCGATCATCCCGCGTTGACGGGGATTGGGGAGAAGCCCGGCCTGATGGGCACGTCACCGTGTCACCGTCATGATGGCGGCGCTGGTGCTCTGGTCGTTCACGGTCAAGCCAATCACGCCACCGGCTTACTGCCACGTCGAAGGCACCTGTGCTCTGGCCGTTCACGGCCAAGCCAATCACAACCTCTTCTTCGCGCAGTCAGTGCCCAACCGTGTAGAATCACTTCCGAGGGCTCGCGAACATCGGGCCTTTGATCTCACGTTACGCAGACTGCAACAAACAGGGAGATGGACCCGTGGCAGAACACGGACACCCGCCCAGGCACCATTACGACGCTTCTATGCTCAGTGTCGAGGAGGCCCTTGAGCGCATCCTCGGCTACATGCACGTGTTGGAGGCCGAGGAGAAGCCGATTCTAGACGCGATGGAGCAGGTTCTCGTCGACGACGTGGTCGCGGCGCGGGACATCCCGCCGCTCGACAACTCGGCCATGGACGGGTATGCGCTGCAGGCAGCCAGCGTCGAAGACGCCTCCGAAGATCATCCCGTTGTGTTGAAGGTGACCGGAGTAGTGGCCGCTGGCGAGTTGCCGGATGTTCGCGTGGGTCCGGGCGAGGCCGTCCGGATCATGACCGGCGCTCCGGTTCCGGAGGGCGCCGACACGGTTATCCCTTTCGAAGAAACTGACGAACTAGAGCGTCGCGACTCGGGATTGAATCTATCCGAGATCGCCGTCAAGGTCGCGGTCGATATCGGCCGAGATGTCCGCCCTGCCGGTCAGGACGCACGCCGCGGTGAACGGGTCCTGGAGCGAGGGTCCATCCTGCGCCCGTCCGAGGTCGGTGTGCTCGCGGCGTTGGGCCACAGCACCGTGAGCGTCGTCCGCAGGCCCGTGGTGGCGATTCTCTCAACGGGCGACGAGTTGCTCGAACCTGGCGATCCGTACGGTGTTGGAGGGATCTACGACAGCAACAGCTACAGCGTCGCGGCCCTCGTACGCCGCTATGGCGGGATTCCCAATATGTTGGGAATCGCACGAGACAACCTGGATTCGGTGAATGCAAAACTGCGCGAGGGACTTCAGTCTGATATACTCATAACCTCGGCGGGGGTGTCGAAGGGCGACTACGACATGGTCAAGGACGTTCTGACCCAACACGGCGAGATCGACTTCTGGTCCGTACGCATGAAACCAGCCAAGCCACTGGCGTTTGGCGTGCTCACCGCTCAAGATGGGCGTCAGGTGCCGCACCTGGGTCTCCCGGGCAATCCCGTCAGCGCCATGGTCGCTTTCGAGCAGTTTGGACGCGCCGCAATCTACAAGATGCTTGGCAGGACCGGGTATCAAAAGCCCCGGGTCCAGGCAATACTGGACGAGCCAATTCACAATACGGACGGACGACGCGTCTTCGCAAGGGCAGTGGTCACCAAAGAAGACGGGATCTACCGGGCTCGTTTGACCGGCGCGCAGGGCTCGAATTTGTTGACCTCGATGGCGCGTGCCAACGGACTCGCCATCTGCCCGGAGGACTTGTCGCGCAAAGAGGCGGGAGAGGTCGTTGACGTACAAATGCTAGATTGGCCAGAGGAAGTGTTTTAATGGTGGAAAACTCGCTAGCGGTCGAACAATCGAATAACGGCAATGGAGAGATCGAGGAGAAAGCCCGCCCCAAATACCTGATCGATCCCGAGCTGGCCGTCTCGGTGCGGCGCTCTCTGCCGATGCTGGTTTCCAGCAGGCGGTGCTATCTGTGTCAGCAAGCCGATGACGAACGATCGGAGAACGGAGACCCTGACGAGTTTATCGAACGAATCGCGGACCATTGCTCACAGCAGCAAGACTACATGTTGCCCGACACCCCGCTCAAGGACGCTATTTTCCGCGTCATTCTGTCCCACAGGAACGAGCCCATGGATGCGGAAGAGATCAGCGCCGTGTTAACCGAGGCCTGGGCCATGACGCCATTCCCGAGAGTTACCACACCCGATGTAGTGCAGCGACTGCTGGACAACAGCCGAAGCTACTGCGTCGCCAGGCTGCCTGAACCCGAACCTGAGATCGAGTTGACGCCTGAACCGGAGCCCGAACCCGATCCGGCGCCTGTGGCCGCAGTCGAATCGGAATCGGTCCCAGACGATGTGCCGGAAGGGACCGAAGACAGCGATCAAGAAGACGAGGCCTAACCAGACCACAAGTCGCCAATAAGATGGAAAATGCAAAGCCCCCGTTTCGAATCGAAACGGGGGCTTTGCATTTCGTTAGTCGTAGCGCGACCGCCTCGTAGCGCACTGCTGCCTACTCGATCTTGCCCAACGACATGCGCGTGCACCGACAATGGCGTACGTCAGTTCCTCGGTGCGGTCAGTTGACAGCTATGATGGCAAGAGGGATGCCCAAGTCTTGCGTGCGCAGGCTCATACCCAACGATCTAGGCGTCCTCATCCCTCGGCTTGCGTCGCTTGGGGATGACCTGAACGTCTTCGGTGGCGAATACGGTTGAGGAGACCACCTGCTTCTTGGCGTTCTTCTTGGGTTTTTTGGATTCTCGTTTCGCGGCATGTCCTCTTGGCATTGCACACCTCCAAACGTGATCGTGTCAATTTTGATGCCTTATTACCAGAGTGTACGGCGCCTGCCACCGGCTGTAAAGCGCCTAAAGCGCCGCAAAGCGGCTCCGATGTCCGGCGTCACCCAGATCGCAGTCCGTTCGCTTCCAGCCGTCACATCCCTTGAAGATCGCTTCGGCGTCCCTCAATCGAGCCCGCATTCGCCTACACGAACGGCCAGGGCACGTTTTCGTATGGGTCAAGAGACGGCAACTCCGGGTCGGAAAGCATCGATCTGATCCGCGCGGTGAGAGCTCGCTCCTCTCGTTGGTGGATCAGGTCCGCGAACACGAGCGCATCGGTGTCGGGCGCCTCGAGCCGCCCGAGCAGCGATTCGAGGTCTATGAGCGCATCTGACGGGATCGTTCGGCCCCAGTACTCCAGCATAACCGTCCTCACCTTGAACACGGTGTGGAACGTGAGGCCATGATCGATGCTCCAAAGCGTTCCATCCGAGCCTAGCAAACAGTGGCCCGCCTTGCGGTCCGCGTTGTTAACGAGCAGGTCGAACACCGCAAACCGCGTCAATTCGTCTTCGCGATCTGCCGCCATGTCGAAGTACGTAACCTCCGGGTCCGTCTCTACGTAGAGCTGCACCGAACCTACCCCGTACGGACCTTCGCGAACCAGGGTGAACGGCACGTTGGGCCAGCCGAGAATGCGACTCAACAGGAAAGTCGCATGCTCACGCTTGTATAGCGTCCCGTCGGGGAAGTCCCGAAGCGGCCGCTCGCCATCCCGTGGCTTGTAAATCGCCCGAAGATACTTGCCGGGTCCGGCGTCGATCCAAACCAGGAACGTGTAGTTGGTGCCCCAGGGCATGCGATGGCCCCCAATGATCTCGCCCGACCGGAGAAGCGCCGTCGCCTCGCTTTCGGGCAAGTCAATCGGGACCGCCCCATCCGGAGTCGGAAACGCAATACGCCTGTCACGTGGTCTGCGGGAAGGCAATAGGCACTCTCGGTGGGGACGACTACAGACCCGAGTTGCAGGTCCTGAAGGGATTATCTTCCAGTCGGAGCATGATTGCGCGGGCCGAGTTTACTGGTCCAGTGGTTCGAGTTGCGTGAGGTCGGCAGTTCCGTTGGTGCGCGCACATCGGTGCCCGGAAGGGTCCATCGGCCTGCCACAAAGCGGACAGTGAGGCCTGCCTGCCGCGCAGACACGCATCGCCTCTTCGGAGAATTCCTGGACCTGTTGCTCGCTGGCCCAAACCCTGATGACGGCGACATCTTCATCTTCAGGGTCGTGAGCGTCTAGAATGAACAGACTTCTTTCACCGTCGTGCCCTAAAACCAGTTTCGTGGCTTTGAAGTCCAGATTCGTGAGTGGGTCGGCCTCACGGTCCGTTGGGAACGATCCCTCCGTGTCCCGGTCGTCGGGTAAGTTGGCGACAATCTGTTGAATGGCCAACGCCAACTGGAAGAGCTGTTCCTTTTCGAGCCAGACCGAAGCCGAACTGCTTTCGCTGTTGACGACGACGCGGAACGTGCGCTTGCCAGGCTCCCCGACCGACTCGGCCCGCAAGCTGGATATGCGTGTGAATTCGTTCTTAGCTTCTGCCATGGTAGTTCGGTAAATTCTAGTCGCTCGGCGTCGGAGTCGCAAGTTCGGCACCCAGGTCGAACCTTCCTGAGCCGCCCCATCCGGCGGCGCCATCAGCGTGAGACTTAGCCTCGCGCGACTTTGCTCCGAACATACCGTATGCTACGCGGGCCGTGCCGATCGACCTGGCGCGCCCTTAGTTCGAGTGACAGAAGAGATTCGAAGCGATAGCACATGGCACGGAACAGCGAAAAACGGACGACTCCGGAGCCACGTGGATTGGCCTGGTTCCAGTCGCGTTCCAGTCTGATCGGAGCAGTGATGATCTTGATCGGTTTGACAGGCATTCTTGCAGTCGCTCTGTTTCTGAGGGATGACGATCAAACCGAGCCGCCGAAGCCCATCGCCTCAACTCCTTCTGCAGCGGCGCCCGCGACCGCTCCGGGAACAGTCCGTGAAATCCAGACGCTGCAACGGCAAGCGATCGATGTCCAGCGGGTGGTGTCCGGCGAGTTCAGCCCGAATCGCATGGTCATCAACGGCCACGGATTCAACATCGAATTGGCTCGCGAGGCAAATGAGCGTTCAATCGGATTGAGCGGACGCGAGTCGGTCGGCGTCGATGCGGGCATGATGTTCGTGTTCCCGAACGAGGGCTTTCACCGCTTCTGGATGAAGGGAACGCTCGTGCCGTTGGACCTGATCTACATCGATGCGGGCGGCGCGATCGTGAGCATCCAGACGATGGCGCCGGAACCGGGCGTCTCCGATGCCAACCTCACGCTATACGAGCCGCCGGTAATCGTGTCGCTCGCTGTCGAGATCAACGGCGCCCGTGCCGCCGAGACGGGTCTCGAAGAGGGAATGATCATCGAGTTCGAGTAGAGCCGCCCCGCGCGGATTCACAGTCGACGACTACGGTGTACGTCGCTTAGAATCGACCGCCTTGCGCCTGAAACACCGCCCACCGACGCCGTTGGCGCCCTTTCGGAAACGCCATCGTTCCCATCTCACCCCCGGAACATCCCCGGAAGGCATGTCCAACAAACGTGCCCGAGCGCTCTTGCGGATTGCCCGTGAGCCCGGAAACCTGTTCTAGGGCCTCGGACGCGGCGGTACATTCCGGGTCGAAGTTTCCCGTGGGATCCGGACGAGTTTGGGAACCCACTCCGACAGGGCATAGGCGGGAGAGCGTTCACGAGTGCAAATCCACCATGCTCCCGACGGCCTGGGCCAGCGACTCCGGGTCCAGGCGCAGGCTCGGGTCGGCGCCGCCGCTCTCCGGGAGTTGGTGCGTCCAAAACGCTGGCGCCGGCAGAGCATCAGAGCGCCACGCAACGCCGGGCGGATAGATCAGATACACGTCCCATGCGGCGCCTGTCAACGCCAACGTCCGCGAGAAATGGTCTCCCACGGACTTGTCCGGACTCCATCGCTGGACAACGCGATGGTCGCTCAACTCGCCGCTTTGCCGGTCTGCCGCGTCGTGGTCATCAGTGTCCAGCATCGGGACAAATCCGACGAATCCGGCCAGTTTCTTCGAATCGAATCTCTCGAAGACATCGCGGACAACCCTGTGTCCGTACTGACATGGCGGTCAAGTCGGCGACACAAGGGCGATCAATCTCACCGAATCGACAACGCCGTTGAACCAATCTCTTACGTCGACCGTGCTCATTTTGGCTAGCATACGTTTCTGTCACCCTGGTTTGGATTGTTCGGTTTCACCTGTCGCGCGTAGCATCGCCAGTATAGACCCACCTGACCCCTTACCGATCACGACTCTGCCAAGATTCCCACAGCAATCCTGAGCGGGCGCACAACAGAGGCCGTGCGCCGAATGTGCGCTGGCATGAACCCTTCGGACATGCGACAATTTCGTGCAGCTTCCCGTGCGAGCATCTTTCGTTTCAAAGGTGAACATGACGTTCCAGAACTGTCTGACAAGCCTTCGCCGAGGGTCGGGCGCTTTGGCGATCGGCGCTATGGCGGCGGCGTTCGCCGCTTGCGGCGGCGCCTCGGTCGAACCCACGCCCGTGCTCACGGAGCCGACAGCGCCGGAGTCTTCGGGTGAGGACATCGTCGCGGTCCTGGCGACGTCGGACATCGCCGTGGGCGACAACCGCATCGTATTCGGTCTGATCGAGCCCGGCCGCGGCGGCATCAAGGATGCTGAAGTCGTTGTGCAGACTTTCCTGATTACCGATCAGGGGATCGACGGGCCGAAGCAAACGGCGGAGGCGAAATTCATCACCTGGCCCGGTGGAATTGGCGGCGTCTTTGTCGTGCACCTGAGCTTCGATGAACCGGGGCCGCGGGGGCTGGGCATCGTAATGCGGGAGACGGGCGGCGAGGAGATTCCGGTTTCGGCTACGATCGAGGTCCAAGCCGAGAGCCTGTCCCCAGCTATCGGCTCGCAAGCA
>CEQE01115143.1_pt1 | contig 10786 bp, 8 predicted proteins | sample 356201 | NCBI WGS metagenome assembly CEQE01 (sample SAMEA2619970, study PRJEB7988) | marine metagenome | biome: marine biome (ENVO:00000447); feature: mesopelagic zone (ENVO:00000213) & marine oxygen minimum zone (ENVO:01000065); material: "saline water (ENVO:00002010), including plankton...
GCGCATCCGGCCTGGCCGCGCTGTTCATGGGCGTCTTCGCGTCGGGACAGTGGATGGTCTGGTTGCAGTATCGGTACGCCACACCGTTCGGCGATGCCGACCCGCTGCTCGGCCGCGACGTCGCCTTCTACGTCTTCGAGTTGCCCTTTCTCGACTTCGTCCGATATCTGCTCGTCGCTATCGTCGTCCTCAGCCTCGCGGGCGCCGCCGCGATCTACGTGGGCGCGGGCGCCGTGGCGTTCGACCCCTCGACGGGCCTGCGGATCAGCCGCCGGGCCCGGCAGCATCTGTCGCTCCTCGTCGCGGCGTTCCTCGTCCTGCTGGCTTGGGGCGCATCGCTCGACATCCCGCGCCTGCTGCTGACCCCGGCGGGCGTCATTCAGGGCGCGTCCTACGTCGACGTCGAAGCCCGCGTGCCGATGCTGCGGCTGCTCGTCGCCGTGGCCCTGCTCGGCGGCGGCCTCGCCGCCTATCAGGCCTTCTCGCCGAAGAACTGGCCGGTTCCGCTCGCGGCGATCCTGTACGTCGCGGTGTCGGCCGGCGGCTCCGGCTACGCCGCGTTCATTCAGCGGATCGTGGTCACGCCGAACGAGCAGGAGAAGGAAGCGCCGTTCATCGAGTACAACGTCGCCGCCACACGGACAGCCTTTGCACTCGACGCGATCGATGAACGTGAACTGTCAGGCGACGCGCTGCTGGCGCGCGAGGACATCGAGGCGAACTCGGAGACGATCAACAACGTCCGGCTCTGGGATCATGGCCCGCTGCTCGACACGTTCGGCCAGATTCAGGCGATCCGGTCGTACTACGACTTCGCGTCGGTCGACAACGACCGCTACGTGATCAACGGCGAGTACCGGCAGACGATGCTGTCGACCCGGGAACTGAACTCCAGCAGCTTGTCAAATCGCACCTGGCCGAACGAGCGGCTGGTCTTCACCCACGGCTACGGTCTCGCCCTCGGCCCAGTGAACCAGGTGACCGCCGAAGGGTTGCCGGTGCTCTTCGTGCAAGACCTGCCGCCTCGGTCCGACGTCGATCTGTCGGTCGACGAGCCGAGCGTCTATTTCGGCGAGCTGTCGAACGACTACGTCATCGTGAACACGAACACCCGGGAGTTCCACTATCCGGAAGGCGACGACAACGTCTACAGCACGTTCGAGGGTGAGGGTGGCGTCTCGGTCGGCGGGCTGTGGAACAAGCTGTTGTTCAGCCTGCGATTCCGCGCGTTCAACATCCTGATCAGCGAACAGCTGAACGACGAGAGCCGGATCCTCTTCCGTCGAAACATCAGCGACCGCGTCGAGACGATTGCGCCGTTCCTGATGTACGACCGCGACCCCTACCTCGTGATCTCGGAGGGGCAGCTCTTCTGGATCATCGATGCCTACACGGTCACCAACGGCTACCCGTACTCGACCCAGGTGACCCGCAGCATCAACTACATTCGGAACTCCGTGAAGATCGTCATCGACGCCTACAACGGCGAGACGACCTACTATCTCGCCGACGGGAACGATCCGATCGCGGCGACGATTGGCAAGATCTTCCCCGATTTCTTCACGCCGCTCGAAGCGATGTCGCCCGACCTCCGCAGCCACGTCCGCTACCCGCAGGACATCTTCACGCTGCAAACGGCGATGTTCTCGACGTACCACATGACCAACCCCGCGGTTTTCTACAACAAGGAGGATCAGTGGGAGGTGCCCGCCATCGACAGCGAGGGCCGGGCGGCCCAGATGGAGCCGTACTACACCATCATGAAGCTGCCAGGCGAGCAGGACGCCGAGTTCATCCAGATGCTGCCGTTCACGCCGCGGCGCAAGGACAACCTGGCCGCCTGGATGGTCGCCCGAAGCGACGGCGAGCACTACGGCAAGCTCATGGTCTTCCAGTTCCCGAAGCAAAAGCTGATCTTCGGGCCGCGCCAGATCGTCGCCCGAATCAACCAGGATCAGGAGATTTCGCCGCAGATCACCCTCTGGAACCAGCAGGGCTCCCAGGTCATCCAGGGCACGCTGCTGGTCGTCCCGATCGAGGAGTCGCTGCTCTATATCAGGCCGCTCTACCTGCGGGCCGCCGATGGCCAGATCCCCGAACTGAAGCGGGTTATCGTCGCCTATCAGAACCAGATCGTGATGGAGGAAACCCTCGCCCTGGCGCTCGACCGGTTGTTCGGCCGATCGGGTGCCGAGCAACGGCTGACCTCGGCCGCCCCGGTCGCGCCGTCCGTGCCGCCGGTGCCGGCGTCGCCTGTGTTGGGTCTCCCGGCGCCGGCGCCCGAGCCGACGGCCGCCGTCTCGTCACTCGCCGACGAGGCTCGCCAGCACTACGATAGGGCCATTCAAGCGCAGCGCGCTGGCGACTGGACCCGCTACGGCGCCGAGCTCGATCGTCTCGGCGAGATCCTGGAGCAGATGGCGGCGCCGACGGGTGCCGAGCTCCAACCGTCTGGAGGAACCTGATGACATCCGCACGACGCAACGCTCTCGTGTGCACCCTGGCCGCCCTGACGCTGACGGGTTGCGGGGAGCCGGTCGTAGAACTCACGCCGGGCCTCACGGCCTTCACCGGGGCGAGGATCATCGACGGCACCGGCAACGCGATCGACGGCGGCGTACTCGTCGTCCGCGACGGTCGAGTTGAGGCCGTCGGCGCCGCCGAGTCGGTGTCGGTGCCGGTTGGCGCCGAGGAAGTCGACCTGACGGGACGCACGATCATGCCGGGCCTGATCAACGCGCACGGCCACGTCGGCGCCACCCGTGGACTCGAGTCGAGCCCGGACCTCTACACGCGCGAGAACCTGCTGCATCAACTCGAACTGTACGCCCGATACGGCATCACCACGGTGTTCAGCCTTGGCGGCGACGCTGAGGACGGGTTCGACCTGCGCAACGAGCAGGATCTGACGCTCGATCGGGCTCGGCTGTTCGTCGCGGGACCCGTCGTCGGCGGCGCGACGGCCGAGGACGTCGAGCCGATCGTCGACGCCGTTGCCGAGATGGGCGCCGACATCGTCAAGATCCGCGTCGACGACAATCTCGGGTCCACGACCAAGATGCCGGAGGAAGCCTGGCGCGCCGTCATCGCGCGGGCGCACGAGCACGGGCTCCGGGTCGCCGCACACGTCTTCTACCTGGACGACGCCAAGAAGCTGGTCGAGGCCGATGTTGACCTTCTCGCGCACAGCGTTCGCGACACCGACGTCGACCAGGAACTGATCGACATGATGGTCGAGCGCAACGTCTGCTTGAGCCCGACGCTCCTGCGCGAAGTGTCGACGTTCGTCTACGAATCTCGACCCGACTTCTTCGACGATCCGTTCTTCCTCCGAAACGCCGACGCCGAGGTGATCGCCGGGCTCGAAGATCCCGAGCGCCAGGCACGTGTCCAGAACAGCGCGAGCGCGCAGGGCTACAAGGCCGCGCTCGAGGTGGCGATGCGCAACGTCAAGGCACTGGCCGACGGCGGCGTGCGCCTCGCGTTCGGAACCGACACCGGCCCGGTCGGCCGGTTCCAGGGCTATTTCGAGCAACTCGAACTGGAACGGATGGTCGAGGCTGGTCTGACTCCGGCTCAGGCGATTCAGTCGGCGACCGGCGACGCCGCGGCGTGCATGGAGGTCGACGACAACCTCGGCACGCTGGCGATGGGCACCTGGGCCGATTTCGTCGTGCTGACGGCCGATCCGCTCGACGACATTCTCAATACCCGAAAGATCGAGTCGGTCTGGATCGCCGGCAACTCGGTGCCGCTCGGCAACTGAGCGATCCCGGTCAAGCCCCCGCGGGAGCGATCTCCGCCATGGATCTGCAGGTTCGGCCCGCGACCCGCGACGATGCCCAGGGCATCATCGACGTGTTGAATCCGATCATCGACGCTCGGACGTTCACGGTGATGGACACGCGGTTGACCCTTGGCGAGGAGCAGCGCTTCCTCGACGAGTACCCCGAGCGGGGGATCTTCCACGTCGCCGTCCGTGAGGCGGACCAGGTGCTCGTCGGATTCCAGAGCCTGGAACCCTTCGCCCAGTACACGCGTGCCTGCGACCACGTCGGTGTCATGGGCACGTTCGTCGACCTCCGGCTGCGTCGACAAGGGATCGGCCGACGTCTGTTCGACACGACCTTGCCGCGAGCCCGGACCGGAGGGTACGAGAAGATCTTCACGTTCGTCAGGGCCGACAATCCGGGCGCGCTCGCCACCTACCTCGACCAGGGCTTTTCGGTTGTCGGCACGGCTCACCGCCATACGAAGATCGACGGCCGGTACATCGACGAAACGATTATCGAGAAGTTGCTCGGAGAGTGACGATGCGACGCTTCATCCCCGTGCGCAGCAGGGTCGTGCGTGTCGCGGCGCGGCTCCGACGAACCTCGCGTGCCCGCTGATCGCCGCGCCGCAACCGCCCTCTATCGTTCGCTCAGAGACGATCCCTTCTACGCCACGATCGCGGCCAGCCTGGGCCCCGGCACGGCGGAATTCGAGCGGGCGCTCGTGCGCCATTTCGAGATTGCGCTGGACGAAGCCGAAACGAGCGGCCGGCTGGTCGTCGACCCCGACGGTCGCGCGGCGGCAGCGTGGGTCCTGCCGGCACCGCCCGACGCCGCGCGACCGGCCAGGCAGGCGAAAGAAGCAGCGCTTGGCGAGGCGCTGGGAGAGGCCGGCCTGGCTACGTATCGACGGATCGTCGCGTTCATGGGCGAGCGCGCCCGCGGCCAGGTGCCCACCGACGCCTGGTATCTGTCGATCGTCGGCGTCGCGCCGGAGGCCCAGGGGCGGGGGCTGGGGCGGCAGGTGCTCGAACCGACACTCGCCGAACTCGACGCCGCGGCGCGGAGTGGCTATCTCGAAACCTTCAGCCGGCGAAGCGAATCGTTCTACGGGCGACTGGGCTTCGAGACCGTCAGCCGGCACGACGAGCCTGCGACGGGGGCCGGCTATGCGATCATGCGGCGCCGCCCACGCCCTGCTTCTGCCAGTACCGCTCCAGGCCCAGCCAGCACAGCTTGAGCGGCGCGGCGTCCTCGTAGTGCCGGGCCGTCGATTCGGGCAACTGCCGGCGCATCAGCGCCGCGACTTCCGCGACGAACGCCGCCAGACCGTCCTTACCGGCGCCGCTCGCGACGATCCGCCGGGCGATCTCCGCGAGTTCGTCGAGGTGCTCGGCGAACATCCCGAGATGGCCATCGGTGTCGGCGTGCGGGCCGAAGTGGGTGACGAACAGCGTGTCGGCGCGCCAGCGCTGAATCGTCTCGATGCTTCCGCGCCACGCGGCCAGATCGATGTCGGGTGGGGGCGTCGGCGCCAGCAGGTAGGGCACGGACCCGACGCGGATGCCGGCCGCATCGCCGACGAAGGCAATCCCGCTGTCGCGGTCGAAGTAGCTGACGTGGTGGCGCGCGTGGCCAGGCGTGTAGGCCACGTCGAGCTCGCGCTCGCCGATCCGGATCCGCTCGCCGCCGTCGAGCTGGCGCAGGTTCGCCTCCGGAACCGGCAAGAACTCACCCCAGAGCGACTCCAGCTCGTCGCCCCACAGCTGGCGCGCGCTGGCCACGAGCCGGGTCGGGTCGACCATATGCCGCATGCCGGCCGCGTGGACGTACACCTCGATCCCCGGAGTCTCGGCGACCAGCGAGCCCGTGGCGCCGGCATGGTCGAAATGGATGTGTGTCAGCAGGATCGTCCGGACGTCGCCTGCGTCGATGCCGTGTCGCCGCAGTTCCGCGCCGAGCCTCGGCAGGGTCGACGCCGGTCCCGGGTCGACGATGGCGGCACCGAAGCTCCCGTGGAGCACGGCGGCCGCAATGACCTCGGGTTGGTTCTGGAAACGGAGGTCGATGTAACCGATGTCACGCGTCAGTCGCTGCATGGTCCGTCGTCGACTCGAACGATGGTGCCCAGGTCGGGCGCGGCCATTCTACTATGCCGATCTGTGCACCGTGTGCTGCTTGACGCCGTCTGATCGCTCCCATAGGCTGGGCGAAGGACCTGTGAGGATCCGTCGATGCCGCACGGCGAGCACCCAGAGGGACAGACCGTCGAGCGGGTCCGGACGGTTGCGAAGGAGCCGACCCGGTACCGCGTACTGCTGCACAACGATGACTACACCACCATGGAGTTCGTCGTAACGGTACTGGAGTCGATCTTCCAGAGGTCGCCGGCCGAGGCCTATCGAATCATGTTGCAGGTGCATACGCAGGGCCAGGGGCTGTGCGGCGTCTATCCCTACGACATCGCCGAGACGAAAGCCGGCGCCGTGCGTGACCTGGCGCGTCGTGAGGGATTCCCGCTGCAGACCTCCGTCGAGGCCGAGTGAGGGCCCGGTATCATGTTCAGCGCATCACTCGAATTGATTCTGAGCATCGCCTACCGTGAGGCGTCCTCGCGTCGCCACACCCATCTGACCCTCGAGCATCTCCTGTACGCGCTGGCTCACGACGTGGAAGGCGAGAAGATCCTCAGCGCCTGCGGCGCCGACTTGCCGGGCCTGCGCCACGATCTCGACGACTACCTGGAGCGCACGATCGATCGGTTTCCACGGCACGCCCACCAGGAGCCTGACCAGACGCTGGCGTTCCGGCGCGTGCTGCAGGCGGCAGTGCTGCACGTGCAGAGCGCCGGCAAGGACGAGGTGCGCTCCGGCGACGTGCTGGCCGCGATCCTCCAGCAGCCCAAGTGCTTCGCGGCGGAGCTGCTCCTCAAGCAGGGGGTGACCCGCCTCGACGTGCTGAATTTCATCTCCCACGGCATTTCGAAGGTCCCGCTGGCCCCGACCGGCGACGACCCGACGCCGGAGGAAACCGTTCGCGCCGGTACCGAGGACGAGGCGCCCGCCGCGCCGCGCGATCCGCTCGCGGCGTTCACCGTCAACCTCTCCGAGCGCGCGGCGGCGGGCCAGCTCGACCCGCTCATCGGCCGCACGGCCGAGCTGCAGCGCACGATGGAGGTCCTCTGCCGCCGTCGCAAGAACAACCCGGTCTTCGTCGGTGACGCCGGTGTCGGCAAGACCGCGCTGGCCGAAGGCCTGGCCGCGCGGCTGATCGACGACGACGTCCCGGCGGCGCTGCGAGGCGCCGAGATCTATTTGCTGGATACCACCGCCCTGCTCGCCGGCACGCGGTTTCGCGGCGACTTCGAAGAGCGGTTCAAGGCGGTCCTGGCCGCGCTCGATCGACGCCCGAAACCCGTGCTGTTCATCGACGAGGTGCATGCCACGGTCGGCGCCGGCGCCACGACCGGCGGCACCATGGACCTGGCGACGCTGATCAAGCCGGTGCTCGCGGCCGGGGAGCTCCGGGTGATCGGTTCCACCACGTTCGAGGAGTTCAAGCAGATCGAGAAGGACCGTGCGTTGACCCGTCGGCTGCAGAAGATCGTCGTCGACGAGCCGAGTCCGGAAGAGGCCGTTAAGATCCTGCAGGGGCTGCGCGCGCGCTATGCGGAACACCACGGTCTCGACTACACCGACGCGGCGCTGACCGCCGCGGTGAAGCTCGCCGGCCGGCATCTCCGTGACAGCCGGCTGCCGGACAGTGCCATCGACGTGCTCGATGAGGCCGGCGCGATGCTCAAGCTTCAGCGCACAGCGGCCGACGTGGGTAGCGACGATGATGGCGCCGCCGAGCCGCCGCCGCTGACGGTCACGCCCGAGGAGATCGAACGGGTGATCGCGCGCATGGCGCGGATCCCGGAACGGCAGGCCTCGGCGTCGGACAAGGAGCGGCTCCGCACGCTCGAAGAGGCGCTGCAGCGTGTCGTCTTCGGCCAGGATGAGGCGGTCGGGGCGGTCACCAAGGCGATCAAGCGGTCGCGGGCCGGCCTCGGCCAGCCCGACCGCCCGGCCGGGTGCTTCCTGTTCACGGGCCCGACGGGCGTCGGCAAGACCGAGCTGGCGAAGCAGCTCGCAATCCATCTGGGCAACGAGTTTCTGCGGTACGACATGAGCGAGTACATGGAGAAGCACGCCGTCGCCCGGCTGATCGGCGCGCCGCCGGGCTACGTCGGCTTCGAGCAGGGCGGCCTCCTGGTCGACGCGGTCCGGAGCCATCCGTACGCCGTCGTCCTCCTCGACGAGATCGAGAAGGCGCACCAGGATCTCTTCAACATCCTCCTGCAGGTGATGGACCATGCGACGCTCACCGACAACGGCGGCCGCAAGGCGGATTTCCGGCAGGTGGTCCTGATCATGACCTCGAACGCCGGTTCGCGGGAGGTGAGCGCGGGTGCGATCGGGTTCAGCGGCGAACGGTCGAAGGCGGCGCGGACTCGGATGAAAGCCGCGATCGAACGGATCTTCAGCCCGGAGTTCCGCAACCGGCTCGACACCATCGTGACGTTCGGCACGCTGACCCCCGACGTCATGGAGACGATCGTCGAGAAGTTCATCCTGCAGCTCGAAGCGCAGCTCGCCGAGCGCCGCGTGGCAATCACGCTGGAGCCCGCCGCTCGCCACTGGCTCGCGGTGAAGGGCTACGACCCGATCTACGGCGCGCGTCCACTGGCCCGCGTCGTTCAGACCGAGGTCCGTGATCCGCTGACCGAGGAGATCCTCTTCGGCAAGCTGGAGCACGGCGGCACCGTCCGGATCGGATTGGCCGAGGGCGACGACGCACTCGCGTTCGCGATTGAACCAAGCCCGGAGCCCCCACCGCCCGGGCCAGAGCCGGCCGAACCGATCGAGCCACCGGCCGACACCGGCGCGGATCCCGAGACGGTGCACTAACCGGCATGGCCGTCCTGACGCCAGCGGCGTTTCGCGCCCGCTTCCCGCTGCTGGCGCGACGCACTTACGTGAACAGCTGCTCGCAGGGCGCGCTGTCGACTGACGTCGACGCGGCCATGCGGCGGTTTCTCGACTCGTGGAACGACGAGGGGTCGCCCTGGGAGACCTGGGTCGGCGAGGTCGAACGGCTGCGCACGACGTTCGCGTCGCTCATCGGCGCCGACGCCGACGAGATCGCGGTGTTGCCGAGCGCGTCCACCGGCATCAACGCGATCGCCAGCGCGCTCACGTTCGACGGCACCCGCCGCCGGGTCGTCATGGGCCGATTCGAGTTCCCCACGATGGCGCAGGTCTGGCTCGCGCAACGCGAACGCGGCGCCGAGATCGGCTGGGCCGATCCGGTCGACGGCATGCTGCCGCCCGAGTCGTACGGCAAGGTCGTCGACGAGCGCACGCTCGTCGTTCCGGCGACCCACGTCTGCTTTCGGAACGGACACAAGACCGACATCGCCGGCGTCGCGGCACTCTGCCACGACCGCGGCGCCTACTGCTTCCTCGACGACTATCAGCGCACCGGCACCGAGCCGATGGACGTGCGCGCGCTTGGTGTCGACTTCATGGTCACGGGCGCGCTGAAGTACCTGCTCGGGCCGTCTGGCGTGGCGTTCCTGTACGTCCGGCGCGAGCTGATCGAGCGCCTCGTGCCGACGATGACCGGATGGTTCGGGCGCGTGAACCCGTTCGCGTTCAGCATCGACGACCTCGACTGGTCGTCGTCGGCGCGCCGATTCGAATCGGGCACGCCGATGATTCCGAACGTCTATGGCGCACAGGCCGGTCTCGATCTACTCGGCGCCGTGGGACTCGACGCGGTCGAGCAGACCGTGGCCGAGTTGACCGTCGGCCTGATGGCGTGGGCTGGGGACGCCGGCGTGGTGACGGCGACGCCGACCGATCCCGCCCGCCGGGGAGCGCTCGTCGTCCTTCGCTCCACCGATGCGCCGGCGCTGGTGACCCGGCTCGGCGCGCGCGGCGTCATCGCATCGTGTCGCGACGACGGTCTGCGGATCTCGTTCCACGGATACAACACGCAGTCGGACCTCGACGCGGTCATCGCTGCCTTGGAGGCCGAGTCGGCAATGCTCGTGAAAGAGAAGTTGGGAGAATTGCATGCCTGAGCTAGGCAGCGGATGCCGGGTCATCGAGCCCGACGAGGGGCGAATCAGTCGCGAGGGCGCGCGCCATCGCCGGCGCACCGTCGGCGCGGCGATCGCCGCGCGCGATATCGAGCAGTCGGTCAGCCGATTCGACCAAGGGCTCTCGCCGGGCCAGGTGAATCCCACCAGCGAGGAAGTGCACTACGTGTCGGCGGGCTCGGGTGCGTGCTACATCGACGGGCATCGCTACGACGTCGAGGTTGGATCCTCGATCTACGTCGGCCCTGGCACCGAGTGCTGCTTCGAAACGCCGGCCGGTGATCTCGAGATCGTCAGCGTCTGCTGCCCCCAGATCGCCGACTCGCGATTCGATCTGCCGCCGCGGACGTCGCCGATCGACCCTGGGACCGCCCGGCCGGAGGCGGTCGTGCACGAACGCGGTCGGAAGTCGATTCCGACGGGTGACCGCTGGTTCAAACTGCTCGCCGACAAGGACCTGGGCTGCCAGCGTGTCACCCAGTTCATCGGCTTCATCCCGAAATCCGAAGCTCCGGTGCACTACCACACGTACGAAGAGGCGATCTACATCGTCGAAGGGCGCGGCGTCATGTGGGCCGACGGGAAGGAAGCGCCGCTGGAACCCGGCAGCTGCATCTACCTGCCACGGCAGGTGAAGCACTCGATGAAGAACTTCAGCGACGCGCCGATCCGCCTCATGGGCGTCTTCCACCCCTCGGGCAGCCCCGCGGTGCGGTACGACGACTGAGGGCGGGATGGCAGCTAACCCCAGAACTCACTTGGCTTGACGCGTCTGGCGTATTCTGGCCGGCGCCTCGAGTTCGACCTCGGGAACGTACCCGCACGAGTCGTCTTCGGCGAGCGGATCGCCCGTTAGCGCAAACGC
>CEQE01147839.1_pt1 | contig 10781 bp, 9 predicted proteins | sample 356201 | NCBI WGS metagenome assembly CEQE01 (sample SAMEA2619970, study PRJEB7988) | marine metagenome | biome: marine biome (ENVO:00000447); feature: mesopelagic zone (ENVO:00000213) & marine oxygen minimum zone (ENVO:01000065); material: "saline water (ENVO:00002010), including plankton...
CGCTGTCAAATCCTTAGTACCCCATCGCGATGGCGGGACGGAACGCGTCTACCCCAGCGTGGAGGAGGCCCGTGTCGTAGTCGATGGTGATCGCCGACGGTCGGGAGAAATTGCCCGTCATGCCGGGCTCCTCCTCGACGACCTTGACCAAATGGCCCAGGTCGCGCAGCCCTTGAACGACATGCTCGGGTATCCTGGCATCTACCAGTGTCTCGCGACCGCTGGCATCGACGGTGGGCTGGACAAGCGCCTCCTGCGGCGACATGCCGAACGCCACCACGTTCGAGACGACCTGCACGCCCCGGTTCATGATTTTCCGCGCGCCGGGAGCTCCCTGGCACAGCACCGGTCTGCCTTCCTTGAACACCATCACCGGCGCCATGTTGTTCAGCGGCCGCTTCCAGCCCCCCAGCGAATTCGCGTACCCGGCCATCGGGATGAACCACGCCATCCCGCCCGTAAGGTAAACGCCCGTGCCTGGCGGGTTCAATCCGGAGCCGAAGAAACCGGTGTGCGTGGTCGAAACCGCGTTGCGATCCTTGTCCACCACGTTGATATGGGTTGTGTCCTCGTCATTGCCGTCCATGGCGGCTTGGGGAACCGGCACGCCGGCTTTGCCGCCCTGATGACGCCAGGGGTCGTGGACTGCCCTCTCCAGGTAGTAAGCCCACGGCTCCTCGTCCGACCCCACGCCGATATCCGCTCGGTCCGATTTTTCGATGAGCCCGGCCACCTCGCGACCATACTCCCCCGAAAGCATGCCCGCGAGCGGCACGTCGGCGTGCTCCCAGTCGCCCAGATATCGGAACCGGTCCGCGTAGGCGTGACGGGCGGCCTGGATGAACGCGTGCAGGTGTTCGACAGAGTTCTGCTCCATGTTCGCGATGCCGAGATTTTCGAGTATGCGGTACACTTGCATGTTCGTGACGGCCCCGCTGGGAGTGGGCACGATGTTCACCTCATGCCCCAGGTACGGCACGGTCAGCGGCGGAGACACCCTAGCCTCGTAGTCGTGCAAGTCCTGAGCCGTCAGAACTCCCCCGGAGTCGCGCATGTACCGGCCGATCTCGTCGGCGATTTCGCCCTCGTACATTGCTGCGGCGCCGCGCTTGCCAATCTTTCGAAGCAGGTCGCCGAGCTCTCGCTGCACGACCTTCTCTCCAGGCTGAGGATGGCTTCGAGGCGGCCTGCCATCGGGCAGCCACATCGAGGCGATGTACGGGTCCTTGCCGAACATCTCGGGATTGTTGGCCGCGTAAAGCGTGAGGTGCCAGTTCGCTTCGAATCCGTCAGACGCCAGAGCGACGGACGGTTCCACGACCTGCTCCAGCGGCAGCGACCCGAACCGGCCATGCGCTTCGCACAGTCCCGCGCACGTCCCAGGCACGGTGACCGACAGCGGCCCGTCTCGGTTGGCGCCGTCCTCGACGTCGAAGAGTTGGATGCCGCCCGCGGGAGCCGGGCCGATCACCTTGTACATGTCCGGATGGGCGTTGCAAGGGGCACGGCCGTTGAAGTCGATGGCGTAGGTCTTCCCCTCGGCGGCCATGTGCACCAACATGTACCCCATCCCCGCGATGGTCGCCATATACGGCTCCAGGACGATGTTGCAGAACGCCATGGCGACCGCCGCGTCGACGGCGTTTCCGCCTGCCTTCAGCATCGCCATCCCCGCTTCCGCCGATGGCGGCTGCATGGCGGTTACCGCTCCGTTTTCGGCGACGACCTCAAGTTTGCTCGGATTCCAGACGCTTCTCGATACCATGGATTGACCTCGCTGACCCATATCTCGATGGTGTACAATCTTGCCGTCATTATGCAAGCTGATTCCGCAATCTCAGTTCATTTCCCGATGCCGTCGACGTGGCAGTAGAGGACGCGGGCACGGAGCCCGCATCGGATCGGGTTCCGGACGAGTCGCATACCGCCACGCCCCCGTCTCTCCCGCCGTGGGCTGCATTCGCGTTCAGCGACTACCGCATCCTGTGGATTTCATCCGTATCATCGCTGATCACCATGCAGCTCCGGATGTTGGTGGCGGGCGTCTGGCTCTATGACGAAACCGGCTCCGGGGTCCAACTCGGGATGCTGGGCGTGGTCCAACTGGCAGTCCAACTGCCCGGGACCCTTTACGGCGGCGCGCTGGCCGATCAGATGGACCGCAAGAAGCTCATCGCTCTGACCCAGTCCTTCAGCTTCGTCGTAATTGCTCTGCTCGCGGTGCTCATGGCCACCGAAAACTTGGCCCCGTGGCACATCTACGCGTCGACCGCGTTCTTGGGCATCACCAGCATGCTCGGCAACCCAGCCCGGTCTGCCTTGACCGCGAATCTGGTGCCGAGAACGCACTTGATGCACGCGGTGACCGCCAACACCGCCACGTTCCAGATCGGGGCGATCCTCGCGCCGTTGGCCTTCGCCGGCGCCGTAACCAGATTTGGCATGACTCCGACTTTTGCGCTGGCCGCCGTGTTCGCTGTCCCCGCGTTCGTGATGCCGTTGCTGATTCGCACGCAGGGCGTCCCGATGGACCGCCAAGACGAGGGTTCGATGGTACGCAGGATAATCGAGGGCTTCCATTACGTCCGGCGGCACCCCATACTGCCTGGACTATACATCATGGACATGGGCGTGACCATAGTCAGCCACTACCGCCTGATATTGCCCATGATCGCCGACAAGATGTTTCGCGCTGGCGCCGGGGCCGTCGGCATTCTCAACGCCGCCAACTCTTTCGGCGGTGTCATCGGAACGTTCGCGGTGCTGTCCCTTACGCGGTTCCGTGCCAAGGGGATGCTGGTCGTTTATGCCACGCTCGTCTACGCCGTGCTGCTGATCGCGTTCGGCTTTAATACGTGGCTGTGGTTGGGGACGATAATCATCATCGGCATGGGCGCGTCCGACGCGATCGGAATGACGACCCGTCAGACGACCGTCCAACTCACCACGTCGGACAACATGAGAGGCAGGGCAGTCAGCTTCTCCTCGATGTCCGCGATGAGCGCCAACAACCTGGGCACATTCGAGGTCGGCTTCATGTCGGAGCAAATCGGCGCCGGCCCTACAATGATCCTTGGGGGCGTGATCGGCGTTGTGGTGGTCCTAGCGATGTGGGGACTTGTACGAGGAATGCGGGAGTACAGGTACCCGTAGAGATTGTGTACGTTCGCTCTAATCCGCTGCCGGGTGTGACTCCACCGGCTCTTCGAGAGCCGTCACGATAGCGGCGACGAGAGCCCGCGCAGACTCCTCGGTCAGCTCCACGGCCACTCGGGCGTCGACTCCCATCGCGGTATTGACGAAGTCGATGTTCAAGGTGTGCTCGGCCTGGGTGTAGAAAGGATGATCGAAGTACACCCTGGCCTCGGTGACCGGGATCCAGCCCTTCGCGGTCTTTCCGCTTCCCGTGATCTCGGCTATTTCCGTGAGTAGCGTGCACATGTGGCCCTCCGGCGGCGCCAATCGGCGCCCATAACTCGGTTTCGGATGACGATAAGGACCGTTGCATTGCGGTCCGAGGCGAAGAGCTAGGCGCTCAAGTGTTGCTCATACCAGGCGAAGACCTTGCGCCAGCCGTCGACTGCCTGCTCGACTCGGTACGACGCCCGGTCGACGGCGAAGAATCCATGGCCGGCGCCCTCGTATCGGTGGAATTCGTACGTCTTGCCGTGCTGTTTCAGCGCTTCTTCGTGCTGGTCAACCTCCGCAGGTGACGGCGACCCATCGTCCTGTCCGAATATGCCCAGCAGCGGACATCGGAGGTTCGGCGTCATGTCGATTGGCGCCACGGGCAGGTTGTCCGAGAGTTGGTCGGGGGACATGACCACACGACCTCCCCAGCAGTCCACGGCAGCGTCGACGTCGAGCGTCGATGCAACGACCACGATCTGCCGGCCTCCGGAGCAGAAGCCGATCACGCCCACTTTGCCGTTGTGGTATGGCAGGGATCGGAGGTGGGATATCGCGCCGTCGACGTCACCGAGGCACTGCGCGTCGGATACACCGCCCTCGGTCCGTACCCTGGCGGCCACGTCATCCACGCTTCCGGGACCGGCGCGATGGTGCAGGCTGGGAGAGATGCATGCGTAGCCGTTGTAGGCGAACTTCCGGGCCATCTCTTTTGAGGCCTCGTCCCATCCCGGCATGTGGTGAATCAGAACCACACCCGGATACGGCCCGGCCCCAAGCGGCCGCGCCAGGTAGGCGTCGATAGTGTCGCCATTGTGGCCTTCCACGCGGACGGTCTCGGCCAACATTCCCTCATACGTCATCACTTCCTCCACACGTTGTTAGCTGATTCGCCCGAACGCCTAGCGGTGTTGCGTAAATGCCATTAGCTTGGAAATCTCCGCGACCGCGTCTGCACGTGATGCACAGATATAGAAGCTTGTGTTCGTACGATACCGAGCAGAATACAACCATGACGAGATCGTGTCAAATTCTGATGCAAATGCATCACAGTTTACCCGAGAGAAGCGACCACACCGAAAACTCGCTCGAAGTGAGGCGTCAGCTTGTCCATCGTCACTTCCACGGCGACCGGTCGGCCCAACTCTCGGGCGATCGACGTGACTTCGGCGTCGGGCATGCCGCAGGGGATAATGCAGTCGAAGTAGGACAGATCCGGGTCGACGTTCAGGGCGAACCCGTGCATCGTGACGCCCCGGCTCACCTTCACACCGATGGCGGCGATCTTGGCGTCGCCCGCCCACACCCCTGTCGGACGGTCTTCGCTGGATGCCGAGACGCCGATCTCGGCCAGTGAGTCGATGATCACTCGCTCCAGCGCGCGGACGTATTCCAACGGACCGCTTCTTCGGCTCCGGAGGTTCAATATGGGATAGCCGACGATTTGCCCTGGCCCGTGATAGGTTGCCTGCCCCCCTCGGTCCGTGTGTCGCACCTCGACGCCTAATTCCAGCAGCCTGTTCTCGTCGGCAAGGATATCGGAGCCGGCGCCGCGGCGGCCCAGCGTGAACACGTGAGGGTGTTCCAGCAACAGGAGAGTCTCCGGTCGACGGCCTTCAGCGACCTCTTGGTGAAGCGTGCGTTGGAGCTCCAGCGCTTCGTCGTAGGCGACGCGGCCGGGGCGAAGCACGGTGCACGCGGTCGTCTTGGCGGATGGCTGAATACTGCCAGTTCGCATCGGCCTAGTAAACGGGCGTGTCCGGGCCGATGGCCTCGACGCGGCGTCGGACGGCGTTGATGAACGCGCTCGCCTCGGCGCCGTCCATGATGCGGTGGTCGAACGACATGCACAGGTTCATCATTGGGCGTATCGCGATGGCGTCATCGACGACGATTGCCCGCTTGACGATCGCCTCGGTTGTCAGGATTGCCGCCTGAGGATGGTTGACCAACGGCTGCGAGGCGATGGACCCAAGCGCTCCCGTGTTGTTCAGCGTGAACGTGCCGCCCTGCACGTCTTCCAGGCGCAGCTCACCCTGGCGCGCCCGCGTCGTCAGGTCATGAACCTTGTGGGCCAGGGCGACGATGCTCATCGCGTCGGCGTCGTGTATCACCGGCACCACGAGGCCGTCGGACGTGTCCGCGGCGATTCCAATGTTAATTCGGTTCTTGAGGATGACCGCGTCTCCGCCCCAGGAGGAGTTGAGCAACGGGTTCTCTTTCAGCGACTCGGCCACGGCCTTGATCACGAAGGGCAAGTACGTGATGTTGATCCCCTCGCGGGCTTCGAAATCCGTCTTCGCCACGGCTCGACGCGCCACAAGCCCGCTCACATTGGCTTCGACGATGGTCCACGCCTGTGGGATCTCGGAGGCGCTTCGAATCATGTGGTCGGCGATCATCCGCCGAACGGGTGTCAGCGGAACGCGCTCCTCGTCAGCCGCCGCCGGCATCGTGGGGGCTGGCGCGGCGGGACCGGCGTCGATGACGCTTTGAACGTCCTTGCGGGTGATGCGGCCGTTTATCCCGGTGCCCGTAACCTGGGCCAGGTCGACGCTATGTTCTTGCGCCAGTCGGAGCACCGCAGGCGAGTGCCTCTTCCGGCTGGACGCGACCTCGGCTCGCGGCGGCTCTGGGATGGGAACCGGCGTGCCCGAACCGGTGGGACCGACCGGCGCAACGTTCTTGAGCAGCTCGCCCGTGCGCCCGATCGCCGGAGGATCGGCGGGAACAGACTCTTCGCCATCCACCTGAATCTCCGCTATTACGGCGCCCATGGGCACGGTCGCGCCTTCGTCGGCCAGGATCGCGGTGAGGACGCCGGACTCGGGCGACGGCATCTCCATGTTCACCTTGTCGGTGACGACCTCCACGAGCGGATCGTATTTATCGACCTGGTCGCCGATTTGCTTCAGCCATTTGCCGATCACGCCTTCGGTGACCGATTCACCAACCTGGGGCAACTCGATTCTCATGGTGTGCATTCCAATTCTGTGACGTAGCGCCGCAAGATAGCGATCACTCGATGCTCGATCGAATCAGTATGCCGCGAGCTTTCGCATCGCGGCGGCGATTTTCTCCGAGTCCAGCATGAATTTGGCTTCCATGGGGGGGCTGAAAGGCATCGCGGGAACCTCGGGGCCCGCAAGGCGCGTGACCGGACCGTCCAGGTGCTCGAACGCCTCCTGGGCGATGATCGAAGCCACCTCGCCGCCGATCCCTCCGGCCAGCGTGTCTTCGTGGACGATCAGGGCTTTGCCGGTCTTGCGGACCGAATCCAGGATCGTCTCGGTGTCGAGCGGGCGCAGCGTGCGGAGGTCCACGACCTCGACGTCGACGCCCTCTTCGGCCAGCACGCCGGCTGCCTCGATGCAGTGGTGGACCATCAGGCCGTACGTGATCACGCTCAAGCCGTCGCCTTCCACCTTGACGTCCGCCTTGCCCAACGGGATCGTGTACTCTTCTTCGGGCGCTTCGCCTCGCACCAATCGGTAGGTGCGCTTGTGCTCGAGGAACACCACCGGATCGTCGTCGCGGATCGCGCTTTTGAGCAGGCCTTTTGCGTCGTATGGCGTCGCGGGTGTGACCACTTTCAGTCCAGGGGTGTGGGCGAAGAATACTTCGACGCTCTGAGAGTGGTAAAGGGCGCCGCGCACCCCGCCGCCCTGGGGCGCTCTCAGAACCATGGGCACGTTGAGCTTGCCGTTCGTGCCGTATCTGACGCGGGCGGCCTCGCCCACGATCTGGTTCATGGTCGGCCAGATGAAGTCGGCGAACTCGATCTCGGCGATCGGGCGCATGCCGTTCATGGCGGCGCCCAAGGCCACGGCGGCGATGGACGACTCCGCAAGAGGCGTATCGATGACGCGCTCTTCGCCGAATTCGTCCTGAAACCCTTCGGTTGCCAGGAACACGCCGCCCCGAGCGCCTATGTCCTCGCCCATGACGAAGACCCGTTCGTCACGGCGCATCTCCTCGCGCATGGCGTCGCGGACGGCTTCCAAAACAGTCAGGATTGCTATGGCGCACCTCTCGATCGATGCGTCCGGCGGCGAACCGCGGGCGCGCGGTGGATTTGGGGATCGACCCAGGGGCTGTCGCCATCGTGCATCACGATGCGTACACGTGCTCGAAGAAATCGTCGGTCCCGGGGTACGGGGCTGCGTCGACAGCCTCGGTGGCCTCGTTGACTATGTTCCGAGCATTGTCCCTGATCTGCTGTTCTGTTTCATCGGAGAGAATGTCCAAGGTTCGGAGGTGATCGGAGAGAATTCTAAGCGGGTCGCGTTTTCGCGCTTCCTCGATCTCTTCTCTGGACCTGTATCGCGTGTCGTCGTCGTCACTTGTGTGGGGCAAGTAGCGCTCGACGTGTGCCTCGATCAACGATGGGCCGTCGCCCTGTCTCGCTCGGCGCGCCGCCTCCGTGGTCGCCTCGTACACGGCAACAATGTCGCAGCCGTCGACCTCGATGCCGGGCATGCCGTATCCCTCGGCCCGGCTTGCCACGCTGTCCACCGCCATCTGCTTGGACAGGGGCACCGATATGGCGTATTTGTTGTTCTCGCAGAAGAATATGACCGGCAGTTTGTGGACCGCCGCGAAGTTCATCGCCTCGTGGGTGTCACCGGCTGATGCAGCGCCGTCGCCAAAATAAGTGATCACCACCGTTTCGTCCCCTTGCATCTTCGCCGCCAGAGCCGCGCCGACCGCCTGGGGAATGTGCGTGGCCACCACGTTGGATAGGTTGACGATGCCGTACTCCGGATAGGCGCCGTGAGTGGGGAACTGGCGGGCGCCGCTCAACGGTTCACCGGATTTTGCGAGGAACCCGGCCATGATCTCCTCGGGAGTCATGCCAAGCGTGAGCAGCACCGCGAGGTCTCGGTAGTATATGTAGAACTGGTCGACGCCCTTACGCAGAGCCGAGACGCTGCCGATCTGCCCCGCCTCGTGGCCTTGGGCGGACGCAACGATTGCCGCTTTGCCTTGACGGTTCAGCATCCAGATGCGCTCGTCAAGCGTCCGGCAAAGGACCATCTCGCGGTACATCTCGAACAGACTCGCGTCGTCGAGGGCCAGGCTGTCGTGCGACGGTCGCTGGGCCGCCGTTTTGGGTCCGGATTCCGGCATGATTGGAGTACTCCGATCGGGGATTGCCACTCACTGTCGGCGGGCGACGACACACACGGGTCAGCCTGTCGGCAGCACGGTAATTATGTCATCAGGCCGGATTCCAGTCAAAGACAGAACTTTGCTGGGCATATGTACGTAGTGTACTATGAGGACGGTGTTTGCCGCGCTGTTGGATCTTGCCAACGACGGCTTTCGCCAGGAGAAGTCATGAGTTCTCGCTGGATGCGCAGCAGCTTCATTTACCTGCTTATTATCGTCGCGGTGATCGCGATCTTCTTTACGCTATTCTCCCAACCGCTGGGCGGCTCGCGAGACGTGTCGATCAACGAGGTGATCGCGCTGACGGCTGGGGGTGAAGTCGATGCGATCGAGGTCAAAGGCGACGCGCTAACGTTGAGGACGGTTAACGGAGACACGTTAACCTCGCGGAAAGAAACCGATTCTTCGATCATCGAAATTCTCGAACGCGCGGGCGTCGATCCGGTTACCAGCAAGGTAAAGATCGAGGTAAAAGGGTCCAGCGGTTTTTCGAGCCTTCTAGGGATACTGTTCAACTTCTTGCCTCTGATTTTCTTCGGGGCGATCCTGTTGTTCATGATGCGTCAAGCCCAGGGAAACTCAAGCCAGACATTCAGCTTTGGCCGAAGCCGTGCACGGATGTTCGTGGGCAACAGTCCCGCGGTGACGTTCGCTGACGTCGCGGGGGTGGAAGAAGCCAAAGAGGAACTCCAGGAAGTCGTCGAGTTCCTCAAGTTCCCAGAGCGATTCTTGGCCCTGGGTGCGAAGATCCCCAAGGGCGTTCTGCTGATGGGCCCTCCAGGCACCGGCAAGACCCTGATGGCCAGGGCCGTTGCAGGCGAAGCTGGGGTGCCGTTCTTCTCCATCAGCGGCTCGGAGTTCGTCGAGATGTTCGTGGGCGTTGGCGCCAGTCGCGTCCGAGACCTGTTCGAGCAGGCCAAACGCAATGCGCCTTGCATCATATTCATCGATGAGATCGACGCCGTGGGCCGGCATCGTGGCGCAGGCTTGGGGGGCGGGCACGACGAGCGCGAGCAAACGTTGAACCAGATCCTCGTCGAGATGGATGGGTTCGACCCCAACACCAACGTGATCGTGATGGCGGCCACCAACAGGCCGGACATCCTGGACCCGGCGCTGCTGCGGCCGGGCCGATTCGATCGGCGAGTGACCTTGGACAATCCTGACGTGAAGGGTCGCCTTCAGATCCTCGAAGTCCACTCCAAGGGCAAACCCATCGGCGACGATGTGGATATGAACGTAGTCGCACGCCAAACAGTCGGCTTCAGTGGAGCGGACTTGGCCAACCTGGTCAACGAGGCCGCGCTTTTGACCGCCCGACGGAACAAGACAGAGATCGGACCGTCGGAGTTTGCAGAGTCGATCGACAGGGTGATCGCCGGACCCGAAAGGCGCAGCCGCACCGTCACCGCCCGCGAGAAAGAGATGACCGCATATCACGAGGCTGGCCATGCGCTGGTTGCCCACGTGCTGCCGGATGCGGACAAGCCCTACAAGGTCACCATAGTCGCCCGCGGCCAAACGGGCGGACACACGCGTTACCTGCCCGAGGAAGACCGCCATATGTGGACCAAGAAGCAATTCAAGGACATGCTTGCCGCGGCCATGGGCGGTCGTGCGGCCGAAGAGCTCGTGTTCAACGAAGTCACGACGGGCGCCGGCAACGACCTTGAACAGGCGACGAACATCGCCCGGACGATGGTGACTCGCTATGGCATGAGCGAGAAGCTTGGGCCTCGAACCTTCGGTAAAAGGGAAGAGCTGGTCTTCCTGGGACGCGAGATATCCGAGCAGCGAGACTACAGCGACCGAGTCGCCCAGACCATCGACGAAGAGGTCCACGACCTCATCGAAGGCGCCCACCAGAGCGCGGCAACCGTCATCAAAGAGCACATGGCCAAGCTGACCCAGCTCTCGAAGTACTTGATCGACCACGAGACGGTTGAGGGCGACGTGCTCGACAACCTGTGGTCAGGCCCGTCAACCGAGCCCGACCCGATGCCCGCCGGCTAGCTGCCCGTCAGCTCCCCGTCACCCGACGTTTGACGAAGGCGGTCCGCTCACAATCCGTTCGCCCTGAGCAACGTTTTGTCCGCACGGCGGACAATGCATAGGACAGCAACGGTGGAAGTTTCGTCCGAAGCGAATCTACATTTCACCGGTGCATTAGAAAGCCTTTCACGAAACCCGTCTGTTCCCAC
>CEQE01088654.1_pt1 | contig 10763 bp, 7 predicted proteins | sample 356201 | NCBI WGS metagenome assembly CEQE01 (sample SAMEA2619970, study PRJEB7988) | marine metagenome | biome: marine biome (ENVO:00000447); feature: mesopelagic zone (ENVO:00000213) & marine oxygen minimum zone (ENVO:01000065); material: "saline water (ENVO:00002010), including plankton...
GGCAACATATTCGGGGATTGGATAACATCGAACTGGAGACCGCCAACCTCATCTGTTAGATTTTCAAGGTTAAATGAAAGGGCAATATCGCTCGTATATGCATCCACTTCCATATCATTCACTGATAAGACATTCTGACCCATCAATAAAAATGGAAGACACAGTAGTATTGAAATAAAGACATTACGTTTTTTCATGATTTCTCCATATTTGATTTATTTATATTTTAGTTGTTAAAGTCTTATTAACGATAATTTTTTACTTACTACTCACCAAGTTCGGAGTAACATTACCCTAAAGTAAACCAATATAAAGCTATTAATTTCCTAAAAGGGAGTCGAAAATACATAATTTAAAACAATAGTCATAAGAAATTTTTGGATTCGAAATTTGCTTGATTAAGCAGCTCCATGGCATTTTTTATACTTCTTGCCACTTCCGCATGGACAGGGTTCATTCCGACCCACTTTTTGTTCCACTTTTACTGGTTTAGGTTTCCCAGGTTGGACTCCTCTTTGAGCTTGTTGAGGGGATTGTCCACGATCTTGAGCCGCAAATCCCATCCCGACTGTATCTGCATGCTGTGTCTGAACGGCACCAGCCGGTCTCCTGCCCCGGACTTCGGGTGCTTGGTCCATTCCCTGGAGCTGAGTTCTATATAACCGCTTTATTGTCTCACGGTTCACATCCGTTAAAAATTCAATAAACAATTCAAATCCTTCAGACTTGTATTCAAGCAGAGGATCTTTTTGACCGTAGGCACGAAGATTAATTCCTTCCCTGAGCTGGTCCATGCTGTAAAGATGGTCTTTCCACTTTTCATCAATGGTCCGAAGAACAACATATCTTTCGAATGCGCGCATAATTTCTTGCGGTACAAGACTTTCCCTTGCTGTATAAATGGCTTGGGCACGATCTCTAATCAATCCTAAAAATTCATCGGAATTTGAGCAGTCATTGAATTCATCATCCATATTGATTGTGAATGATGAGGCAAGTTCATTTTCCAATGATTCATAATTCCACTCTGCCACATCTGCTTGTCCATTGGAATGCTCATCCATGATATCTTCAATATATTCACCCATTATAGAATAAATTTCTTCCCTGATATCTTCATTTCTTAAAGCATTGGAACGACGGTCATAAACCACCTCCCTCTGCTGATTCATTACATCATCATATTCCAAAAGTCGTTTCCGGATGGAGAAATTTCTTGCTTCCACCTTTTTCTGCGCCCTCTCAATCGAACGTGTGACCATGGCATGTGTAATCACCTCACCTTCCTCCACGCCGAGACGATCCATAATATTTGCGATACGATCGCTGCCGAACAACCGCATGAGGTCGTCTTCCAAACATAAATAAAATTGTGTTGAGCCAGGGTCGCCCTGTCTGCCGGACCTGCCTTTCAACTGGAGATCAATCCTTCTCGCTTCATGTCTTTCAGTGCCAATGATGTGCAGACCCCCAACCTCTGTCACGCCTTCGCCAAGTTTGATGTCTGTACCTCGTCCTGCCATATTTGTTGCAATCGTTACAGCGCCTCTTTGCCCTGCCCGAGCAACGATTTCAGCTTCACTCTGATGCTGCTTGGCATTCAACACATTGTGGGGAATTCCTCTTCGTTTTAGCATTCGGGAAATGGTCTCTGAAACTTCAACGGTAATTGTACCTACCAATGCCGGTTGACCTCTTTGATGGCAGTCGGCAATTTCATCTAGTACCGCGTTATATTTTTCCCGCTTGGTTTTATAAATCAGATCATTATTATCTTCCCTGATGCACGGTTTATGGGTAGGTATTACCATTACATCAAGACCGTAAATGGAGTGAAGTTCTTCTGATTCCGTTTCAGCCGTACCTGTCATGCCGGAAAGTTTATTATACAGGCGGAAGTAATTCTGAATGGTAATGGTCGCTAACGTTTGTGTCTCCCGTTCGATACGGACATTCTCCTTCGCTTCCAGCGCCTGATGGAGTCCTTCACTGTACCTTCTGCCGGGAAGAACACGGCCTGTGAACTCATCCACGATCATCACCTTCCCCTCCTGAACAACATAATCCACATCCTTTTCATAAAGAGAGTAAGCTCTTAAGAGTTGGGATATATTATGAATCTGTTCGCTCTGACTGCTGTGGAGAAGGCGCACCTTTTCAGACTCTTTTTGTTTATCACCTTCACTCAGAGATTCATTTGAATCTATCTCGTGCAGCATTTCACCCAAATCGGGGATCACAAACATTTCGGGATTATCAGGTGATATGGACTGCCGCCCCTTTTCAGTTAAATCAATAACATGGCTTTTTTCATCAATACTGAAATAGAGGTCATCATCTACCTCATGCAGTTTTTTGTCCCTCATATATTCGGACTCCACCTGATGGGCAAGTTTTTTGGGGGTTCCTTCCTGATACAGTTTTTGCAGTTTCCTGTTTTTGGGTGCTCCTCTGCTTGCTTGAAGAAATTTATACCCTGCATCAGATTCTTTACCTTCACTTAACAATTTATCCGCTTCACTGACGATCTGATTCACAAGACTTGTCTGCATCCTGACCAGCTTTTCCACAACCGGTTTCATTTCCTTGTATTTTGAGTCAACGGGATGGTCAACCGTGCCGGAAATAATAAGCGGTGTTCTCGCTTCATCAATAAGTACACTGTCCACCTCATCAACAATAGCATAAAAATGACCTCGCTGAACCTGTTCATCAGCAGTCAGAGCCATGTTGTCTCTTAAGTAATCAAATCCAAATTCATTGTTGGTGCCATAGGTAATATCACACTTATACACTTCCCGTCGTTCATTATTGTCCATCTGATTCAGAATGTTTCCAACAGTTAATCCCAATCGTTCATAAATTTTCCCCATCCATTCAGAATCCCTTTGGGCGAGATAGTCATTCACCGTAATAATATGGACTCCCTTTCCCGTTAACGCATTAAGGTAAATGGGCATGGTTGCAACCAATGTTTTTCCTTCACCTGTTTTCATCTCAGCCACTTTTCCCCTGTGCAGCACAACAGCGCCAATTAATTGAACGTCGTAGGGAATCATATCCCAGGTTACTGCTTGGCCCACCACTTTCCATGACTCACCGGTTAGGCGGCGACAGGTATCCTTGACCATTGCAAATGCTTCGGGCATAATTTCATCCAACATTTCCTTTTCGGATTGCATGACAAAATCTTCCCGCTCACTTCCCTTTAAATTCTGTTCATCTGCCAAATGACCCGATTCATCCCGGGTCACCTTCAGCATTTCCTGAAATTCACGGGTACGGGCTACTAAATCTTCGTCGCTTTTCTCCTTGAGAAGTTCGTAGAAAGTATTGATTTCTTCTACCATGGGAAGCAATGTCTTGCTCTCCCTTTCCGACTTTGTGCCGAACAATTTTTGAATTACTCCCATTTTACCTTCCCACTAAAATTCTTTTTGCATTGAATTCGGAAATTCCCGCTTTTGCAATTTTTTGTGATGCCTTATATACATCGTATAAAATACGTACGAATTCGATTGTACCCCATTCTTCATCATAGATGACATAACAAGTCCGGGGGTCAAAATCCCTTGGCTGACCTACACTCCCGACATTTACAATATATCGTTTTGTTTTATCGAGAAAAATTAATCCTTCCCTGTATATACGATCGTATCCGTCTACAGTATATAATCCTGGGATGTGCGCGTGTCCCACAAAGCAAATCTTACCGTCAAAATGAGGAAACTGACGTCCTGCCTGAAGCGTGTTAGAAACATATTTCCACTGTTCAGGTTTATCAGGAGTACTGTGAACAAAAAACATTGTTTCCATAGTAGATGTAAGCTCAAGCTCACCAAGATACATTTTATGCCTTTTAAGAATATTTTTAGATGTCCATTTTGCAGATGCCTGTGCGTCTGAATTGAATAGAAGGTATCCATTTCCTTTTGAAGCAACATGATCATGGTCCCCTCTCAGACAGACATCAAATATTTCCTTAACGGTATCAATGCAGTACTTCGGTTCAACACCGTAATCCACCAGATCTCCAAGACAATAAGTCTTGTCAATGGAGTGCTTCTCGATGGATTCTATGACTCCATCCAGCGCTTCTTTATTGGCGTGAATGTCTGATATAACAGCGATACGCATTATTGGTTATTTCAATAAAACCATCCGTCTACTCCCGACATGTCGGGATACGCCGGACAAGTCTTTCCTATTTTAGAAGAACCATTTTCCGTGTGAGTTGATTTCTGTTTGAAGTTAATCTGTAGATATAAACACCACTTGCCACATTGGATGCATCCCAGATTACGCGGTGGTTTCCGGATTCCAGTTGTTTGTTTATTAATGTCTCCACCAATCGGCCTGTGATGTCAAATATCTGTAAAGACGTCTTTCGACTGGGGGATTGCTCCACAACAAAATTAATGGTGGTGATGGGATTAAACGGATTGGGATAATTCTGATGAAGTGCAAATTCAAGAGGGATGGACGTTTTTTCTTTCTTTGTCAGAATTATATATTGAACCGGTCCATCTATTATGATTGATTTAGATCCGTCCAATACATGCGATGTTAGATAACTCTCATCATCTACTGAGGAAGTACGTCCTAATCCCTCAACAATTTGCAATACCCAAGCAGCTTCTTCATCGGTTAAATCACCTTCTACAGTAGCAGTAATAGGCCATGCATTGTTTCTGACATGAATTGTATCTTGGTTAGCAGCCAGCTTTTTATCCTGGGTAAACCGTGTATCAAAAGTGTTTTCATCAAATTCCGGAATGGGAGGGAGTGTAACCCGGGGGATTTCCTGTTCAGGTATCTCTATCCCGAAATAGAGGCGGCAGGTTTTGTTGTCTGCATTGGTTAGTTTAAGGCAGTGAGCATCTTCCAGAATACTTGATAAAGTCGGTTCATCTTCATTGGGAGGGAAAAATGAGGTAATCGTGATTTCACCATCACCGCTTGCTCTCACCCAGTATCCTTTTCCCGGTTCTATCTTGTCTGATGGAACATAGCTGACGTTATATTCATAAAGTGTTCCTTCAAGCAGCACATTATCAGGATCATAAATATTTTCAAAATAGACTGTTTCAGATACACCTGAAATAAGGTTATACCCTTCATTAACCGAAACATTGACAGTCGTAAAAGGTGATCCTCCATATCTGAAACTGACATCCTCATCATACCGGATCCAATACCCTCTCCCTATTTCAAGATTGGCTGTAGAAGTGTAACTTCCGTCTTCATAGGTATAAGCAAAGGATTCTGATGTTCCCGGGAACAGGTCAGAAATATGTGACGATTCATTTTCTAACGGCAACCCCACAAGATTCCATCCTTCTGATAGCTCCATATTAAGATGGTGATGGTAAAAAGCGCCCATGTCAGCTACAGTCCCATCTGGGTCTAAAGGAGAATCGGGATCGCCGGCATCGACACTTGGGCTGTACAATTGAAGTGTAAAATTATTATTTTGTGGTTCATTAAATAAAGGGTCACCTTCAATTATATTATTTCCAAATGGGTACCATAACTGATAGTTATTATCAAATAGATTATAAGAAAAATCAATATTATTGAGATTATCGTCAGTTGTGTTAATGATTATATTACTGGATTCATTACCTCCAAACACAGAATTTTTCACTGAAATAAAATATTGAGACAAGTCCGGTGGATTACCCAAACCCAAATCTGCGTCAAACAGTAAACTGCTGTTATAAAACGTAGAATTGTTAATATTAACGGACATATCAATATTATTGTTTTCACCAAAATTCCAATAATAGTAAAGTCCGCTAAAAGAGCAGTTAGAGAATACAACATGATCTAAGGTTATGATTCTATCTGCATCCCCCATATACATTTCAATGCCATTATATGCGCCATCAATGTTACAATAACTCATATTTATCTCCTGATGGTGTTCATCGTCCAGGATAATACCGGGCCATTTTTCACCAGGGACTTCGCTGTAGAAATTAATACGGTTATTTTCTGATCCTTCAGCAATTAGGGCACCGTCAATTTTTATCCTGAACCCTTCATATCCATAAATAGAGGATTTACAGGGTATGTCTGCTCCGGCGGGGATAATAAGTGTTTCATTTTCAGGTACAGTTTAACAATATTTAGATTATTTACCTTATCATAAATTGCATTTATTACTGAACTTTCATGGAAAACCACCAATCGATAAGACAAATCACCGGGATAATCTGGATCTTCGAACACATTCGCATCCGTTGTCTCCCACCCCACGACTCCATAAATGCCATCCTGCGTAGCCATATACGGCGCACGGAGGGAGTAGATGGGATCAGTGTCGTTAAATAATGGATTTTGATTCAAGAACACCTCATAGGAGCCGTCCACTACCTCCACCCAGTCGGTGCCGGTCTGGACCCACTGTTCAGGGTCATCTTCTTCGGGGTTTTGAATGTACCAGGGGTCCTGGATGGCAATAGGAACTCCCACGTCGTTGGTTAGCACCACGGTTTCCTGAAAATCAAAATTGGCGTTGAGACCTTCTTCTACATGATCAATTGTCATTTCAAAATTGGCCTTTTCCAGTAGATAATCTTCATTGCTATCATTCCATTTTAAATGCCGTTCACCCTGCAATGTATGATTATTTGTACGCACCGTGTAAGAATCATTTGTAATCACCGGCACAGGGTCAGAATCAGACTCCACATCTTCAAAATCCATATCTGGGGTATCCAAATTGTATAGACTTAATGTTCCGCCCAGATTACTGGTCGGATTTCCACTATGCCGGTTTGCCAATACTACATCAATAAGCGAAAGTTTTGCGATCCTGGTACCTTTTCCGTGCGTTGAGCTATTTTTATATTGAGAAGTAAACCAAAATGTATTGCCGTCATCAGGATCAACTGACATGCTGGCATAGTCTCCCCAACGATTAGAATAGGTTTGCGAATAATCTCCATCCCATATAATGGTTTCTTCAACATCCATTTCGTTGAGGGGTGCAGCATTGGTTTGTCCACAGTACCGAATTCCTGGATAGGTGGAAGAACCATCGGAAACGGAATAACCCATGGCGATTTCTCCAATATCATTCATGGCTATGCTGGGACACCAGCGACTGATATTATCAGGGTTATAAGTGCCCTGTTGAACAATTGACCAATCGGAACCTGTATTTTCAAGTTCATACCACCGAATTGCTGCTTCCGTGGCTGATTCCGCAATTGTATGTGTACAAACAATTTTTTGTGTGCCGTTAAAATTCCTGTATTGAGCACGATGCATTAGAATTTGGGAAAGAGCACATAATTTTTGTGAAGTTCCCGGTTGAGGAATATTGTTCCAGCTACTATTAAAATTTCCACTAAAAGAATTGACATTCAATGTTTGTGTACGAGAAAACGTTGAGTTTGATGGTGTTGTCCAATCCACCTGAAGTTCGTAAATATAAAGGGCATCAGCAGGATTTCCCTGATCATCATCGGCGATGGTGATAAACTGACCCGGTGTGCCTGTAGGCGCCCAGGAACCATCGTTATCAAGAGGTAAGATGCAGTGAATCCCATCGAAAGTCGATGGACGGTTGGGATTATCAAACGCGATCATAGTCGGATCTGAATCACCTTGTATCATCGCGTCTCTTTCAAGAACATATACATCATCCCCATAGGGAGTGTTTGTTGCCATATAGTATCCATCATGCCAAATTCCAAATTTCGGGTAATCAGGCATATCATCAGCATCAAACGACCAGCTATACCAGGTGCCGGTGGGGTCGCTACTTGTGGAAACTGCAATCAAAATGTAATCATTGGCATTGCATATTGATAGTTCAGCGTAAAACCATCTCTCTGCATTTTCATCCCACAAAACAATTGGATCACCGCTATTACAGTTTGCACCTGGAAGGGATGAATCAAAAATAGCGTTTAAATTTGATGGACCGGCAACGATGGATCCATCAGATTTGTCAAAGATAGCGTAAGTCTTATTCACGGTTTGAAAGTAATAGCTACCATTAACGTCACCATTAGCATCAGGAGGATATGAGTTGGTATTCTGACCCGCAAAGTTGTCTAATAGATGGCTTGTTAACAATCCCTGTTGTAATTGTTCGGCGGGATCAATGGGTAGATTGCTATAATCAGGTGGCTGTATATTGGGGTTGATTTCACCGTTAATAAAATTCTCTTCCGGGGGAAAATCAGTATATGAAACTACCGGATTATTGCTCAACGGGCCGGAAACAGCAAATCCTGCCGGTTGACTTATCAAGGTAGGAAAGACTACCTCTTGTGCTGATAATTGGCAAACAATTATCAGTACCACGAATCCCATAATGCTGAGATTTATTTTCCAATCACGAGAATTCATAACATATCTCCTTTTCTTTTTTTCCTGTCCGATCAGCCTTAATCTCAAAAACGAGAAATGGCTCGTCCAAGGTTTGTTAATTACCTGCAAGCAGGTCTCTTTTTCGGTTACGTCCCGGTAACGACTGCCTTGAAAACCGAAGTTACCTGGTCGTTCTTGTTCATTATCCTAGTCCACTGGATAATCTTTGATTGTTTTTACTCATGATATCCTTTGACTACTAAAGCACCTTCCCACCAATTGAAATAACCGACCATTACAACCAAGTTTCCATTATAATCACTTCCATTAAGTGCCCGCTGTGGATACATGTCGCTTATTTCTTGACTGTAATAATAAGTGCTGCCATTGAAATGAATGTATTTAAAACCTGATCCTGCAAAGAATATGTCATTAGTTGATTTTACATTAACACTCTTAAAGGCACTCTGATGCATATGTGATTTTGTATTATTAATTAAAATTGAATCTTGATTTACAAAGTTATATTTCCAAAGTCCTGCTGAAGATGGAAGATAAACAGTATCCTGCAGTACACCTACACCCCAAACCCAACCAACATTTCCATCTTGGGGAAGTGATCCTTCGGTATAATATAAGGTATTCCATATTCCATTAGTCATTTCCAGCACAACACAAGGTGCGGGTAAAGTAGAATTCCACCCTACAGCAAACACACACTCACCATCCGGAGTCCCATCAATATCAAGCAAGTCCACATCCGTCCCACTCTCCATCTGATTAAAACTAACCCCGTCGTAGTGGACAATGGAACCGTTATCGCCCACAAAGTAGAGATTAGACGGGGCAGTTCCCCAAATTGCTTCACCCACACACACACCAGGCATCCCCATATTGTTGAGATGATATAATGTCCATTCGATACCATTCCAGTGTAATGGAAAACAATGGGATGTTACCCAAATATCGTCCTCTGAAAAATAATGAATACTGTATAAGTCTAGAGTATTGCTATATATGCCCATCAACTCCCACTCACTCCCATTCCAATGAGCAGCATTATATTCCATGGTATCCGTCTCAATATTGCCCACCACCAACACATTGTTCTCATCAATAATCGCTACATCATTCAGATAGCTGCCGTACCCACCCAGCGTATCAATCTCCCACACAAAGTTGTGGCTGGTTGTGTCTAAAAGGCATTTTGTTCCGTCTTCATTCCAGTGGTAACCGTCTTCACATTCACAGTCGCCATCCACTTCAATCTCGTGAGCACCACATTCAAGTTCATTGTCCGGTTCTTCAGGGCAGGCGGTGAAAAGAACAACTAATATTATTGATAAGGTAGTCAGATAATTAATTATCTTCATTTCAGTAAAATCATCTTTCTGATTTTAAAAGTATTCTTCTTGAATTGCTCTCGCTATAAAGTCTTCAGGTAGTGAAGTTTTATGCCCATTAAAATTAAATACCAAGTTGCTGCCGCCAAACAAACAGAGTGGAGAAATAACGATGATTATGAGTTTATTCAATTCTAAATCCTCTTGCTATTATTGCAATTGCTCATTGCTCTTAATACTCCAGTCATGGTTCTCTCCTCCTTCAGTTATACATCTGTTTGATTTCTTTTCAACGGTATCCCCTAATAACAAAACCTTGCCAAGTATCATAAATGATTCCAACGGCTACCATTATCTCGAACGTAGCCGAAATCCCATAAATCGTCCCCATATCAGGGAACTGATAGCCTTGGAACGTTGAGCCGTTATAGTGCCACATTCTCGTAAAGTGACCTGCGTAATAAAAATCATTGTGACTGTTGCCGGAAACAACCTCTAATTCAGACGTTGGATCGGAAGTCTCCCCATACCAGAAACATTCCCCTTGAGTATCCTTTGAACAGCGGTACAATCCCGCTTGTGTCACAACCCACAGACTGTCGGGGTCATCGGTATAGACCCCCCGGATGCGCCCATTTATTCCGTCGTGATAATCTTCCACAAAATCATCTCCTTCCAAGACCTTCGTTAAAGTTGTCCCATCATAGTGCAAGAGAACCGTTATCACTTCGTCTTCCCTGTACCCGCTCGCTGATCCACACGTTGTCGGGTCCTGTCCCTGTGATGGAGTTTAGGTCAACCTCCGTCCCGCTCTCCATCTTAACGAAGTTAAGCCCGTCGTAGTGGACAATGGAACCATTTCCCCCGACAAAATACACGTTGTTTGAAGATGTACCCCAAATAGCATTAATAATAAACCCCCCTGGATAATCATCAATAGCTGGTGTGAATTTATAATACGTTTCTCCGTTATAATAAATAGGCAAAGACCCAAATCCAAACCATATTGCATTTTCCGAAAAGCTATAAATAGATTGGATACTTAAAAAAACACCTGAAGGGGGGGGGTGCAATTCTAATCAGCTCCCACTC